>SKEX01000099.1_pt1 | contig 103914 bp, 83 predicted proteins | sample 4841451 | NCBI WGS metagenome assembly SKEX01 (sample SAMN11008798, study PRJNA524170) | human gut metagenome | isolation source: fecal sample from pouch patient p38, | place: Israel: Tel-Aviv | reverse complement strand
GTATCCGGATAAAAAATAAAACCGCGGGACACGCGGGGATAGCCTGTTTTAGCTTTGCCCTAAAGGGCAATCGAGCAGGAAGCCCCCACTTCAAAATCGTAAGATTTAAGTGGTGGGAGCATGTCACAGCAAAAATACTCGATACTGCGAAACGTTACATTGACAAACAGCCTTTGTTGAATTAAAATAAATTTTTAGGATAAGATGTCCATAATCGGACTGAAACCGCCGGAAATAATAAAAGTAGCTGTGTAGCCCAGTGGAGCAAACAGTAGTGGTGTCATGGACGCACCCTGAAAAGACGGTATCTCGTCTTGAGTCAGATGCCATGGTAACTCTGTTGCCGGGTAGTTCACATACAGCAAAATGTTGGAGGAAGTATAGAGATGAAATACTTGTTTAAAAAGATCGAGCCTAAGTGGCAGGCGAAATGGGAAGAAAGTAAAGTCTTCGAAGCCAAAGATAACAGCGATAAACCTAAGTTCTATGGCCTGGTAGAGTTTCCATATCCAAGTGGTGCAGGTATGCACGTAGGACATATCAAAGCATATTCCAGTCTGGAGGTTATTTCCAGAAAACGTCGTATGGAAGGCTATAATGTACTTTTCCCGATCGGATTTGATGCATTCGGTCTCCCGACTGAGAACTACGCAGTAAAGACCGGAACACATCCACGTATCATCACAGATGAGAACATCAAGAGATTTTCCAATCAGTTAAAGAAAGTTGGATTCTCTTTTGACTGGAACCGTGTGATCGATACAACAGATGAAGACTACTACAAATGGACACAGTGGATTTTTCTGAAAATGTTTGAAAAAGGTCTTGTATTCAGAGACAGAACACTGGTTAACTACTGCCCGCACTGTAAAGTAGTCCTTTCCAATGAGGACAGCCAGGGCGGTAAATGTGATATCTGTCACAGCGATGTTGTTCAGAAATCCAAAGATGTATGGTATTTAAGAATCACCCAGTATGCAGATAAGCTTCTGGAAGGTCTGAAAGATGTAGATTATCCGGATAATGTAAAACAGCAACAGATTCACTGGATCGGAAAATCAAAAGGTGCTTTCGTTAACTTCGACGTTGACGGAATCGACGAGAAACTTGAAATCTATACAACCAGACCGGATACCCTGTTTGGTGTAACATTCATGGTAATCGCACCGGAACATCCGATCATTGACAAATATGCAGATAAAGTCACAAACATGGACGAGATTACTGCATATCGTAATGAGTGTGCAAAGAAAACAGAGTTTGAGAGAACTCAGCTTGTAAAAGATAAAACAGGTGTGAGAATCCAGGGACTTGAGGGAATCAACCCGGTTAACGGTAAGAAAATCCCGATTTACATTGCTGACTACGTAATGATGGGATATGGTACAGGTGCTATCATGGCAGTACCTGCTCACGATCAGCGTGACTATGATTTCGCGAAGAAATTCGGCATCGACATTATCGAAGTTATCAAAGGTGGAGATATTTCCAAAGAAGCCTATACAGGTGACGGTGAAATGGTAAATTCCGATTTCCTGAACGGATATGCAAAGAAGAAAGATTCTATTGAGCGTATGCTGGAAGAACTGGAGAAAAAAGGAATCGGTAAAGCCGGTGTTCAGTATAAGATGAAAGACTGGGCATTCAACCGCCAGAGATACTGGGGCGAGCCAATCCCGCTTATTCATTGCCCGAACTGTGGTGTTGTAGCAGTTCCGGAGAATGAACTTCCGCTGCGTCTGCCGGATGTAAAGGACTTCGAGCCAGGTGAAGACGGACAGTCTCCGCTTGCAAAGATTGATTCTTTCGTAAACTGCACATGCCCGAAATGTGGTGCTGCAGCGAAGCGTGAGACAGATACCATGCCTCAGTGGGCAGGTTCTTCCTGGTATTTCTTAAGATACACAGATCCGCACAATGCAAATGCACTGGCAGATATGGACAAACTGAAATACTGGATGCCTGTTGACTGGTACAATGGTGGTATGGAACATGTTACCAGACATATGATCTACTCCAGATTCTGGCATCATTTCCTGTATGATCTTGGCGTAGTAAATACACCGGAACCATACGCAAAACGTTCCATCCAGGGACTGATCCTCGGACCGGACGGAGATAAAATGAGTAAATCCAAGGGTAATGTAGTTGACCCGCTGGATATTGTAGAAGAATACGGTGCAGATACTCTTCGTACCTATGTACTGTTTATGGGTGACTATGGGGCAGCTACTCCATGGAGCGAGAACTCTGTAAAGGGCTGTAAGAAGTTCCTGGACCGTGTTGCAGGGCTGACAGATATCCTTTCTGAAGAATCCGTATCTGATGAACTGGAGATGAAACTCCACCGTACCATCAAGAAAGTTTCTTCTGATATCGAGAACCTGAAATTTAATACAGCGATCGCCAGCCTGATGACACTCCTTAATGAGATCACAGCAGAAGGACACTTGAGCAAAGATGACCTTACCATCTTTATAAAATTGCTCAGCCCATTTGCACCACATATCTGCGAAGAAATCTGGGAATTCATTGGAGGCGAAGGCTTACTGGCAGTTTCCGAATGGCCGAAATACGATGAAGGTAAAACAATTGCCAAGACCGTTGAGATCGGTGTACAGGTTAATGGTAAAGTAAGAGGAACAATCGTAATCCCTAACGGATGCGAAAAAGAAAAAGCATTCGAAATCGCCAAAGCAGACGAGAGAATTGCTTCCTTCCTGGAAGGCAAGAACCTCGTTAAAGAAATCTATGTACCGAATAAGATCGTAAACTTTGTTGCGAAATAATATACCACACGATCATACAGATAAATAAATATAAAGAACAATAAAATAGAAACAGTAAAAAGAGGACCGGCAGAAACTTTTCTGAACAGTCCTCTTTTTACTTATGGTATTTATATAACTGCCATTGATTATAATGAGTAATAAATCGAAAGGATTCGACAAAATTCGATATAAAACTATGATAAATGAAAGAAATGATCAAAGAATAAATGCAATAGAAAACTTAAAAAACGTCTGCACAGAAGAAAATCTCTGGCAGGCAATAGTAGCTTTTCAAAACTTTCCATTTTATACAGCATCCGGGCTTCCCTTTCATTATAGCCTGAAGACAGGAAGAAACGGTGAATTAACGAAAGAACTATGGGTAAACCGCAGGGAGAACAGCAAAAGTCTGGCATGGAGCAGCGTAGTGCTTGCATTTCAACATGCCAGACAGATTTCTGAAGAAATCCCGGGTCCCAAAAAACTGGGAAATATCCGCGGGATTTCATACATATATGCTATTTTCTGGAAACTGGGACTGATAAAAGTTCCGGACACAATTGCCGAAAAAATGACCGAACCTTAAATGAATTATTTTAGTTACTGTTCACACGCCACTATCCCGCGAGGTGTTTTGGCATGAAAATGCCAAAATCCCGAGACATACCGCGCGAATTTATGCGACTAGCATAAATTCTGTGCATCGCGAAGCGTGTTACTGAGAACGGAGTGAACAGTAACTTATTTACGAGGATTGCTATAGGAGCGTTCCTCAGGTAACCGCCTGCTGATATGCCGGAATGTCAGCGTAAACACGATTCCCTTCACAATGGAAGAGATCGTAAGTGCCCACCATATACCATTTAATCCCATTCCCGCATGTGTCAGGATTAATGCCAGCGGGATTCGTGAGCCTGTCAGGATCACACTGATCACACTGGATAATCTGGTGCGTCCAAGTCCTGATAATGCGCCCACTGTCATCAGCTCAATGGACATAAAGACTTCACTGAATCCGATAATGACCAGATAATTGACAGCAGTGTCCAATGCTTCTCTTTCGTGGAAAAATAATCTTGCAATTGGCTCCGGAAGAAAGACAAAAGCTGCAGTGACAAACAGGCCCCAAATTGTGAGGACGCGAAATGACAGACTGTAACCTTTACGGATACGGCCTTTTTTTCGTGCACCGTAGTTTTGGGCAATAAAAGCATTCAATGCTGAAGCAAAACCATCTGCAGTATTCCAGGATACAGATTCAATCTGTCCGCCAACACGCTGTGTTGCAATAGCGGCAGCACCATAACCGGAAACCATACGGGTCAGGACCATGGAGATGAAGCAGTAAATGCTTCCCTGTATAGCTGTGGGAAATCCGATTCTGAAGATGTGCTTATAATATTCTTTTGGAAAAACAGACAGCAGATTCAGATGCTGTAAAACATTTGGCTCCAGTCTGGAATGCCGGATACGCAGAACCATCACCACAAAAACCAGAATCTGTGAACTTACTGTCGCAATAGCGGCTCCGGCAACCTCCAGCCTCGGGAAAGGTCCGATGCCAAGGATCAGCAGTGGATCCAGGATCATATTTCCGGCAAGCCCGATAAAGTTTGCAAGCAGGGGAGTGCGGGAATCTCCCTGTGCAGTTGAGAGTCCGGTCAGCGTCAGATTCAGATAAGAAAAAAGGATCAGCCCACAGGTGATCAATGTATAAGATCTGGCAGCAGTATAAGTTTCTGCGTCGGTCAGATTAAAAAATCCCAGCAGAGGCTGTATGAAAATAACGCAGACAGCAGCAAACAAAATGCCGGACAGTGCAGTGAGCTGCAGAGAACCGGCGGCATAGGAACGTGCCTGGTCATAATCTTTGCGCCCGCATGCCTGGGCTGTATTTACCTGTCCGCCCATTCTTGACAGGGATGCAAGCCCCTGGGAGAGCCAGACATACATTCCGCCTACTCCCACGCCTGCAACCGCCTTCGCACCAAGCAGTCCGATCCATGCCATATCCATGATACTGTATGCTGTTCCCAGCATGGAAGAAATCATGATAGGCAGAGCCAGCTCTGCCAGAGTTTTCAGGATCGGACCGGAAGTCAGATCCACAGTTTTTGCTTTACTCATTTGTAATAACCCTTCATGTACCAATAAGTGACATTTCAAAAGTTAACCTGTCAGTACATTTACCCCATTTATTATAATACTTTTGTAGTCCATTTACTGCAGTCCCATACCTGGGAAACCACATCACGGTAAAACTCCGGTTCGTGGCAGATCAGGAGAATGCTTCCCTTATATTCGATCAATGCCTGCTTCAAAGCTTCTTTTGCATCCACATCCAGATGATTGGTAGGCTCGTCCAGAAGCAGAATGTTCGTCTCTTTATTCACCAGCTTACACAGACGCACTTTTGCCTGCTCCCCGCCACTCAGTACACGTACCTGACTTTCAATATGCTTGGTAGTCAGACCGCATTTTGCAAGTGCAGACCGAACCTCATACTGAGTATAAGACGGAAACTCTGCCCAGATCTCGTCGATACAGGTAGTCTTATTATCACCTTTGACTTCCTGTTCAAAATATCCGATCTGAAGATTCTCACCAAGTTCGCAGGAACCCTTCAGAGACGGAATCAATCCCAGAATACTCTTCAATAAAGTAGTCTTACCGATACCGTTTGCACCAACCAGCGCAATCTTATTTCCTCTTTCCATAGAGAGAGTAACAGGTCTGGAAAGAGGTTCATTATAACCAATAACCAGATCTTTCGTCTCGAAGATATATTTCCCCGGAGTACGTCCATATTTAAAATGAAATTCCGGCTTCGGCTTCTCGGCAGCAAGCTCGATCACATCCATCTTATCCAGTTTCTTCTGTCTGGACATTGCCATGTTTCTTGTAGAAACCCTTGCCTTATTTCTTGCGACGAAATCCTTCAGTTCACTGATTTCCTGCTGCTGGCGTCTGTAAGCAGCCTCAAGCTGAGCCTTCTTCACCTCATACACTTCCTGGAAATGATCATAATCCCCGACATAACGGTTCAGTTCCTGATTCTCCATATGATAAACCAGATTGATAACAGAATTCAGAAACGGAATATCGTGGGAGATAAGGATAAATGCATTCTCATAATCCTGCAGATAACGCTTCAGCCATTCAATATGTTCCTCATCCAGATAGTTGGTAGGCTCGTCCAGAAGCAGGATATCCGGTTTCTCCAGAAGCAGCTTGCCAAGCAGAACTTTGGTTCTCTGACCGCCGCTCAGATCTGTAACATCACGTTCCAGTCCGATATCCAGAAGCCCCAGAGCTCTGGCAACTTCCTCCACCTTTGCATCGATCACATAGAAATCATGCATGGTAAGGGTATCCTGAATAGTTCCCAGCTCCTCCATCAGAGTATCCATCTCCTCAGGAGAAGCAGTGCCAAGAGAGTCACAGATTTCATTCATCCTTTCCTCCATCTCAAAGAGATAAGAGAACGCAGATTTCAGCACGTCACGGATGGACATGCCTTGAGAAAGGACAGAATGCTGGTCCAGATAGCCGACACGTACGTTCTTTGCCCATTCAATCTTACCCTCATCCGGCATCAGCTTTCCGGTTACAATATTAAAGAAAGTAGATTTACCTTCCCCGTTGGCACCAACCAGTCCAATATGCTCGCCCTTTAACAGGCGGAAAGACACATCATTAAAAATCGCCCTGTCTCCGAAACCATGTGTCAGATGTTCTACATTCAAAATACTCATAAAAAGAAATTCTCCTTAATTATTGTTATATAATGATGTTAGGGTCAAAAGGCATTTTGCCCCTAACTTGATATCTACGAATTGCTCCGCTGCAAAGCAGCTCCCGCAATTCTCAAACATTCGAAATCCGCTGATTTACTACGTAAATCGCTACTTTCTCATGTTTGGCGGGTCCCAAGTTCAAAAGTCTTATCGTGCAAGCACGAACGACTTTTTGACCTTTTGACCCTGATATCATATAATGGCAGGGTGGTCAGACTTCCCTGACTCCCTTTAATGACGGCTCAGCCATCAGCGAATAATTTGTATAATAAACCACAAATCCGGGCTTTGCCCCTGCAGGCTTTTTCACCTGCTTCTTCTGGATATAATCGATCTCCACCTTAGGGGCGGTACGTCCTTTGGAATAATAAGCAGCAAGCTGTCCCGCAATCTCAAAAATATGATCCGGAAGCTCCCCATCCTTAGACTTCACAACAACATGAGATCCAGCCATTTTCTTAGCATGGAACCACCAGTCATTTCCCGTAGCAAACTTAAAAGTAAGCTCATCATTCTGGAAGTTATTTTTTCCCACATAAATATCATAACCATCTTCAGTCACATAATGGAACGGTTTTGACTTACTCTGAGCCTTCTGTCCCTTCTTTCGGTCATAATGCTTCTTAATATAGCCATATTCCATCAATTCTTCCTTAATCTGCGCCAGGCCACTCTCAGCCAGAGCAATATCCAAAGCATTAGAAACAGATTCCAGATGCTCAATCTCACTTCTCGTATCCGCAATCTGCTCCGTCAAAGCCTCCTCCGTACGCTTCAGCTTTCCATACTTATCAAAATACTTCTTGGAATTCTCCGCCGGAGTCATAGTAGGATCAAGAGGAATCGTAATCTCTTCATTCGTATAATAATTCAAAGCCTTAAACGACTTACATCCATCCTCAAGTCCATACCCATAAGTATTGATCAACTCCCCGTAAACCTTATACTTATCCTTCTTCGCGGTATCCTTCATCTGCTTCTCCTGTAAGGTAAGCTTCTTACGGTTACGCTCCAGAGCAGTCTGCACGATCCTTCTTAAATCCGAAGACTTCTGATGAATACGAGTCAGAGTATTCTTAGTCGCATAATAAGTCTCCAGCATCTCAGAAACACTGTCAAACTCTACAGAATGATACTCCGGACCGTACTGCTGGAAAGCAAACACCCCATACTCCACAGGCTCTTCCCCCCGATAAACAATATTCGGAGAAAAATCCCCCTCCACAACCTGATCCATTAGCCTGCGGAAAGTATGATACAGATGTACCCTCGCCGCCTCATCCAGAGACTGCGCTGCATCACTTCCGTCAATCGAAGCCCTGAAACAGATCTCCTCCGCAACAACCGGACTGATCCCCGTAAGAGAAGAGTAAACAGCTCTGGAAACATTACATGGCTTTCTGCACACAACATCACAGAACTCCTCCTCACTCACAGTCAGCGGATCCAGCTTATCCTGCGTCTTCGGAATAAAATACTTCCTCCCCGGAAGCACCTCCCTCACAGAACTCATATGCGAAGAAACATGCTTGATGCTATCCAGGATCATATTCTTATCATCACAGAAAATAATATTACTATGCTTACCCATAAGCTCCATGATAAGCACCTTCTTACAAGGATCCCCCAGCTCATTCAGATGCTCCAGCTCAAACATCACCACACGCTCCATCCCTGGCTGCCTGATATCCGAAATCCTCGCACTTCCGATATGCTTACGCAATAGCATACAGAAATTCGGCGCGGTCATCGGACTCGGCTTATTCTTAGAAGTAAAATAAATCAGCGGAAGAGAAGCACTCGCAGAAAGCAACAGCCTGCACTGCCCATTCGCTCCCTTCCCCGTAATCAAAAGCTCATCCGCCTCCGGCTGAGCAATCTTATTAAACCGTCCTCCATCTAAATTCAAATGCAGCTCCCTCACCATAGCCGCAATCGTAATCCCATCAAAAGCCATATAAAAACACTCCTTTTTAAATAATACTCACAATAATTAAAATCCCAGTCCCCAATATGACTGATAATAATTTTATAATTTACAGGTAATACATAAAACTTAAATATCACCTACGTCCCACCTGCGGCGTCCCTTCCACCAGTATACCACACATTTCCTACCGCCATCAACGAAAAAATGTTTGACTCCATCTCTATAATGAACTATAATAAATCTGTATGTAAACAAGAACAAGATTACGTACCTCGACACTATTAAGACAGACAAAGAGAGAAAAACTATGATAAAAAGCATGACTGGTTTCGGCCGGGCAGAAGTCGTGACCAATGAAAGAAAAATAACCATCGAATTAAAATCTGTAAACCACAGGTATCTGGACCTCAGCATCAAAATGCCCAGAAAACTGAACTTCCTGGAAGGTGCCGTCAGAAACCTGATGAAAACCTACATCCAGAGAGGCAAAGTTGATGTATACATCACATATGAAGATTATACAATGAACAACGGAGCCCTCAAATACAACAAAGAGCTCGCAACCGAATACATCACCTGTCTGAAACAGATGAAACAGGACTTTGACCTGGATTACGACGTCAAAGTCAGCACCCTGTCACGCTATCCGGAAGTACTTGTCATGGAAGAACAGTCTGTTGATGAGGATGCGCTCTGGGGCTTTATCGAGCCGCCGCTTCGGGAAGCATGTGAGAAATTTGTCCAGACACGTGTATCAGAAGGCAAGAATCTCGAGAGAGATCTCATTGAGAAACTGGATGGACTTGAAGAGAAAGTCTTACGTGTAGAGGCCCGCTCTCCGGAAGTAGTAAATGCTTACAGAGCCAAACTGGAAGCAAAAGTATCTGAACTCCTCGAGGATACACAGATTGATGACAACAGAATCGCAGCAGAAGTGATCCTGTTCTCCGATAAGATCTGCAATGATGAAGAGACTGTACGTCTTCACAGCCATATCAAGAACATGAAGAAGATGCTGACTACAGAGAAGAACGGCATCGGACGCAAGCTTGACTTTATGGCACAGGAGATGAACAGAGAAGCGAATACGATCTTATCCAAATCAAGTGATTTGGAGATTTCTAATATTGCGATTGATCTTAAGACAGAGATCGAGAAAGTCAGAGAACAGATCCAGAATGTAGAATAGAGGTTACAGAGAGTGGCAAAACTTATAAATATTGGTTTTGGAAATGTAGTCAATTCACAGAAAATCGTGGCAGTGGTAAGCCCTGATGCGGCACCTGTAAAACGAATGGTGCAGAGTATAAAGGGAACCAGGTCACTGATTGACGCAACTCAGGGAAGAAAGACAAAGGCAGTGATCATCACAAGCGATGATTATCTGGTGCTCAGCGCATTGCAGCCGGAGACAATCGCCCGGAGATTTGCGGAAATATATGATAATGAGGATAAGGGAGAGATCCATGAATAAAGGAATTTTAGTAGTGGTTTCAGGATTTTCCGGCGCAGGAAAAGGCACAGTGATGAAACGCCTTATGGAGAAATATGATGACTATGCATTATCTGTCTCCGCAACGACCAGAAAACCCCGTCCCGGTGAAGAAGACGGCAGAGAATATTTCTTCCGCACACGGGATGAATTTGAGAAGCTGATAGAAGAGGATGCGTTGCTTGAATATGCCCAGTACGTAGAGAACTATTACGGAACTCCACGCTCTTATGTTGAGGAACAGCTTCAGGCAGGCAGAAACGTGATCCTTGAAATCGAGATTCAGGGAGCAATGAAGATTAAGAAGAAAATACCGGAAGCACTTCTGGTATTTGTAACTCCGCCGACAGTGGAGGAACTGGAACGACGTCTTACAGGCAGAGGAACAGAGACTGCACAGGTGATCGCAGACAGACTTGCAAGAGCCGGTGAAGAGGCAAAGGGTATGGATCAGTATGATTATATCCTTGTCAACGATACCGTAGAGGAATGCGTAGACCATCTGCATCAGATCATCGTAAGCGAGCATTCCAGAGCGTTCAGAAATGCAGAGTTTATCGCTGATATCCAGGAACAGACAAAAGCGTTTCAGAAATAATAGATTAACCGGAAGCGTGTTGCTGAGAACGGAGTGAACAGTAACAATATCCGTATTATTAGAGAAGAGATAACCCCGCGGTATTTGCCGCTTAAAAAGAAAGGAGAAAATACATGATACATCCGTCTTATACAGAATTAATTGAAGCAATCAATGCAAACAGCGAGGACGACGATACAACAATGTCCCTTAACAGCCGTTATTCCCTTGTACTTGCTGCAAGTAAACGTGCACGCCAGATCATCGCAGGATCTGAACCGCTTGTAGAGGGTGCTGCAGGTAAGAAACCTCTTTCTGTTGCAATCGATGAACTTTACAAAGGAAAAGTAAAGATTCTTGCACCGGAAGAGAACGAAGAGGAAGAAACAGCAGCTCAGACAGAAGAGGTTCAGGCAGCAGTTGAAGCCCCGGAAGAAGCTCTGGCAGCAGAAGCAGCTGAAGAAACAACAGAGGAATGAATATAACTGTAAGGATACAATAACAGTTATAAAAATTATAATCTGTAAAAAGGATTAGTTTGGAAAAGAACTGATCAGGTAACACAATAGATGAGTCAAATGAATGTGTCTGAGAATTACAGTGATGGATTTTCAGGCACATTCTTATAGGAGAATTTATGAAATTATTATTCGTATCATTAGGCTGTGACAAGAACCTTGTAGATTCAGAGGAAATGCTGGGACTTCTTACCGGCAACGGGTTTGAGATCGTAGATGATGAAACAGAAGCAGAGGCGATTGTGGTTAATACCTGTTGCTTTATTAATGACGCAAAAGAAGAAAGTGTCAATACCATTCTTGAGATGGCAGAATACAAGAAAGCCGGAAGCTGTAAGGTTCTTATCGTAACTGGCTGTATGGCACAGCGCTATAAAAACGAGATTATTGAGGAAGTACCGGAAGTAGATGCAGTACTTGGAACTACTTCTTACGGAGATATCCTCAAAGCAATCAACGAAGCAATGGAAGGAAAGCATTTCGAGGAATTTAAAGATATCGATTATCTTCCTGAGAAGCTTGGAAAACGAGTGCTGACAACAGGCGGACATTTCGGATATCTTAAGATTGCAGAGGGCTGTGACAAACACTGTACTTACTGCATCATTCCGAAACTTCGTGGTAAATTCAGAAGTGTTCCGATGGAACGTCTGATAGAACAGGCGAAAGAAATGGCAGAAGAAGGCGTAAAAGAACTGATTCTTGTCGCACAGGAGACAACCGTATACGGAACCGATATTTACGGAAAAAAATCCCTGCATGTTCTTTTGAAAGAATTATGTAAGATCAAGGGAATCCGCTGGATCCGTGTGCTCTACTGCTATCCGGAAGAAATTTATGATGAACTGATCCAGACGATGAAAGAAGAAAAGAAAATCTGTCATTATCTGGACCTTCCGATTCAGCACGCTAGCGACCGTATCTTAAAGAGAATGGGAAGAAGAACCACACAGGCAGAACTGGTGGCAATCGTCAATAAACTTCGCCAGGAAATCCCGGACATTGTGCTTCGAACCACTCTGATCTCTGGTTTCCCTGGAGAGACACAGGAAGATCATGAAGAACTGATGGGATTTGTTGATGAGATGGAATTCGACAGACTGGGAGTATTTACTTACTCTGCGGAAGAAGATACACCGGCTGCGACAATGCCTGATCAGGTTCCGGAGGAAGTCAAGGAAGAGAGACGTGATGAGATTATGGAACTCCAGCAGGAGATTTCCTATGACAAAGGAACAGACCGTATCGGACAGGAACTTCTTGTGATGATCGAAGGAAAAGTAGCAGACGAGAGCGCATATATTGGAAGAACTTATGGAGATGCACCAAAGGTTGACGGTTATATTTTTGTGCAGACAGGAGAACTCCTGATGACAGGAGATTTCGCAAAGGTACGTGTGACCGGTGCGCTGGAATATGATTTGATAGGAGAGTTGGCAGATGAATACACCGAATAAACTTACAGTAGCCAGAATGATCCTGGTTCCATTTCTTGTACTGTTTATGCTTACAGGCTGGGGCGGCGAGGCGAACCGCTATATATCCCTTGCTATTTTCGTTGTGGCCAGTGTTACAGACTGGTTTGATGGAAAGCTTGCCAGAAAATATAATCTGGTAACAAACTTTGGTAAATTTATGGATCCGCTTGCAGATAAACTGCTTGTCTGCTCTGCGATGATTTGCTTTATTGAACTGGACAAACTCCCGGCGTGGATCGTTATCATTATTATAGGAAGAGAATTTATCATCAGCGGATTCCGTCTGATCGCAGCTGAGAACGGCATCGTCATCGCAGCAAATTACTGGGGTAAATTCAAGACAGTATCTCAGATGATCATGATCATCTTACTGCTGATCGATCTGGGAGGCGCATTTGATATTCTGGAACAGATTTTCATTTGGCTTTCAGTAGCGCTCACCATTATTTCCCTGATCACATATATCTGGCAGAATAAGAATGTACTGTCTATGCAGGACTGATTTTGATTGGTCTGCCCTGACGGAAAGGAAGCATAATTATGGTTACAGAATTAATTGCTGTAGGTACAGAAATATTACTTGGAAATATCGTAAACACGAACAGCGCATATCTGTCAGAGAAATGTGCAGAACTTGGTCTGGCAGTTTATTACCAGTCTGTAGTTGGTGACAACCCGGACAGAATGAAAAGCGTGATCAAAACCGCTCTGGATCGCTCTGATGTGATTATCCTTACCGGAGGCCTTGGACCGACAGAAGATGACCTGACAAAAGAAATCACAGCTGAGGTAATGGGATTTCCGCTTGTGGAGGATCTTCATACCAAAGAACTCATGGAAGCATATCTGAAAGAATATGAGAAAAATCATCCACAGCGCCGCATTACAAAGAACAACTATAAACAGACCATGGTTCCGAAAGGTTCTATCGTTCTTGATAATCACAACGGAACAGCTCCTGGACTGATCATGGAGAAAAAAGGAAAAATTGCGATCCTGCTTCCTGGACCTCCGAATGAGATGGTTCCAATGTTTGAAGAATCCGTATATCCATATCTGCGAAAGAAACAGCCGGAGATTATTTATTCCCGTATGGTGAAAATCTGTGGCATCGGTGAAAGTCAGGTAGCAGAGGAAATCCAGGATCTGATCGAGAAGCAGACAAATCCTACGATTGCGCCTTATGCAAAGACGGGAGAGGTACATCTTCGAATTACTGCAAAAGCAGAAAATGAGAAAAAATGCAAAGAAATGATCAAGCCGATCGTCCATGAACTTAAGAAACGTTTTGGAAAGGATGTCTTTGCAACAAAAGAAGAGAAGACACTGGAAGAGGCAGTCGTAGACCTTCTCAAAGAGAAAAATATGACCTTATCTCTTGCAGAATCCTGCACAGGCGGAGCCGTGGCAGCCCGTATCGTAAATGTACCAGGAGCTTCTGAAGCGTTGATGTGTGGCTTTGTGACCTACACAAATCGCGCAAAGAGAAAGTGTCTTGGGGTAAAAAAGAGCACATTAAAGAATGAAGGCGCTGTTTCTGCAAAATGTGCAAAAGAGATGGCAAAAGGCGGTGCAAAAGCAGCTGAAACTGACGTCTGCCTTTCCGTTACAGGTCTTGCCGGTCCTGGCGGCGGAACAGAAGAGACACCGGTAGGAACCGTATTTATGGGATGCTGCTGTGCCGGAAAAACTACTACAAGAGAATTCCATTTTACAGGCAACAGAAGCCGCATCAGAGGTCAGGCCGTTGCTCAGGCGTTGACATTCATCCGCGACAGTCTGCTGGAGTGCGGTGAATAAAAACCAGGTAGAACTGTTATCTTGATTAAGATAAGATGGACTGTCTGGATGTTGTGAATTAAGAGTGTGAAAAGAGTACATTGAGGAAATAAAAAACACATGAATATTTCCTTGAATGTACTCTTTTTATAGTTGTACAGATAATCAATGCATCATTTTCATAAGATTGATCACCTTATCAAGCTTTTGTATTTCCTGCGGAGATTTTCCCATCTTAAGAACGTCTATGATTGCGGAAATTTCATCGGCATTAAAATTTAACCCGCCCTTTTTTCCCTGTGCCGCCGCGTTCATCAGGAAAGGCATCATGTCATTTACTCCTTTGGTACTTCCCTGTGCCGCGAGATTTTGTAGCATATCCAGTTTGGAACGGTCCATACCTGCAAGTCTTGGGTTATTGCGCCAGTCGTCACTCATCTGACTCCTCCTTTTGATTATTATCCGGCTGATTCATAAGCTGAAGCATCTGAATCATTGCCATCATATTCACAATCTGATTTAATTTATCCCTGCTAGGACCATAGCAGAAATTCCGGATCTCATTAATGGTATCCACAGGGCTCTGTGTCGGCATACTCATAGCACACAGATCACTGCCGGAACCTGTCTTGCCAAAAACAGAAACGGTATTGAGAAATTCAGCAGCTTTTTCATAGATAGAGAAAATCTGCTGGCCTTTTGGCGGGAGATAAGGAATGGCAGCTTTTATCATCTGTCCGCGGTCTGAACTGACCATCTGATCCAGCAGAGTCTGGGAAATATGCTCCTCATTCATAATATCTGCTTCCATTATATGATTTTATTAACAGAATATGTCGGGGAAAAGGATTCTGACATATAATAAACTATAGAAATCGGAAAATGGAGCAAAAAAATGAAATCAGAATCTGACGAAAAAAAAGAAAAGCTTGTTATAGAAGGAAATGCCTTTTATGAGATAGATCTGGAATGTGTAAGAAAAAAGGAAAGACAGAAAAACAGACAGAGCAGCAGAAACAAAATATATTCAGATATAAAAAACAGACCGCGACATAAATAGCTGCAATTTGAAATTTGATTCCACCAGAAGAGAGGTACTTTCTAATACAGAAGAAAAAGGCAGAGGGAAATTTCCCTCTGCCGGCAGATAATGATTATCAGCAGCCGCAGCCACATCCATTGCCACACAGCAGAAGCAATACGATAATGATCCAGCAGCTGTCTCCGTTACCACATCCATTGTTGCAGCCCCAGCCATTATTTCCGCACAGGCATAAAAGAATGATGATCCAAAGAATATTGCAGCAGGAATTATTTCCGCAGGAAAGTCCCCAGCCGTTATTACATCCATTGTCACATCCGCAGCCATTGTTATTGTTACAGCCACATCCGCCTCTGTCTTCTCCGCAACCGCAATTTGTAGCAGCTAAATCACTCATGTTAAATCCTCCAGATTTTCTTTACACTCTTATCATATGTGAGGGGTGGAAATGTGTTACTGGGAAGTAAATATTTGGTAAAGTTTCACAAGTTGACAATAATATGAGAATCATATATAATATATCACGTAACAAATCTGTAATGATTGAGAAAGAAATGCAACAATAACCCAATTAAAACGTAAAACAATACGTAAAAAAGAAAGAGGAAACGGGGAATAAGAATGAAGAAACAAGGGAAACTATTGTTAAAGTATCTGCTCCTTTTGGTAATAACCGTTCTTGTACTGGGCTGTTTTAGTGTATCCGCGGCAACAAAGACAGGATTTGTGACTCAGAATGGTAAGACTTATTACATAAACAAAGACGGTTCCAAACAAAAAGGATGGCTGGAACTGAATGGCAAGAAATATTACTTTAATAAGACGACCGGCGTTCAGCTTAAAGGCTGGGCAAAAGATTCCAGTGGGAAAATAGTCAGATACTTCACCAGTGGTGCGGGATATATGGTAACAGGATTTATCACAGATGCCAAAGGAAACACCCGCCACTTTGATGAGAAAACAGGACTTATGACAAGAGGCTGGCTGACAGATTCTCAAAATTATAAGTATTATTTTTACAGTGGTTCCGGTGTCATGGCCAAGGGCTGGGTAGAGAATAAACAGGAGCAAAAACGTTATTTCAGCCAGTCAAATGGGCGTATGTGCACCGGATGGATAAAGAGCACAGCCGGAAATTACAGATATTTTAAACCTTCCAATGGAATCATGTATGTGGGCCTGGAGAAAGTAGATGACGATTATTATTATTTTTCCAAGTCAACAGGTGTTCGCTACCAGAAAGGTTTCGGAACGGTTGGAAGTAAGAAATATTATTTTGATCCATCAGACGGTAAAGCGAAGACTGGCTGGCTGACACTGGATGGAAAGAAATACTATTTTAACGACGCTGGTGTTATGCTGGCAGATACGATTGCTGCTATTGATGGAACTACATACCGGTTTGATTCAAATGGTGTGGCGACAAAGACATCGTCCGATAACTATACGATAGACGGCAATTACGTTAAAGTATACGACGCCAAGAATGGCAAATACTATTATATGGAAAAGCAGTTCATACAGCATCCGGGAATTGCAGATGGAACAGTATCAGATCTTGACCTGCTGGCAGCGGTATGCGACGCCGAGGCAGGTGATCAGGGTGTGATTGGAATGGAAGCAGTTGCCCTTTGCGTATTAAACTGTACGATTGACGAGTATAAGGAATTCCCTTCACAGATTCGTTACGTAGTATATCAGGGAAAACCAACTCAGTATGCGGTCGTTACAGACGGTGCACTGCTTAAGAGACTGAACGGTCAGTTTGAGGACAGAACAAATGCTTATGCAGCCGCAAAAGCAGCAATGGAAATGTTTAACGATTACGTAAATCGTGGCACGAAGAGATCACTCCCAGGATTTACAACAAAGGATTTCAATTACAAATTCTTTATGACTCCGGCAGCATTTAAGGCACAGAACCTCAATTTCAGCAAACTGGAGTATGAGCAGTATAAAGGACATGTGTTCTTTGTAGACTGGATTTCCGGCTGATATCTGGCGAATTAACGCTTTAAGTTGATAAAATAACGGCGGAATATACAGGAAATTCCTTGACAAATAAAATCTGTGTTTGTATACTTTCAAGTATCAAGTCAGAGGCAAAAGACCTTTTGGCTCTGACATCAATTATATAAGGATTTGAAAGAGAATTTATAATAACTCATAATAGTTCTTTTGGAAATCCATATGATATGAAAAAGCACAGATGGGAAAGAGTAACGTAAGGGAAGCATACAGAGAGCAGCCGGCAGGTGAGAGGCGCATGGGGAACTTATGTGAATACCTCCCGGAGCTCTGCACTGAACACCGACACTACGCAGATAAGAAATGTTAATGTTCCTGGATTCATAACATTAACCTGTTTGCGAAACAATATACTGGAAGGTAAGTAGGCTGTAGCGGAGTGGCATCCGTTAACATGCTTAAGTAACAGGGCACTGCTGATTATGTTAAATAACAGAAGCTGCAATTGGTTACTTATAGAGGCAGAGAATGCGAGTTTTCTGCGAATTTAGGTGGTAACGCGGGACCCGGTTCTCGTCCTAAACGGACAGGACCGGGTTTTATTATTGTAATTACGAGGAGGAAACAAACAATGACAGTTTGGGACGAGCTGAAAGCCCGTGGTCTGATTGCCCAGGTAACAGACGAAGAAGAAATCAAAGAAATGGTAAATAACGGAAAAGCTACATTTTACATTGGCTTTGACCCGACCGCAGACAGCCTTCATGTCGGACATTTCATGGCACTCTGTCTGATGAAACGTCTGCAGATGGCTGGAAACAGACCAATCGCATTATTAGGCGGTGGCACAGGTATGATCGGAGACCCATCCGGAAGATCTGATATGCGTAAAATGATGACAGTAGAAACTATCCAGCACAATATTGACTGCTTTAAGAAACAGATGGAGCGTTTCATCGATTTCTCAGATGGTAAAGCATTAATGGTAAACAACGCTGACTGGCTGATGAATTTAAACTACGTAGAGGTACTTCGTGATGTTGGACCACATTTCTCTGTAAACCGTATGCTTTCTCATGAATGCTACAAACAGCGTATGGAACGTGGACTGACATTCCTTGAGTTTAACTACATGATCATGCAGAGCTACGATTTCTACATGCTGTACCAGAAATATGGCTGTACCATGCAGTTTGGTGGAGATGACCAGTGGGCAAATATGCTTGGCGGTACAGAGCTGATTCGTCGTAAACTTGGCAAAGATGCATACGCAATGACAATCACACTTCTTCTGAACTCTGAAGGTAAGAAGATGGGTAAAACTCAGTCAGGTGCTGTATGGCTTGATCCGAACAAAACTTCTCCGTTCGATTTCTACCAGTACTGGAGAAACGTGGATGATGCAGACGTTATCAAATGTATGCGTCTCCTCACATTCCTTCCATTAGAGCAGATCGATGAGATGGCAAAATGGGAAGGAAGCCAGTTAAACAAAGCAAAAGAAATCCTTGCATATGAACTGACAAATCTGGTTCATGGCGAAGAAGAAGCAAAGAAAGCACAGGAAGGTGCAAGAGCACTTTTCGCGGGCGGCGCTGATACTGCTCATATGCCGACTACAGAGCTTACAGATGAGGACTTCTCAGAAGAAGAAACGATCGATCTGATCTCCATGCTTGTAAAAACAGGACTGGTTCCGACACGTTCCGAAGGACGTCGCGCGATCGAGCAGGGTGGTGTTTCCATCGACGGTGAGAAGATTACAGATGTGAAATATGTAGTTGCCAAAGATGCACTTGCCGGAGATGGTATAGTGCTTAAGAAAGGCAAAAAGAAATTCAATAAGATTGTTGCAAAATAATACAGTTAATAAAATGCATAGAATGATCTGGCAGCGTTATATAGATAAGAATGAACGCCGGGCGGGATATGCATAAAGTATTATGATATATAAATCTCAGGATATGCAGAATGTCTGCATATCCGATTTCAGGAGGAAAAGGTTATGAAGAAATACGGAGTAAACGAACTTCGTCAGATGTTCCTCGACTTTATGGAGAGTAAAGGACATCTGGTAATGAAAAGCTTTTCCCTGGTACCACAGGGAGATAAGAGTCTTCTGCTGATCAATGCAGGTATGGCTCCGCTGAAACCATATTTTACAGGTGCAGAGATTCCGCCGAGAACAAGAGTAAGTACCTGCCAGAAATGTATCCGTACAGGTGATATCGAGAACGTAGGTAAAACTGCACGTCACGGTACATTTTTCGAAATGCTTGGTAACTTCTCTTTTGGTGATTATTTCAAAACAGAAGCAATTCACTGGTCATGGGAATTCCTGACAGAAGTAGTTGGACTGGACGCAAACCGTCTTTATCCGTCTGTTTATCAGGAGGATGATGAAGCATTCGATATCTGGAACAAAGAAATCGGAATCCCGGCTGACAGAATCTTCCGTTTCGGAAAAGAAGACAACTTCTGGGAGCACGGCGCAGGTCCATGCGGTCCATGTTCTGAAATCTACTATGATCGTGGAGAAAAATATGGCTGCGGTAAACCAGGCTGTACAGTAGGCTGCGACTGCGACCGTTATATGGAAGTATGGAACAATGTATTTACCCAGTTTGAGAACGATGGTAACGGAAACTATACAACCCTGAAACAGAAGAATATCGATACAGGTATGGGACTGGAACGTCTGGCAGTTGTTGTTCAGGATGTAGATTCTATCTTTGATGTAGATACCATCTGCTCCCTGCGTAATCTTGTATGCAAGATTTCCGGCAAAGAATATGAAAAGAACTACAATGATGACGTATCCATCCGTCTGATCACAGACCATATCCGTTCCGCAACATTTATGATATCCGATGGTATCATGCCTACAAACGAAGGCCGCGGATATGTACTTCGCCGTCTGATCCGTCGTGCAGCACGTCATGGACGTCTTCTTGGTATCGAAGGACCATTCCTTGCCAAATTAAGTGAAGAAGTAATCAACGGTTCAAAGGCAGGATATCCGGAACTGGAAGAGAAGAAAGAATTTATCTTCAAAGTTCTTACAAACGAAGAGAACCAGTTCAATAAGACCATCGACCAGGGTCTTCGTATCCTTGGCGAGATGGAAGATGCAATGACAACAGCAGGAGAGAAAACTCTTTCCGGCGAAAATGCATTCAAATTATATGATACTTACGGATTCCCGATGGACCTTACAAAAGAGATCCTCGAGGAAAAAGGATATGACATTGACGAAGATGGCTTCCAGAAATGCATGGAAGAGCAGAGAAACAAAGCTCGTTCCGCACGAGAAGTAACTAACTATATGGGTGCTGACGCAACTGTATATGATGATATCGATGTTAACGTTACAACAGAATTTGTAGGATATGACTATCTTACATTTGATTCCAAAGTAACTGTTCTTACAACAGAGACTGAGATCGTAAACTCTCTGATGGAAGGCCAGAAGGGAACAATCTTCGTAGAGCAGACTCCATTCTATGCAACAATGGGTGGTCAGGTCGGAGATACCGGTGTGATCGAGACTGCAAACGGTAAATTCGTAGTAGAGGATACCATCAAACTCCGTGGCGGCAAATTCGGTCATGTAGGACATATGGAATCTGGTATGATCTCCACAGGAGAAACTGTTTCTCTGAAAGTAAACGAAGCTGCAAGAAGAGACACTGAGAAGAACCACAGTGCAACACATCTTCTTCAGAAAGCATTAAAGACTGTACTTGGAAGCCATGTAGAACAGAAAGGTTCTCTGGTAACACCAGACAGACTCCGTTTCGACTTTGCTCACTTCCAGGCTATGACAGCAGAAGAAATCGCACAGACTGAGGCGCTGGTAAACAAAGAAATCCAGGCTGGTCTTGCAGTTCATACAGATGTCATGGATATCGAAGAAGCAAAGAAATCCGGAGCAATGGCTCTGTTTGGTGAGAAATACGACCAGAAAGTACGTGTCGTATCCATGGGCGATTTCTCCAAAGAACTCTGCGGTGGTACTCACGTAGCAAACACAAGCTCCATCATGCTCTTCAAGATCGTTTCTGAATCCGGTATCGCAGCAGGCGTTCGCCGTATCGAAGCTCTTACAGGAAACGGAGTTCTGGAATATTATAAGAAACAGGAAGAACTGCTTTATGCAGCTGCAAAAGCTCTGAAAGCAAATCCTTCTGAGATCGTAGAGAAGATTGGACATCTTCAGGGAGAAGTAAAAGCACTTTCCAGTGAAAACGAATCCTTAAAGAGCAAACTGGCTCAGGGTGCTCTGGGAGATGTTATGGATAAAGTAGTAGAAGTCAAAGGCGTAAAACTTCTGGCTGCAAAAGTAGACGGAGTTGACATGAATGGACTTCGTGACCTCGGAGACCAGCTGAAAGACAAACTCGGTGAAGGTGTTGTCCTTCTGGCAGCAGTAAACGGAGAGAAAGTAAACCTTCTTGCTATGGCAACAGACGCTGCACAGAAAGCAGGCGCTCACGCAGGTAACCTGATCAAAGCGGTAGCTGCTATCGTAGGTGGCGGCGGCGGCGGTCGTCCAAACATGGCACAGGCCGGCGGAAAGAACCCGGCCAAGGCACAGGAAGCTGTAGATGCAGCAGCAGGAATCCTGGAAGGACAGCTGAAATAAAAGTGTTACTGTTCACTCCGTTCTCAGTAACACGCTTCGCGATGCACAGAATTTATGCTAATCGCATAAATTCGCGCGGTATGTCTCGGGATTTTGGCATTTTCATGCCAAAACACCTCGCGGGATAGTGGCGTGTGAACAGTAACATAAAATTTCTGCAAAAATTAACCAAAAAGATGTTGACGAACCCACTGACAATGATATATAATATCACTTGTGCAAGAAAAATACCCAGACAGTTGTATTTTAGCACAATCTACAACTGGAGGGAGGTTAGGTGTGAGTCTATGTCAAACGTAATCGTAAAAGAGAACGAGACTTTAGATAGCGCTCTTCGCAGATTCAAGAGAAGCTGCGCAAAAGCAGGAATTCAGCAGGAAATCCGCAAAAGAGAGCATTACGAGAAACCAAGCGTTCGTCGTAAAAAGAAATCTGAAGCCGCAAGAAAACGTAAATATAATTAATTGTGCGCAAAAATCCCTGGCAGTTTGTCAGGGATTTTTATCATAATAAAGAAAAATAATAGGGAAAGATAAAATAATTTCTATTTATTCTAGAAAGTGTAAAAAAAGGAAATTATTAACGATATCAGGGGAAGGAAGTAATCTTGAAGGCAGAGAACAACAAAAAACTGAAAGAAAAGAAAAACTGGATCCTGTTACTGTTAAAGAAACTGGCAAAGATTCTCTTTAACAGAATTTTTTATGTGGCAGTGGCAATGCTTGTACAGCTTGGCTGGATCTTTTTGATGGTATTGCGGCTGGCAGCTTTTTCCAGATATGTGGACATCGTAATTAAACTGGTCGGTGTCGTGCTTGTACTCTGGATTTTAAATAAAGAAATTAATCCGTCATATAAGCTGGCGTGGACGATGCTCATCCTCATCCTGCCGATTCTTGGAGTGGTACTGTATTTTGTGTTTGGACGTTCCAGAATTGCGACGATCATGCAGCAGCATTTTGAACAGCGGATTGAAGAGAGCAGAGAATATCTGCGGGACCGGCCGGAGACAAGGCAGAAGCTGGAAGAGCTGGATCCGTCAGCAGCGATCCAGTCCCGATATATTTCGGATGTTTCCAGATTTCCGGTTCATGAGAATACGACCGCGGAATATTTCCAGGTAGGAGATGATATGTTTCCTGTGCTTGTACAGGAACTGAAACAGGCAAAGAAATATATTTTTATTGAATATTTTATCATCAATGATGGTGTAATGTGGCGAACGATCCGTCATATCCTTGAGGAAAAGGCAGCAGAGGGTGTGGATGTGCGCCTGATTTACGATGGATTTGGCTGTCTTACGACATTGCCGCATAAATACTATGAAGAACTTCGTGCAAAGGGAATTAAGTGTCAGGTATTTAATCCGTTCCGGCCATTATTGAACATTATTCAGAACAACCGCGATCACAGAAAGCTTTGTATTATAGACGGCTGGGTAGGTTTTACCGGCGGAATCAATCTGGCAGATGAATATATCAACCAGAAAGAACGCTTCGGACACTGGAAAGATACGGCAGTTATGCTAAAAGGTGAAGCAGTCTGGAATATGACCGCCATGTTTCTTCATATGTGGGCAGTAGTCGGACGATCAGATGAGAGTATCGACTACGAAGCATATTTTCCGCATAAATATCACGAAGAAGAATTTGAAAGTGACGGATTTGTCCAGCCATTCTGTGATACACCTCTTGATGAAGAAATCGTTGGTGAAAACGTATATCTGAATATCATAAACAAAGCCAAACGATACGTATATATCTGTACCCCATATCTGATCATCGATAATGAAATGATGACGGCACTTTGCCTGGCAGCAAAGAGCGGAGTTGATGTGCGGATTATGACACCGGGAATTCCGGATAAGAAGCTGGTATTTCTTCTGACACAGTCTTATTACAGACAGTTGTTGGATGCAGGAGTAAAAATCTATGAATATCAGCCGGGATTTCTCCACGCGAAATCGTTTGTATGTGATGATGAGATTGGCGTGGTGGGAACGATCAATCTGGATTATCGAAGTCTGTATCTTCATTTTGAAGATGGCGTATGGATTTATAAGAATAAAGTTGTGCAGGACATTAAAGATGACTTTACGCAGACAATGGAGTACTGCAATCCTGTAGAACTGGAATTTTGTCTGAACAGAAATATCGGGGTGCGCATGATGCAGAATATTTTCCGCGCGTTTGCACCAATGTTGTAAAAAGTTTAAGAGCTGTTGCCTTGGCGAATAAAATTTGCAAGGCAACAGCTCTTTTGGCATATTTTTATAAAACGGTCTTTATAATAAAATAGAATAAATATGCCGGAGAGAAATTATGGCAAAAAAGTGGATTTCTGTGATATGTGTATGGATTATTTCTTTTACGATACTTCTGACGCCATTGACTGCCAGAGGGCAGAATGAATCGGCAAATGAATCCACACAGGAGAACAGCGGACAGCAGACGGAATCGGCCGATTTGATCCAGGCGCCATCCGGAGTATTGATGGAAGCACAGACCGGAACTGTTATTTATCAGAAGGATTTGGATACAAGGAGAAGCCCTGCCAGTATTACAAAGATCATGACACTGATTCTGATCTTTGATGCGCTGGAAAAGGGAAATCTGAAATTGGATGATATTGTCACTACCAGTGCCTATGCGAAATCCATGGGTGGTTCTCAGGTATTTCTTGAAGAAGGCGAAACCCAGACAGTAGAAACGCTGATTAAATGTATCGTAATCGCTTCCGGAAATGATGCCAGTGTAGCGATGGCAGAACATATCTGCGGGAGTGAGCAGGAATTTGTCCGCCACATGAATGAAAGAGCAACAGAACTTGGAATGAAAAATACACATTTTGAAGATTGCTGTGGTCTGACGGATTCTTCAAATCATTATACAACAGCCAGAGATATTGCGATTATGAGCAGAGAGCTGATTACGAAGTATCCAAAGATTCTGGAGTATTCTTCCATATGGATGGAGAATATCACACATGTGACGAAACAGGGAACAAAAGAATTTGGACTGACAAATACGAATAAGCTGCTTCGCAGTTATGACGGGTGTGTGGGCTTAAAGACAGGAAGCACCAGTCTGGCGAAATATTGTCTCAGCGCAGTGGCAAAAAGAAATAAGATTATTCTGATCGCGGTGGTGATGGCAGCACCGGATTATAAGGTGCGTTTTAAGGACGCGGCATCCATGCTGAATTATGGCTTCTCCAGATGTAGTCTTTACATAGATGAAAAAATGCAGCCTTTACCGGAAGTTCCGGTGAAAAAAGGAAAAGAGAAGAGTGTTCCGTTAGTTTATGAAAAGCAGTTTCAATATCTGAACACAGACGGGGAAACTATTGGAAAAGTAGAAAAGAAACTGAGAATTCACAGAGAGGTAAAGGCACCGTTAAAGAAAGGAAGCCAGGCAGGAGAGATGATCTATTCTGCTGATGGAAAAGAGCTGGGCCGGGTACGGATTCTTTATGCCAGGACAATAGGGCAGGCAACCTATTTGGATTGCGTGAAAGAACTTCTGAAGAAATTGTGATTTTTTATGGGCAATAAACTGCTTTTTTACATTGACACCTTACTTTATCTGCCAATATATGATAAACTGTCTTAGAGAGCATTTGAAAAAATCATTCCTGTAGAAAGTCTTTTTTAAATACACTCTGGAATATGAATATACATGAATTTTGAGGGAAAAGTATGAATCAAAAAAGAAAATCACAGTTGAGGAAAAGCAGATACAAGAAAAAATCTGCAAGACCTGAATATCTTCCGTCAACAGTGCAGCGAGAAACACAGAAAAGAAAACAAAGACGCAGAAGAAAGCGTTTCCGTCTGAAACCACAGATTACAATCGGTGGAATTATAATTCTTGTATTATTGATTGTGCTTGCAGGGAGCAGACTCTTTTTATCTGGTACAAAAGCAGGCAGCGACAAAGCACAGGCAGTATCGTCCTCAAATGCAAAAAAAGCAAAAGGAACTAAAAAAACAAAAGGTTCGAAGAAGGAAAAAGACCTTGTTGAAATGGAAGAGAGTAAGGAAATCTTCTTTGAGCCGCACTGCGTAGATTCAACGAAGCCGGAAAATCTCATCAGCTATACAAACATTGAAGTGGATGGAAACCTGTTTGAAAATGTTGCAGACTATAAGCCGGATGAAGATATTACATTTAATGTAGGACAGGAATACACAAATGTAGATGGAATTGTTACATTCCGAGGAAACAGTTTCCGTGATAATCCGACATATGGATATGCAAATATGACGAATTATAAATTAAACAAACTGTGGTCAGCAGATACCGGTTCTCTTTCTTCCGGCAGTGCAGTCTGGACCGGAAGCGGATGGACCGGACAGCCGCTTATGGCAAAATGGCCAAAAGAAGTGAAAGCTCATATGAACATGACAGAAAAAGCCAAGGCAGACGATGATCTGGTCGAGGTGATCTATGCATGCATGGATGGATATGTATATTTCCTGGATCTGAGAACAGGAGAGAAAACCCGCGATCCATTATATCTTGGATATACTTTCAAAGGAGCAGGTGCCCTGGACCCGAGAGGCTATCCGATTATGTATGTCGGTGCCGGATACAACAGTAACGAAGGAACTGCAAGAGTATTTGTTGTAAACCTGCTGGATTGCAGTGTTATGTATACATTTGGAGATAATGATGAATTCTCGCTCCGCGGCAGTCTGAGTTTCTTTGACGGATCGGCGCTTGTAGATGCCGAGACAGATACCCTGATTTATCCTGGAGAAAACGGAATCGTATATCTGATCAAACTGAATACTAATTATGATCAGAACAATGGCACATTATCTATTAACCCTGGTAAGACTGTAAAATGGCGCTATTATGGTACCAGAAGCAGCACAGAATCATTCTGGATCGGAATGGAAGATAGTGCTGCGATTTATAAAGGTTATGCATTTATGGCAGATAACGGGGGAAATCTGATGTGCCTGAACTTAAATACCCTGCAGCTTGTATGGGGACAGGATACACTTGATGATTCAAACTCGACACCGGTTCTGGAAATTGAAAATGGACATCTGTATCTGTATGTGAGCACATCTTTCCGGCTTGGCTGGAGAAGCTATGATTCAGCGACGATTCCAATCTGGAAGATCGATGCAGAGACAGGAGAAATCGTATGGCATACAGACTATCAATGCTATACAGATGATGGCGTATCCGGTGGCGTTCAGTCCACGATTGCCTGTGGAAAGAACGAACTTTCCGATTACATATATGTGACAGTATCCAAGACTTCTGACAATGCATCCGGAGTCCTTGCCTGCCTGAAAAAATCCGATGGTTCCAAAGTATGGGAGGATTCCTCTTCCTATGCATGGTCCTCTCCGGTCTGCGTCTATAACGAGGATGGGAGCGGAAAAGTCCTTTATTGTAACAGTAGCGGTGATGTCCGTCTCCTGGATGGCAAGACCGGTAAACTGGAGGATACCGTGTCGATCAGTGATGGCGTCATCGAGGCTTCGCCGGCTGTGTATGATAATTATATGGTCGTTGGAACCAGAGACTGCAAGATCTGGGGAATCCAGTTACAGTAAAATAGCAGTGAGTAATTTAAGAGCAGTATTGCATTACGCGGTACTGCTCTTAAAAGCGTTGTTACTGGGAACGGAGTGAACAGTAACACAGTGCTTTTAAAACTTTGACAAAAGACATAGACAGGATGTATAATAAAATCCAAATGGGTATTGCGGGTGGCAAAAAACAAAAAGGAAGGTATATACAATGAAAGAAATCCGTACAGAAGATGCAGTGGGGCATATTTTGTGCCACGACATCACACAGATTATCAAAGATGTAAAAAAAGGGGTGCTTTTTAAGAAAGGACACATTGTCAGGGAAGAGGATATTCCTCTTTTACTTTCTGTGGGAAAAGAACACTTATATGTCTGGGAGAAGAAGGAAGGAATCCTTCACGAGAACGAAGGTGCAGAGATTCTTTATCAGATCTGTGCCGGAGATTCAGATACCATGCATGGATCTGATATCAAAGAAGGAAAGATTGAGCTGATCGCAGACATTGACGGTGTACTTAAAATCCGCAGAGATGCATTGGTTGCGGTTAATTCACTTGGAGAGATGATGATCGCGTCCCGCCATGGAGATTTTTCGGTAAAAAAAGGCGATAAGCTTGCAGGAACCAGAATTATTCCGTTAGTAATCGAGAAAGAGAAAATGGACCGCGCGAAAGAAGTGGCAGGCGACCAGCCGATTTTCTCTATTCTCCCATATAAGAAGAAAAAAGTGGGAATCGTGACAACAGGAAGCGAAGTACAGAAAGGTCTGATCACAGATACCTTTACCCCTGTTCTGAAAGATAAATTTGCCAGATTTCCGTCAGAGATTCTCGGACAGACAACGCCAGGGGATGATATGGAACAGATTACAGCTGATATCCTGAAATTTATTGAGGATGGAGCAGATATTGTAGTCTGCAGCGGCGGCATGAGTGTTGACCCGGATGACAGAACACCTGGCGCGATCAAAGCGACAGGAACCCGTATCGTATCTTATGGTGCACCGGTACTTCCGGGGGCAATGATGCTAGTTTCCTATTATGAGAAAGATGGAAAACAGATTCCGATCCTGGGACTTCCGGGATGCGTGATGTATGCGAAGAATACGATTTTTGATTTGTTACTGCCAAGACTGATGGCAGATGATGAAATCACCGCATCAGAGATCAATCAGCTGGGAGAGGGCGGACTCTGCCTGAATTGTGATGTCTGTACCTTCCCGAATTGTGGATTTGGAAAATAAGGAGAAATAAGGAAAGACCAGATGAAAAGATTCAGAACCGTACACTATACGATTCATTCAGAGAAAATCAAAGATGCCAGAGGAGTCCGATTCGCAGTTATTGCAGATCTCCACGGTATGGAATTCGGTCCTGATAATCAGCGGCTTCTCGAAACAATCAACAAATACAGACCGGATGGAATTCTTATCGCAGGGGACATGATCGTAAGAAATGATTCGGAGTCTATGAAAAAGGCAGAATCACTTTTGAAGAGATTTTCGGCGCAGTATCCGGTTTATTATGCACTGGGAAACCACGAGTATAAACTGTATCGGAGCAACCCGGAAGAAAATGAGTTTGCAGGGGAATATCAGGAGTATGAAAATGAGCTGAGAGAAGCTGGTGTTGAAATTCTGCATAATGATTTCAGCAAATTAAAGGTTGGAAAAACCGGCATTACCGTTTATGGCCTGGAGATTCCGCTGATCTATTACAAGAAACCATTCTCTCCCAGACTTCACACAGAGGAAGTCAGAGAACTGATTGGAGAACCCTCTGAAGATTCACTGAATATTCTGCTTGCGCATAGTCCAAAATACGGCGATACTTATTTTGACTGGGGAGCAGATCTTATTTTAAGTGGACATTATCATGGAGGAATTGTGAGGCTGAACAGACACAAAGGACTGCTTTCTCCACAGCTTCAGCCATTTCCTGCATTTTGCTGCGGGGATTTTCACAGAGGCAGTCAGCACATGCTGGTAAGTGCCGGAGCCGGGGAACACACGATTCCTGTAAGAATTCATAATCCCAGAGAAGTTCTGATTGTAGATTTGAAACCGTATTTGAGATGAGAGGTGTTTTCGTATGGGAATTCCGGTAAAACTGGAAGTTTTTGAGGGTCCGCTCGACCTGTTGTTACATCTGATTGAAAAGAATAAAATAGATATTTATGATATTCCTATTGTGGAGATCACAGACCAGTATATGGAATATATCCATGCAATGGAACGCGAAGACTTAGGAGTTATGAGTGAGTTCATGGTCATGGCCGCTACACTTCTGGATATCAAGTGTAAAATGCTTCTCCCGAAAGAGGTAAATGAAGAGGGCGAAGAGGAAGATCCACGTGCAGAACTGGTTGAGAAACTTCTGGAATATAAGATGTATAAATTCATGTCTTATGAATTGAAAGACAAAATGGATGATGCAGCCAATGTATTTTTTAAAGAGCCAACTTTGCCGGATGAGGTCATGCAGTACAAAGAACCGGTAGACCCAAAAGAATTGCTGGCAGGACTGACACTGGAGAAATTAAATGCTATCTACAAATCGATCATCCGCAGACAGGAGGACAAGGTTGACCCGATTCGAAGCAAGTTTGGAACTATCGAAAAAGAAGAAGTCAGCCTGTCAGATAAGATGATCGAGATCAAAGAATTTGCGCGTACCCACAGGAAGTTCAGTTTCCGTAATCTTCTGGAAAGCCAGAGTTCTAAAGTACAGGTGATAGTCACTTTTCTGTCGATACTGGAGCTGATGAAAATGGGACATATTCATGTCGAGCAGGATGGACTGTTTGATGATATCTCTGTAGAAGTACAGACGGATCCGGATACCTGGAAGAATCTTACCGAATTTGCAGAGGAAGAGTAACAGGAAAGGGTAAGAAAATGGAATAGAAATACAGGCAGTGTCTGCACGGATACGCAGTATGCAAAAGATAAATGCGTAACAAAAGGATAAGGAATGAGGAAGACTGAGTGAAGATTAAGGAGACAGAAGCAGCTATCGAAGCGATACTTTTTGCCATGGGCGGTTCCGTGGAACTGCCCCGGATAGCCAAAGCCATCGGGGTGGATGATAAGACAACCGGAAGGATCATCCGCAATATGATGGACCGCTATCAGGAAGAAAACAGAGGAATCCAGATCATAGAACTGGAAAATTCCTTCCAGATGTGTACCAAAAAAGAATATTATGAATATCTGATCAATATTGCGCTGCATCCTCAGAAGCCGGCACTCTCAGATGTTATGCTGGAAACCTTGTCCATTATCGCATACAAGCAGCCGGTGACAAAAGTAGAGATCGAGAAGATCCGCGGGGTAAAATGTGACCACGCGATCAATAAGCTGGTAGAATACAGTCTGGTCAGAGAGCTTGGAAGACTGGATGCCCCCGGGCGCCCGATATTATTTGGAACTACCGAAGAATTTCTGCGGTGTTTCGGCGTTCAGGATCTGGAATCACTGCCTGTACCCGATCCGGTACAGATTGAGGACTTTAAGGCTGAGGCGGAAGAAGAAATCCAGTTGAAACTGGATGTTTAACCGACAGGAATGATTTTGGGAATACGCTCTGGCATGGTTATCTGTATCAAAGGACATTTAAGATTATAGCATTTCAGGAAAATACGGGAAGGAGAAGATGGTTATGCCAACCACATATGCACACGATTTATTTGGAAAAGAAGTATACAAAAAACTGCCGTCAGATATGAAGGCGCTGATTCGCAGACATGGAGATCTGTACAGGATCGGTCTGCATGGACCGGACATTCTGTTCTACTATATGGTTTCAAAGAATCCGGTTACTCAGTTTGGAATCGATATGCATCATGAGAAGGCAAGAGCCTTTTTCGAAGAAGGAATGCGCCAGGTACGCAGAAACAATGATGAAGCGCTCCTTGCGTATCTTCTGGGATTTGGCTGCCATTATATGTTTGACTCAGCATGCCACCCATATGTGAACCAGATGGCTGCAGAAGGAGTCGTTCCTCATATCGTTCTCGAGAAAGAATTTGATCGTGTGCTTATGGAAGAAACCGGCAAAGATCCGGACCACTATTACCCGGCTTGCGGTATTGTCCCGAAAATGGAATATGCAAAAGTTATTCACAGAGCTATTCCGCTTGTAAAAACCATAAACATTTATCTTTCTGTCAAAATGATGAAAATTCTTACAAACTTTATGGTATGCGATGACCAAGGAAGAAAACGCAGAATCATCGGAAAAATTCTGAGCTTTGGAGGAAAATCCATCGGCTCCGTAATCGAACACTTTATGACCGCCGAGGCGGTAGAACAGGCAAAGGCGCCAATCCCTGAATTAAAGAGGCTGTATCAGGAGGCAATCCCCGAAACGGCAGAATATCTGAAGGAACTTTATACCTTAAGAGAAGGTGCATATCATCTGAGCGCACGATGGAATCGCACCTATAATGGCTGAGACATTGGCAATTATATCGAAATAATTCGGGCGTTTATGAAATATTATATCGGTTAGTCATATTCCGGACATGTTGGCATAAGTTATTTAATAAATAAATGCCAGGCAGGTGAGGTGGAATATGAGGATGAGACATATTGCCGCTGTCACGATCGTGACGGCGGTATTGTTGTTTACACAGACTTCTGCTTCCGTACAAGGAGGAGAGAATAAGATACCTCAGATGGTAGATATGACACCGGCTATCGAGGAACCGTCAGAACTACACGCATTATCGGCAGTCTTGATGGATGGAGATTCCGGCAGAGTGCTTTATGAAAAGGATGGAAAGACACCTCTTGCAAATGCCAGCACAACAAAAGTACTTACCTGTATTGTGGCATTGGAGAGTTCGCCGGGAGATGATTATGTACAGGTTTCCCGGAATGCAGCTTCCCAGCCGGAAGTCAGGCTGGGACTTCAGAAAGGAGAACAGTACTATCTGGAGGATCTTTTATATTCTCTGATGCTGAAAAGTCACAACGATACAGCAGTCGCCATCGCAGAACACTGTGGGGGAACAGTGGAAGGCTTTGCCAGAATGCTGAACCGAAAAGCAAAACAGATTGGATGTAAGGATACGTACTTTATTACGCCAAACGGTCTGGATGCGCAGGACGAAAATGGCAAACATCATACGACAGCAGAGGATCTGGCATTAATCATGCGGTATGCCATCAAAAATAAAACTTTCCTGCACATTTCCCAGACCAGAGATTACACTTTTTCAGAAATCACAGGAAAACGGACTTTCTCCGTACATAATGCCAATGCACTGCTTGATATGATGGACGGAGTTCTCGCAGGAAAAACAGGCTATACTTCCCAGGCAGGGTACTGCTATGTGTGCGCCTGGGAAGAGGAAGGGAAAACTTTTGTAGTCAGTCTTCTTGGCTGCGGATGGCCCAATCATAAAACATACAAATGGAGCGATACGAAAAAACTGCTAAGCTACGGGGCCTATAATTATGACTATGAAACCTACTGGCAGGAGCCGCATACGAGTAAGATTCTGGTAACGGACGGGGTGGAAAATATGCAGAATATAGGTGAGAAAGTCTATCTGAGGGGTAAATGCAGCGTAACATCCGAGGACCGTGAAAAAGAAATACTTCTCAAAAAAGGGGAGGCAGTAACCTGCAAGACGGAAATTCCACAGAAGGTAAGCGCCCCGGTTCTGAAAGGGGAGAAACTGGGACGTATCGCTTATTATCTGGATGGAAAACTGATCGATTTCTATCCTGTTTATGCGGAAAGATCTGTAGAGAAGATCAGCTTTAAATGGTATACAGAAAAGGTATTTCACGATTTTTTCCATTAAAAAACTTAAAGAAAGAGCTGAAAAGGCAGGAAAAAGAGATAAAAAGACAACGAAAACAGGTTGATTTCAGGAAGAAGGATGTCTATAATAAATACGGAGAGATTTTCTTAAAGTATGTAAGGGAATCTCTTCATATCCTGAATACAGGCATAAAACGTACAAAACAGGCAGCAAAAGTTTTTGATGGAAACATTATCGGATATATTCACACACAGGGCCGCAATTTTATCCCAAAGCTGGTCAGAGCCTTGCCATAGAATCATTTGTTGAATTTATAGAAAAAAACTATAGAATCAATGAAACAATTTAATGATTTAAAGGGTTGCTATGAAAAAGCAACATTGATATAATAAAACTTAACAGTCGGCATTTCATGTATCAACCAGTTGATAGTTTGGTGACATATCAGCCGTTCGTGAAAAAGTTTATGGCAATTTTGCAGAATAAGTAAATTGTCATAGGAAAGACAGAGGAAAGAGATATGAATCAGTTAGAAGTACTCAGAGAGAGCCTGGGACAGTGTGATGAGATCATTCTGGATGCCCTTATTATGAGAAACAGAATCGTAGAGGACATTATGGCATACAAAGAGGCTAATGGACTCCAGATCTTACAGCCAGAGCAGGAAGCAAAGCAGAAAGACTGGCTGGAGAAGAGAATGGAAGGCAGACGCCATAAGGATGAAGTTGCAGACGTATTTGACAGCATCCGTACCAACAGTAAGAGAATCCAGGCAAGAAAACTTTTCAACTACAACATCGTACTTATCGGATTTATGGGCGCAGGTAAGTCTACAATCTCCGATTTCCTTAAAACAGTATTTGCCATGGATATAGTAGAGATGGATCAGATTATTGCCGAGAGACAGGGAATGAGTATTTCTGATATTTTTGAGACATATGGCGAGCAGTATTTCCGCGACCTTGAAACAAACCTGCTTATCGAAATGCAGTCTCGCAGCAATGTAGTAATCTCCTGTGGTGGTGGTACTCCGATGAGAGAGTGCAACGTAGTTGAGATGAAGAAGAATGGCCGCGTGGTATTACTTACTGCGAAACCAGAGACAATCCTTGACCGTGTCAAAGATAACCATGACCGTCCGCTGATCGAGAACAACAAGACTGTTCCGTTCATCGCAGATCTGATGGAGAAACGTCGCGCAAAATACGAGGCAGCAGCAGACATTATCATCGAAACAGATGGCAAGAGCGAGCTTGAAATCTGTGAAGAACTGGTTCACAGACTTCGCGCTATGGATGAGAAATAAATATAGCTATTCAAAATAATCTGTTATTTTGATATATCCGGTTAATAGGGGCAGCTCACGATAACAAATGAACAGATATATTGTAAAGATATGAAATAGCTACAGACAATAGAAATGGCATTTACAGGAATTAATTAACTTTCCTGTAAATGCCATTTCTGACTTTATAGAGTTATATCTTTTATAGATATGCCGGATTCCATAAACAGGAATCCTGATCTGATTCTAACTTGTCTTATAATCCCATTCCTTTTGTGCCTGTTCTATGACATATTTCTTAAATGCTTCCACAACCGGTGGATGATAAACATCCTTCAGCATTGCCATATAGAAGTTTCTCTGCCAGCTCGGAGAGACAAGAGGAAGAATCTTTACATTCAGAGACTGCAGGATAGGAATATCCGGTGCAACACAGATTCCGAATCCATTTGACACAAATCCGGCCGCAACCTGATCCTCGTCAATCTCATACGACACATCAGGGCTCTGACCGATACATTTAAACAGTCCGTCAACAATCTGCCTCAGCCCGCTTCGTTTCTTAAAAATAATCTGCTTATAAGGAATCGTTTCCTCCAGACGTACCTCATCCTGCGCAGCCAGCGGGTGATCCGGCGGCACGATCACGACCAGCTCCTGTCTGGCTACAGGTGTAAACTCGATCAGAGGCTCGTTATCAATCTTGGAACAGAAACCAAGATCGTACTTCTTTTCTTTTAACCCATTTAAAATATCAGCTGTTAAAACTTTGTCACAGTATAGGTTGAAATCGATCTTTTTCGTCGGATTTGTCTCAAGAAATCCCCGCATAATCTTCGGAACAAAGTCAATTCCCAGTGTACGCAGGAATGCAACATCGATACAGCCTTCCCCTTTGCCTGCCAGCTTCAGATTGTTTACAGAAGAATCCAGACGATTTAATATCTCTTCTACATCTTTCAGGAAAACCTTACCGTATTTGGTAAGAGTGACATTTCTGCCATTTTTTTCAAATAGTTTTACGCCCAGTTCCTCTTCCAGAGTAGAGATCGCGTAGCTCAAAGAAGGCTGGGTGATCGCCAGGATATCAGCGGCTTTTGTGTAATGCTCGATATGAGCTAATGTGGAAAAATACCGCAGATGATACAGATTCATAAAAAGATACTCCTTTCTTCATATGTAATTTTTTGACAGCAGTAATTCGCTGCTGCTGTAAAGGCTACTGTTCACATTGTGCCCGGTAACCTGTAAATAATTAAAAAAATTTTCGGGTTAATATTTTTTAGATCATATGAAAATCTCCGAAAATATAGTTATTTTTGCACAAATAGTCTGCGCTGTATTTGTCATATTGGCATATTATACCATGATGTATTGAAAAAATCTATGGATTGACAGGGTAGAACTAATTTGTTTTATATTTAACAAAGATATATAATGCTTATATCAAAAAGGTACAAAATATTTCCAAAATATGCAAGAAAATTATGCGATTTTTATGAGGAGGACGAAAAATGTCAAAAGAATTTCCAATTACAATCAGTTCCTGGACACTGGGAGATCAGTGCAAATTTGAAGATAGGGTCATCGCTGCAAAGAATGCCGGATACGAAGGAATCGGTCTTCGTGCAGAAACCTATGTAGATGCGCTGAATGAAGGACTTTTTGACAAAGACATTCTGGCTGTCTTAGACAAACATGGTATGAAAGTAACAGAGGTTGAGTACATCGTACAGTGGGCAGAAGAACATCGTTCTTACGAGCAGAAATACAAAGAACAGCTTTGCTTCCATATGTGTGAATTATTTGACGTAAAACAGATCAACTGTGGTCTGATGGAAAACTACTCTGTAGAATATACTGCTCAGAAATTAAGAGAATTATGCCAGAGAGCAGGAAAATATATCATTGGTGTAGAGCCAATGCCATATAGTGGAATCCCGGATATGAAAAAAGGATGGGCAGTTGTAAAAGCAGCTGACTGCGAAAACGCAAAACTGATCATGGACACATGGCACTGGGTAAGAGCAAATCAGCCGATCGACCTTTCTGTAATCGAAGAGATCCCGGCAGACAAGATCGTATCCATCCAGATCAACGATGTATGGGAAAGACCATACGCAACAACAATCTTAAGAGACGAATCCATGCATGACCGTCTGGCACCTGGAACAGGAATCGGATGCACTGCAGACTTTGTTAAGATGGTAAAAGCAAAAGGAATCAAACCAAACGCTATTGGTGTAGAGGTTATCAGCGATGCAATCCTTGCAAAAGGACTTGAATACGCAGCAAACCATACTTATGAAAACACAAAGAAAGTACTCGAAGAGGCATGGCCGGAAGTACTTCAGTAAGTATCTGACATAAAAATACCGAAAATATAAAAAAATCCAGTGAAAAAGGAGAAGGTTACATGAAATTTAACGCAATGTTTCAGCCGATCAACATCGGTCCAATGACAGTAAAGAACCGCTTCGTAGTTCCGCCAATGGGAAACAACTTCGCAAACACAGACGGAAGCATGAGCGACCAGTCCGTTGCTTATTACCGCGAAAGAGCAAAAGGTGGTTTCGGTCTGATCACGATTGAAGCAACAGTTGTACATCAGGGTGCAAAAGGCGGCCCGCGTAAACCTTGCCTTTATGATGACTCCACAATCGAAAGCTTCCGCAAGGTAGTAGATGCCTGTCATGCAGAGGGGGCAAAGGTTTCCGTACAGCTTCAGAATGCAGGCCCGGAAGGAAACGCAAAGAATGCAGGAGCACCGATCGAGGCAGCAACCAGCATTCCGTCTGACTGCGGCAGAGACACACCGAAGGAAGTTACAACAGAAGAAGTTTATGAACTGGTAAAAGGCTACGGTCTTGCAGCAAAGAGAGCAATGGAAGCCGGTGTGGACGCAGTTGAAATCCATATGGCACATGGATATCTGGTAAGTACCTTCCTTTCCCCAAGAACAAATAAAAGACTGGATGAATTTGGCGGTTCTTTTGAGAACAGAATGCGTTTCTCCCGTCTGATCATTGAAGAAGTTAAGAAGATGACAGAAGGAAAGATCGCTGTTCTTGCCAGAATCAACAGCTGTGATGAAGTGCCGGGTGGCCTTGATGTGCATGACAGCGCTGCAATCGCTGCATATCTGGAAGGATGTGGACTTGATGCGATCCATGTATCCCGCGCCGTTCATATCCGCGATGAATTTATGTGGGCACCGACAGTAACACATGGTGGATTCTCCGCTTCTCAGGTAGAAGAGATTAAACGTGCCGTATCTATCCCGGTAATCACAGTTGGACGTTATACAGAACCGCAGTTTGCAGAATTAATGGTAAAAGAAGGACGTTGCGACCTGGTTGCTTTCGGCCGTCAGAGCCTTGCAGATCCACATATGCCATTAAAAGCACAGGAAGAAAGACTGGAAGATATGATTCCATGTATCGCATGTCTTCAGGGCTGTGTTGCAAATATGTATGCAGGAAATCCAATCTGCTGTCTGGTAAACCCATTCCTTGGACATGAAGCTGAGGGAATCGCTCCGGCAGAAAAAGCTAAGAAAGTTATGGTAATCGGTGGCGGTGTTGCAGGTCTTTGCGCTGCATTTATCGCACAGGAAAAAGGTCATCAGGTAACACTTTATGAAGCAAGTGATAAACTTGGCGGAAACATGCGCCTGGCTGCTTATCCTCCGGGAAAAGGCGACATCACAAACATGATCCGTAGCTACATTGTTCGCTGTCAGAAAGCTGGCGTAACGATCAAAATGAATCAGGAAGTAACTCTGGATCTTATCAAGGAAGAAAAACCAGACAGCGTAATTGTTGCTTCCGGTTCCAGAACACTGATTCTTCCGATCGAAGGAATCGACAATCCTGCAATCATTCATGGCTCTGATCTCCTTGATGGAAAGAGAGCAGCAGGAAAGAAGGTTCTTGTTGTAGGCGGCGGAATGGTAGGATGCGAGACAGCAGCATTCCTCGGTGAGCAGAATCATGATGTGACAGTTATCGAGTTCAGAGATACTGTAGGTGCAGACGTAATCCACGAGCATAGAGTTTACCTGATGAAAGATTTCGAAGATTACAAGATCAAAGAAATTACAGGTGCAAAAGTATGCAAATTCTATGAAGACGGCGTAGAGTACGAGACAGCCGACGGTCAGAGACATGAGTCCAGAGGATATGATTCTGTTATCCTTTCCATGGGATTCAGAAACTACAATCCATTCGGCGAAGAAATCAAAACAATTGTACCGGATACTTATGTGATCGGTGATGCGACCCGTGCAAGAAGAGCACTCGATGCGACAAAAGAAGCATACGAAGTAGCTTCTACATTATAATCATATAACAAATGAAAAAACATCCAGGTATACTTTTTGTATATCTGGATAACAAGAAGAAAATTTCAGGAGGAACAAGAGGAAATGGAACAGAGAATCAAAGGAACAACAGGATTAATGGCACTCATCGGAAGCCCGGTAGGACATTCAGGATCACCGGCAATGTACAACTTCAGCTTCCGTTATCACAACCTTGACTATGCTTACATGGCATTTGACATCAAAGAAGATCAGGTTCCGGCAGCATTAGATGCTATTCGTCTGTTCAAAATGAGAGGCGCAAATGTAACAATGCCTTGCAAGAATAAGGTGGCTCAGTGTGTGGATGAACTTTCACCGGCAGCAAGAATCGTTGGTGCTGTAAACACAATCGTAAACGAAGACGGAAAACTCATCGGACATATCACAGACGGTATCGGATTTGTACGTAACTTAAAAGAGAATGGTGTTGATATCAAAGGTAAAAAGATGGTAGTTCTTGGAGCAGGCGGAGCTGCTACAGCTCTTACTGTACAGTGCGCACTTGACGGAGCAGCATCCATTGCGATCTTTAACCCGAATGATCCATTCCTTGACAGAGCCAAAGGAACAGCAGAAAAACTTGCAAAAGAAGTTCCGGACTGCAAAGTAAGTGTATATTGCCTGGATGATCAGGATAAATTAAGAGAAGAGATTGCAAACGCTGATATTCTTGCAAACGGTACTCTGGCTGGTATGAAACCACACGATGACCTTTCTCTGGTTGACAAGTCTATGTTCCATCCAAACCTTGTTGTGGCTGATTGTGTATACAATCCGGAAGAAACAAAGATGGTTAAAGAAGCAAAAGAAGCAGGCGTAAAACTTGCTGTAGGTGGTAAAGGAATGCTTCTGTGGCAGGGCGCTGCAGCTTACAAACTTTACACAGGTCTTGAGATGCCTACAGATGAATACCAGAAGTTTCAGAAGGAAAACGAAGGGAAATAATTAGAAATGGGAAAGACTAAGAAAACAAATTTAGTGGTTACTTCCATTGCGTTGTACTTTACTTATTTTATTCACGGCTTTGGTGCGTCCATCATGGGACAGTACAAGCCGGAACTTTCCGGAGCATGGGGCTCTGAAATCAGCGGTGTTGTAGCAGTTATCGCAGCACTGGGACTTGGACGTCTGATTTCTCTGCCATTTTCCGGACCTCTTTCCGATAAATTCGGACGTAGATTAAGCGGTATCATTGGTGTTCTGTGCTATACAGCATATTTCATGGGAATCGCTTATGCACCTAACATGGGTGTTGCCTATGCATTTGCTATCATCGGTGGTATCGCAAACTCCTTTTTGGATACCTGCGTAAGCCCGACCTGTATGGAAATTTATGTAAATAATCCTTCCGTAGCGAACATGTTTACAAAATTCTCCATGTGTATCAGCCAGTTCTTACTGCCATACATGATCGGGGCTGTCGCATCAGCAAACATGTCCTACAGAACGATCTTTATCGTTGCAGGTGTTGCAATCTTTATCGATGGTATCCTGATCCTTTTCCTCCCATTCCCGGAAAGAGGAAACAAGACAGCAGCCGCAGGACAGAAGACAAAGAGCAAATTAAAAATCACACCGGCTGCACTGGCAGCAATCCTGATCGGATTTACAAGTTCTTCTACATTTATGCTGTGGCTAAACTGTAACAAAGAGCTTGGTATGTTATACGGAATGACCAGTGATCAGGCTGGTAAGATCCAGTCCTTCTATGCAATAGGAACATTCGCAGCAATCCTTTGCTCCTCTGTTCTTATCAAGAAAGGTTTAAAAGAGATCAACATCCTGATTCTTTATCCGGCAATTTCCACTGTCACACTGTTACTGTGCTACTTTATCCAGAGCCCGACCATGTGTCTGATCGGTGGATTTGCAATCGGTTTTGCAGGAGCAGGCGGCGTTCTTCAGCTGGCTACTTCCACAACCGCAGAGTTCTTCCCGGAGAACAAAGCGACAGCAACTTCCATGGTAATGATCGCGTCCAGTATTGCTAACTACACGATTTTAAGCCTTGCAAGCTACATCACTAAGGTAGGCGGAGAAGGAGCCCCGAGAATGATCCTTCTTCTGAATGCAGGTGTTACTGTGGCAGGTATTTTACTTGCAATCTTTGTAAAGAAAAACAAAGAAGCTTAGAAATAAAGCAAGTTTAGTCAATCAATTTCAGACACGCTATGACGATAGTGGCTGAAATAAGAAGTCAATAATTAATCCCATGAGAGAAATGAAATCCAACCCAGCTCGGATGTGTTTCTGAGCGGATTGGATTTCATTTGAGCGATGATTGTCTAAAAATTAACAAAAAAGATAGAAAGCATACGCTGAAATATAGAAATATTCTGTAAATATTCAATAATCTGCTATCCCGGGAGGTTATTGAATAGTTACTAAATTCTAACAAAATAATGTTAAAGGAGAAATTGTATGGCATATACAAGAGCACAAAGAAGAGAAAATGAACTGCCCTACATCCCCTTTGGACCATTTCAGATAAGACTTCCTTTTATACACTATAAGATAGAATCTGTTGAGTTCATTCAGGGTCTGATCCTGGGCGTTACCGCACTGGCTGCTGTTCCTTATCTGGAGCAGTATCTGGGGCTTCCTTATGAACTGGCATGGAGTTGTGTAATCATTGAGACATTTCTTTACCTGTTACACAGTCTGCTGGGCGATCCGGTCGTACCGGGCTGGATCACACCGACACTGCCATTAACTATTGTATTCCTGGAAGGTTTCCCTATGGGAAAAGAGCGAATACAGGCAATGATCGCATTACAGATGCTGGTAGGTGTGGTATTCATCTTCATGGGTGTGACCAAACTGGCAGATAAATTTGTTCACGCAGTTCCTGATTCTGTCAAAGGTGGAATTCTCCTCGCAGCACCAGTCACAGTTATGGCAGGACAGCTGGGAGAGGGCGGAAATATGCACAAATATCCACTTGCAATTGTGGCTGGTGTAGGACTTCTGATCCTGATCAGTTTCTCAGACAAATATCAGGAGAAAAGAAAGACAAACAAATTCCTTGATCTGGTTGCCAGATATGGAAACCTGTTCCCGTACTTGATTGCTATGGTGGTGGGACTTCTTGTAGGAGAGTTGGACAAGCCAGGTCTAGAGATCGGAACTTTTATCAAGATTCCACAGTTTAAAGAGATTATTGATCAGGTAAGTATTTTTGGTGTGGGTATCCCGCCGCTTTCTATGTATATTAAGGCTTTACCACTTGCGTTGGTATGCTATGTTATCGCATTTGGTGATTTTGTCACAACAGAAACCCTGGTTACAGAAGCACGACAGGCTCGTGATGATGAATACATTGATTTCAATTCCAGCCGCTCCAATATGATCAGCGGTCTGAGAAACCTGATTCTTTCCATCATTGCACCATTTCCGCCACTTTCCGGTCCGTTATGGGTAGGGATGACTGTATCTGTATCTATGAGATACAAAGAAGGAAAGAAAGCAATGAAATCCCTTCTTGGAGGAATGTCCTCTTTCCGTCTGGCGACATTTTTAAGCGTGCTTATTATCCCGGTAGTAAGCTTCTTCCGCCCGATCTTCGGCGTAGGCTCATCCATCACTCTGATGTTCCAGGCATTTGTATGCGCGAGAATCGGTATGGATTACTGTAAGAGCGACAGAGATAAGATGATCGCCGGTGTTATGGCCGCAGTCCTTGCAACACAGGGAACTGCATGGGCATCCGCATGGGCTCTTGCTGTAGGATTCGGACTGAACATCTTCCTTTCCAATTGTAATCCGCTTGAGAAAAAAGCGCAGAAAGAAAACAACGAGCAGTAGATAACACATAAAGAAAAACAAGAAGAACAGCTGGGATTTTGGCTGTTCTTCTTGTTTTGCGTGGAGTATTATTATTTTCATCAATTTTTTCTGCTATCCGGAACAATAAGCGGAAACAAAAGTCCGGATGACAGATACACGTATTTTATTATTTTTAAGGAGTCATTTGTGAATTCATTTATTATAATTATGGTCCGCACTTTGCGGAAACCGATTCTTCAGTATAATTTATATAGCTGAAGAATTATAAGCTGCTGTGAATAATATCCAGCACCTGCTTTAATTCATTCACACCGATCTGCCCCGGTGCGGAAGCTTTGGAAGCAGCGCCGAAGGTGAGAGCGGAACCGAATGTCTCACCTGTGAGGCGGCTGATAACGCCTGTTCCTGCCATGGACATGGTAATGATCGGGCGGTCTGCATATTTCTCAGACATTTCCAGAGTAGCACTGAGAAGTGTGAGAACATCCTGCCTGCAAGTCGGCATAACTGCCATTTTCGGAATATCAGCACCGAAATCCTGCATCATGCGAAGACGTCTGATAATCTCATCCTTCTCCGGAGTCTTAAAGAAATCATGGTTAGAAGCGATTACTTTCACACCTGCCTCATGAGCAGCGTTGATAATTGTTTTTACAACATCATCGCCTGTAAATGCTTCTACATCAATTAAATCTACATAACCACTCTGTGCAGTTGCAATATTTAAAGCAGCATAATCACTTACAGAGATATCCTTCTCACCGCCCTCTTTAGAAGTACGGAATGTAAGGAGAACAGGAATGTCTTTTAAAACTTCCTGAAGTTCTTTAGCGGTCTCTAATACTTTCTCAGTAGCAAAGACATCATCGAACCAGTCAACACGCCATTCAACCACATCAACCGGAAGAGTGGTAATCTTTTTTGCTTCTTCGAGAATGTCTGTTTTTGTTCTTCCTACGATGGGAACGCAGATTTTAGGTCTGCCTTCACCGATCACAGTGTTTTTTACCTGAACTGTGTTCATCTGTTTATCCTCATATTTTCTGTTATATTGGAAGTTCTGTGAAATACTGAACCTAATCCGGTCAGGTAAATTCTTTGCTTTAACCCAATCAGGTAATCCTCTGGTTTAATTGCAAAAAGCAATAAACAGTAGACTGGGATTTGCTATAATATAAGCCGCATCCGCAGTATTTCATAGAACTATTATAAGAATAACCGTAACATAAGCCTGATCAACAGGCTTTTGATTCTATACATATACACGCCTGAAAGCAAACTGCAGGATATGCACATTCTGCGCGGAGTAAATATATCAGTACATCTCCTGCAGTACGCCGAAAAGCGGTATATATCAAATATTATGTGTGGAAAGATCGGTGAAATGATCTGTTCTGCATCACAATATAAGATATCATTACTGAAGATACCATCAGGTATCAGTCATCATAGGAGATGTGAAGAATCTCTTTCATATGTTCAATAGGCATTGGTTCGCCTGTCCATAACTCAAATGCAGCAGAGCCCTGGAATAACATCATTCCCAGACCGTTCATTGTCTTGCACCCTGCCTCTTTTGCCATGGAACGCATCTTTGTCTCCAGCGGAGAGTAAGGAACATCAATAACGACCAGCTCAGGACGGAAGTAAGATTTGTCCGGAACAACGGACTGTCCCTCCAGTGGTTTCATTCCCACACCTGTAGCATTGACAAAGATAAAACTGTCATCCATCTCAGCTTTCAGTTTATCAAGGTCTGCCAGATCATAAAGAACTGCATGGCAGGATGTCTTTGTGTTGATCTTCTCTACTGTGGATACTGCACGATCCCAGAATTCATCCTTGCGGTTGAAGATTGTAATCTCAGCAACGCCGTCCAAAGCAGCCTGGATTTCGATAGCAGTAGCAGCACCACCTGCACCGACGATGGTCATTTTCTTTCCGATCACGTCAATATCATTATCTTTCAGGGCAGACATAAATCCGATACCGTCAGTGATATGACCTGTAAGATGGCCGTTGTCATTTACGATTGTGTTAACCGCACCGCATAATTCTGCAGCAGGAGAAAGCTCATCCAGGTATTTTCCAACCAGAGTTTTGTTAGGCATGGAAACATTGGATCCTCTCATTTTCAGAGTACGGATTGCTTTTACTGCATCCTCAATTTCATCTGCGCCAACCTCGAAAGCAAGGTAAGCGTAGTCATACCCGAGTTTTGCAAAAGCCTCATTCTGCATTGCAGGAGAGCTGGAGTGACGGATCGGGTAAGCCATCAGACCGATTAATTCAGTATGTCCGGTAATTCTTTCAGCCATTATAATATCCCCTTTTGTATTTTGTTGTAAAGTATTTTGTTGTAAAGGTTTTTATTGAAGGTATCCCATCTGAGTCAGTGTATTAAGGATATTTCTTCCTTCCAGAGTTCCGTCGATGATCCTTCTTGCACGTTTGCTGTCTCCGATGTTCAGGATCTCAACATCATCAGAAACAAAAGCATCGGAAAGCTCTGCGAAAAGCTGTCCCTGAGCTCTCATACCAAGACATACGAATCCGTAGTCAAATGGAAGCTCACGTTCACCTTCTGCATCTTTTACAAGAAAAGAGCTGTCTTTTACTTCCTGAAGAGCTGTCTTTGTAAGCTGGGCCACATGATGTTTCTTCATCTGGTCTTTCATGTCATTCTTTGTAACAGGATCCAGGTCACGTCCAATCTGATCCATCATCTCCACGATAGAAATCTCAGCATTTCTTGCTGCAAAGAATTCCACAACATCAAGACCAACAGCGCCGCCGCCCACAACAACAACCTTCTTGCCTGTCATATCTTCCGGATAATCATTGATGTGATTAATCATTCCCAGGATAGAAGCGACCTTGCTGCCTTCTTTGTCAATGCGGTCGTGAAGTCCTTTGATCGGAGGAAGCAGTGGTGCGGAACCTGTGGAGCTTACGATCAGGTTCGGATGGAACTTGCGGATATTTTCCGGTGTTCCTTCTGTGTTTGTGAAGATATAAAGATTCTCAAGCTGCTCTGCTCTGTGAATCAGATAGTTCGGGAAATCAGCCAGACGCTTCTTTGCAGGAATCTTAGAGATCACAGAAGCAAGACCGCCAAGAGTTTCACCCTTTTCCAGAAGGAAGGTGTTACAGCCTACTTCTGCGGCTGTACAGGCAGCTTCCAGTCCGGCAGTACCGCCTCCGATTACTACAACGTTACAGTTTTTGTTCACTTTCTGATTCTTATAAACATCACCTTCCAGAACAGCCGGGTTTACAGTACAGCGGATCGGACGGTTAAAGCCGATTCTGTTTCCTGCACATCCGATGTTACAGGAGATACATTTGCGAAGGTCACATTCTCTGCCTGTAGCTACTTTGTTTACCCATGCAGGTTCTGCGATAAGACCACGTCCCATACCGATCAGGTCTGCATCGCCGTCAGCGAGGATCTGCTCGGCAACCTTCGGGTTACGGATATTTCCCATGGAGATACATGGTTTGCCGAATTTCTCTCTGACAGCTTTAGGCATATAGGAACGCCATCCGTCTTTCATGTAGTTGGCATCGATCTGATACTGGATAGAACCGTTTAAACCGCAGGAAACATCGAAGATATCAACTTCATCCTGAACATATTCCAGATATTCAAGAGTGTCCTCAAGAGTGTTGCCGCCTTCCATCAGCTCATCTGCGCTGAGACGGAGCATGATCGGGAAGAAAGGTCCGACCTGTTTTCTTACTTCTTCAATGACCATACGGCAGAAACGTGTTCTGTTTTCCACAGATCCGCCGAACTCATCTGTACGTTTGTTTGTAAGAGGAGAGAGGAACTGGCTGATCAGATAGGAATGTCCCGCATGGATCTCTACTGCGTCAAAACCAGCAGCCTGGGCTCTCTTTGCAGCCTCGCCGTATTTCTTTACAATGTGATGGATTTCTTCCACTGATAACGGACGCGGGATCTCTCCGCCTTCTTTGGACGGAACATCAGATGCGGAAACAGGCTGCATATTTGTACGTGCGGAAACAGCGGAAGCACCCGCGTGGTTGATCTGGATTGCAATACAGGTACCATATTTGTGAATCTCTTCACAGAATTTGTACAGACGCGGCAGATAGTTGTCGTGGTCAATACGAAGCTGAGTAGTTCCGTTGGAACCCTGCGGAGAATCCACACTTGCGTTCTCTACAATGATCAGTCCTGTTCCGCCCTTGGCACGTTCTTTGTAATAATTGATATGAAGAAAGCTCATTTCTCCATTCTGCTCACCGTAGTTTGTACCCATAGGCATCATAACAATACGGTTTTTGATAGTCATATTTTTTACTGTGAGTGGTGTGAAAATATGCTGGTAATTGCTTTTCATTACGTCTTTCCTCCTGAAATTTTCTGTTGGATCTATAACTGTTCAGTGCTTTAGCTGTGGCCTGAATTTCTTTGATGTGTTAATTATATAACGGGATAATCCATAAATCTAATTGATAATTCGTGCTATATAATAAAAAACATCTATGGTTTTCCACGCACTGAATGAAAAGCATTCATAACCGCATGCTGCATCATGTAAAAAACCTGACAAACCGGCATGGCTATAGTATTTTTCTCTGGGCTGCGCTGAGACTTTTGTACCTGTACAATCGGATTCGCAAACAAGCGAGTGGTATAGTTATTTCGAAAACGATGTACCGGTTTAAAGGAGAGGGTGAAATACGGGACAATGCAAAATAACCGTAATATCTTCTATTTAATAGGAAGAAATACGCAAAAAAACAAAATTTGGAGAAACCTGACAAACTTTTTTGCTATATTTTTAACGAAAATGACAAATAAATGTTGAAATTTTCTGCCAGAAAAGGTAGAATTAAAATTGGCTAAATTTTTGGGTTAACTTTTAAATATTCTCATAAAGATGGAGGGCAAACAAGAATGAGTAATGCAACACAAAGCTTAGCAGGCACAAGAATTACTTCTTTGCTTGACGCAAACAGTTTTGTCGAAATCGGTCAGAGCGTAACAGCCAGATCAACAGATTTCAACATGGCTGCAAACAAAGCACCATCTGACGGTGTAATCACCGGATATGGTGTAATCGATGACAAACTGGTTTATGTATACAGCCAGGACGCATCCGTATTAAACGGTACTGTTGGCGAAATGCATGCCAAGAAGATCACAAGACTTTATGATCTTGCAATGAAAACAGGCGCTCCGGTTATCGGACTTGTAGACTGCGCAGGTATCCGTCTTCAGGAAGCAACAGATGCACTGGAAGCTTTCGGACAGATCTATCTGAAACAGACACTGGCATCCGGTGTGATTCCGCAGATCACAGCAATCTTCGGAACATGCGGCGGTGGTATGGCAGTTATCCCGTCCCTGACAGACTTCACATTTATCGAATCCAAAAAAGGAAAAATGTTCATCAACACACCGAACGCACTGGAGGGAAATAACGCAGACAAATGCGATACAGCAGCAGCTGATTTCCAGAGCAAGGAAACAGGTCTGATCGATGGCGTTGGTACAGAAGAAGAGGTTCTTGGCCAGATCCGCTCTTTAGTATCACTTCTTCCTTCTAATAATGAAGACACAGACAATTACACAGAGTGTACAGATGATCTCAACCGTGTATGCGCTGAACTTGCAAACTGTGCAGGTGATACAGCAATCGCACTTTCCCAGATCGCTGACAACGGCGAATTCTTCGAGACAAAAGCAGACTATGCCAAAGATATGGTTACAGGATTTATCCGCTTAAACGGAGCAACCATCGGTGCAGTTGCAAACAGAAGCGAAGTATACGACGCAGAAGGCAAGAAAGTAGAAACATTTGACGGAAGCATCTCCGCAAGAGGTGCAAGAAAAGCAGCAGACTTCGTGAAATTCTGCGATGCTTTTGACATTCCGGTACTTACACTTACAAACGCAACAGGCTTCATGGCAACCTTATGCAGCGAGAAGATGATGGCGAAATCCGTAGGTGAGCTGGTAGCTGCATTCGCAGACGCAACAGTTCCGAAGGTAAACGTGATCATCGGCAAAGCTTACGGTACAGCTTACGTGGCAATGAACAGCAAATCTATCGGTGCTGACCTTGTATATGCATGGGATAACGCAGAGATCGGTATGATGGACGCTTCCCTGGCAGCCAAGATCATGTACGCAGATGCAGATGCTGCTGAATTAAATGAGAAAGCTGCTCAGTACAGAGAACTCCAGAATGGTGTTGCTTCCGCAGCAGCAAGAGGCTATGTTGACACTGTTATCAGCCCGGCTGACACAAGAAAATATGTAATCGGTGCATTTGAGATGCTGTTCACAAAAAGGGAAGATCGTCCGTCCAAGAAACACGGAACGATTTAAGCGGGGTGACGCATATGAAAATGATCAAAAAAATAACTTCTGTATTCATGACATTTCTCGTAATGGCTGCACTGGTGATCGGCAGCACTTCTGTGGTATTTGCCGCTGATGAGATTAATGATACTGTCAAGTCCACACTGATAACTACAGCAGAGGGGCTGACAGATACCATTGTCCAGCTTAAAGATGAAGAAATTGAGAATTACATGAGTTCAGGAAATGACTTTACAATAAGTGCCATGCAGTCCTGGCAGACATCCAAGGATGAACTTGGCGCAAAGAAGGACAGCAATGGTGAAACTACTGTAACTTTCAAAGATGATCAGTACACAGTTACTGTTCCTCTTAAATTTGAGAAAGCAGAAGCAAACTTTGTATATGTCTTTGACTCACAGGGAACACCGATTTCCATGACTGTAGATGTGCAGTATGGTATGGGTAAGACTCTTCAGAGAGCAGGTCTTAATACTCTGATGGGTATTGGAACTGTATTCGTAATGCTGGTTTTATTAAGTCTTTTGATCTCTCTGTTCCGTTTCATCCCGAATCCGGAAGCAAAGAAAGCAGCAGAAGCAAAAGCAGCCAAGGCTGCAAAAGAAGCAGAGGCAGCAGCAATCGCAGCAGCCGCTCCTGCACAGACAGCAGAAGAGAACCTTGCAGATGACGGAGAACTGGTAGCTGTTATCGCAGCAGCAATCGCAGCAGCAGAAGGAACTACAACAGACGGATTCGTAGTTCGTTCCATCCGCAAAGTAAAAAGAAACAGAAGATAATTACTGTTCATCCGATAATATTTTTGCGTATCGTAGATTACATTACTGAGAAAGTAATGAACGCTAATAATTGTCATTTATTTAGGAGGATTTTAAAATGAAAAGCTATACAATTACAGTAAATGGTACAGCATATGAAGTAACTGTTGAAGAAACAGGAAGCGTATCCGCACCAGCAGCAGCTCCGAAGGCCGCACCTAAAGCAGCACCGGCAGCAGCTCCGAAAGCAGCAGCTCCTGCAGCAGGCGCAGGCGCAGTAAAAGTAACTGCTTCCGTACCTGGTAAAGTTGTTAAAGTAGCAGCAAGCGTTGGACAGGCAGTAAAAGCCGGAGACAGCGTAATTATTCTTGAATCCATGAAGATGGAAATCCCTGTAGTAGCTCCTCAGGACGGTACTATCGCAAGCATTGATGTTGCAGAAGGTGCCTCTGTAGAAAACGGAGATACTTTAGCAACAATGAACTAAGACGGGAGGTAGTCAAATGTCTTATGTAACAGAAACATTGTCCAACCTGATTCATCAGACAGCATTCTTCAATCTGACATGGGGCAATTACCTGATGATCGCAGTAGCCTGCGTATTCCTTTACCTTGCTATCAAAAAAGGATTCGAACCGCTTCTGCTTGTTCCTATCGCATTCGGTATGCTGCTTGTAAATATCTATCCGGACATTATGGCAAACCCGGAAGATATGTCTAACGGTGTAGGTGGACTTCTTCATTATTTCTACATCCTTGATGAGTGGAGTATCTTACCATCTCTGATCTTCATGGGTGTAGGTGCCATGACAGACTTCGGTCCGCTTATCGCAAATCCGATCAGCTTCCTGATGGGTGCTGCAGCACAGCTTGGTATCTATGCAGCTTACTTCCTTGCAATCTTCCTTGGATTCAACGGAAAAGCAGCAGCAGCTATTTCCATCATCGGTGGTGCCGACGGCCCGACTTCCATTTTCCTTGCAGGTAAACTTGGACAGTCTGCACTGATGGGACCAATCGCAGTGGCAGCATATTCCTATATGTCACTGGTTCCGATCATCCAGCCGCCTATCATGAAACTCTGCACAACTGAGAAAGAACGTAAGATCAAAATGGATCAGCTTCGTCCGGTTTCCAAACTGGAAAAGATCCTTTTCCCGATCGTTATCACAATCGTTGTCTGCCTGATCCTGCCTACAACAGCTCCTCTGGTTGGTATGCTTATGCTTGGTAACCTCTTCAGAGAGTGCGGTGTTGTTAAACAGCTGACAGAAACAGCTTCCAACGCCCTGATGTATATCGTAGTTATCCTTCTGGGTACATCCGTAGGTGCTTCCACAAGTGCAGAAGCATTCTTAAACGCAGATACTCTGAAGATCGTAGTTTTAGGTCTTGTTGCATTCGCAATCGGTACATTTGGTGGATGTATGCTTGGTAAACTGCTTTGCAAACTGACTCATGGAAAGATCAACCCGCTGATTGGTTCTGCCGGTGTATCCGCAGTACCTATGGCAGCCCGTGTATCCCAGAAAGTGGGTGCAGAGGCAGATCCTACAAACTTCCTTCTGATGCACGCAATGGGTCCGAACGTTGCCGGTGTTATCGGTACAGCCGTAGCAGCCGGAACATTCATGGCTATTTTTGGAGTATAACCAAATCAAGCAAGCTATCTTGCTTGTATCAGGAGGAGTGCAACTCCTTCTGATAAGCTGCGGAGCAGCTATTTGGTTATGAGCAAGTAGCGAAGCGGATTGCGAATATCCGATTAAACAAACTATAAAGGAGATTTAATAATGGCAGAATTAGAGAAAAAACCTGTTAAAATTGTGGAAACCATTCTCCGTGATGCTCATCAGTCTCAGATCGCAACACGTATGACCACAGAACAGATGCTTCCGATCGTAGATAAACTTGACAAAGTCGGCTATCACGCAGTAGAGTGCTGGGGTGGTGCAACATTCGATGCATCCCTTCGTTTCCTTCACGAAGATCCATGGGAAAGACTTCGTAAATTACGTGACGGCTTTAAGAACACAAAACTTCAGATGCTTTTCCGTGGACAGAACATCCTTGGATATCGTCCATATGCAGATGACGTTGTAGAATACTTCGTACAGAAATCTGCTGCAAACGGAATCGACATCATCCGTATTTTTGACTGCCTCAATGACCTTCGTAACCTTCAGACAGCTGTAAGTGCTGCAAACAAAGAGAAGGCTCATGCACAGGTAGCTCTTTCCTACACATTAGGAGATGCTTACACACTGGAATACTGGACAGACATTGCAAAACGTATCGAAGATATGGGCGCTAATTCCATCTGTATCAAAGATATGGCAGGTCTTCTCCTTCCAAATAAAGCTACAGAGCTTGTTACAGCATTAAAAGAAACAGTTAGCATCCCGATCGACCTTCATACACATTACACATCCGGTGTAGCTTCCATGACTTACTTAAAAGCAGTAGAAGCAGGTGTAGATATCATCGATACAGCAATGTCTCCATTCGCACTGGGAACATCCCAGCCTGCAACAGAGGTTATGGTTGAGACATTCAAGGATACACCATACGACACAGGATTTGACCAGAAACTTCTCTCCGAGATCGCTGACTACTTCCGTCCGATCCGTGACGAAGCTCTTGACAGCGGACTTCTTAATCCGAAGAACCTTGGTGTTAACATCAAGACTTTACTGTACCAGGTACCGGGCGGTATGCTCTCCAACCTGACTTCCCAGTTAAAAGAACAGCACGCAGAAGACAAATTCTACGATGTTCTTGAGGAAGTTCCGCGTGTACGTAAAGACCTTGGTGAACCGCCACTTGTTACTCCGTCTTCCCAGATCGTTGGTACACAGGCTGTATTCAACGTACTGATGGGCGAGAGATACAAAATGGTTACAAAAGAAACAAAAGATATCCTGTTAGGAAAATACGGCGCAACTGTAAAACCGTTTAATCCGGAAGTACAGAAGAAGTGCATCGGCGATGAGAAACCGATCACATGCCGTCCGGCAGACCTTCTTGACAACGAACTTGAGAAACTTGAGAGTGAAATGGCTCAGTACAAAGAACAGGATGAGGACGTATTAACATACGCACTGTTCCCACAGGTAGCTATGGACTTCTTCAAGTATCGTCAGGCTCAGAAAACAAAAGTTGACGAGAAAGCAGCTGACAAAAAGAACGGAGCATATCCTGTTTAATTAAATATGTAACAAAAGAAAAAAGGAGCTTGCGCAAGCAGGCTCCTTTGCGTTATTATAAAAAAGATGTAATACCCACAAGACAGGAGCTTCTTCGTAGTGGAGCAGTCCGCAGGGTATGGATAAACGCAAAAAACACAGGAAGGAACATTCCATGAGCAAAGTACTGATCATCGGCGGCGGTGCTGCCGGAATGATGGCGGGAGTATTCGCAGCCCGCAACCATCATGAAGTTCATATATTAGAAAAAAACGAAAAACTCGGCAAGAAAGTATTTATCACCGGAAAAGGCCGCTGCAACGTAGCAAACGCCTGCGATACAGAGGAACTCTTCCCAGCAGTCATGAGCAACCCGAAATTTCTCTACAGCGGATTTTATTCATTCGGTCCGCAGGACGTCATGAATTTTTTCGAGGAAGCAGGCGTACCTCTGAAAGTAGAGAGGGGAAACAGAGTATTTCCACAGTCTGATCATTCCTCAGACATCATCCGTGCACTGGAGCGTGAACTGAAGAAAGCTGGAGCGAAGGTTCATCTGCACACTACAGTAAAAGAGATCGTTAAGAAACCGGAAGCGGAGAAGGTCACAGGAGTCATTCTTGAGGATGGCACCTTTATGGAGGGTGATGCAGTCATTGTAGCCACCGGCGGCTTCTCCTACCAGAGTACAGGCTCCACCGGAGACGGATACCGTTTTGCAAGAGAACTGGGCTTGAAAGTCACAGATATCAGCCCATCCTTAGTCCCATTAAAGACAAAAGAAGACTACATCCCGAAACTCCAGGGACTTTCCCTCAAGAATACGGGACTTACCATAAAGAACGGCAAGAAAGTCCTCTATGAAGATTTCGGCGAGATGATGTTCACTCATTTCGGTGTGACAGGCCCGATGATTCTCTCTGCCAGCGCCCACATCGGAGCGAAACTGGCGAAAGCAGAGAACGGAGAACTCTGTGCATACCTGGACCTGAAACCGGCTCTTACCAAAGAACAGTTAGATGCCAGAATCCTGCGCGAATTCGAGACAGGACAGAACAAACAGTTCAAGAACGTGATCGGAGTACTTTTCCCGTCATCCCTGACACCGGTAATGCTGGAACTTGGCGGAATCCCGGCAGAGAAGAAAATCCATGATATCTCCAGAGAAGAACGTCAGCATTTCGTTGATCTTGTAAAAGCCTTCCCGTTCACTATCACAGGCATGGGAGAATTCAAAGAAGCCATCATCACCAAAGGCGGCGTTTCCGTAAAAGAAATAAACCCGGGAACAATGGAATCAAAGAAAATCTCAGGACTCTACTTCGCAGGCGAAGTACTGGACCTGGATGCAGTGACAGGCGGATACAACCTTCAGATCGCATGGTCTACCGCATATTTAGCAGCTCAGGCGATACAGTGATTGGTTAAAAAATTAAAAGTTAAAAGGCAGAGAATACTGCTGTAATTAATAGAAACAGGAGGAACCGCGAAAATGGGATGTAATATTGCCATCGACGGACCTGCAGGAGCAGGAAAGAGCACCATCGCCAAGAAAGTGGCGAAAGAATTATCATTTATCTACGTAGATACAGGAGCCATGTACAGAGCCATGGCCTTATATCTTCTCAACAAAGGAGTAAACGGAGACGATCAGAAAGCAATCGAAGCAGAATGTTCCGGTGCAGATATCTCCATCGAATACAAAAACGGAGAACAGATCGTAATCTTAAACGGCGAGAACGTCAACTCCATGCTGCGCACAGAGCAGGTAGGAAATATGGCATCCAAGAGCTCTGCAAACGCAAACGTAAGAGCCCACCTTCTCAGACTCCAGAGAACTCTGGCAGAGAAGAACGACGTCGTTATGGACGGAAGAGATATCGGCACAAAGATCCTTCCGAACGCTGAAGTAAAAATCTATCTCACAGCAAGTGCTGACACCAGAGCCAGAAGAAGAGCCCTTGAGTATGAGCAGAAAGGCGAACCATTCGACCTTGACCAGATTCGTAAGGACATCATTGAGCGCGACGAACGCGACATGAACCGCGAAGTTTCTCCTCTCAGACAGGCAGACGATGCGGTGCTTGTAGATTCTTCAGCGATGGGAATTGACGATGTTGTAAATGCGATCCTTGATGTTTACAAGGAGAAAGTGCAGAAATAATGAAAGTAAAGGTAGCCGAAACAGCCGGCTTCTGCTTCGGAGTTAAGAGAGCCGTGGACAAAGTCTACGAACTCATCGACACCGAACAGAAACCAATCTTCACCCTGGGGCCGATCATCCACAACGAAGAAGTAGTAGCAGACCTGGAATCCAGAGGCGTTAAGGTCATCACAGAAGCAGACCTAGACACCCCGGACAACAATCAGCAGAACGGCATCGTAGTGATCCGCTCCCACGGCGTAGGAAAGTCAATCTACGATAAACTGAAACAAAAAGGCATCTCATACGTAGACGTCACCTGTCCATTCGTCCTGAAAATCCACAGGATCGTAGAGCGCGAAAGTCTCGCCGGAAACCACGTAGTCATCATCGGTGACAAAGACCATCCGGAAGTACAGGGAATCTGCGGATGGTGTCAGGGACCGTACACAGTCATCAAAAACCAGGAAGAAGCCGATGCATTTGTGCCTCCGAAAGGGAAAAAAATAAGTATTGTGTCCCAGACGACATTTAATTACAACAAATTTAAAGATTTAGTTGAAATTCTCCGCAAAAAGAGGTATGATAATAATGTTTTAAATATTCTTAATATTTTAAACACTATTTGTAATGCTACCGAAGAACGGCAGAGAGAAGCAAAAAACATAGCCGGAGAGGTAGACACTATGCTGGTCGTAGGCGGCCGGCACAGTTCCAATACTCAAAAGCTGTTTGAAATATGCAAAAAGGAATGTGGAAATACTTACTATATACAAACACCTGTAGACTTGGATTCTGAAATGTTCCAATGCAGTAGTTATGTAGGTATTACAGCAGGGGCTTCCACCCCAAACAAAATTATTGAGGAGGTTCAAGAACATGTCAGAATTAAGTTTTGAACAGATGCTGGAAGATTCCGTAAAAACTATCAGAAATGGAGAGATTGTACAGGGTACTGTCATCGATGTAAAAGAAGATGAGATTATTCTGAATATCGGTTATAAAGCAGACGGTATTATCACAAAGAACGAATACTCTAACGATGCAAGCCTTGTACTCACTGATGCTGTTCACGTTGGCGACACAATGGAAGCAAAAGTTCTCAAAGTAAACGATGGAGAAGGTCAGGTAACTCTTACTTATAAGAGACTGGCAGCAGAGAAAGGCAACAAACGTCTTGAAGAAGCATTTGAGAATCAGGAAGTATTAAAAGCTCCTGTAACTCAGGTACTCGATGGCGGACTTTGTGTAAACGTAGACGAAGCAAGAGTATTCATTCCTGCAAGCCTCGTATCCGACACATATGAGAAAGACCTTTCCAAATATGCAGATCAGGAGATCGAATTCGTAATCACAGAATTCAACCCGAGAAGACGCCGCATCATCGGTAACCGTAAGCAGCTTCTTCTTGCTGAGAAAGCAGAGAAACAGAAAGAATTAATGGAGAAAATCCATGTAGGTGATACAGTTGAAGGAACTGTTAAGAACGTTACAGATTTCGGTGCATTCATCGATCTCGGCGGAGCTGACGGACTTCTTCACATCTCCGAAATGTCCTGGGGCAGAGTAGAGAACCCGAAGAAAGTATTCACAGTTGGCGAAACACTTAAAGTTCTTATCAAAGAGATTAACGGAGACAAGATCGCACTTTCCCTCAAATTCCCGGAAGCAAATCCATGGCTCACAGCAGCTGAGGACTTCGCTGTAGGAAACGTAGTAAAAGGTAAAGTTGCACGTATGACAGACTTCGGCGCATTCGTAGAACTTGCACCAGGTGTAGATGCACTTCTTCACGTATCTCAGATTTCCAGAGAGCACGTTGCAAAACCTGCAGACGTACTGTCAATCGGACAGGAGATCGAAGCTAAAGTTGTTGACTTCAACGGCGAAGACAAGAAGATCAGCCTGAGCATGAAAGCTCTTGAAGCACCGGCTGAGGAAGCTACAGAAGAATAATAGATCATAATCATGATATTCAGACACCGTCCCTGTATGAGTTTATATAGGGACGGTGTTTTTGCAGTTATGTTTTGCAGTTATTTGCAATAAAGGGAGATGAAAGAGAAATATGACAGATCACGGTTTATTTGATATTCACTGCCACCTGATTCCGGGAGTGGACGACGGAGCACAGGACCTGGAGGAAACCCGCAGACTGCTCCGCATGGAATATGAACAGGGAGTTAGAAACATTATCGCAACTCCGCATTACAGAGATCAGATGTTTGATACACCCATCCGCACCATCCGCAGCCAGTTCGCTCTGGTGGAGAAATGCGTACAGGAATTCAATCAGGAGCTTGCTCAGGAAGACAGACTGAGAATATATCTGGGCTGTGAATTCCATGCAAACATGCAGATGAGCAGAATACTGGATGAGGGAAGTGTCAGTACAATGGCAGATTCCGCCTATGTTCTGGTGGAGTTCTCAGGAAATGCAGAATACAGCTACATAGAAGACCGCCTCCGCAGCCTTATCATCGTAGGCTACCGCCCCATCATCGCACATGTAGAACGCTGCGACAATATCTGGGGTGATCTGGGAGTGATCAGGGACCTTGCACAGATGGGAGCCTATATGCAGGTGAATGCAGACAGCATTCTGGGAAAAAGCGGATTCTATACAAAAAGATTCTGCAGAAAGCTGATGAAAGAAGATCTCCTTCACTTCGTAGGTTCTGACTGCCACGACAGCCGGTACAGGATTTGCCGCACAGGAGAAGCATACAGAAAAGTCATCAGCAAAATGGGACAGGAATATGCAGACAAAATTTTTATTGAAAATCCTTCCGGAATTGTAAAAAATGGGGAAAACAGGAGAAAATTTGTCAAATGCACTTGAAGAATGTCAGAAATCATATTACAATCTATAAAGTACGGACCGGCCTGTAACTCCGGTTTGATCATATAAGGAAGGAGAATCAAGAATTTGATAAAAGAGGCAAAGAATATCCAGGAAAAACCTGTACAGTCTGTGATCAATGAGAAGATCATACAGCAGGAAGACACCATAGACCTGGTGGAACTTTTCTGGGTACTGGTCAACCGTTGGAAAATTATCCTGCTTACCATGCTGATTACAGCAATGCTGGCAGGTGTCTATTATCTGGTGGGAGTGAAACCATCTTATCAGGCAGATGCGTCCATTTTTATCACAAACAATGAATCCGTGATCACAGTTTCTGATCTGCAGCTGAGTTCAGAGCTTACAGAGGACTATGCGAAGATCATCAAGAGCCGTAATGTTCTCAAACAGGTTATCAAAGAACTGGATCTGGATCTGGACTACAGAGGACTCAGTAAACTGGTCAGTGTAACAAATCCGGACAATTCCCATATTATTACCATCACAGTTACCTGCGGTGACGTGGAACTGTGCAGAGATATTGCAAACAGTCTGATGAATATCGGACTGGACCGTATTTACCAGGTGGTAGGAAGCAGCGAACCTACAGTTATCGATTACTCAGAGGCAGAGGCAGTAGATGAGATCACTCCTGCACTGACAAAATATCTGGCGATCGGACTTCTGCTGGGACTTATCGCGGCCTGCGGACTGATCTGCGTACGTTATATGACAGACACTACATTAAAGACAGAGGATGACCTCAAGAGATATCTGGATATCCCGGTACTCAGCGTGGTTCCTTATTACGAAGAGAAGAAAGAGTAGAAGATGGACAGAGAAGATAACAATATTGAATCCCTGTTTCAGGATCTTGTAAAAGAATCCGGATATACGGGAAGACAGACAGAGGTAATACATCCACATGTATCAGATGTATCTTTCCGCGTAAATGAGGCCATCAATGTTCTGCGTGGAAACATCCAGTTAAGTGGAAGCAATATTAAAACAATAGCTGTAACAAGCTCCATTGCAAATGAGGGTAAATCATCTATAGCCTTCCGCCTGGCAAAGAGCATGGCGGGTCTTGAGAAGAGGATCCTCTTTATAGACTGCGATATCCGTAATTCTACCATACAGAACAGATATGATATTGTAGGTGAGAAGAAGGGATTAAGCGAATACCTGTGCGGAAATATCAGCAAAGAGAAGATCATCTACCGCACAGATGACAAATACCTTGACATGATCTTTACAGGTGCAGTGGCACCAAATCCAAGTGAGCTGGTATCAGGTCCATTATTTGCGGAGCTGATGGAATTTGTGCGAAGTGTATATGATTATGTGATCGTAGATACTCCGCCGCTGAATCTGGTTATCGACGGACTGCTGATCGCCAAACAGTGTGACGGAACTGTCCTTGTTGTGGAGAGCGGAAGGACAGACAGAGCACAGGCTGATAAAGCGAAACAGCAGATACAGTATGCAGGTATCCGTCTCCTCGGTGCAGTCCTGAACAAAGCACCGGTCTATGAGAAACGCTATGGCTATGGCTACGGTTATGGCTATGGTTACGGATATGGCTACGGATACGGCTATGGAAAGAGCACCAAGAAGAATGGAAAAGAAAAGAAGAAATAACCCTGTAAATAAGAAACAGATCATCATCAGTCTGATGATCTGCCTGGCTGTAGCTTTGTTTGCAGCAGTCTTTATCCACATAGAACAGACAAAGCAGCGGTCCATGCAGATCACTGCAGGGAACACCCACAATGTGGGCAACAGTTATAGAAATATTGTTTACAAAGGCCAGGAATATCAGTATAATAACCGTATTACAAATATTCTCTATGCAGGTGTGGACTCCACAGGCAAGCTGGAAGCCTCTTCCCAGTATGGAAATAAAGCCAGGGCGGACAGCATTGCTCTGGTAGTGATGGATGAGAAGAACCGTAAGATGACCATTCTCTCCATTAACCGTGATACCATGACTGATATCCGCAGATATACAATGAACGGCAATGATAAGGGACTCTACACCACACACATCGGATATGCCTACAGCTACGGCGATGGGGGAAAGGTAAGCTGTGAGAGTCTCTGCGAGGCAGTATCCCTTCTGCTTGGGGATATCCCTGTGAAGCGCTATGTAGTGACAAACCAGGATTCCATGCCCTATATCAATGAGCTGGCAGGCGGGATTACACTTACAGTGCCAAACAACGATCTTCAGGAGAAATATCGGGAGATGGCAGAGGGAGCACAGGTTACCCTGGATGACAGCAGCATAAAGGATTTCCTTCAGTACAGAGATACAGAGGAGTCCTTCAGTAATGAGGGCCGTATGCAGAGACAGAAAGCCTATCTCACAGCCTATGTTGAGAAGATGCAGTCCATGGATGAGAATGACCTTGAGAAAGCATGGGATTCTCTTGAGGTGATGGACGATTATATCCAGACAAGTGTAACACGTAACCAGTATCTGGGACTTGTGAAGTCTCTTAAGAAAGCAGAATTCACAGAGGACAGTATAGAGCAGCTTCCGGGAACAGACCAGGAGGGAGACCTTCATGATGAGTTCCATGTGGATGAAGAAGCACTCCAGGAACTGGTCATCCGTTTATTTTATGAAAAAGTATGACAGGCTGCTGTTTAAAGCTGCTGCGGGGATACCACAGTAGCAACTGCCTTGTTATAGAGTAACTGTAAATAAGAACAGAGCCAATAAAAGAAGACAGAAAGGAAGGCATTCTTATGAAAAGAAAATATTTCAGCATTTTACTTGCAGCAATGACAATTGCAGCATCTGTCAATGTATATGCAGCCCCAAGCATCGGACAGATCATTCCGGAAGCTCCAAAGGTAGTTGAGGGAAACCTGTCAAATAATCAGCAGCTGATCGTAAAAGATGCTGACACAGGTGCCTACAAGGACAAAAAAGTTGCAGAGGTAGTAACAAAAGTAAATGATGATAATACAAAGGTAACCATGAATGAGATCCTGAAAGACCTTAAGGTAGATACAACAGAAACAATTAAAACAAACACAGAGAAAAAAGTAAATCCATCCCTGTATGAGCCTCTTACACCTTTCGTAGATCTGGTTATTAAAGAAGATGATAAGATCACATATGAAACAAATGGTGCTATTAAAACAACCCTTACCATCGAAGCTGCCAAGGATGTAAAGAAGAAAGATGTACTTCTGATGCAGATCGATCCAACAACAGGAAAGGTTGCCTTTGTTGCAATTGAGAAGCTGGACAAAGCTACAGGTGAAGTCACAGCCACCTTTGATTCACTTGGACCTGTAATGCTGATCGAGAAGGTTCCGGTTGTAACCAAGAAAGTTTCTCCTGAGAAATATGCAGACAAAAAGGTAGCTGATGTAGCAGAGAAGCTGAAAGATCAGAAAGCAGGCTTCACTCTGGCAGACTTTATCGATGATCTGACAGACACAGAGAACAAAGAAGTTACACTGGACAACGGACAGACCATCAACCTGGATGACTATGTCAGCGCAAGCAGTCTTGTAGATATGGCGATCAAGATGTCAGACGATTATTCCTATGACATGTCCGGTTCTCTTGACGCACAGGTAAACTGTGACATCGACAGTGTTGACTGGAAGAGCCTTGTAACTGCTAATGATGCAGACTTTGACATTGATGCGGCAGAGGATGACCTGAGCCTTCTTACAGAGATTGAGCCATTCACGATCCCGGACAGCATTGTTGTACAGGCAGATGCTTCTACAGGAGAGCTTAACTACCTTGCAGAGCCTGAACTGAGCTTCACATATCCGGAAAAAGAAGAAGAAGCTGAGGCAGAAGACGACACAGATGAAACTGCTGATTCAGAAGATGATCTGATGAGCTGGATCGTCAAGGACGAAGCAGGCTCTTCTGAACAGCCAAATCTTGTGATCAAAGGCGAATTCAAAGGCATGGGACCTCTTGCAATCTTCACAAAAGATGCAAAATAATCTGATAAGAGAGGAACAGTTCAATGTCACGAAAATCTCGCAGACACAAACATAAAAAGAATAAATTCATGTCCTCAGTACTCTACTATGTGGTGGTCATCGCCCTGGTGGCAGGTCTTGTATTTGTGATCAAAGTAAACCGTCAGGAACGTGCAGAACGTACAGAATACAAGGAGCAGCTGGCCAGCAAGGAGACAGAGGCAGATATCGGCGTACTGGACGATATGATGGTACGACCAACAGCAGAACCTACGGAAACACCAACAGATAAGTAATGAAGAGTGGTTTTATATTATCTGAGATAGTATAAAGCCACTTTTGTGTGAAAAAAACGACAAAAGTTATTGCATCTTTTTGGCAATAAAGCTATAATAACGTGTAGATAAGACAAAAAGTCTATAGTCTTTAAATCGTCGCTTTGCCGCGTTTGAAGATATTGATTGATATATCTTGAAGAGAATCTGCCTTGTAACACAGGCAGAATGGCGAAGCATACCCAAAATACGGAGGTAAGATATCCAATGTGGTATGTGATGCAGGTGCGAACAGGCACAGAAGAGAACATCCGCTGCCAGTGTCAGCGGTTGATAAGCAGCGATATATTGGAACGTTGCTTTATTCCATACTATCAACAGAAGAAACGATTTCAAGGCAAATGGCATATCCAGGAAGGAATCCTCTTTCCCGGGTATGTCTTTTTAATTGCCGAAAATCTGGAACAGCTGGCTGAAAGCCTGAGAAAAGTCACAGGAATGACCAGACTTCTGGGCACAGGAGATGAGATCATCCCTTTATCTCAGGAAGAAGTAGAGTTGCTTCTGAAGCTGGGAAAAGAAGAACAACTGGTAGCCATGTCCACAGGAATCATAGAGAATGATCAGGTCAGAATACTCACAGGACCCTTGCAGGGCATGGAAGGTTATATCAGAAAAATCAACAGACATAAAAGAAAAGCCTGGGTTTCCATAGAAATGTTTGGAAGGAGCGTGGATATGGAGGTTGGGTTGGAAATAATAAAAAAAGTATGAGAAAAAGAAGGAGAAACTAAGGAAGGCGTATGTATAGAAAAAAATCAAGAGGATGGTATAAACACAAGGACTTTATATTTTTAGATCTTGTGTGTTTACTTCTGTCTTTAATACTGGCATATCTGGTTCGAAATGGTTCTGTCCGGAACCTATTTGAACTGGGAATATATCACGATATGATATTCTTTGTAATATTGGCAGATTTATTTCTCATCATTATATTTGAATCTTATAAAGGCGTTCTGAGGAGAGGTTATTATCAGGAATTACGTTCTGTTATCCAACAGATGATCCTGATAGAACTGGCAAGTGGTCTATATCTGTTCACTGTCAGTAATGGACACAGCTTCTCAAGGACAGTTCTGTATCTTATGGGAGTCTTTTATATACTCCTGTCCTATGGCACAAGAATAATATGGAAAAAACACCTGATTCATAGAATGGCAGAAGGTGGAGAACATTCACTCTATATTGTAACAAATTATGATCTTGCGTCAAAAGTAATCCAGAATGTAAAAAATCACAATTATAATCGATACAACATTAATGGACTCATAATCGTTGATAAAAATATAGCAGGCAAGGAAATTGAAGGAATTCCGGTTGTGGCAGATTTAAAGAATGCTGCATCCTATATTTGCCAACAATGGGTGGATGAAATTTTTGTAAATATAGCTGCGTCTTATCCATATCCCCATGAACTGATAAATGAACTGCTGGAAATGGGAATGGCAGTACATGTGAACCTGGCAAAGGTCAGAAGCACTCCCGGGCAGAAACAATTTGTAGAAACCATAGGTGGATATACAGTTCTGACAACTACCATGAACTATGCTACGGACAGACAGGCACTTGCTAAAAGATTACTGGATATCCTGGGTGGACTGGTAGGCTGTCTCCTGACAGGGATTATTTTTATCTTTGTGGCACCGGCCATTTATATCAGCTCTCCGGGTCCGATTTTCTTCTCACAGATACGGATCGGTCAGAATGGAAAACCATTTAAAATGTATAAATTTCGAAGTATGTACATGGATGCGGAAGAACGCAGGTCAGAACTTATGGCGCAGAATAAAATGAGTGATGGCCGTATGTTTAAGATTGATTTCGATCCTCGTGTAATAGGAAATAAAATCCTGCCCGACGGAACCAGAAAAACCGGGATAGGAGAATTTATCAGAAAAACATCACTTGATGAATTCCCACAGTTCTGGAATGTGCTAAATGGGACCATGAGCCTTGTAGGCACCAGACCGATATTACAAGATGAATTGCAAAAATACGAGCTGCATCACAGAGCCAGAATTGCGATTAAACCGGGGATTACCGGTATGTGGCAGGTAAGTGGCAGAAGTGATATTACAGACTTCGAAGAAGTAGTGAGACTGGATACAGAATATATCAGCAACTGGAATTTGGGGCTGGATATAAAGATTCTGTTTAAGACTGTGAAGACAGTATTGAAGAGAGAAGGATCAGTGTGAGAAACATGATGAACATACTGTTGTAGATAGATAAAGCCTGCCGGTGTACTGCATCGGCGGTTAGATATAAAAACTTGTGAGAGGAATATAGCAGAATGTCGAATAAGAAGAATCTCCTGATCTACGCTCATTATTATATTCCAGATACTGCGTCAACGGGGCAGATCCTCCGTGAATTGGCGGAGGGTATGCTGGATAAATTCAACATCACGGTCATCTGCGTGGTGCCGAGTTACTTGGGAACTATTGAAGATAAATATAAGACGCAGAAATATTACGAAGAAGAAATCAACGGGGTAAAAGTTTTAAGGATAACAGTACCGGAGTTCAGTAAGACCAACAAGAAGAGCCGTGTGAAGAACATTGTCTCCTACTTCTTTGGGGCAATGGGGGCAACCTTTAAGGTTAGAAAGCAGGACTATGTGTTCTCTATTTCCCAGCCACCTATCCTTGGCGGTCTGCTGGGCGTCTGGGGCAAATGGGTGAAACACGCTAAGTACATCTACAATATTCAGGACTTCAATCCGGAGCAGGTGCTGGCCGTTGGTTATACCAAGAGCAAACTGATCACCGATGTCATGATGTGGTTCGATAAGTTCAGCTGCAAAAGAAGTGATTTGATCATTACAGTTGGCCGCGATCTGGTCGAGACAGTAGAAGGAAGATTCAAAGGTAAGAAAGTTCCGAAGACTATCATGATCAACAACTGGATCGATGAGAATGAAATCTATCCGTTGGAATCCGGTAACGAAAGAGTAGTCGCCTTCAAGAAGAAATACGGTCTGGATGGCAAGTTCGTCATCATGTACTCTGGCAATATCGGTTTGTACTATGACCTTGAAAATCTAATTAAAGTGGTCGGAAAATTTGGTGCTGGTACCAAGACTGTAGATGGAAGAGAGGTTGTCTTTGCCTTTGTCGGTGCCGGTTCTGTGCTGAAAACACTGGAAGATTATGTGGAAGAGTATCACATGGAAAATGTGGTCTTTATTCCGTATCAGGATAAAGCAAACTTGATTTACAGCTTAAACGCCGGTGATGTCCACTGGTGTGTGAATGCTAAAGGCATTAAAGGTGTGAGTTGCCCGTCGAAGGCATACGGAATAATGGCCGCTTCAAAGCCCATTTTAGGGGTCCTGGAGTCAGGTTCAGAAGTCCGATGCTTAATTGAAGATACACATGGCGGACTTTGCTGTGAGCCGGGTGAGTACGACAAGGTCGAAGAGAACATCCGCTGGTTCATCGAGAATGCCAGAAATAGTGAGTTGAAGGCGATGGGAGCCAGAGGTCGCGAGAATCTGGAAAAGAACCTGACAAGAAATGTGTCAGTGAGAAAGTACGCAGATGAGATTCTGAAGCTGTAAAGGAGGCGAGTATGAAAGTAGTTCAGATTAATACATTTCCTTATAAGGCGACTGGAACGATTATGATGAATATCCATCATTTGTTGGTACAGGAAGGATATGAAGCTTATGTTGTGTGGGGAAGAGGACGGAATTCACAGAATAAATACGAAATCAGCATAAAAGATGATTTAGGAGTAAAGTTTCATGGCTTTTATACGCGCATAACTGACAAAACAGGTTTTGCTTCTTGGAAATCCACACGAAAACTCATTTCTAAACTCGAGGAGATCAAACCAGATATTATTCATTTACACAATATTCATGGATATTATCTCAATATCGAGATGCTGTTTGATTATATAAAAAAGAATAAAATCAAAGTGGTTTGGACACTCCATGACTGCTGGCCAATGACGGGGCACTGTGCTTATTTTGATATGGTAGAGTGCGATAAATGGATATCTGGCTGTAGCCAGTGCGAGCAGAAAAATACATATCCAGCTTCAAAGGTTATGGATTCTTCAGCGTGGAACTGGAAAAAGAAAAAAGAATTTTTTTCGGGATTGGATGCGCATATTGTGACTCCATGTAATTGGCTAAAAGAAATTGTTAAAAAGTCTTACTTGAACAAATATTCGACCAAAGTAATCTATAACGGAATAGATACGGATATTTTTCGGCCTAGGTATAACAAAGATCTAAGAAAAAAATATTCACCAGATGGGAGACCAATCGTACTTGGAGTTGCGTCTGAGTGGACAGAACGTAAAGGTTTGGCGGATTTTGTTCGTTTGGCCAGAGAATACCGGGACATCAACTTTATTGTGATCGGTGTCAGCACGGAACAAATCAGGCAGCTTCCAAAAGAATTGACAGGAGTTTATCGAACAAGCAATGTTGATGAGTTAGTAGAATTTTATTCAATTGCAGATGTATTCTTCAACCCGACATATGAAGATAATTTTCCTACAACAAATTTGGAAGCGCTGGCCTGCGGAACACCTATTATCACATATGATACCGGAGGAAGCCCAGAGGTTGTAGAAAATGCAATTAAAGATTCGGGAAAAGTAATTGGGACGGTCGTAAAGAAGCTGTCTCCGAGAATTGTGGATTTAAAAGCTGTTGCAGAGGAAATTTACAGAATGATTCAATATACAAATGAAGATGATCAAGCCAGAAAGGAATGCAGGAACATTGCTTTGAGTTATGGAAACGCTCAGCGCCTTACTGATTATATAAATCTTTATAAAGAGATAGTGTTGTAAGTGGTATGAAATTGGTTTGGCAGGGAAGGCAATTGCTCTTGAAAAAGCAGGTGATAGAAATGGTAGTTAATATATTGTACGTTAACGGCGGGGCGATGAACCGTGGCGGTATTGAAACCTTTATGATGAATTATCTTCGTCACATGGATTTAAATCGGGTTCATATTGATTTCGCGGTAAAAGGATCAGAAAAAGGTGCCTATGATGAAGAACTGGAAGCACTTGGATGCAAAATCTACAGACTCCCTCCAAAAATCAAACATCCTATCCGATTTCAGAAGGAACTGAAAGATATTTTAAAAAAGGAAAATTATCAGATTATTCATTCCCATGCGGATGCAATGAATTGCTGGATATTAAAAATCGCAAAAGAGTGTGGTGTTCCAGTCAGGATTGCCCATAGTCATAATACGCAGCACTTGACAACAAATCCTATCAAATTTCAAATCAACGAGATCGCAAGAAAGAATGTTAATAAGTATGCTACGGATCACTTCGCCTGTTCTCAGGCAGCAGGAAAATGGCTTTTTGGTGATGCATCATTTAAGATCATCCGTAATGCAATCGACATGCAGAGTTATGCTTTTAATAGTGAGAAGAGAAAATCTATACGAAAAAAATATGGTGTGTTGGACGACACAATTCTTTTGGGGCATGTTGGAAGGTTTGATACACAAAAGAACCACGAATTTTTGATCAATATGTTTGCTGCACTGACAAAGAAAAATGCGACCTATAAGCTTATGTGTGTAGGTGATGGTTGGCTTCGGAAAGATATTGAAAAGGCAATACAAGAGAATAATCTAGCAGATAAAGTCATTCTGCTTGGTCAACAAGAAAATGCAAAGGATTTTTATAATGCGTTTGATTTGTATGTATTTCCGTCGCTTTTTGAAGGGCTCGGCTTCGTTTTGATTGAAGCGCAAGCAAATGGGCTGACATGTGTGAACTCCGATGCAGTGCCTCGGGAAACAAATTTAAGTGGTAGTGATAAAATGTTCTATCTACCGTTGGAAAGCAAAAAATGGGTGGATAAAATCCTGGATTTGGGTAGGCCAGAGCGATATAACGGTGCCCAATGTGTAATCGAACATGGATACGATATTAACTGTGAAGCCGAAAAGCTGGAGAACACTTATATATCAATGGCGCAAAGGAAAAGATAGGCATGAAAGTTTTATATATTACGAATATTCCGGCACCTTATAAAGTCGATTTCTTTAATGAGCTTGGAAAAAAAGTTGAACTGACAGTTGTTTTTGAGGCTATTGGGGCAAGCAATCAGGGGATAAATTTTAACTATAACCTGGAAACAATCCATTCGTTTAAAGCGGTATTCCTAAGTGACGGCGATATCAAAGAAAAAAGTGTGAATAAGAAGATTGTGCAATACCTTGAAGGAGATTTTGACGAAATTGTGGTAGGAGCATATTCTTACTTTACGGAGATGTTTGCTCTGTTCTGGCTAAAAGCAAAGAAAAAAACGTATTTTTTGTCTACAGACGGCGGACTGATAAAAGAAAACGAAAATCTTGTAAAGAAATGGTATAAAACCTTTTTGATTTCTGGAGCAAAAGGATATTTTAGCCCAAGTAAGACATCGGATGAATATCTGACATACTACGGAGCGAAAAAAGAGCGGATCCACCGTTATCCATTTACATCTTATGGAGAATCCAAACGGCTTCAGCGAATAGTTGGTGCTGAGGAAAAAAGTGCCCTGCGAGCGAAGCTTGGAATCTCTGAGCCAGTACTTATTTTAGGAGTAGGGCAGTTTATACATCGAAAAGGCTGGGACGTTCTGCTTAAAGCAATGGTAAATGTCCCAGAAGATACAGCGCTTTACATAATTGGAGGAAAAAATACAAGAGAATATGAAAATATCATTAAAGAAACTGGTTTAAAGCATATTTATTTTAAGGAATTTATGGATAGTGAGAACTTAGCCGAATATTATAAAGCTGCCGATTTCTTTGTTTTACCTACACGCGAGGATATTTGGGGATTAGTGATCAATGAAGCAATGAATTTTGGTTTGCCGGTTATAACAACTACTTCATGTGTAGCAGGATTGGAATTGGTGCAGGAAGATGAAAATGGGTATTTGATTGCAGACATAGATTCCGAAAGCGGGCGTCAGAAACTTACCCTAAAAATTACAGAACTTGTGGCCAATAAATCACTGCGGGATAGAATGGCACAGGCTTCGTTGGATAAGGCGAAAGAGTATTCGATTGAAAAAATGGCAGAAAGGTATTATTTGATAATAAATAGTAATGAAATTGTCGATGAAAAAAGAAATGTCAGTTTATAATATTTTGTTTGGCATATATGTATTTTCGATGCCATTTACTAATTTTCATCCGCTGGGATTAAACAGCGTTTTTGGAGCAATGGCTAAGTCACCAGCTTTTTTAGTTAGCATCATAGGAATGGTGATATTGCTCATCAGAAATAAGGGCGTGCTTTTTTTAGATGGGAACGGTTTGTTTCGAAATCTCATTAAAATTGTGACAGCTTTGAATGCTATTTCAATTATAATGGCTATTGTTCTACATAAAAATCTTGGAATCTTGGGAGGAGAAACAACTTTTAATGCCATAGCGGGTGATATTGTTTATTGGATACAGGTGTTGTGTATTGTTTTGTTTAATGTCATGCTATTCCGAGATGTTGACATAGACATGGCGGAAAGTGTAATAAAAAAACTTATATATATATTAATAGTTATAGGATATTTGGAAATGGGAATGGTCCTTTTTGGAGGACCATTTAATGTGATTTGCAATGCTCTGTATAATGTGGGAGCTATCTATGACCCTGAATCTATGATTCGGACAGGGAAAATTTTCTTAACATATTCGGAGGCATCTTATGCTGAGCTTGCGCTAGGAGCATTAATTTGGCCGTATTTATGCGGAAAAATAATGGGAAATGATGCAGATAAGAATACTATTTTGCTATTACTATGTACATTGCCTTTAGCGATTCTAAACCAGAGTTCGTCTGTTCTAATGGCACTTGGAATATACGCAATAATGTTGTTTTTGGCTTTTTTGAAAAGACGGGAGGTATCAAAGAAAAAATTAACAGTTTTTTTGCTGGTGGTTGCAGGAGTTGCACTACTGGTATGGCAGAAAAAAAATCAAATTGGTCCGTTGATTGTTGAAAAAGTGTTTGAAAAGCCTTTTGATCAAAATGACTACTCGACAATCCAAAGATCTTCTGTTGTAAGAAATTGTATTTTGACATTTATCGAATATCCAATACTTGGCGTTGGAAATGGAAATCAGGGATATTTTTACAAAGAGCATTTGACGGCCAATGCATATCGATCGTATGAAGTTCAGAATACATTGAAATTTCAAAATGGAGTTCCGTCCGCAGGATCATGGTTTGGTGGGATTTTGTCTGGATATGGTATAGTAGGAATTATTCTTTTATCAATATATGCTGTCAAAGCAAATAGAATTATGAAAAGCCTAAAAGGTACAAAGTGGTATTATATATATCATATGACATTTTTGTGCTTTTTAATATGTAGCTGGTTTACCGCATCACTAACCGGAGAATACTTACAAATACTGTTTCTTTCGATACCTTTTTTCAGTGAAAGATTCTTGGTCTATGAGGAGAAGAAAAAATGTGGTCCACAATAAGACGAGATTTTCAAAAGGAAAACCTAATGAGCTTCTGTTTGAAATACTTGAGCTCTAAAGGAAATCAAGCGGTTGTTTTATATCGGATTTCAAGTTGTTTGTATCAGAAGAAGTTCTTTGTGCTCGCTAAAATAGTTAAAAACTATTCAATAAAGAAAACGGGGGCCGATATAGGCGAGGGAGCTGTAATAGGAAAGAACCTTTCAATAGGACATCCAGTAGGCATTGTTATTGGTGGAGATGTAATATTGGGGGAAAACAATTTCTTGTTTTCAGGAGTAGTACTTGGTGCTACATCAAATTCTAAGGGGGGAGGGAAAATCGTAGTAGGCGATAATGTGTATTTTGGAAGTGGTGCTAAAATAATTGGTAACATTAAAATCGGGAACAATGTTAACATTGGTGCGAATGCGGTAGTGATAAAAGATGTTCCGGATAACGCTACTTGTGTTGGAGTGCCGGGAAGGAATATCATAAATGAAGGTAATGTTTGTTAATATGTCCCTAGATGGACATCATTTAGATTATATAAATGCTTTATGTCGGATTGTTGGAATCGACCCGGTAGTGGTTTTGGAAAAAAAAACAACTAAGATATATGCAAGACAGATTGCAATCGAAGATTGCGTGTTTGGTTCAATGAAACTCAAAGATCACTTGAAGTGGATCAAACGGGTGGAAATAGTCGCAAAAGCGGAAAAACCGGATGTAATTCATTTTGTATGGGGGGATAGTTTTTATCGATTCTTTGGACTTGGTTTCTGGAAACTGTGCAAAAAATACAAATGCTGCATAACGTTTCATCAGGTCAGAAAATCTGCTGCACATCAAGTATCAATCAAATTGTACAGCAAACTGTTTGACTGGGTCATTGTGCATACGGGTAGCTTGAAAAGCTATCTGGATAAGATGGACATAAAGAATGTCGTCCATATTGAATATCCCAATTTCAGAAAATATGTTACGATAGCAAGCAATGAAGCAAAGAAAAGATTGGGTGTGCAAACAGAAGCACCTGTTCTACTGAGTTTGGGGGGGACGAGATTTGATAAAGGACTGGACATATTACTGGATGCACTGGGTCAGGTGAAGGAACCTTTCTATCTGCTCATCGCAGGCGCGGAACAGGGGATAAACAGAGAAACCATTGAAAAAAAAATCAAAGCGTATCAGAGCCAGGTAAAGATGGTGCTCCGATATTTATCGATAGAGGAAGTAGACCTTTGTCTGATAGCAGCAGATTATATTGTTTTGCCGTATAGGAAAGCGTTTGATGGTGCGAGTGGCCCATTGGCAGAAGGTGTTGGCTATGGAAAGTGTATTGTGGGTGCAAATCACGGGAGCCTTGGAAAATTAATCAACGAGCACCATATAGGATATACATTTGAGAGCGAGGACTGTACAAGTCTGGCAGAAGTATTGGCACAGGTACTAAAAAAAGACTTTGAATATGATGAATGCGCAAAAGAATATCGAGAATCTTTAACGGTAGATGATTTTCAAAAATCGTACTTTAATGTGTATCTAGAAAGTGAGAAAACAAAATGACAAAGGAATTATTTAGAAGGCTGTCCCCAGAAGAATTTGAAGCATTGAAGAATAAGTATCAAGCTGAAAATTCGCAGTTTGATAAAAGTCTGATTTTTCATGTTGGAACGGGTGCGGGTTTGTACTCGGAACTAGGGGCAATGCTAGAATGCATGTGTTATTGTCATGCAAATATGATTCAGTTTAAGCTGTATGCGGATGATGCAAATTTTTCAAACGAAAATGGTTGGAATGAACTTTTTGAGCCATTTGGATGTGAATGCCATGATTCGCTGAATAAGAAATATAATTATCGTTATAAAAAATACCATCGTGTACATGGAGTGGCTGTGCCCAATTTGCTGCTACGAAGGGTGATGCTTCCTTCTATTTTAAAGAAAAAAGAGAAAGTGACTTATTTGACGCAGGACTTGTTTGATGATGTCGTATCAGAAAATTTTCGCTTTTCTCGAATGGCATGGCCCTTGTTTGAAATGAATGGAGTTGTTCGAGACGAATATGCCAAGATAGGTCAGCTGGCGTTGCATTATAATGAGAAGACAGCGGCGGATATTGCAAACCTAGTCGAAACACTTCAATTGCCGGAACATTTTATATCTATTCAAATCAGAGGTGGAGACAAAACACAAGAATTTACAAATATTATTGATGCTGACTATTGTGCTAAATTGATAGAGAAGGCTATTGGCAAGGAAAATAATGTCTTTATCTTTACGGATGACTACAGAAATGTAAAGCGAATTCAGGAACTTCATCCAGAGTGGAATCTTTATACGTTGACCAGGCAGGATGAATGTGGCTATTATAATGCGGCATTCAATGCACTTTCATGGGAAGAAAGAAGAAAAGATTTAATCAAGCTTTTTGCTATTGTGGAAGTATGTATCCGGTCTGATATGCACATAGGATGTAATGGGGCGTGTGTCAATAATTATATTCGATCTTGCCGAATGGGACGACCGTATGAAGAATATACAATAGGAGTTGCCCGTACTAAAACAGGTATTGACAAATTAAAACGAATATTAGGACTATAAAATAATGAAATTGATGAAAGTTATTAATTTTTTAAATATGAAACGAAAATTATGTCAGTATGGAGATAATTTTCATGTTAATGGAATTGTTTTTATACATGGGAGAAAAAATGGAGTGATAATTGGAAAAAATTGTACGATTCAATCCTTGGGAACGATAAATCCAACTTCAGGTTTTTCTCATACGTATTTACGTGTAGAAAATGATGCAACTATTCGAATTGGAAATAATGTGGGAATCAGTCATGCGAACATTACTGCATTTTCGGATATTACAATTGACGATGATGTTCTGATTGGTTCTGGTGTGAAGATTTGGGATACGGATTTTCATCCTGTGAATTATCAAGACAGAGTTGAAAATAAAGAACCGTCTTCACGTCCAATTCATATAAAAGAAGGAGCATTCATCGGAGCGTGTTCTATTATCTTAAAGGGTGTAACTATTGGAAAACATTCTGTGATAGGAGCTGGATCTGTTGTAACACACGATGTGCCAGATAATGAGGTGTGGGCAGGAAATCCGGCAAAATTGGTAAGAAAATTAGGGGGGGGGAAAACATTAACTTACCTGTTTTTTGGAGTGTAGCAGAAAGGAGCCTTTGCTATGCTTGATATGAGTAAAACGGTTTTAGTGATTACAGGATGCATTAAACCTAATCCTAGTACATTTCAACTTTCATTGAAAGACACAGATAAAAGATATCAGCAGTATATGGAGTGCATTAGTTGGAGTATTGAAAAAACTGCTTTTAAGAAAATCGTTTTCATTGACAATAGCGGATATCCTATAGATTCAGTGCTAATTGATTACGCAAAGCGAAAAGGAAAGCAGTTTGAATGGTTGTCTTTTATCGGGAACGAGAAGATGATAGCAGTGTGTGGAAAGGGATATGGTGAAGGCGAAATAATAGAGTATGCTCTCAAGCAAAGTGAGTTACTAGGTAAGGCAGAGTACTTCTGTAAACTAACGGGACGATTGAAAGTAGATAATGTCAACCAGTTCGTTAAATTGGCAAATATAAATAAAATTTACTTTTGGACAATAGGATTAAATAGGAAAATCAAACTGTCAGACGGAATCGAAACAAGATTTTATGGAATGCCGATAAAGGTATATCGAGATGTTTTTATCGATGCGTATAAAGATATCGATAATAAAGCGGGAATGTGGTTTGAGAGAGTATTCTATAGAAAATACTGTGCATCTACCGTGGAAAGTCAGTCGCTATTTGGGTATCCGGATTTCTCTGGACAGTCAGGATCAATGGGAGTTGACTATAAGATGCCAAGACAACGGCTTATAGGGAAAATTCTTGCTGCTGCGGTAGGTCTTTATTGCCCAAGAAAAATGTAATAAAGAGCGAAGGGAAATATACTTGTATGGGAAGAAGCCAAAAGGCACTAAAGAACGTGTCGACAGGATTAATAAACAAAGCTGCAATCATGTTGCTTTCATTTGCAACTAAAACAGTATTTATTAGATTGCTAGGAGCAGAATATAATGGTGTTAGCAGTCTATATACTAATATACTCTCTGTTTTGGCACTTGCAGAACTTGGTTTGGGTAATGTTTTGACGTTTTACCTATATTCTGCATTGGAAAATGGCGACATAGAGAAAATAACTGCGCTTACACAGGAATTTAAGAGAATTTACAATATCATTATAGTTTGTGTAACGTTGGTCGGAATTGCCATTGTTCCTTTTCTTGGTGTACTTGTAAAAAGCAATCTTCCACACAATGAACTAATTGTTTATTATCTCCTTTATCTTTTAAATTCGATTGCATCGTATTTTGTCGTTTACCGGACAATGGTCATTCGTGCAGATCAGAAGGAATACCTTCTGAATAATTGCAGTACGATAACAACGATTATCATGTATGTGCTGCAACTGGCTTATATATATGTGCGCCGTGACTTTTTGGGATACTTGATAATTCAGGTCCTTTGTACAATTGGAAATAATTTTGTACAGAACCAAATTGCGATAAGGAAATATCCATACTTAAAAAACACCCCATCTCATAGTATAGAAGTTGTTGATAAGAAAAGTATATTAGGGAATGTAAAGGCAACTTTTCTGTTCAAAATTTCGGACACGATTCTTGACCAGACGGATAATATTATTATTTCAATCATGTTTGGAACAGTAGTGGTTGGATACTATGCTAACTACTATATGATTATGGCATATTTAGTACAGATCGCATCAATTATTGTAAGCGGACTTATTGCAAGCTTCGGAAGCCTTTATGCGACAGGAGAAAAAGAACGATCTTACAATATGATTAAATGCATTATGTTCTTTTTTGCAACTTTTGGGACATACTGTGTTGCGTGTTATATGTCAGTGGTTCAAGATTTTATACCAATTTGGGTAGGATCAGAATATGTAATGGGATTTGATTTGGTTATTGCAGTGATGTCAGTGTTCTATTTGAGAATGGTTACAAACACGGTTTGGATATGCCGTTCTACGATGGGAATATTTAAAGAAGTACAATATATCAACTTAGTTGCTGCGATACTAAATATTGTTCTTTCTGTTATTCTTGGATATGTTCTGGGTGTTGCAGGAGTAATTGTTGCAACAGCAGTTTCGAGACTTTTCACTTCTTTTTGGTATGAAGGAAAAGTTGTGTTCAATAAACTTGGAAAAAGTGCAAAGGAATATTACCTGATTCAATTAAAAGATTTATTGGTGACCATCGTTGCTGTTGGAACTTCTATAGGTATTAATTATTCGCTTCCAGTTAGAGGCGTTGGCGGAATCCTTGCGAAAATCATTATCTGCACAGTGATTACAATATCGGCTGAAATAATCTTTAACCGGAACACAGTAGAGTTTAATATGTTGAAGAGTCGAGTAGAACGTATGCTGAAAAAATAATCGAGGAAGTGAGAAGAAAACAAAACGCAAAGCGAAAAACGAATATTATAAATCAATGTGGCACGAGGAATTGCGATTCTATTTGTTATAATGGAGTAATGTATTGGATGTCAGACGGCGCATTGTGGGAGGTACAAACTGCACATTAAATTCGGAATTATTGCCTCCCCGACTGTGCCGTATCGGCACCTGCCGCAGATAGTCGTAGTCTTGTTTGAAGGGCAGACGGGGCTGCTTTTGAAATAAGGTCATGACAGGAGTCACAGTCTTAGAAATGTACTTTGAAAACATCATCAATAAAGTCCCTGATTGTCAACTGCAGCACGGATGATTTCAACATCGATGACTTTCTTGTCCTGCTGGGAACTGATTGTCAGCGCATCCGTCATCAGGTTGTCAATGAGATGGGGATTATCCTGTGTAAAGCTGTGCGCAGCTGCAAGCGCTGGCGCTTCAATAATCTTGGAGGAGGCATCTGTCAACTGAAGCTTGTGCAGGATGTATTTTGAAACATGTATGCTTTTATAAAAGCATACTGGCTATAAGTGTGCGCCTGGCGGCGCACATTTCCAAAGGGTGCAAGTTCCAAATCCGCCCGGTAGTGGGAAGGATATAGCCGAAGGTAAGGGTGTCCACCGCGAGGTGGAATCTGAAGGAAGCTGGATGTGAGGAATATACTAACTCATGGGCAAATCTCTGGTCTGACGAACAGAAATCACATACGAGGTCATGCATGCGGGTAAGGCTGCACTACAAGTCAAAGCCCCATAACTACACGGAATCATGCATGATAGATGTGGCAGATGGATGGAGAGAAGGAAACGTGTGGTACCCGGGGCGGTCTGTGTGATACGCTCTGAGAGGAGTAACCAATACTGCAAGGTATTGTTGAACACGCAGAAGTCAGCAGAGGTCATAGTGTGCGACTTGCAAGTCGTTGTTTAAATTGTGATTTATTCACTACTACTTCCATTTCGTAGTAATTTCTACCGCATAGTGCCTAGAAAGCAATGAATGGGACGAATATTGAGGTCAGATTCCATGAAATATTCGGTACTTATTATCTGGTAATTGGATTAGGAGTTTTTATTCTTTCGCTGTACATTGCTGGTTCCAAGTATGGAAACATCGTCCTTGGTGAACAGAATGAAAAACCTAAGTATTCCTTCTTTGCATGGGGGTCAATGATGTTCACCTGTGGTCTTGCAGCGGACATTCTGTTCTATTCGTTTTCGGAATGGGTTCTGTATGCAACTGATCCACATCTGGCAGAGATGGGTAGCATTCAGGATTGGGCAGGCGTATATCCACTATTCCATTGGAGTTTTATTCCGTGGGGATTTTATCTGGTGCTGGCTGTTGCCTTTGGCTTTATGCTTCATGTAAGAAAAAGAAACCGTCAGAAGTATTCAGAAGCTTGCCGTCCTATCCTTAGAAAACATACAGATAGTTGGACAGGTCGTATTATTGATTTGTTAGCTGTATTTGCACTTCTTGCTGGTACTGCTACCACTTTTAGTGTAGCAACACCACTTATGGCAACCATTATCAGTGAATTGTTCCATGTTGCCGTTAGTCGTACTGTGATCAATATTATTATTCTTCTGATTACTTGCGCTGTATATACATATTCTTTGTTGCATGGATTTAAGGGAATCAGCAAGCTGGCAAATATTTGTATTTATATGTTCTTTGGACTGATTGCCTTTGTACTGCTGTTTGGTGGAGAGACACGGTACATTATTGAAACTGGTTTTTCTTCTCTTGGCCGAATGGTACAGAACTTTGTTGATCTGTCTACGTTTACTGATCCGCTCCGTACATCTAATTTTCCACAGAACTGGACGATTTATTATTGGGCTTACTGGATGGTTTGGTGCGTGGCTGCTCCATTCTTTATTGGTAGTATTTCTCGTGGAAGAACAGTGCGTCAGACGATTTTTGGTGGCTATATATTTGGCGTTGGCTCCACATTGACGAGCTTTATTGTACTGGGTAACTACTCTATGGGAATGCAAGTAACTGGAAAGGCTGACTTTATTGCACAGTATTGCACAGTATCTGGAGAGAGGAGATCTGTATGGCATGATTGTGTCTATCATTAAAACAATGCCGGGCGCACCTGTTATCATGGTGGTTGTACTGTTGACGATGATCGCTTTCTATGCGACTTCTTTTGATTCGATTGCTTTAACGGCATCCTGCTATAGCTATCATACACTGAAAGATGATGAACAGCCGAATAAGGGTATTCAGTTGATGTGGTGCATTTTGCTGATTCTGCTTCCGATTGCTTTGTTGCTTGCAGAAAGCTCCATGAACAATCTTCAGTCAGTGAGTATTGTGGCGGCATTCCCGATTGGTGCGGTAATTGTGATGATTGCTATCAGCTTTATGAAAGATGCTAAAAAATACATGGAAAGTTTGGAAAAGTCAGCAGAGGAAAAAGGTGAAAAATAACTGGAGAAATATGTAAGTCGGCAGTATAATTAGATAAAATCCGTGTGGTTATCCCACACACGGTAGCTGCTCGAAAATGCACACCGCTACGAGGTGAGCAGCAAGCAACACAGCAGAGGCTGTGGCAAAGATGCAGAAAGTATGGGAGGACTTTAATAATGCAAATTATACATAAAACAGACACGTGGCCGCCTAATGCAGGTGACTATCAAAGTTGTTTGGTATTATATGATGATAGATGGAACGATTATTGTTACATGACAACGTTTCATGCGGTTTTTTGTGATGCGGAGGGCGAGTGTATAGAAATTGGCGATGTGAAAATCTATTACTCCGACTACGACAAAAAGCGAACTGACACCTATGGGAAGGCTGTCGCTGGGGTTATTGACAAAAATATCATTCAACTAGGAGAGAAATTTTGTTCCCTTGGTCAGACGTTGAATTATTATCAAAGATTAAAAAATAACTGTCCAGATGATTATCTTGACATTTTGAAAAGATTGAATGACATTGCAATCGACCATGATTTAAGAAATAAATTTATAGAAGAGGATGGAGTTCAGACATCGCTTCTCCGGGATTCAAGTGCAGAAAAGGCTTTGAACGAGGCTGAATTGTTATTAAAAACAAATCAATTGCTTGAGAAAGATGTGTCATTTAGCTATTTTGCAAAAGTGCCTTACAATACAGATAGAACGCAATTCTTTTTCGATTTTAAGAAAAATGAAAATCTTCCGTACAGAATAAATGCATTGATTGGAAAAAATGGCGTAGGAAAGACACAAATCCTTTCGCATCTTGCGGAATCACTTAGTGGACTTACAGGAAGTGTTTCAGAAAAAGAAAAATCGTTTAAGGGCAAGCGTCCACCGGTGGATAAGGTTATATCGATTTCATATAGTGCCTTTGATGAATTTCGTAAGCGTGTGGCAGAAGGAAATGATTATAAAGACAACAGTTATGCATACTGTGGAATACAGTCTGAACATGGGACTTTATCCCTGGATGAACTGAAGCACAATTTTCTTAGAGCATTAGAAACCATTCGCCAGAGGGGGCGTTTGGAATCATGGAAAACTATCATGCAGGAATTGATTGAGAAAGAGCATCTTGATTTGATTGAACAGACAGTAGAAGGTGAGATAGATAATATTCATTGGAGTTCAGGTCAATATATACTGCTTTGTACAATGACTGAAGTAGTGGCAACAATTGAAAAAGAATCTATTTTATTGTTTGACGAACCAGAGTTGCATTTGCACCCTAATGCAGTAGCCAATACGATGCGGATGCTCTATAGATTGCTTGAAGAATTTGATTCTTATGCGATTTTTGCGACACATTCGCCTTTAATTGTTCAAGAAATTCCTTCGAGATATGTGCAGATATTGTCAAGAATTGATAATGTCCTTACGGTAAGAACACCAGCATTGGAATGCTTTGGAGAAAATGTTACGAATATTACAAATGATATTTTTGATGTAAATGGATCAGAAAGCAATTATAAGACGATTCTAAATAATCTGAGCAAAAAAATGAGTTTTGAGGACGCTTTAGAGATTTTTGATGGGGCATTGTCTTTTAACGCAATGATCTATTTGAAAGGTTGTTACAAGGACGAATAAGAGATTATGAATCAGTTGAGTGAACCAACGATAAATAATGAAGAGGTATTCGAGAATGTGGCCCAGAGCAAGACATACAAAAATGAGCATTGTAAGAAATGTAGTATAACGCAAAAAGATTGCAAAGTGTGTAGCTATGGGAACCGTGGAAAAATGCTGAATCTAAAAGATAAGGTTTTTCAGCGATACCAATTTTATCTTCAGAATAAAAATACATTACATGAAATAAGACCTATAAAAATGATGAATCCTGATGAAGTACAGCTGATGGAGGATTCTTATAAAACAAGCAAAGTATTTCAAACGGTAAAAAAGCAACTGCTTGACAATATTCCCAAAGAGCGCAGAGGTGTATGTCCGTTTTGTATGATTTCAGAACCAACAACAATGGATCATTATTTCTCGGAAAGTGAATATCCTGAGTATATTATATTTGCTCCTAATTTGGTTCCATGTTGCAGTCATTGCAATAGTGTAAAGGGAAAACAGTTGTTCCAAAAAAATGAAGATGAGATAAGAAGAACAGTTATTCATTTTTATTATGATGCTCTTCCGCAGACGAAATATCTTAAATCTACATTTTATGTGACTGACAAAATCCCACAAATTTCGTTTTGGCTAGAATTTGAGAATGAAACAGAGATCACAGGAATTATTAAGAAGCATTTTGAAACATTACATCTGCTTGAACGGTATCGGGAACGAAGCAATGGTATTTTATCTACAGAATGCGAAAATATCAGAGTGTGCCTAGTGAATGGTTTCTCAGTAAAGGACTGTGTTCAATTATTGAGATGCAAAGCCCAATCTTCAGAAAAAATATTTGGTAGAAATTACTGGGAAGCATGTATTTACAGAGCGATGAGCGAAAGTGAAGACCAATTGATGAAGTTGGTAGAAGACTGAATGAGCAAGCAGGAAAGGAGAGCAACTTATGGACCAAGAGCTATTCAACCCACAATCTTCTTCCGTAAGCTCCTCCCGAATTATTTACACCCCATCAACCTTTGCCCGGACATCGTTGCTCCATCTGCAGGAGGTCGGCTCCTTGCAGGCTGTTCATCCACATGTATCTCAGAGAGAGGATTTGGTGTCGTTAAGTGTAACGATGGAAGTGCAGAAGCACGAGAAGAAAATATGGGACAGGAAGAATGACGCATCTGGTGCCAGACCTCTGGTAATAAACTGTAAATTCAAAATGAATAAAATTCTGAACTTTTCATAAAAGTTACACTAAAACCATCCATGAAAATTTAGTATTTATGCGGTGTGGCGGATTTAGTGTAACTTTTTTGCAGAGTTCACAAAAATGTAACTGAAAAGTCGAATGCTGTCGAACATATGCCTGTATTCGACAAAATAAAGCCGTGTGAGTAATCACACGGTAGCTGCTCAAATCTTCACATACCTCTTCGTGGTGAGCAGCAGGCAACGGTCTTATGACTGGCTGAGATGTGAAGAAGCAACACTGGATAGGAAGGAATAAACCAAATGAAGATAAATAATAAAGAATTTGGAGAATGGACTGTGGATGATCTGCATGTTCTTCTCAATAATGATGCCTATCGAGAGAATAATTTTATTGATTATAAAGTGAATTTTGCACCACTTATAGATAAGAGCAATAAGAAAGAGAAACAAGCTGAATTTAGAAATGATGTTTGTTCCTTTGCGAATGCAGACGGAGGATACATCTTTTACGGGATCGGAGAAGCTTCTGGTGTAGCCAGTATATTAGCGGGTATTTCTATTCCTAATATTGATCGCTTTGAATTGGATCGCCGGAATGAACTGCAGGCGATTCGCCCAACTGTGCCAGAGGTTGCCTTTTCGTTCATTTTATTACAAGATGACAAATATGTGGTGGTACTTCATATTCAACGGGGGTTGTATAAACCATATATTACAGAAGAACCAGAAGGACAGTTTCATTTCTATATAAGACATGGAAACAAAAAGCAGGCAATGAGTTATACAGAGATACGAAATGGATTCTTAAACGCCGCAATGCTGTCAGAAGATATCAAGAGCTTTAGAAAAGAACGACTGGAAGAACACATTACAGAAATGAAGAAACCATTTGCACTTGTGCAGGTGATTCCAGCTACATTTGGAAGTGATTATGTCCCGATGTACGATATGTACAAAGAAGGAAAGTTGAATTTTGATGATTTGTTTAATGGAATAATTTATGACCGTGCGGTTCCAAATGTGGATGGCGTCTATTTTCCGGATTATTCTGAACAGCGGGATTTTGAACAGCTACAGATTTTTAACAATGGTGCTGTTGAGTTGAAAATGGATTTTGAAATAAGAGAAGCGAATTCACAAAGCAAGCAGTTAAAAACAGAACGATATTTGATTATATTTGACTTCGAAGCTGAACTCAGAAAATTGATACAGGGAACATCACAAATGTATCAAAAATTGGGCCGTTCAACGTCGATGTATGTTTGTGTAACTATTGTTGGCTGCAAAGGCCTATGGAACTATACCGTAAATGTATATGGAACAAATACGCCAACGAAAGTAGACCGCAATCAAATTGTTTGTACTCCAATCGAAATTCGGAATATTCAAGATGATGAGCATGTAAGAGAAGGCATCGAAAACTGTATTCGGATGACGAAGTATTCACTTGGGATAAGAATATAGGAAAATCATAGGAGATACAGAATGACAAAGAAAGTTATAATAGATAACATAAAGAATATTAAACCTGAATTATTCACGGCACAACTGTGAATAATTCAGGATAAATTAGATTTTGGACTGTTTTGATGAAAAAAGAGCAATTTGAGTGTTACTTTTTCAGGAAGTTCACGTTCAATGGGCGGGAAAAATAATTGCATAATTTTACGAAAAATGTTGAATAAATTTGAAAAATTGATATAATGTAAGACAAGAACAAAAGCGGATATCTTAAATCGTCGCATTGTCGCGTTTAAGGGAGAAGTGGACAAAAATTACCTTATATATTCACTTGAAACATAGTGAAATGGTATTTTGTCCGCTTTTTTTATGTTTTAGCGCTTTGGAACAAAATGATTTTCTGCCATTTTGTAGAAATGCTGTGCGGTAATTGTTTATTTATCACAGTGCAAAGATGTTAGTATATAAAGTTATGTGATTGGTCTGAAAGAAAAAAATTTTATAAACATTGAGGGGTGAATCTATGAGAAGCATATTGGAAAATTTTTCGACGGAAAAATTAATATTACATAAACCGTCTGGGAGTACCTGTGAGGTGGAAGGGATGATCGAGTCATCGGGAATTCAAAGTGATGATGTTACCGTACCAATTGTCCATAAAACTAAGGATGATAATTCACTTCCTCATATGATTTTCATCAGTCATTCCACAAAAGATAAAGAGTATACGAAAGCTTTTGTGGAATTACTTTTTGGTATCGGACTTAAGGAAGACGATATAGTCTGTTCTTCATACCCTGGGCTTGGAGTACCGCTTAGAGCCAGTGTATATGAGTGGCTTGTAGAGAAATTTCAGAAATACGATTTACATGTTTTCTATTTTCTTTCCCGCAATTACTATAAGTCTGCTGCCAGCCTGAACGAAATGGGCGCAGCATGGGCACTGAAACAAAAATGGGATGGAATTCTTCTTCCTGGTTTCTCTTTTACGGAGATTGCCGGTTGTATTGATCCCTCTCAAATTGATATTAAACTTGATGGAGATATAGATGAGTTAAAATATCGGCTGGGTGAGTTGAAAGATAGTATTGTTGATGAGTTTGGACTGCAACCTATTAGTGCTACCCGATGGGAAGAGATACGGAACAAATTTGTTGATACAATCCAAAAAATAGTTCCGAATGCAGAACACCTACAGGATGTTGAGCATACAACAACGCTGGATGTAATAAGAGAAAAAAAGTTACAGTACTTAACTAAAAAAACGGAATTTGCCAATTTACTTTACCAAACAGGGAATAAGTATTGTGCATCGAATTTCTTCGCAAATCTATTTTGGTGCACAGAAGATGAATATAGTAATATAGACAGTATTATCAAGGCAGAGAGAAAATATATTCAGTGTTGCAGTTTTTATGAAAATAATGAGAAGCGAAACGCAAACAGACTTGCCCGTGAGCTGGTAAGTGAGTATAAGGACTTAATGAGCAAGCCACCATATACTATCTGTGCAGAGAATGATATTATGAAAAATTTTGTGAAAATGCGTATGTCAGATGCACTATTTTACAAAAATATGACCGTAGATAATCCTAATGAATTTATTATGAACGAAGCTGAGAAAAGTATACAGTATTATCAGGAAATCATAGAACATCCAAGTGAGATTAACGTGTGGGATGAAGAAATACTGGCTTATTTTTATAATTCGCAGGGATATACAAGTTATTATATGAGTAGAAATGTAGCAGCAGGAAAGTCCGAAGTCCGTGACCAATATTTAAACAAAGCACTGGGGAAATTGAAGGCTGCTGTTGAAAATGCACCTAATAAGGGCAGATACAGACGAAATCTTGGACTTGTTTATCAGGCTCAGAATGATCTTGATAAAGCTCACAAAACATATGAAGAAGCAGTTGAGAATGATCCCCTTGATTGTAAAGCCTATAATACAGTTGTAGCATTAGACCTGAAAGACATTGATCGAGAATTTGGCATAAATGACAGAGATGAAAAATTGCTGAATGAAATGACCTTTAATGATGAGAATCATAAGTGGAAGAAGATGCTGGATAAAGATATCACATTATGCCGAACAGCAGAAGAAATCAGTTTTTCTCTGGTTGATACTCATTATAATATGGCTAAAGCATATCTTTACAAATATTTGTTTGAGGGAAAAACAAATACTGGGTTGTTAGAACAGGCTCATGAGCAGATTGATATTGCGAAAGGTCTCAATCCCAAATCCATTGGAGCATTATATACCAGAAGAAATATTTATGAAGCAGAGGGAAAATTCCAGAAGGCATTTGAATGTGCAAATGAAGAGCTGATCAAAGAACGGGGAGACAACCCTAAGTTATTAGCGAGATATGGGGAGAGGATTGAAAAAACTGCCTGTAGTTAGGATCTATTAAACTATAGTGAAACATAATTTATAGTGGAGAGATGGAAGAAAAATGGAAGAGGAAAATAGTTTAAATAATAATGTAAAATATGAAAAAAATATGTAAAGAGGGATGCATGGAACCGTAAGTTTTCCAAATCTTACCTTGCTATATCCAGTAATTCTGTTATAATTAAAAGCATATACATTACAAAAGTGAAAGCCTTAAATCGTCGCTTTGTCGCGTTTGGGGAGAGAAGCGGACATACAGGAGCGATTTATTTCGCCTGAAATATGGTGAAATGGATTTTTGTACGCTTTTTTGGAAAATGACAGATAAATAAAGATAACATCAGATGAGAAAAGCATCGAGCTGAATAAAAAAATTCAGCCCGGTGTTTTTTATTGCAGAAAATAACATTTTAGTTCACTGAGATGTAAGAAAGAAATTATCAACTCTGAATGAGAGGGATATTCTATGAAGCAAAATACTAATTCTTTTTATATATTACAGGTTTCAGATTTTCATATTTCTGAGGATTCAAAGAATAATGCTGATGCAGCGTTGAAAGCTGTAACAGATAAGATTAGCGAAATGAATATTAATATTAAATATTTAATCCATACGGGAGACATCATTAATTCTAAAGATATTAATAAAAAAATAGAGGAAGAACATAAAGAAGAATTGAATTCCGACCAATATGATCAATATTTGGATGAAATTGTAAAACAGCGATTTAATATTGCTGAAGAAGTAATGGAGAAATTTGAAAAGAACCTAGATGTCATGAAGAAAAATATAATTATATGTTGTGGTAATCATGACAAGGTTAGATATAAGAATAAAGAAAAAGATGCGTTTAAACCTTTTAGGGAATTCCTGGAAAAAGTAGGAAGTCATACAGAACTTACAGAACTTTACAATCTGGATGATTTAAAAGTTTTAGTATTGAACACGAATATTTCTGATGATAAGAAAGTTACATGTGTAGACTGTGAAAATTTAAAAAATGTTCTTAGTGTGAAAGTACAAGAGGAATGTTATGGAGAGTTTTATACATATGGTGCAAATGGAAATATTTCTGGAGAAGATAATAAGGTCAGTGTGATAGTTGCACATCAGCCGCTTTATGATATTTGTGAGCGAATCAGACTGCCATATGGATCAGAAATCCAAACAACAGATTTTTTATCTGCGTTACAGGATTTTATCAATGGTAATGGTATTTATCTATGTGGAGATAAGCATACATCCAGTATTGCAGCATCATATATTCATGATATACCACATTATTTTTGTGGTCATCCATTTGTTTTTGAAAAAAATGAGTTTCCATTAGGCTGTATATATAAAGATTCAAAACAAGATTCAAAAAAGGATTCAGAACAGAAAAAGAACAGTGAGATAGATTATAATTTAATAGAAATTAGAGACGGAAAAACAGGACAAGTGAGAAAGATTCATTTGATAAAAGATGAAGATGGATTGTGGAAATGTCAGATACATCCAATTGATGCAGTTGTTTCTGGTTTATATGAAACAAGTAGAAAGTATATTGTGAAAAACAGTTTTGTTTTACTGGCTACTCAAAGTAAGACCAGATATAATTCATGGGCAAATTTATCATGGAGAAATTTGTTTAATCGGTTGGATACAGGAATTAATGATAAAGATTTCAAGGAAATATCAAATTTTTACAGTTTATTCTGTCGCTTAAAAGACGGTTTAGGTGAATCAATTGAATGGAATGATAATGTTAATATTTTTAATGAATTATGTAAGATTATTACTAAGTTTATGAAAGAAAATCATTATCATGGTGATATAAAAAATATAATGAACATCAGAGGCGATTATAGTTCAGGTAAAAGTACATTTTTAGGCTTACTGTACATTTTTTTGCTATATAATTATAGCTACGGATATATAGATTATATCCCGGCATATTTTAATATGGAAAATGATGATATTTTAAACAGAATACAAACAGGAAGTACTTATGCATCAGCAGTAAAACATACATTTACTTCTTTTATTGATAAAGTAGAAAGTATTGCACGGATTGAACATACATCAGTTTGTTACATTATAGACGGATTGGATGAACAGGATATATGGAGTGAAAGTTCACAGGATAGTGTCGGCAGAGTATCATTGGATATTTTGTCAGAAACAAATAATTCCAGATATATTATGTCATTTTGTCAGAATAGATTAGCGCGTTTTAAGAATACTATGTCTGCAATAAAGTATTATGAAAAAAGTTATGTTATGTATTTTAATTCAGTATCAGTCAAAGAACAGGAAGAAAAGGACAGTAGTTTTGTAAAATTTATCAAATATATTATTTCGTCAAATTCAAGAGATAGTAATACACAGAAAGATCAAGATGGTATTACAGTTGTAACAAATAGTAATGAACCAAAAGAGTGTTCTGCAATTAGAAAATTGCGAAGACTTTCCATTAATCCGGGATTTATATATCATAATTATCAATATATCAAAGAATGTAAAGAAGAAGATTCGGTTAATACAGTCTATATGATGTATATTGATCAACAACATCAAATTTGTCTGGATACATTGGGATATAATTTTGTACATTATGCACCGGCAATGGCATATTTATTCACATATGAAGGATATACATATGAAAAATTTAAGTCTATATCGCCAGCGACTACTGTCTATTGGGAAAGAAAAATACTGGAGTATCCGCATAAAATATATAAAACATTTATTTTTATAAAAAAGCATAAAGATGCAAGGGAATATCTTCTGGCATTACATTATAATAGAGAATTGAGATATTTTGCGGAGAATACGAAGGCGGAAATACCAGACTATTCGATTATTAACAGATTAATTCCAAGAAATATTTCAATTATCATTAAAAAATTGTGGAGGACAGATCAGAACAAATTTATTATTGTCTGTAGAAATCTTGTTGAAAAACGTAAACTTAATAAATGTACCTTAAGTATGCTTATTTATATATTAGCGTACTTAGATCAAATACCGGATTATATTTGTGATGAAATAAAGATATTATTATTTGAATCAGCAAAGATGGATGAGTATTCAATGGAAATGACAGCGAATACTAAAGATCCGTGGATAATAGCAGGAGAAAACTCCAAAAGGATGAAAAAGTTCATTGATTTGAATTTTCTGCATTCACAAAAAATCCTAGATGCAATTAACTCAAATTCATCATTTGGACTGGTTTGCGAGTTGTTAAAAAAACCTAATTTTGCATTATATAATCGTCAGTATATGATGTGGTATTATGGTGATTTGACAATATACGGAGAAAATAGGATTAATAATCTGGTACCAGGCCAGGATAACATTCATAAAGGTATTGATTATTATAATTGTTTTTATACACTGTATCATAAAATTTACGCATATTTTGAAGAAGGTCGTAAAAGAATATATCCATTACTGGAATATGATTTGTTTACAATTTGGGATTTGGTATATAGCAGACAGTTGAACAAAAGTACCTCTTCAGAAAAAGCTTTGTTCTATTCCGAAGACGAAAAAGAAATTCAAATATATAAATATGTTGCTGATATCTTAAATAAGTATATAACTTACAATTGTGAAGCGAACATGGACGCTCTAAATATAAATAAAACCGAGTTAGAAAGTAATCCTATATGCTTGGACGGGCAATTATTAGAAAAGATAATAACTCATCTTAATAAGTTAAATCTTGCAACCGACAAGGAATATGTACATAGTTTTTTTAAAGTGATAAGAAAATTGTTTTCTGGATATGAAACTAATACAAGCGGGAATTAAACAATTTAGGTCTCTTTGCCTGAAAAAATAAAAAATTATTAAAACTACATATATAAGAGGTATAGAAATAATGAAAAACAAAATGAAAACAACTGAGATGGAAGATTTTGAAATACTGTACAAAAATATCGGGAATGAAGTTATTAAAGAGAGAATTCGGTCGTCAGGACAATGGTATATTGAACGGTCAATACGATATAAGAGGTATTTTTATTCGTTAAGCATCATAAGTATTATATTGCCGTTGATTATATCTTCTGTGAATATTTTGGGAGCTTCTTGGGAAAGTGAGGTAAGAATTGTAACTACGATAGCTTCTGCCATTGTGTCAATGATAACTGGGTTATTAACATTTACTAAATGCGGGGAAAAATGGACATTATATAGAAGTACAATAGAAATGATAAAGAGTGAGCTGACTTTATTCTGGACAAAAACGCCTGTTCCGGATGAAAAAGATTTAGCGAATCTTACATACAGATTGGAAGAAATTATGAATAAAGAACATAGCAGATGGAAAAAAATGCAACAGGAAGATGACAAGATTACATTAAAATCCAATGAGAAAAATGAAGAGACCGGTAAATAAAAGATAAAGAGGGTGAGAACCAAAAAATAATACGAGGAGACATATCAATGGAAAAGTTACGCTCAGTTTGCATAATACAGAGAATTGATCAGAAGGTTCCTGCTGTATATTTAAAAGAATTTTTTATGTTTGCAGGAGTATATGTATGTGAAGAAATCATAGATTCTGATATGATCAACGAGATAAAAAACGGGGAGCAAAAGGAGGCAAATTTATATATTGATCTAACTGCTTCTGAAAATGGTTATAAAGAAATAGATACATCCACTGTCTATCTCAAATTAGTTCTTGAGAAGAGGGTAAAACTGAATACAATTAATGGAAGAGCAGGATTTGGGAAAACAGTATTTCTGAGATTGTGGGAACAATTACACTTTTGCATGAAAGATGAGAACGAAATTAAAGGATTTAGGTCTTTAGCGGATATATTTGTTGATACTGATTATGCACATAAACACTATTTGAGTCATTTATATTTAAATCAAATGGAGTTAGAAGAGAAAAATATTTTGTCGGAATTCTATCTTGATTGTTTCAGAAAAATATATGATGAGTATAATAAGAATCCATATTCTTTGAATCTGAGTTTCGCATATTTAAATTGCACCAGAAAAATGAATCGGATAGATGCATCGTGCAACAGACAAACTTTGTTTGACGAGATTAAAGTTATGGAAAATGCTCATGAAATGCTGGAAATTGATTCTTCATTTACCATAGCAGATGTGTTGGCAGGACAGATAGCATTTAGCAGAAATTCAACATGGGAAGAGGGAAAATACTATCTTCAAGAAGCATTACGTAAAGAAAGAACTAAGAAATACAGCGCTTTTATATATTATTGTATGGGGCATTTTTATGAAGTTGAAGAAAAAGATTTAAATAGAGCAGAGAAATTGTATAGTGCTATTAGATTTTTGAACCCTGAAAATTATCGTATGAATTTTAAATTGGGATGGATTCAGTATTGCAGGTCTGAATATCATGAGGCAAGGAACTATTTTGATAAAGTATATAAACAAATGAAGGAAAAAGAAGGTGTAGGGTGGATTTTACCTTTGGAAATGGAATACAAATATAAGTGTGCACTTATATTAAATAAAAGTGAGGCATTAAAAAATACATTATCTGCTGAAAAACAATCTGTTTCAGAAGGCGAATTACTGGATATTAAGAACGAAATATTTAATAATAGCTCTTTTGTTTCTGATTTTCTGGATCAAGAAGAAATAGAATTGTACAGGAAATATTTTCAGAGAAAGATAGACGAACATAAATATAATCTGATTCTTGATTGATGATTTATTAAGCGAGGGATATCAAAATGGAAAAAGAAAAAAGTACAGAAGAAATTGAAAGAAAAGATGCGAGTATAATCTCAAAATTTCAAAGAGGAATTGTATACGAAACAAGAGCAGATTTTCCGAATTCGGTTTTTAATAAAGTATATAAAAGAGCATATGCGTTAGTTGATAAGGATGTACAAATACAATTGCGAGGCAGTCAGGAAGTGGCTTATAAAAGTACGCCTAATAATATCATTACTTTTGTAGGGCGACGAGGAACGGGAAAATCATCCGCAATGCAGTCGTTTATGCATGCATTATTAAATAACACTAAGAATCCGGAAAGAGAACCAAGAGAATATACAATTTATGATAATTCTCGAAATCCAAAACCTGTTCAATTTATAGGCATTGATTGGATTGATGCATCTTTATTGGAGAAAGGCGAAGATATTTTTGAAGTTATTCTTGCGAAAATGTTAAAAGTATTTCTTGAAGATATTGAGTCGGAATCAAATGAAAGATTGAGTTATGAAAAAAGAACATTGTATAATTCTTTTGCGGATATTTACAAAAAACAGTTGAATATAAAAAAACAAAATGATAACTATTATTCAGCAGAAACTGCTATCTCCAGCTTAAGAGATTTATCCAGAAGCGTTGATATAAAAGATGAATTCCAGAAATTAGTGTATAATTTTATAAATATTAAGTCAGAAAATTCCAGATTTGAAAGAGATGATTTGAAAGAAACTTTTCTGGTTGTGGCTATTGATGATATTGATATGAATATTGATTCCGGATTTGAAATTCTGGAAAAAATTCAAAGATATTTGAGCGTAGATCGTTTTCTTATTCTTTTAGCAGTTAACCATGAACAGATGCAGATGTGCTGCCAGAAGCATTTTGTAGAATTACATCAGATTCCATTGGGACATTTGTCTGCAAATGAATATTCCAGCGCAGAAAAACTGAGATCACATGTAAAAGATATAGCGGAACAATATATGGAAAAAGCCTTACCTTTTTATACCAGAATCTATCTGCCATCATTGAAAAAGATGGATTATGACAGAAATCATTTGACTAAAATACAGATAGAACTGAAGAATGGAAAAAAGAAGACTTGTTCCATTAAGCAGGCTGCTTTTATACTGGCAGCACGAAAAACGATGGTTCGATATGATAAAGATGGTATAAAAAGGCATTTTATGGAACCTGAAACTTTGCGGGAGCTTAGTGACTATTGGCTGTTTCGCGAAACGATGGCAGATTTAGTGGAAAAGGATGAGGATGATAGTACATCTCAAATTTTTCTTGAGAATTTGGATTTGAATTTCCGCAGAAGTATGGACGATTTATTATTTCGCTATGCAGAAGAAAAACTGTCAGAATTTGAAAGTGACATATTTATTCGATTAAGTGAAACAAATCTTCAAAGAAGAGGAAGGGATGTTATTTTTGCCTTGCTGCGTGAAGCATCTGTAAAAAAGGATCTATTAAGCGATGATGCGGCGTCAGACTGGAATTTTTATTTAGAAAAATATAAAGAATTTGGTTATAGTTATGGAGAATTATTGCATTGTCTGCATCGATTTGGGCAAACAGGAATGTTGGATAAACGGTTGATAAATGCTATTCTGGCGATGTATTCATTGACAATGACTAAAATTTTTTATCGCTATAAAATAAATGAATCAGATAAAGCAGGTAATAATTATAAGATGTTGAAACAGGTGTTGGAGAATTCAGTGGTTGGAAGCTGGGGATTAGATATATTGCCTAAGGTTCATAAATCGCATGATACAAATGCTGCACTTGTTTATGCCGGAGCATGTAAAAATATTCATATGAATCAGAAGCGATTATTGATATCAGAAAAAGTTGAAGAATTGATATGTGGAGTTGAAATAGAGATACAAAAAGAATCGGAAACATATTCAGATGAAAAGAATAAAATATCTGATACTCTTATAAATCAAATAGCAATTTTACTGGAACATATGGAATGGCAGTTTATTCTTATGATGTTTTTGTCCTCTGCGGAAAATGTAAGTTATATTATTGAAAAATCCAATGATAAAGTAGGAAGTAACATTCCGGGAGGATTTGCAAAAACAGAAAAAGAGGCCAGCATTTATTTTCAAGATGGAATGGCAGATTATAGTGCTTTAAACTTTATTAATAATTTGTTCTTTTACAAAGAAAATCTGGTTGAATTTATCAAGATGTTGTTTCGGGCATTGGAATTGCAGGAAAATCCGAGTGATATAAAAAAAATTTATGACAAGGTAATAGAACATGACAGTGGGTTTTATAATGAGATAGCTAAGTGGCATAAAAAGTATGGTGGAATGGTTGTTCCTTTATATGATACAGATTTATATTATAATCTGATTAAACGGATTGCCAGGGAACAGAAAAATCAGGATTCTATTGCAAAAGAACAGGTGTATGACTGTTTTATTGTTCTGTTGGAAGAAATTTTTGTCAGACTGAAAGAAAATGATGAATATTATGTAGAATATGAAAAATTCGCCGATATTTTTACTGAATGTCCTGTGATCAAAAAGCTAAAAGAACCAGATACAATTAAAAGAAAAATTTACACGGAGTTTATCTGGGAATTAATTAATGGGAATAATGTGAAAACAAAAGAAATCAGTATGAAAAATATAATGAGTAGCTTTTAAGCAGGAAGATACTAATATGGAACAAATATCCAAAATACTTCGCATTTTATTAAAACGTATGCCGTATCAACCTTTTATAAATGGAGAACTGAACTGTTTGTCGATGAATAAAAATAAATTGGCGGAAGCTGTGCGTTGTTATATGCCGCTATACAGTGATACGGAAATAAGATATATGATGGAAAGGCTGGGAAATCTTTTACAGGAATATAATGCATTTTTAAACAGTACATATGGAGATGTTTCAGACGATATATCTATATTTGATACGGTATTTCATTTTGCAGATGATATTCTAATCAGAACAAATAATGAAATTATGGTCAGATATGAACATATATTACGTTGGAGAACTACTACGACAGATATAGCAGAAGATATTTTTGTGACAGCTTTTCAGGCAAGGCATGATTTGCGGGATTATATTTATTGTAAAGATTTCACATGGCCTACTGTAATTGGACATAATAATATGCAGCTGAGAAAAATTACAGATAAAGGTATGGCAGAAAATCATTTCCATTTATGGGGTTCAGCACCATATTTTCATATTTCATGGATCTGGATGATGAATCATATGCAGGAGATTCAAAGCAGTAATCTACATGGTTTAGAAGAAAATGTACGTTCTGTTTTCTATGAAAGTGGTAAGAGCTCATTTGAAAGAGATATGAAGAAATGTTGTCTTCAGGCAGCATTGATTCGTCTTTATTTATATTCTGTATTAATGGATCAACAAATTGAATTAGGTGATTATTATATTAACTGGCAGTATTTAAATCCATGGCTCAGAGAATTTGAAGAAACCATAGAATGTCAGGAAATTATAATGTTTAAAGATTTGAAGGCATTTGTAATGCTGGAAAATATCGATTGTCTGAAAAAGTATCGAGCAACATTTAATAAACTTTTTGATTGCTACGTGAATTATGATGATTTGTTGGATCAACCAAATGTTACAGTAAGAGAACTGTTGGAAAGATCATTTCAAACTATTGAAAAGGTCAGACTAAAAGAGGTTTATCCATTTTTTTCAGAAATGGAATATAAAAAACTGTGGGAAAAGGAAAACTATAAAAGGATCGTCCGTTATTTAAATAATTATGATGAAATGAGGTGGCATATAGATCAGATTCAAGGTGCTATAGATAGAATAAAACTTACAGATAGCAGGAAAAATCAAGCTGATTATGCGTTAGACGCAATTGAATTTAGTAAATATTGTGAGAATCAGGTGAATAAACTTCTTGCAGGTGAACGTTGGATTTTATATGAGATATTTCGCAGGATTGAAAAAAGAGATAAAACGATGGACCTGCAGACATATAATCTGTTTTATGCATATCTGCTTATAAAAGAACATATCAGAGGTGAATTAGTACAGTCTAATGAATGGGTTGGATTTGAAAACTTTTCAATATATCAAAACAGAACTGGATATTTTACTCTGGAACGTGAACTGGAGAAGCAGAAAGCGAGAATGGCGGTTGAGTCTTGCTGGAAACAAAATATAAAATTGCTTGAACTCAGAATTTCACCATATGAAACAGCAAAGAGGACAAAAGAAGAAATTGATATGCTTGATCAGGCAATTGATCCTGAAAAACAGTTTTGTAATTCATATTATTATGTGCTTCATTTCATAAAAAAACCGGATGTAGAAAAGGTGGATAAATTATTTTGTGTCTTCAGACACGCAAAGCTGAGGAGAGAAATATGTGAGAAAACAATGGCATTATTACAGTTTCGAAAACAATATCCAAAGTCTGCGTGTAGAGTTTTGGGAATTGATGCAGCTGCACAGGAAATAGGATGTCGGCCGGAGGTCTTTGCACAGGGGTTTCGTACACTTAAAAATGATACCTGTTTTGGAAATACGGATAAAGGTTATATTAAACTTCCGCAATTGCATATTACTTATCATGTCGGCGAAGATTTTCTTGATGTGATTGATGGATTAAGGGCAATTAATGAGGCTGTTTTGTTTTTAAATATGGACTGCGGAGACCGTTTGGGACATGCTTTGGCTTTAGGAATTGAACCGGAGGATTGGTATAAAGATAAAGGCTTTTGTATTTCATTACCTCAACAGGACTATTTAGATAATGTTGTCTGGATGTATCATGCTATTGTGAGGTATCATATAGACGGTCTGGATAACCTTAAAGATTTTCTGGAAGCGGAATATTATAAATATTTTAATGCAATTTATGGGCGATTTATGGATATGGATTATATCAAGAATATTCAGAAAACCAGAGGGAAAAACGGGCACAAAGGAAATATGCTGTTTGATATACATGCATATTATGATTCGTGGAAACTTAGAGGAGATATTCCTCAATTGTACAGAAATGGATACTATTCATTCGATAAAACAGATATATCTCCACTTGCCTCATATAGTGTAAATTGGAATTTCCCAAAGGATATTGAAGTCAGAGAGAAAAGTGAAGCATCTGTTTTGTATTACTATTATCATTATAATGGTTTGGTACGAATAGAAGGAAAAAAAATCATAGAAAAAAAAGTGAGCGCCGATTACATAAGAGGAGTTAAATTAATACAGAAAGCAATGCAATGGGAAATATCTGAGAAAGGTATTGCAATTGAGACTAACCCGTCTTCAAATTATATGATTGGAACATTTTCAAAGTATGATCAACATCCGATTACGACATTTTATAATAATGGACTTACATCAGAACAGGAACTGTTAAAGTCTTCTTCACAAATCTGGGTATCTATTAATACGGATGATCAGGGAATCTTTAATATCAAATTGGAAAATGAATATGCATTTATTGCAAGAGCTCTGGAAAAAAAGGTAGACGAAAATGGAGAAAAAATGTATTCAAAATCAATGATTTATGATTGGTTGGATAAGATACGAAAGATGGGATTGAATCAATCATTTCTTACAGTAAATGATGACGCAAACGATAAACTTCCAGAAAATGCCCGAACGGAACAATATACTGTTTAAAAATCTATACCCAAGGAGGACTCCCAAATGACAAACCTAAATTCCCTTTTCCTGTCCCAGGCCTACAATGACTGTTGGGACGATTATAACAGATCTTTAAAACTCCGCAGCTTCCCACGTTGGGACTACGTGATTCTGACTGCTTCCAATGAGCAGCAGGCAGAAGGTTTCCGCAAACAGATTGCGGACAGGCAGAAATTCCTGCCGGCAGGCACGAAGTTTGTTGCCATCCCGGACCGTGATGGCAGGCGTGTTGGCTCCGGCGGGGCTACGCTGGAGGTTTTGAGATATCTTCATGAACAGGAAGAATCCTTTGACAGTCTTCGTGTGCTGGTGATTCATTCCGGTGGGGACAGTAAGCGTGTTCCACAGTATTCTGCACTGGGTAAGCTCTTTTCGCCGGTGCCTCATGAACTGCCTAATGGACGCAGTTCCACTTTATTTGATGAATTCATGATATGCATGAGCTCTGTTCCTTCACGGATCCGTGAAGGGATGGTGCTGTTGTCGGGAGATGTACTGCTTTTATTTAATCCTCTTCAGATTGACTACAACAATGTGGGTGCAGCTGCCATATCATTTAAGGAAAACGTAGAGACCGGCAAGAACCATGGCGTTTATCTGAACGGGCCGGATGGAAATGTGAAGTGCTGTCTGCAGAAGAAATCTGTGGAGGTTCTGCAGAAGGCAGGAGCAGTCAATGAATCCGGCTGTGTGGACATTGATACCGGGGCGCTGATCTTTAGTACTGACATTATGAAATCTTTATATTCACTGATTGAAACAGACGCGGACTATGACAGAAATGTCAATGAGAGAACGCGTCTTTCTCTTTACGCTGATTTTCTTTATCCTCTGGCTTCGGATTCTACGCTGGAGGATTTTTACAGGGAGAAGCCAGAGGGTGAATTCTGTCCGGAGCTGACGGTTGCCAGAACCCGTGTGTGGGAGGTGCTGCGCCCATACAGGATGAAGCTTCTGCGTCTGGCACCTGCGAAGTTTATTCATTTTGGAACGACCAGGGAGATACTGGAGCTGATGAACGGAGGTGTGGACGAGTACCATTATCTTGGATGGAGCCGGAAAGTGGGCAGCAGTATCCGCAGTGATGTGTCCGGCTATAACAGTGTACTGAGCAGCAGGGCATCTGTTGGGAAGGATTGTTATCTGGAGGTTTCCTATGTGCATGGAAATTCCAGGATTGGCAGCCACAGTGTGCTTTCTTACATAGATGTGCAGGGTCAGGTTATTCCTGATAATGTTGTCCTCCATGGGCTGAAGCAGAGAAACGGCAAATTTATTGTTCGTATTTTTGGCGTAAATGATAATCCTAAGGAGAACCGGCTGTTTGGCAGGGATCTGGATGAACTGGAAGATGCATTTGGAGTGAGGCTCTGGGAGGAGAACGGACAGGCACATACATTGTGGTCTGCTGCGCTGTATCAGGAGGCAGATACGATCCGGGAGGCAGCAGATGCGGCACTGGAGCTCTATGAGATTGTTACAGGAGGGAAAGAGTTTAACAGAACTTCGTGGACTGCAGCTTCCCACAAGTCTCTCTGCGCCGGATTTAATGAGGCGGATCCGGATGCTATTATTGCATGGAATAAGCGGATGGCAGATCTGGTAACTATGGACGGGATTGCAAAGGCAATCAGGGCTCAGGTTCCTGCAGGAAGTATAAGAAAGCTGCAGTCTCTGACAAAGATTCAGAAGGAATGGCTGAGGAAGCGTCTGAGAAAAGCAGATTTCGGTGAAAAAATGCGTCTGCATTATTATCTGGGAGTGATCCTTGAGGATGAGAATGAGGTGCAGGAATGTTTTCGCATTATTCAATCGGAGATTCTGGAAGCGACAATCAAAAGTCTTGCTTATAATGAGCAGGCAAGGATTGTTACAGATCATCATACAGTCAGGCTGCCGCTTCGTGTGAACTGGGGAGGTGGCTGGAGTGATACACCGCCTTACTGTAATGAAAAAGGTGGGACTGTATTAAATGCAGCTATTCTTCTGAACGGGGAGAAACCGGTGGAGGTGACACTGGAGAGAATTCCTGAGCAGAAGGTGATTTTTGACAGCCGGGATATGGATGTTCATGGAGAGTTTGATACGATTGAGCCTTTGCAGGCTACAGGTGATCCTTACGATCCCTTTGCCCTGCAGAAGGCCTGCCTTCTTGCCTGCGGAATAATTCCCAGGGAAGGGCATGCTTTGGGTGAAATACTGGAACGCCTTGGCGGCGGTTTTGTCATGCATTCGGAGGTAACAAATGTCCCCAAAGGTTCCGGTCTTGGCACCTCATCTATTCTTTCGGCAGCCTGTGTGAAGGCAGTGTTTGAGTTTATGGGGATCGCATATACAGAAGAAGATTTATATGCCCATGTACTGGCAATGGAGCAGATTATGTCCACAGGAGGCGGATGGCAGGATCAGGTCGGAGGTATTACAAATGGTCTTAAATATACCACCTCTATGCCTGGGCTTCAACAGCAGCTTCAGGTAGCACACATAGAGCTTTCAACGCAGACAAAGAAGGAACTGGATGAGAGATTTGTCCTGATCTATACAGGGCAGAGGCGTCTGGCGAGGAATCTTCTTCGTGATGTGGTGGGACGCTATGTGGGTAATGAACCAGATAGTCTGTTTGCGCTGGAGGAGATTCAGAAGACGGCTGCCTTGATGCGTTTTGAACTGGAACGCGGAAATGTAGATGGTTTTGCGAAGCTTTTGGATTATCACTGGGAACTGAGCAAGAAAATAGATGCCGGAAGCAGTAATACTCTGATCGAGCAGATTTTCAGCAGTATTGAGGAACTGGTGGATGGAAAGCTGGTATGTGGTGCCGGTGGTGGTGGTTTCCTTCAGGTGATTCTAAAAAAGGGTGTGACAAGGCAGATGGTAGAAGAACGTCTGAAAGAAGTATTTATGGACAGCCTTGTTGGTGTAGCTGACTGTAAGCTTGTATGGGAGTAGAAATTCAGAAGGAAAAAATCAGATGAAAGACTTATTTGTTAATACACAATTACCGGTTGTTACCTCTGACAGGATTTTATATACACCGTCAAATTTTGCAAGGAATTCTTTAATGTATTTGCAGGAGATTGGTTCTCTGCGGGTACATAAGCCTCACAGCACGGGTCGCAGTAACCTGTCCTCTTATTTGTTTTTTACAGTGACAGATGGCGAGGGTGAACTCATCTGTGAAGGCAGAACTTATTCTCTTTGTACAGGAGACTGTGTGTTTATTGACTGCAGAAAACAGTATGCATACAGTAGTTCGGAGAAGCTGTGGAGTTTATCCTGGATACATTTCTATGGTCTGAATATGACAGCAATTTATGACAAGTATTTAGAGCGGGGTGGAAGAGCAGTCTTCCACCCCGTTTCTGTTTCCGGATTTCTGGAAATCTGTCACCGGATTTATGAGCTGGCAGATTCCGATGATTACATTCGGGATATGAAGATCAACAGTGAGTTGAACTATCTGCTGACATTTCTGATGAATGAGTCCTGGCACCCGGGAGAAAAACACAGGGATGCAGATTTTAAAAAACAGAATGTACTTCCTGTCAAGCAGTATCTGGATGAGTATTATCAGGAGAAAATAAGCCTGGATTTTCTGGCAGAGCATTTTTTTATCAGTAAATACTATCTGACCCGCGTGTTCAGGGAGCAGTTTGGTGTCAGCATCAGCAGCTACCTGATGAACAGGAGAGTCACGAAGGCAAAATATATGCTTCGCTTTTCCGACGAAAAGATAAAGACTATCGGCTATAAATGCGGTCTGGGAGAGCCTCATTATTTCAGTCGGGTTTTCAGACAGATGGAAGGCATGAGTCCTTCAGAGTACAGAGAGAAGTGGGAGAAGTGAGAAAAAAGAGCAAGATAATGTAAGAAAACAGTGAGAAAGAGCAATATCGTGGAGTATGTCTGAGTCTGACCATATGAAGTACAACTAAAAAGGATAAAGCAGAGCTAAAAGATCTATAAAAGAATTATAAAATCGGAAATAGAGTGGAAAGAGAGGAGAAAAAAGCCAGAGAAAATTATATGGAAATTATAGTGCGAGTTTATTGACAAAAGAGATAAGAGGACATATGATAATAGTGTATGAGCTGAAGGATTTTTAGACGAGCACTAAAAAAGCAGTAAAAATAGTAATTTACAGAAAATTCAGTTAATTACTTGTAAAAATAGCTCTCGGAAGCCAGTAAAATCAAGGGTTCCGAGAAGCTGCCGTAGAAATGGAAGTAAGCCCGTTGAGGGCATTGACACAAAAAGGCCATCTCCAAGGAGCCAGAATAATATTCGTAGAAATGGAAGTAAGCCCGTTGAGGGCATTGACACGCCGCAACTGCAACTCTGATATCAGATGCCCGCATTGAGTAGAAATGGAAGTAAGCCCGTTGAGGGCATTGACACAAGCATATGGCAGAGACACATTCGCGCAGTCATCAGCCGTAGAAATGGAAGTAAGCCCGTTGAGGGCATTGACACACTTCTGGCAAGGATATCGGTGATTGCATAGTCAACAGTAGCTGAATGCTTGGGTCAGACCGTGCGTCCAGCAAAGGGAATGCAATCCGACAGGTGGAAATCCTGCCAAATAAGCTGTTAACCACAGCATTTGAAGCGAGTTTTGGGTGCGTTGCAGTAATGTAACGTGCTAAGCGTAGACAGCAAGGTAGTAGGGATAGCTATTGAGCACCGAAATCCTAAGTATTTCCAGAGTGCCGACTCTGTGGTCTGAGGGGAAGGCAATATGTGGGTTTATCGATACGGTGAGATTTCACACAGTTCTGCGGTGTCGGAAGGAACTATTCATGCTATACAAGGATTGTACATCAACTGGAGAGAGCCTATACTTTCTCTATTTTAGAGAAATGATCTCTCGGAATCTTGAGTTTATTAATTAAAATTCATCAGTTGAATGAACATAAAAGTAAATATTATCCAGAACGGATATGATAGATAATAAATTGAGAAAAAATGGTGCACTTTTATAGGCCTTGCGTCAGACATAATAATATTGTTTATGAAGTTAAGCGGTTTTTGCTTAAGAGGGTCTTTTTATTCCTGAAATGTGAACGTCCTTTTGACTCTGAATTTTTTCTTGGAAACAATTTGCCGGGAAGAATCTGTGACTGGTACCGAGCAGATTCAGAGTACAGCTGTTTTTAATTTTGTTAAAGAAAATATTAACTATAGGAAAGTGAGAATCAGTTATATGGAAAAAAATTATATCTGGCAGGGAGAGTATGGAAAAAGATCACATCTGAAAGCATCATTTAAAGAATTACTAAAAGAACAGGATTCATCTTCGCTGGAAATGCTGGCAATTTTTGTGAATAATAATCCATATAATTTTGAATTTTATATCGCGGTAGTTTATGATATCCCCAAGGAAGAACACGTAGAAAAGATGATAGGATTATTTGAAAATGCCGGGTTGGTTCTGAAAAATGATCTTACTTTTTTCATGTTTATGAATTCGATGAAAGATAGAAGATTTAATTCCTGTGCTTTTCTGGGAGAACAGGATATTGACTTAAAATTTGAAAATATGTTTGCTTTTGTGGAGATTGAAGATTTGAAGAAAAAGGGATATTATATGCAACCATTTGGAAAAGAAAAACAGGTCTTTATCAGCCATTCTTCGAAGGATAAAAAGGATGTGGAAATGATAATTCCCTATTTAAATGGACAAGATTTACCAGTTTGGTTTGATAAATATAGTATTCCTGTCGGTGCATCAATTACGGAGCAGGTACAAAGGGGAATTGAAGAGTCTGATATGGTGATTTTCTGGGTGACAGACAATTTCTTGAATTCAAATTGGTGTCAGATGGAGATGAAAGCATATATTAGCAGAATGATACAGGAAAATATTCGAATATGTATTGTAATGGACGATGATATAGAAATTAAGAAACTTCCTTTATTTTTACGAGATATAAAACATATTCGAAGAGATCACCGATCGGTCATAGAAGTAGCGGAAGAGATTGCAGGAATTATCAAACATATGTAAAGATATATACATAAATGAAGGGAGAGTTAAAATGTGAACCTCCATAATAAAGTGCAACTCAAGTGAATCATACATCAGATTTGCTCCCGTGTCACAGGTCTGATAAGTTTTGTGTCATTGGCATTTTTGCGCAATCCGGCAGATTTTCTGCCGGATTATCTGTTTCATTTACAATGTTACATATGAGCTGAGTGCTTCAAGATTTCACTTCAGTTCTTTTGAGAAACCGGCAGTCTGCCTATCCTCTGCGCAGCTCAAAACGGATAGCATTCCAGATTCTGCCATAAAGATCACTTATCACAGTTTCCAGATTGAGATCACCAATGCACAATATAGAAAACGGGATATTGATACAATAGAAGCAGGCAATAGGCTAAGGGAGACGTTAAGACCTGAAATATTTCGGGTACGGAATGAAATATGGAAATTGTTAGAGAATCTATATTCATACAAACAGCTATAAAATTATAGTGTAAATTATAGTAGAAAAGTAATTGACATATTCGTGGTGGCAAGTTAATATAATATTAACAACAGGCAACATGAGTGTCTGTCAAGCGTTGAAGTAAGGTGTTGTGCCAGGAGGCAGTGCCTTACCAGCTTTATAAGGGTTTAGCATTTACCACAATCTGGCTAGGGAGCAAAAGCTCTCAAAAGAAAATGCTGGGAGGCCCTGCCAAGTGCAGGGCCTTTCTTAATTTTATTATGAAATAAAGGGAGTTGCGGAAAATATAGATGAGAACAGTTGTTGATTGTGTATCATCATTTATTCCTCTCTTATCAACAGAGTATGAAATTGTTCTGGGAAGAAAAAATGTTGCGGTTAAACTTATAATAACGTTTGATAAGAAGGACTGTTTTCATTTGATGGGATTAACAGGATTACATATATTATACGACAGATTGAAAAAAGATGTAAAATAGCAAGATTGCCTGATGGAAAATATTTATTCCATCAGGCAATCCTGTGTAAACATTTCTTTAGTTTTGATTATTCTGCAGATTCTTTAGAAACAGAATCTTTCTTTTTTCTGGATTTACCAGAAATCATTTTATGACCGGAGTAGATAGCCATAATCATGCAG
>SKEX01000096.1_pt1 | contig 107322 bp, 100 predicted proteins | sample 4841451 | NCBI WGS metagenome assembly SKEX01 (sample SAMN11008798, study PRJNA524170) | human gut metagenome | isolation source: fecal sample from pouch patient p38, | place: Israel: Tel-Aviv | reverse complement strand
ATATAAATTCAAATATGATATCAATGCGATCTTGTCTGATCTGATTTATGCAAGAATCTTAGAACCTTGCAGCAAGCGTTCTTCTTACAAAGTTGCATCTGAATTCTTAGAAAAACCGTCCTATGAACTTCATGATGTATACCGGGCATTGGATGTACTTGGTACAGAATGCGATCTTATCCAGGCCGAAGTTTATAAAAACTCCCATTTTCTTGGAAAAAGAAATGACAAGATCCTTTATTATGACTGCTCGAATTATTACTTTGAAATTGAGCAGGAAGATGGAAATAAAAAATACGGCAAAAGCAAAGAACACAGACCAAACCCGATCATCCAAACGGGATTATTTATGGATGGTGATGGGATTCCGCTTGCCTTTTCTCTTTTTCTGAGAAATGCAAACGAGCAGATCTCCCTCAAGCCGTTAGAAAAGAAAGTTCTTGAAGATTTTGGTTGTCAGAAGTTTATTTATTGCAGTGATGCCGGACTTGGTTCTGAATCGATCCGAGAATACAATCACATGGGGGAACGAGCTTATATCGTAACCCAGTCCATTAAAAAATTGAAAAAGGACGAAAAAGAGTGGGCACTAAATCCTCAGGGCTTTAAAAGAGTATCAGATGATGCTCCTGTCGACATCACAAAACTATCGGAAGATGACAAAGGTCTTTACTACAAAGATGAGCCTTATACTACAAAGAAACTTCACCAGCGTTTGATTATCACTTACTCCCCTAAATATGCCCTCTATCAAAAATCCATTCGTGACAAACAGATTGAACGGGCACAAAAGATGCTGGATTCGGGAAACACAAAAAAGAACCGTAAGAACCCTAACGATCCGGCACGTTTCATCGGAACTCTGGCTGTTACAAAGGAAGGCGAAGCTGCTGATGTAAAACATTATCTGGATGAAAATAAGATCTCGGAAGAAGGTCAGTATGATGGGTTCTATGCAGTATGTACAGACCTCTTGGATGATGAAGTTGACGATATTTTAAAAGTAAGTGAAGGAAGGTGGCAGATAGAAGAATGTTTCCGAATTATGAAAACAGACTTTTCTGCAAGACCCATTTATTTACAGGATGAAAACCGGATTAAAGCACATTTTCTGATCTGTTTTCTCGCACTGACCATTTATCGATTTCTCGAGAAAAAACTGGGTTCTAAATATACCTGTGAGAAATTACTGGATACTTTAAAAGGAATGAATTTCGCCGAAATACAGGAGCAGGGATTTACTCCTTTATACAAGCGGGAAGCGATCACGGATGATCTTCATGACGTCTGCGGTTTCCGAACAGATTATCAATTCATAACAAAAAGTAAAATGAGAAATATTCAGAAAAAAAGCAAAGGAAAAGAATAAATTACTATAGTCCGCGACAGCGACAAAAATCGCTGTATCCCAGTAAACACAAGGGATACAGCGATTTTTTCTTCTCTTAACTGTCAAAGATGGGATTTTACATAGTATATCACACGCCCTGTATAATGTAAAGCTGTTTTCAACCAGTATGTCTTGCCAACATCTGATATGCCCCAATCACAGCTACGTCCTGTCCTACCACCCCCATCAGACTGACTTCCGATTTGATAACAACGACTCCACTGCCGTTTCCAAAACGGGTCATATTGACATAACTGTCTCCTTTCATACCTTGTACATTTGTTCTTTATGCACTGTTCCTTGCCTGATTGGTAATAATCTAGTGAATCGATAATATTTATTTTATCATCAACAAGAAATTAAGTTCCAACTAACTGCCAGCTGTACAGACAAGCCCCTGATAATAAATGCCTGCTTTTCCTTTCGATTTGTCAATTAGGGACGTAGTAAGGGTTGATTCTACTACGTCCCCAATCGCACAATATAATCTTGTTATTTTATTTTCTTCGTATTAGCACGCCTTTAGGATACAACTTCCCATTTTTGTATTGTCGTTCAAAGAGGATTTATCATGCCCTTCCTGTCATTGCTTTTCGATAGTATCTAAGTGCTTGTTCTGCCTGCACGAAATCCGGCATCCTCCACTCCCAGTTCTGGGATCCCACAGTTCCCGGTATGTTAATATCCCCCTTTTTCCCAGCCCCAGAAGGTCTAGCATCGGAATAATGGCATACTCCGCCTTCATACTACACCCGGTCTAGAGCTGCCAGATTTCGTCGTTGTATTCCTAGATTATCCGCTCAGATTAAGAAGAATCCTGCTTTCGCACTATTCACAAGCGCCTTCTTCATCCATTCTTTCTCATTTTCATAATCTGCAAATGTCTGTCAAAGTTCCCAGCATTATTATTGCGACATTTCATCAGCTTTATAGATAATATCCTTTAAGATGTGTATCATTCCTCAACTTCAAGCAGTTTTTTATACACTTCTATAAACTCTTCTGCCATAATCCGAAATGTCTCCGCACTCATCAGCTGATCTTCCGCATGCATCAATATTAGTCCTGATTGATTCAGTTCTCCATTGGCATCCAGCGCTAGTAAATCAGCATGGATATGATGTCCTTCGGTAAAAGCTTGATCTCCCTGTCTGATCAATTCCTGTGCTTCTTCAAAGTTTCCCTTTTTCGCGCATTGAACTGCATTGATAAAATAAGTTCTTGCAGTACCTACGTATGTAATAATACCAAAACATGATGTTTCAAATGATTCCATCTTGCCTATCCTTTCTACCAATCCTCATCTTCTGTCTCTTTTTCTGCCTCAGCTTCCTTCATAAGATTCAGTTTATCAACTCTTTTTGCAAATGGAAGATAAACGAAAAATGAAATAATAAAAATCACAAGCTGAAGCAGAGCCGTTCTCCATCCACCGATCAGAAATCCTGAAATAATCGGCGGACATGTCCATGGTACCTGTGTTGCACCATACAGGGGACACAAACCTGTATAGAGAGCTATATACTGTAATATGCAAGATATTACTGGCATTGCAATAAACGGAAATGCAAGCATCGGATTCATCACGACCGGCAGTCCAAACAAAATTGGTTCGTTAATATTAAACAATGCAGGCACCATTTCCAACTTTCCAAGAGTTTTCATCTGTTTGGATTTTGCCATGAAGAACATATAAATGACTAATCCGATTGTGAGGCCTGCTCCAGTAACGTTGATAAATTGGTCAAAAAACTGCATGGTAACAATATGTCCGCCGTTCTTTACAGTCAATTCGATTCCTTTGTCAAGCAATGCCTGATTTTCAAGGCTGTTTGCCTGCAGAATACCTGTCATGATTCCACCGACGATCGTGGAACCATGTACTCCAAAGAACCACAAGAACGGTGTTAGGAAACACATTAGTACTGCACCGCCAATAGAGTCTGTCATTCCTTGCAATGGAGTCTGAATCATATTGTAAATAGCCTCCATCGCAGTCGTATGAAATCCCATGGAACAAATTCCATGAACAATCGTAGCTCCCACAACAATAACTGCTCCCGGAATCAAAGCCGAAAATGCATTTGATACCCCCTCCGGAACTCCAGCAGGCATCTTGATCCTGATATCCTTTTTCAAGAACCAACAATATACAAATCCTACAATCAAACCAACAATAATAGCTCCTACCATTCCCTGTCCTGCCGTCCAGCTTTTATTGATGATCCCCCCTACTATATCTCCACTTTCTGTGGTAATGGAAGCAGGTGTCATCATAATAAATACTCCAAGGGCTACGATTGCACCACTTAAAGGCTCCTGCCCTTCCAATTTGATATAATTGTACGAAATACCAAGTACTGCAATCATAGCACTGATATTGAATGTAGCTCCATTTGCCTGTTCTAGCACAGCTTTGATTCCCGTTTGTTCCAATATATCTACGACTGCCTGAATCGGGAAGTTTGTAATAATTAAAAATACAGAACCTACAATCAGAAGTGGCATGGAATATACCATACCATCCTTTATCGCCTGTATCCCTTTCAGGTTAACGAACGCCATAATTTTAGGAATTATTTTTTCATTCATTAATTTCTGCATTTTCTCTTTCCTCTCTAACTATTTTTAATGAATTTTATTTTTTTGATAATTTAAACGCAAATTTCAACACATTCATTCCGTTGCACATGCCATAATCTGACATCGGAATCACATCCACAGGAACACCACTGGCATTGCAGATTTCTTTTGCTTTTGTCAACTGATAACCAACCTGCGGTCCAAGCAATGCCACATCAGCTTCCCCTATCAGTCTTTCCATGTCAAGAATTGGATATGCCTTGATATCCACTTCTTTTCCTTTTTCTTTTGCTGCTTCTTCCATCTTTTTTACAAGCAGACTTGTTGACATTCCATTTGCACAAAATAATCTGATTTTTAGCATTATTTGTTCCTCCTAAGATATAATTATAAAATTTCTCCGTCACTCTCTATAACTTTTTTATACCATGCAAAAGAATCTTTTTTCTTTCTCTCCAATGTACCATTGCCCAGATTATCCTTATCTACATAGATAAAGCCATATCGTTTTTCCATCTCACCGGATCCTGCACTTACCAAATCAATGCATCCCCAAGGCGTATACCCCATAACCGGAATACCATCCAAAACCATTGCTTTTTTCATTTCCAGAATATGCGCCTTAAGATATTTGATTCTGTACTGATCATGTATCTCCCCGTTTTCCATCTTGTCATAAGCTCCAAATCCATTTTCCACTACAAAGATTGGCTTATGATATCTTTGATGCAGAAGATTAAGCGAATATCTCAGACCCTGTGGGTCAATTTGCCAATTCCAATCGCTTTTCTCGACATATGGATTTCGAGCAACGTAAAAACCTTCAGCTACCTTTATGCTGTCATCCGTTTCAATACTGCTGATTGTACTGCTCATATAATAGCTGATACCAATATAATCAACGCATCCTTCTTTCAGATATTGCAGATCTTCCTTTGTGATATCCAGAACAATCCCTCTTTCCTTCTGAAATGCTTTCATGAATGATGGATATTCCCCAAACACATGCAGGTCACCATAATAATACAGTCGATGTTCCATTGCAATCTGAGCTGCTATCTCATCCTGCGGTCTACATGTTCTTGCATAAAACGGAACCATAGCAAGCATACATCCGATCTGAAAATCCGGATTAATCTCATGCCCGATTTTCACCGTAATAGCACTAGCTACCATCTGATAATGAACCGCCTGCTGTAATACCGTCTGCACATCTTCATCTTCTCTGTACAGAATTCCTGAATTGGTCCAGCCTCCCCAGGCATTCTGAACACTAGACTGATTATTAATCTCATTAAATGTCATCCAGTATTTTACCTTATCTTTATAACGTTTCATTACAGTTTCTGCAAATTTCACAAAAAATCCAATAAGTCTTCGATCTCTCCAGCCACCGTACTTTTCTACAAGATAATAAGGCATTTCGAAATGGCTCAGTGTAATAACCGGTTCAATGCCATATTTCAGAAGTTCATCGAACAGGTCATCATAAAATTTAAGACCTTTTTCATTCGGTTCACATTCATCACCATTCGGAAAAATCCTTGTCCATGCAATCGATGTGCGGAAACACCGGAATCCCATCTCGGCAAACAGCTGAATGTCCTCTTTATATCTTGAATAAAAATCAATTGCTTCATGGTTCGGATAATAACGATCAGGCAATATTCCTTTCGTAATTTCCCGGTCTTTTCCATTCGCTCCTGCTGTCATAACATCCGCAATAGAAATTCCTTTTCCTTCCTTGTCATATCCACCTTCCAGTTGATGGGCCGCCACAGCACCACCCCACAAAAAATCATGTGGAAATTTTTTTGATTCCATACCCACCTAGTCTCCTTGCTCTATATCAGGTTATGTTCAGTTTCCACATAAGCGCTTATGCATTATATAAATCTTACCATATATCCGTATCTTTTCAATTGATTTCCGGTAAATAGTAATATATTTGAAAAAATATCATTTGTTACATAAAAAAAACAGGCATAGTAGATGCCTGTCTATATTATGGGCTTTAGCCTGTTGAGTGGGATGGAGTTTTTCGTTGATCCGAAAAACGTAGTTCCACGAAATAAAGAACCACCCGCTATGCGGGTGCGCGTCGAAAGTTGTACAAAAAAATTACCTTTCCGATTACAATAAAGTTGTTCAGGCTATATTGCAGAAAGGAAAGGTAATTTATGGCGAAGAAAGAAAATGCACTCGCACATACAAAATGGATGTGCAAATATCATATGCTAGTGAGTATTCCACCTAAAATAAGTGTATCTTCCTTTATGGGTTATTTGAAAGGAAAAAGTGCACTTATGATATTTGATAGGCATGCGAATTTAAAGTATAAATTGGGAAATAGGCATTTCTGGGCAGAAGGATATTATGTCAGCACAGTGGGATTAAATGAAGCCACTATTAAGAAATATATCCAAGAGCAGGAAAAGCATGATATTGTAATGGATAAGTTAAGTGTGAAAGAATATGAAGACCCTTTTAAGGGTTGAGGCTAAGTAGTACCAATCCCCCTTAAGGGGAGGGGGGGAAGCAACGAGTCAAGAGCAATATGGCTTGAACGGGGCTATGGGACGGATGCGAAAGCAAACTGCCCATAGCGCAAAGAGAAAGCCAGCGCCTTGAGACGCTGGCCTAGTAACAAGGGCTTATAGCCCTAGAGCAAACCACCATTTGACGGGTGGTCATGATTTGTGTCTCTATTGTTAGTTTTTTCATTCTCTGAAAGAAATGATAGCAGATAAGGATTCCAGAATATAAATAACTGGAAGCTGCGAACTCCTTACCGAGCCGGTATTCTTACCATATGTTTCCGGCATGTAACAAGAAAAGTTGACATCTGACATCTTTGCAATCAAGCATTGCTCTGTATTGGTTATACTGATCACAAAAGCACCTGACTCCTTATACTGGTTTAACAAGGACACCATCTCCTCATCTTCTCCCGAAACCGAAAGGATAAAAAGCATACTTTTTATCTCTTTTTCGGGACAGACCGTTCCATTCTCTTTCTCACATCGAAACGCTGCTTTTCCCACAGAGTTAAACAAATATATACCATACTGTGCAAGTGACCTTCCTTCACCATCCCCGGAAAAAATCACCTGCCCTGACTGTGCAATTAGATCAGCCACCTCTCCTAACTTATCCTGAAACAATTCGTCCCGTTCAGCATTCTTGATAAACTGTAAAGCGGGAGCTGAATCATAATTGTTTCTTCCTTCTGGTTCTGACATTCTGCACTTGATCCTGTACTTAAATTCTGTATATCCTTCACATCCCGCCTTCTCACAGAATCTCAGAACCGTAGTCGTAGAGACCCCCGTTATCTCTGCAAGTTCCCTAATATTCATAGACGGAATCTTCTCCATATGCGAGATAATAAAATTATATACAGCAAACTCCCCAGGCTTCAAATTTTTTAGCATATCATAGCTGAAAAACGACATATCCCGTCTCCTTTTGTATTTTTTTATTGCCGGCTACTATTGTACAGTTTCTTTGCAAGGGTTTCAATAATATAGAGCACAGGGATCTGTGTTGTTACATTCCGCTCATTGACCAATGCCTCGGATATATGATACGAAATATTGCAATCTGCCATTTTTGCAAGCACAGAATTAGAATTATTGATAATGGAAATCAATTTACTGCCTCTCTGCTGAAGCTGCGATGCTATAGAAACGGTCTGTCTTGTTGATCCGGATTCCGACAGTGCAATTGTCACCGTATTCTCTGCCAATTTCTGCAGCACCGGAAGCCACGGATCATCGATAAACAGGCTGAAATGTCCCACATTAGAAAAAAATCTAGCTCCATATTTTCCTAATATTCCTGATGAGCCGACTCCTATAAATATAGTACATTGTGAATTCTGGAGAAATCCATATGCATTCGAAATGCTACTCTGAAAGTCTTCTGAATTTATTGTTTTCAAAAAACTCTGTAATTCTGTCGTCCCGTCATCTTTCAAAGCGTCCCTTTTTCCTTCCAGATACTCCTTGTACTTGATTTTGAACTCACTATAACCGTTGACACCACTTTTTTTGCAAAACCTTAGCACAGTCGCTGTAGATACATGTGCCAAATTACCAAGCTCTTTAATCGTCATACTACTGACCCGCTCTCTGTTATTAATAATACAGTCGTATACCGCAAAATCTAACTCCGAAAATGTATCCATAATTTCTTTTGTAAACATTTCCCATCACCACCATGCCGTTTTTAATGATTATAAACGAGTCCTACAACATTTGCAAGGTTAACCTTAGAAGGGATTCATCCGCCACAGATCAGATGTACATGGACTTACGATTTTACTTGATCTCACGGCTCAAGGCGTAAAAATCAAGGAGTTCACCATATTGCTATACTCTCATATTTTTCTGTATGATCAGAGATACGAACACTTCAGAGTTATGAATCTCTTCCAATCCCTGCTAAACATTACCCTACAGACACGTAAACGTTCTATGGATACTTTGCTTCATTGGGCAAAGATCTGTTCTATAATCTGATCAAAATCTAATATGTGATATTTTCTTTGTAAAAATCGAGATTGTAAAGCGCCTGACTGTTGATCAGTCAATTACAGGTGTCATTATCATCGCCTTTGTTCTTTTCAACTGCTCCTGAGAATTCTAAACCATTTGTATCTAACGACCATAGAGAAGTAAAAAATCCCTCACATTGGATTCCAAGCATAGTATAATCTTACATTCTTTGCGACATCGACAACCCATGGGCATTACCAATGTCACTATTTTTCCCAGAATCACCAATTTCTCATTTTTGCTGTATTCTGCAATGCGCATCAAATCCGTTACAAATTCTACAAGTCTATCATCCACATAGCTGCATCCCAGAATACTATCGCAGCTTGCCCAGACTGTAGTTCCGAAATCTTTCTTTCCAAGAAGGGTATTTTTATCAAATGGAATATCCCACAAATATGTCCAAACTGCCACAATCTGCGCCGCCGATTTTGTACGTTAAAAGTATCTTTACTTTTTCGTCGTTCATACGCCAGTAATAACGTTCACATATTATACTTTACACCGATTGCATCCAGCCATTCTTTATGTAACTCTTCCTTTCCGGTCTCATCTGCTCTCTGGTCCATTTCATATGTATATCATCGTCTGGTCCCCATAATTCTCTCTTGGAGAGAAATGGCATACGGAACCGCAGGGATGATTCCTTTTTCCCTGGAAATCTTTAAAACTATTGTGCAAAAGTTCTATTCTATATGGAACAAACTTAAACGTACTTACCCATTTCATAAGTTGTGTACTCAATTGTCTTTTTTAATATTTTAGCTGTCGAGATGATTTTATAGAGAATAAAAACGAGAGTTTTTTCCTCTTTATGATAAGTCGCAATTTCACTTAATTGTAGATATACTCTATTATTGCAGCTGTATTCTTTCCCACTGTATCTACATAATACCCACAATACCAAAAATGCCGGTTCCCATATTTATATTTTAAAGTGGCATGCTTTTCAAATATCATCAGTGAACTTTTCCCCTTTAAATACCCCACTATTTCAGATACTGAATCTTGGGGTGGTATCCTAACCAACATATGGATATGATCCGTACAACATTCGTAAGCGCCTCATAGTGGGTACTGTCATAAAGTCAGCCGCTCGTTTGAGCGGCACTGTTTAATAATTACTTTCTGCACTTGGCTGGTAACTTATCCGACCAAGGGAGTAAATTCTCACAGAAACTCCGATCACTTTCATCTAAGTGTTTCGGTATCTCTGTCAGAAGATATTCAAAATAATCATACGGCTTCAGATTGTTTGCCTTTGCTGTTTCGGCTATGCTATAAATGATAGCACTGGAATCAGCACCAGCTATTGAATCAATCATCACCCAGTTTTTCTTTTTATGCTCTTAAGCACATAACCGGAAAAACTGGCTGTTCTGCGATACAACTGATGGTGCAGATGCAAGCATGATGGTATTCTCATTATTAGAAACAGCAAGGGCTAATGGAATTAATCCATACAAATATCTTGAATTCTTATTGGAGTCAAGACCGGATGAAAAGATGACAGATGAACAATTGGAAAGTCTTTCGCCATGAAACGAAAATGTAAAGCAAATTTGCAAGATCAACTCATAGTAAAACAGTCGGGTTAATGCAAAAATGTCATAGCAAAAATTCGCGTTATGGCAAATAACTCATAGTAAAAATACGATAAAAATGCAATCTGTAAAAATCGCAGATTGCATTTTTGTTTAATATACTATTTTATTTAGCGCTTACATATGATCTCCATAAAAACACTTTCATTTGTGTACAGAACAAAGTTTCCTATAACATAAAAATCCCCGGCGGACTGTTTCTGATATGCTCATACTCAAGTCCGTCAGGGATTGATTCATTTCTGACAAAATTTGTGCTTATTTACTTTCCATCCATTATCATTATAATAGAAATTTTATTTCCTGATCTGATTCAGCCTGTCATTTATTGCAAGCAATTGTTCTTTACTCACTTCGTTTATTTTCTCTGCTTCTCCGGCCTTGCTTGTCATCTGACTGGTAATCCCCATCATATTGATCATTCGGAGTACCGTGAATCCACTCAGCATCTTCATCATGCCACTGTTCATTCCACCGCCTTGTGCCTTTGCCTGTCCAAAGCTCTGAAACAATTCCTGCATGACTTTATTTCCATCCTCATTCGACATAATATCGCCCACCGTATCATTTAACGAGAAGAAACCATCCGGTGCCGTGATATCAAACCAATTTAAAACAGCACCTTTTTCTTTCAGACGGTACGCTTCATTAAACTTCTCAACTTTTTTGATAAAGCTTTCATCCCGGCATTCGCCTGCCACTGCTAGAAGCTTTGTCTCACCCTGATTCGGTACTTCAAAGTAAAAGAAATGATCAGAAGCTTCTTTTTTGCCAAGACTCTCCCCATTTGTAAAAAGTTCCACTGTCTTCTGGTTCGAATATACGGTGACTTTTGTCACATTCTCCACACGGTCAACGTAACGTTTTCCACAAATATGAACGAATGGTTCGTCCGACAGCCATGCTTTATATGCATAAAAGGCATCTTTCTTATATTTGCGGTCAAATGTCACCAGCCCTTTATGATTCATGCCATTTTCACCGCCTTCGTTTCTGGCATCTGCTGCGAAATCAAACATATTCCATACGTGCGTTGCCCAGATATATGGTCTTGTATACAATTGTTTGATCAATTCCTCATGATAATGTGCCTGATATTCCTCTGTATAATCTCCCTGCTTCGGATCTGAGGTATGCCAATTCAGTGCTTCACATCCATATTCACTCATGCCGATCGGGATCTTTGGAAACTCTTTGTGGAATTCATCCATCCACGGGCCATTCATTGAAGTGTCTCCACCATACCATCCATAATAATGATTATAAGAAACTACATCCGGGATCTGAATATACGGATTATGCATGTCACACATCGAAACTACCGCCATAGTTGTCAGCCTTGTAGGATCCATCTCATGTGCAAGGTCATTTAATATGTGATGGTTTTCCATAAGGTCTTCGTCTGCTTCACCTGACATCGTAATTTCATTGGATAATCCCCATACGACAATACTTGGATGGTTGTAATTCTGAACAATCAGCTCCTTCATCTGACTGATCGTATTTTCACGTCCGTTTTTCATGTGCTGGGAAATATACGGAATTTCTGCCCATAATACAAGCCCCTTTTCATCACACAGATCATAGAAATATTGTGCATGCTGATAATGTGCCAGACGGATCGTTGTAGCGCCCATTTCACAGATTAAATCAATATCTTCTCTGTGATGTTCCGGAAGAAGCGCATTTCCATTTCCTGCCCGATCCTGATGTCTGGACACACCACGCAGTGGATAGCTATTCCCATTTAAGAAAAATCCCTTATCAGGATCAATTGTGAAGGTACGGCATCCAAATCGTGTACTGACACTGTCTATGCATACGCCGTCTTCCATTAAGCATACAGTCGCTGTATACAAATATGGATCTTTGCGTCCATTCCAAAGATGTACATCTGTTATTTCCAGATTGACCTGTTTATCCGAAATCCCTGTTTTGGTTTCTGCTGCAAGAACACCTTCAGCATCTGTAATCTGATATACCAGCTGCTGACCTGCTTTTTCCCCGCTTAAAAATACTTCCACGTCAATTTTTGCATTTTTGTCTGCTACCTCTGGTGTCACTTTCAATCCATTTCCACCATAATAGTCCAGATCAAAATGAGACTTATTTACAGCAATGATATTTACATCCCTGTACATTCCACCATAAAAAGTAAAATCCGCTTTCTGTGGATATACCCTGTCATTTACATTATTGTCAACGGCAACCACGATCAGATTCTTTCCATCTGTAAGTGCGTCCGTCATATTCACCCGCCAGGTTGAGTATCCACCATCGTGATGAGCAAGGTGATTTCCATTCACATAAACATCAGCAGATGCATTCACTCCCAGAAATTCCAGATAATACTGTTCTCCCTCCGGAAGTTCCTCTTTCTGGACTTCTTTCGCATAAAAACAAGTTCCACGGTAGTAATCGTTTCCACCATCCTGTCCGTCAATCGCATTCCAGGTATGAGGCAGATTCACCCAATACCAATTTTGTGGCATAGCAACCGGAGGCTTTATCGCTTCCTTGCTAAATGCCCACTTTTCGTTTAAGTTGAAAATTCCTCTCATTTATTCCACTCTTTCTCAGACTCATTCGTTCTTTTCTTCATAATTCATTTTCTTTAAAAATGTCATTGGCGACATATGATAATATTTTTTAAAAGCACGATAAAAGTTACTGTACTGTCCAAAACCACATAATGAAAAAATATCCGTTGGTTTTTCCCCACTGATCAATAATTGTCTTGCCATGATCATCCGTTTTTCCAGAACATACTGATATATGCTCTTTCCTGTTGCATTTTCGAAACTTCTGGACAAATAAAACTTGCTGATATAAAAACGGTTACACAAAAAATCCAGTGTCAGATTCTCTGTATAATGTAAATTGATATACCGGATTACCTGCTGGATATTCGCATTTCCTGCCATTGTATTCAGATTTAAATGTCTCTCCAGTAAGATAAGCAGATGTTCTACCAGCGAATCACACATAATGTCATGGCCAAATTCTTTCTCATGCATTTCATAGCGTAATTCCAAAAGCATATTTATGATTTTTTTCCGCATTGCCGGTTCTTCCCGGAGCAGATATCCTTTCTTCTCTGCCAAAACAAAACACTGGTTCAGATTAGTTTTCCTGCTTGAAATGCGGTTCAGATACCATGGATTCAGCCAAAGGATCACTCTGTCTGCTTCCCTCTCTGAAATCATTTCCTGATGTTCTGTCATAGGAGGAAGCAGCACAATATCTTCTTTCTCTAATTCAATTTTTTTGCCATCGACTGTAAATGTTATGTTTCCGTCTAATGCACAGTAGATTTCAAAAAAATCATGCAGTTCCACTCCTGCATTTTGTATCGCTGTGGTACAAAAACGATGCACTTCCATGCTGGAACTGATCATGGCTTGATACCCTAAGTATTCATCATATAGTTCATTATTTTTCATCTCTGTATATTATTATAACGCCTTCTTTTCTGTTTAACGTAATCTCAATGACACCTTCTTCGCGTTCTATAAATTCTGCCTTTTTACCATCTATTTCAACATCATAGTGATATAGCGAATTCATAACAATCAGAAGCGCGCCTGTATGTGTTCCTGTGGTACTGTATACAATTTCTGCATGATCCACATCCTCAGAAATTTCTTTCTTTTCAATCCAGGTATCATATCCGGTTGTTAAAGTTCCTCTCTTGTAGTATGCATTATACCATATAGAAATTGGAGTAGAAAGTCCGCTAAACTGGTGAAACCAGCCGCCACGTTCCGTTTCAATCTGTATCATTTCAAATGTATTATAACTGAATTCAATCTCCTGCTTCCAGGAATTCAGTCCTCTGTGTGCAATATCAAATGCAAATTGTCCCTCTCCTATATCAAGCATTGCTTTCCATAAGAAATACTGATACGGACACCAGACACTTCCGTTCCAATAGCCGTTATCGTAATAATAGCTGGCAGACATATCAACCGTAGAAATTCCAACCGGGGACCACAGTTCCTCTGGAGATTTCAGGTGCTTTAACAACTGTTTTTCCTGCTCTTTTGAGCAAATTCCTGCGATCAACGGCGTAACACCATCTACTCCCTTGTTATAATTTTCTCCTGCCTCAGTCCGCAAAATATGGACTCCCTCCTGCCCCTGCACAGCATAGCCAAAATATCCGCTCTCTTCATCCCATGCATATGCCAGCAATGCGTTCTTTACACGTTCAATATCCTGCTCAAATTCCGGCAGATTCTCCTCATATCCAAATGCCATTGAAATCTGTTTCATAAATTTTGCAATACGGATAAAATGTACATTACTGCAGACCGGTGATACTACCTGTTCTATATTCTTTCGATGTAACTCCACCTGCGGTGGATAATCGTCCATTCCACTTGCATTGTAAAAATAGTCATATACTGTCAGAAGACCATTTCCAAGTCTTGACATTGTAGATTCTTCCGTCCTGCCAGCCATATAACGATAGTAACGTAAAAACATCGGATAGTATTTCTTCAAATTTTCCCGTTCTTTTGCATCCGCCCGATTTAATATCTCGTAATACAAATAAAACTGTGTTGGGACAAGTGAACCATGTGCCACAAATGCGAAATCTGTATTATCTGGTTCGGATAAGTAAGTGTCCATTACATATTCTGCAAGTTTTGAGGAATAATCTAACATTCCAAGTCCAATAAATCCGGAATCCCACGTATACAGACTGTCCCATCTTTTTCCCGGTGTATAATGCGCAATGTATTCACCATGCCGCCTGATTGGATACACAATATTACTATATAATGCAGATTTCATCATCCGTCCTGTAAATTCAAATGGATTTCCCTCTTCATTGGCACAATTTTCTTTTTTTACAATGCTTCTGCATTGTTTCCAGAAAATTTCTAATTCAGCTTTTGAATAATTACGTTCTTTTGTACTGATGTATGCATATTCCGTTCTGACACTTTTTCCGGGAACAAATAACGCTTCTGCAACATTAATATGATAAAAGCCTTCATCCGAATGTTTATCCTGAAATGCACCCGAAAAACTTCTCGTCAGATTATCATAAGTGGCATCTGAATTTGCAAGGCGTGATACTAATGCATCCTCAATACAGCCCGAATACAATTTTCTGCTTCTGACACGCTTGCTTAAAATGCTAAGATATATTGGATTTTCCTTATAGTTGTACTGATATTTTATATGATCATTCTCGCACTCAACTTTTGGGATTACATTACGAACCTCTTCTGTTATTCCGACTTCCTTTTTGTCTGATTTTTCACAAACACATAAAAAATCAAGCATTATTCCATTACTCTGTTCGCTGAAAGCTTCCATTTTAAAGATGAACTCTTTATCTGAAATCTTTCCGATTGGAACATAGCAGATTCCACTCTCTTTTGTTGCAGCAAAATGGATTGTTCCAATATTGCTTTGAAAAATTACATCTCCCTCATCCTGCAATGCACGATATCTTATCGCTAACACTGCGTCCTGATACGATTCCTTTAATTTTACCTGATAAGAAACTTTGTCGCCCTGATTGCCGCCAAACGCTTTCAATCCAAGATAACGCATAAAGAGTGCATAGTAGGACATTCCCAATCCATTGTCATCCGTAAATCCATCGACCAGAATCTCTCCCTTTTTCATGGCATCCAGATTCAGGTGTTCCCATGGAACTGCTTTTCCAAACTCCAAATTTTCATAATCGACAGCATTCCACGCATCACTTTTTTCCGGTACTTTTTTCGTGTATACTCTGCTTTTCGGATATTCCTCTGCGGCAAAATAATTGATAAGGCAATTCTGGTTTTTATCCGTATTATTATGGAAGGAAACCCGGATTCCCCAGGTTTCCTCCTCAATCTCAAAGAAATCTACGTCTGCATATAACTGATCTTTCCAAAGAAGCTCATAGCGATATCTATAATATTTTCCATTACTATCACAATCCCACGGATGATACTCAGATGGGATTGTAACGTTTGGAGCCGGTACATTGCTGTTCGCATATGTCGGATGTATCACAAAATCAAATCTTGCTCCTGGAACAGCACTCTCCTTCATAATTCTTGAAATACCCATATACTTTTTCGAATATGGTCCCCACAATGGAATTATATTTTTATTTTCGTCTCTCATAATTATGCCTTTACAGCATTTTTCTGCTGTGTTTCAGCAATGCTGTCCTCAATCTCCTTCATTTTTTCACCAGTCAATGGATAGAACTTCATTGCAATAATAGAAGCAATCCATCCCAAAATCGGCATGCCACAGAATAATAAAATTGTGATCATCAGAATTTCAGGTGTGCTTGCATCTCCCACCTGTGGCACTGAATTTTTATATCCTATGACAGCTACAAATGCTCCAACAGCTGTAGTTGCAAATGATGAAATAAGTTTATCAATAAAGGAGTATACGGTTGCAATTAGTCCCGGCACATAATGTCCACTTCTATACACTTCATAATCGGTGCAGTCTGCCATCATTGGAATCATCATATTACTTCCGATATTACGAATTCCATTCAATGCAATAATAAGAACTACAAATGCAATATTCATAAATCCAAAGGACTTCAAATCAATCTTGGTTGGATCACCAAAAATCAGAAGCAGTGTAATTGCGAGCTGAACAGCAATACATCCATATACAGTCGCTACATACGTCTTTTTCTGTCCGGCTTGTCTTGCTCCCATAATACCTATTACAAGTAAAATAATGTTTGGAATCATTGTGATAGCAGACAATCTTCCCATTACTGCATAGTCACCAATAATAATTCCATAAAGCATAACACCTACGATGGAATTTCCTGCAATACTTGATGCAAGTTTATCTGTAGACTCGGAAATAACTAACATCTGAAGTGCTCTGTTGTGTTTTAATACTTCCCAATAAGTTTTGAAGCTGACTTTTTCTTCTTTATTTTTTACCATGCTGTTGTAGTATACCGGTTTATCTTTTGGAGCAATGGCAATCAGGGAGCAGATCATTAATACAAAAGCAATTGCAATTACCCAGACAATGATCTCACTGAAGAATTCAAGTGTCATTCCGCCATATTTCGGAACAAGGTAATTGGAAACAAGCATTATAATTCCGGTCTGTAAGAACAGCATAAAAAAACCTGTAAAGAAACCGTAAATCGGTCTCTGTTTTGGATCGTTTGTAAGTAAAGTCTGTGCAGAAGTTGTGACTGTTCCCTGAACGGTATAACCAATAATGTAAAGTGCATACACAACAATAAAATATGGGATCTGGAGTGCTTCCGGAACTAAATGCGTGGTCTTATATAATAAGATCATGCTTAATGCAAGAAGCGCATTGCCGACAACAAGGAATGGGCGGAATTTTCCAAAACGTCCATTGGTATGATCGATCAGCCATCCAATGATCGGATCTGTAAATCCATCAAAAATTCGCATAGAAGTTGCCAGTGTAGATACAAATACTACAGACATTCCTAAAATTCCATTTGCATAGTAAGATACATACATCATTAAAAACAGATACATATTTGTTGACATCATATTTAATGCAAACAATGCGATCTGCCATGTTTTCGCACGGTTATATTTCGTTGCTTCGTTCATTGTAATTCCTCCTAAAAACATTGTTTAACATTTTCAAATCATGATTTTAAGTGGATTTTAGCATTGAACTTTTTCAGTGTACATTGCATATATTTTCTATAGCATTGCGATTATTGCCTTGACTCTCCAAGAATTTACTCCACTTGCACCTGACACATTCTCATTGTAGTCAATGCTGCTTCATGGCTTTCCGGTGTGACACCTGCGCAGCAGGAAGCAATGACTTTGACCGGGATCTCCGACAGATATGCCTTAATTAAAATTGCATTGGAGACAACACAGATGTCGGTGCAAAGTCCGACCAATGTAACGGTGATATCTTCTTTCTCTGCGATTACGTTATCCACGATAGCCACTGCCTCTTTTGTTCCGAGTGAGCCATCGATAAAATCATTCTGCATATCTACCACTACTAATAAATTTCTCATTATGTAAACCTGTCTCCAATTTTCTTTTTTAATTATAAAATATCCAAAATATTTTTTACTCCATGACACTAATTGTATCAAATATCCTTTTTCTTATAATTGCACTTCTTCCTAGTCTTTCAGTGAAAAATACAGCTTCTTGTACCCAAGCTGCCGGCACAATTTTGTCAGATACGGCTGGTCAATCCTTGCCTGCTCCAAAACATCCTTCTGTGCAAACACTTCCTCTTTTGTGCCATCTGCGAGCACTTTTCCGTGCGCCATAACGATCACACGCTCGAAACTCTCTGCCACAAAATCCATATCGTGTAAAATCGCAATAACCGTTTTTCCCTGACTGCTCAGATTCCGGATCATAAGGATTTTCGTCTGCAAGCTGTTCCAGCCCGACCAGCTTTAATGCTACAACAGCTTTTTCCTTTGCCTGCTCTTTTGTCATTCCGATATTCTACGGTCCGAACATGACTTCATCGATCACATGATATTTGAAAATCTGGTCATCCAGATTCTGGAATACGTAACCGATCTCCCCTGCCAACATTGCAACGGTCTTTTCTGCCATGTCGCTACCACCGTAGTAGATGCTGCCGCTCACCGGCTTTAACAGACCTTTTAACAGCTTTACAAGAGTCGTTTTTCCTGCGCCGTTCTGACCGATGATCGCAGTTGGTCTGTGGTCAATTGTAAGGTTTATGTCCTGCAGAACCGGAACATTTTCGAGATATTGAAATTCCAGATGTTCAATGTCAAAAACATTTTTCTTACAACTTATAGTCAGTTTCATGCTTTCATCTGTAGTTACAGAATCTTCAATCTGCCCATTCTTATTTTTCATATCTTTATAAAGTGCGTGAGCTGAAACGGAAACAGGAAAATCTCAATCAGTATCTCGGACGGACGCAGCCCGATCCGGCACAGGAACAACAGGAGAAAAAGATACTCCGAACCTGTAAATTGGCAAAAAATAAAGGTGCGCAAGGCGCCCCTATCCTAAACCTCTTGCAAAATCCGCAAGGCTGGTTTATAATCAGATTAGAAAACCGAAGGATATTGGAGTATCCAACGGTTGCACAATCGGAAACTTATAAAGCGTTAAGTTTATTAACGGATTACAGGCTATCCCTACTGCTCTAATCTGACTGAAAAACATTATATCATGTGGTGTCGAATTTTGCTAGTACCGACTCCCATTCATTCTGCCGCTTCCAAAGAAATTTCTGCAAATTCCTCATCGGTCATGCTCTGGAGCTTACCTAACCTATTCGGTTTACACCATATTTCTTTAACATGAACTGATATACCCCCTGAACAGTAATTCTTTTGATAGCCAGTTTGTCTTTTATTTCATTCCTGTATTCATCTAATTTACTTCCCTTGTTTCGCTTATCAGACCTCCCTTCATAACCATTGTGGTATTTTTTAACTGTCCTCCAGTCCATACCATACTTTCTTCCCAGAGCAGCATAGTTGGGCTTGATATCAAGACTATCCATAACTGCCAGTTCTCCTTTAAGATTATTTTTCATGCAGTGTTCACCTCCATAAGGAAGTGTAACAATACACCTAAAAATACAAAATAAGAATGTAGGTTTTCCGACATTTTTATATGCCATATTTCCTACATTCTTATATTAGCATTTGCATACGCTCTGAAAAGCTTTCTTTAAATTATTGGCATAATCCAGTTCTGTGCCTTTCATCGGCAGTTTAATCAGCCTTATTCCTCTTTGCTTGCACATATATGCTTTCATTATTTCTATATTCTTGTCAGCACTTCCTGACTCAATAGCCAACTTCTCTGAAGCTATGTATGTTTCAAGCGGAACTCCAAGCAATCGGTCAGAACCAAGTTCTGCTTTCAAACCTTTCTGTAAATCGCTCCTGCATCATTTGCTAGTTCCATCAATTTTTTATGTGACAAACTATATACAATTTCAGCTTGTTGATAACGAAGAAATTTTCTTCTAAGTCTGCGTGCTTCTTCTTTTACCTCTGAACGCTTCTGCTGGTTATAATACATATTTTCTGTTTTCAAATCTGTTTCCCCTTTCACCTTTTATACGACCACAACGAACATTGTTAATGAATAAAAAAAGGGCACTCTCTGAAAGATTTTTCTTTCAAAAAGTGCCCTCAACAATTCATATTGTTGGAGTAGTATTACTGACAACTAATCACCATTCTTCATGATGATTCATGTTTGAATACAAATTTGTTGTCAAATTGTTGTCAAAAAGAATTTTTATTGTCAAATTGTGAAGATTTCTTACTTTCTTAGTACAACTTCGCTCCTGCCGGAATCTTATCATCCAGAATCAGAACATTGAGTCCTTCTCTTCCTTCTACAAGGTGTGTAGCGGAGATGATCATACCGCAAGAATCAATTCCCATCATCTTACGTGGTGGAAGGTTTGTGATTGCAAGCAATGTCTTTCCTACTAAGAATTCTGGCTCATAGTAGTCGTGAATTCCGCTTAAAATCACACGATCTACGCCACTTCCGTCGTCTAATACGAACTTCAGAAGCTTCTTAGATTTTGGAACTGCTTCACATTCTTTTACCTTTACAGCACGGAAATCTGACTTACTGAATGTGTCAAAATCAACCATATCTTTGAATAATGGTTCCACTTCTACATTAGAGAAATCATATGTTTCTTTCACTTCAGCGATTGCTTTTTCCACTGTTTTTTCAACCGGCGCAGACTGTGCAGCGTTGTTTGCTTCGTTCTTAGCAGCGCCCTGTGACTTCATTGTCGGGAACAGGAGAACGTCTCTGATCGCTGCGGAATCTGTGAGAAGCATACACATTCTGTCGATTCCGAATCCGATACCACCTGTTGGCGGCATACCAATCTCCAGTGCATTCAGGAAGTCTTCGTCTGTTGTGTTCGCTTCCTCATCACCCTGTGCAAGCAACTCTTCCTGTGCTTTGAAACGTGCTCTCTGATCGATCGGATCGTTTAACTCTGAGTATGCGTTTGCCATTTCCCATCCATTCATGAAGAATTCGAAACGCTCTGTATATTCTGGATTCTCCGGTTTCTTCTTTGTCAGCGGAGAAATCTCGATCGGATGATCCATCACAAATGTAGGCTGGATTAAATGCTCTTCTACAAATGCCTCGAAGAACAGAGAAAGGATATCCCCCTTCTTATGGCGCTCTTCAAACTCTACTTTATGTTCTTTTGCGAGTTCTCTTGCTTCTTTGAGTGTAGTCACTTCGTTCCAGTCGATACCAGTGTATTTCTTCACCGCATCTACCATTGTAATTCTCTCAAACGGTTTTCCAAGATCCATCTCTACTCCACCGTAAGTGATCTTCGTTGTTCCAAGAACTTCCTGTGCCACAAAACGGTAAAGATTTTCTGTCAGATCCATCATTCCGTTGTAATCTGTATATGCCTGGTATAATTCCATCAATGTAAACTCTGGGTTGTGTCTGGTATCAAGTCCTTCGTTGCGGAATACTCGTCCAATCTCATAGACGCGTTCCATACCACCAACGATCAGTCTCTTCAAATATAATTCCAGGGAGATACGCAGTTTGAAATCTTCATTGAGTGCATTAAAATGTGTCTCAAATGGTCTTGCTGCTGCTCCTCCTGCATTAGAAACGAGGATTGGAGTTTCTACTTCCATGAATCCTTGTCCATCTAAGTATTTTCTGATCGCGCTGAGAATCTTAGAACGTTTGATAAATGTATCTTTGACGTCCGGATTCATGATCAGGTCTACATATCTCTGACGGTAACGTAAATCTGTATTGGTCAGACCGTGGAATTTCTCAGGAAGGATCTGAAGACTCTTCGATAACAATGTCACTTCCTGCGCATGGATAGAAATCTCTCCCATCTTTGTGCGGAACACATCTCCCTTGATTCCGACAATATCACCGATATCCATCTTTTTGAATGCTTTATAAGCTTCCTCTCCGATATTATCTCTTGCGACATAAGACTGGATATTGCCCTGTAAATCCTGAACATTGCAGAAAGACGCTTTTCCCATCACACGTTTGGACATAATACGTCCTGCGATCGCTACGTCTTTTCCTTCCATCTCTTCAAAATGATCCTTGATATCCATGCTATGATGTGTCACATCATACTTTGTAATGACGAACGGGTCATTTCCACTTGCCTGCAGATCTGCCAGTTTCTCCCGGCGCACCTGTCTGAGCTGGTTTACGTCCTGCTCCTGTACCTTCTTCTGTTCAGCCACTTCTCTCACTCCTTAGTTTGCTCTTTCAATTTTTAACACTTTGTATTCCATAACGCCTGCCTGCGTCTCTACCTGGATCTCGTCTCCGACTTTCTTGCCAAGCAGTGCCTGTCCTACCGGAGATTCATTGGAGATCTTACCCTGAAGGCTGTTTGCCTCTGTGGAACCTACGATCTTAAACTGAATTTCCTCGTCAAATTCCTTGTCATATACGAGTACAGAACATCCGATATTAATCTTATCGAAATCTACTTCATCCTCTACAACAACTTCTGCATTCTTTAAAATCTTCTCTATCTCTTCGATTCTTGCTTCGATATCTCTCTGTTCATCTTTTGCAGCATCGTACTCTGCATTCTCTGATAAATCGCCCTGTTCTCTTGCTTCTTTGATCTTTGCTGCAACTTCCTTACGTTTTACTACTTTGAGGTTTTCCAGCTCTTCTTCCAATGCCTTTAACCCTGCATAAGTAAGTATTGTTTTTTTGTCTGCCATTGCATATTACCTCCTTGTATGCTTATAACATTCCCCTATTATTTGTCAGCTTTTCAGCGAATATTTCCTGTAAAATAATTCTATTTTCACAATTTCAACATTATACATGTTTTTACCTATAATGTCAATTTGTTTCCAAGTAATTGTTCCAATTCCTCGTAACTTTGCACTTGATTGATTTCTGCCCGCAAAGCCGCTGCTCCTTTTAATCCAGTCGTATACCATCCGACATGTTTCCGCATCTCCCGGATCCCGAGATAATCTCCTTTATACTCGATCTGAAGCCTTGCATGACGCAGCATAGTCTCCTTTAATTCTTCCAGCGATGGGCGTGGCGGAATCTTTCCGGTTCTATCATATTCTACTAACTCTCGAAAGATCCATGGATTTCCCTGTGCGCCTCTTCCTACCATTACTCCATCACATCCAGTCAGTTTCTGCATCCGCACAGCATCTTCTGCGGAAGTCACATCTCCATTTCCGATGACCGGGATGGATACTGCCTCTTTCACTTTCCTTATGATCTCCCAGTCTGCTTTTCCAGAATAGTACTGCTCTCTTGTCCGGCCATGCACTGCCACTGCAGCGCCCCCTGCCTCCTCGATCACCTTTGCGATTTCCACTGCATTGATGCAAGAATCATCAAATCCTTTCCGGATTTTAACAGTGACCGGCTTTTGGATCGCCTTCACTGTCTTGCTCACGATCTCATAGACAAGCTTTGGCTGTTTCATCAGCGCAGAACCTTCTCCATTTTTGACAATTTTAGGCACCGGGCATCCCATATTGATATCGAGGATCGCAAACGGAAGTTCTTCAATCTGCTTTGCAATCTCACTGATCGTATCCGGCTCAGAACCGAATAGCTGAAGAGAAACCGGTCGTTCTTCCTCGTGGATCCGAAGAAGGTCCTGTGTATTTTTATTCTTGTACTGGATTGCCTTCGCGCTGACCATCTCCATGCAGAGAAGTCCTGCCCCCTGCTCCTTGCAGAGCAAGCGAAAAGGCAGGTCGGTCACTCCTGCCATCGGTGCCAGTATATATGGATTTTCCAGCTCTACTGTCCCTATTTTCAATCTATTTTTGTGTATCATCTCTTTCCTTTCTGCTTTTTACTTCTTATTCTTCTCATACAGAATCCGAAGTCCGTCCAATGTCAGATTCTGATCATAGGCATCAAAAACGTCTGTCTCCGAGACAATGATCTTACCAAGGCCTCCGGTCGCAATGACTTTTACATTCTCCAATCCTGTTTCTTTTTTCATCTTTTGGACAATATACTCTGTCTGCCCGATATACCCATACACAAGTCCCGCCTGCATACTTGTAATTGTTTCCTGTCCCATGATCACTTCCGGCTTCTTGATCTCAATCTCCGGCAGCATCGCTGCCCCGCCCCAAAGCGCCCGCGCAGAGGTGCGGATTCCCGTTGCAATGCATCCTCCCATAAAGGAACCATCCTCTGCAATCATATCATAGGTCGTCGCTGTCCCGAAATCGACGACGATCACCGGACCGCCATATTTTTCATATGCAGCAACTGCATCTACAATCCGATCCGGTCCCATGCGCGGATTATCCATCCCGATCTTAATTCCCGTCTCAATCTCTCTTGAGACTACAAGGGGATATACATCCAGATATTTAATAATCGCACTTGTCAGAGAGTGCATAATATCCGGCACGACAGAAGCAATGATGACTGCATCGATCTGCCGGATCTCAAACCCTTGGTGTTCAATCAGATCACACAGAGAAATCCCATATTCATCTGATGTTCTCGGAAGCTTTGTTGTCATTCTAAATTTCGCTTCCAGCTTTTCTTCCTTATATACACCCAGTGTAATATTTGTATTTCCAACATCTATAACCAATAACATTAAATTTCTTCTCCTAAGAAAAATACTTTATAGTAAAGCTCCAACGATCTCAACAGTTCTTCTTTTGTCTGCTGTATCTCTTTGATCTTGAGCTTGCTTCCAATTTCATCAAACATTGGATCAAAATCCTCTGTCGTCACTTCAAAACAAAGTGTTCCATCTTCTTCAAAGACGAGTGTGAGGATTCCCCCCACATCTTCTGTGTAAAGTACACACAGAATCTTCAATTCATCCTGGATTTCCTGCGGCAATGCCTCAAAGTCCGGATTTAGATAATATTTTTTTTCATACGAGTTCGCCCCGCACAATACTACTTTCTCTTCGTACATGTTTTTGTTACTCCATTTTCCTAATTCATTTATGCTAATACGCATATCCGTAAATTCCGCGCACCGATACTTCCCCGGCATAAACCGTGCAAATCTCTCCCGCTTCATTTTCTACTAGCAGTTCCCCTGCTTCATTGATCCCCAGTGCTATGCCGTCCCAGTTTCCCTTTGGTTCCAGAACTGTCACTCTCCGTCCACAGTTTACTGACTGCTCATTGTATCTCTGCTGCACAAAACGAAGGCTCTGTTCTTTTTCAAATGCTTCATAAAGCGTCTCAAACCGCTGCATGATCTCTGCGATCAACTCGGATCTCTTTATGGAAACCTTTCCTTCTAGCAGAAGGGACGTCGCCTTCTCTCTAAGCTCTTCCGGAAATTCCTTCCGGTTTACATTTACTCCGACTCCGACAACCACATAGTCAATGTAATCAATCTCTGCGCTCATCTCTGTCAGAATCCCACAGATCTTCTTTGCGCCAATCACAAGATCATTTGGCCACTTAATCTTTACCTCAAGATCAGTCTTATCTCTTACTGCCTCCGCCGCGGCAATCGCCATCAAGATCGTCAGCATCGGCGCCTTGTCCGGAACAAACTGCGGCCGCAGCAGCAAAGACATAAAAATCTCAGTTCCTTTTGGGGAATCCCAGCTTCTTCCTCTGCGTCCTTTTCCTGCACTCTGCCTGTCTGCCACAAAAAGTGTTCCATGCGCAGCTCCCTGCCCGGCTGCCTGCTTTGCACGAATGTTCGTAGAGTCTGTCTCTGCATAATATTCTACACACTTTCCAATTGTCCGTGTCTCAATCCTGCTTTCCATCTCTTCTTTAGAAAGCACATCCGGGCTCTCTTGGAGTCGATATCCTTTGTTTCTCACCGCCTCGATCTCATATCCTTCTTCCTTCAGCTGTGAGATTACTTTCCAGATGGCAGTCCGGGACACTTGGAACCGTTCACACAGCTCCTGCCCGGAGACATGCCCTCTGCTTTCCCGAAGCACTTTTAATATCTCTGCCTTCATGATCATGCTCCCAGAGTGGCAGCCATCACTGCCTTGATCGTATGCATACGATTCTCCGCCTCATCGAATACTTTCGACTGTGCAGACTCAAACACCTCGTCGGTGACTTCCATCTCTTTAATCTGGAAACGTTCTCCCATCTCTTTTCCGACCTCAGTCTCCCAATCGTGAAATGCCGGCAGACAGTGGAGAAAGATTGCCTGCTCTCCCGCATTTTTCATCACATCCATCGTCACCTTGTACGGGGTCAGATCACGGATTCGTTCTTCCCACACACTGTCTGGCTCTCCCATAGATACCCATACATCTGTATAAATAATATCTGCATCCTTAGTCCCTGCGCTGACATCTTTTGTCAGTGTGATCGTTGCGCCAGATTCCTCTGCAAATTTCCGGCATTCTTCCACAAGTGCCTGGTCCGGAAAGTATTTCTCCGGTGCACATGCCACAAAGTGCATTCCCATCTTCGCGCAGGCGATCATCAGAGAATTTCCCATATTATAGCGGGCATCCCCCATATACACAAGCTTTCTTCCCGCAAGATCTCCAAAGTGCTCCCGGATGGTTAACAGATCTGCCAGCATCTGTGTCGGATGATATTCATTCGTAAGCCCGTTCCAGACTGGAACGCCTGCATACTTTGCCAGTTCCTCAACGATTTCCTGTCCATATCCGCGGTATTCAATCCCATCAAACATTCTTCCAAGCACCCGTGCAGTATCCTTGATACTCTCCTTCTTCCCAATCTGTGACGCAGCCGGTTCCAGATAGGTCGTTCCCATTCCGAGATCGTGGGCAGCCACCTCAAAAGAACAGCGGGTTCTCGTACTTGTTTTTGCAAAAATCAGCGCTACATTTTTCCCGCGCAAAGTTTTAGTCAAGATGCCCTGCTTTTTCTTTTCCTTCAGTTCTGCGGCCAGATCAAGAAAATATGTAATCTCTTCTGCGGTAAAATCTTTTAATGTTAAAAAATGACGTCCTTTTAAATTCATACTATTCTTCCTTTCCCATCGCAAGGAGCAGTTCCGTAAAATATGGAACAGCCTCTTTGTTGTCTTTCTTTTCATATTTTTCTTTCATAAGATCAAATAATTCTTCCACGGTATAGATCCGGTACTTTGGGACATGCAGATATTTTGCGCTCGCCTCCAACATTGCAAGATACAACTCTGCTTCCTTTGTGCGCAGCGGAAGCTTCAGCCAGAATGCAATCTCCCTGCGGTCATGCTCTGTCAGGCCCTCAAACTTCTTTTCATAATACCACTCTTCTTTCGTTTGTTCAATATAGTAAATCGTACCCGCAAGTCCGTAGATCACTCGTTTGGCATCATAATATCCAATCTTCATATTCTGCCTGCTTCGCTTTTCCTGAAATTCAATAATACTCCCAAGCTTCACCCTTGGTGCAATCTCATAGACTGTCACATCGTCAGGTAAATATACCCTTGGCTCTCTTCCCGGACCAAAAATCCGCACTTCGATAATATTCTGATACCCGCGCTCAACAAGTGTTCCAAGCGGTACATTGTTGATCACGCCCCCGTCCATATACTTCTTCCCATGCAGTTCTTCGTTTTTAAACCCAATCAGATAAGCGCTCGCCAGAAGAAAATCCTCCAGCAGTCCTTCCGGAATATCTTCGATTCCAAGCTCCAGCTCCTTCATATCTGACAAAGAAAATGTAAGCAGATAAAATGCAATTTTTGACTGTCTGATTTTCTCTTCATCCACCATTTCATGGATCAGTTCCCTCAACGGTGTAACATCCACTCCCCCATTTTTTATCACAGTGAGCACTTCATGGATTGCTTCGTGGAGCGGAAGTTTTCTGTCAAACAATTCCTGCATGATCTGGTCATCTACATCCATGACTCTTGAAAAAGTGATCTTCTCCCAGATTTTCTCCGCTCGCTCCAGATCCCCCATGCAGACAAGTGCACCGTTTAAAGCTCCGACCGATGTGCCTGCCACTGCACTGATCTTGACACCGGCCTCCCGCATCGCCTTCCACGCTCCAATTTGATATGCTCCTCTGGCGCCTCCACCGTCAAATACAATTCCATATGTTTTCTCAAGATCTATCACCGGTTTCACAAAATCCCCTCCCGTCAGGTGGAAAGCGAAGGGGCCGCCGCAAAATCCTTTGCAGCAGCCGCCTTCCTCTTATGACTTTCCTCTTTTATTTCTTTATTGTTCTTTCTCTGTCTTTGCAATCTCTGTCACAGACTTCACAAGTCCTGCGATTCCCTGAATCTCAGAAGGAATAATAATCTTCGTCGCTCTTCCATTAGATGCCTTTTCAAATGCCTCAAGACTCTTCATCGTCAGAACTGCCTCATCTGCTCCTGCCTCTTTCAAGAAACGGATACCGTCTGCATTGGCTTTCTGCACCTTGAGGATCGCCTCTGCCTCACCTTCTGCTTCACGAATCATCTTCTCTTTCTCTGCTTCCGCTCTAAGGATCGCAGCCTGCTTCTCTGCCTCTGCATCAAGGATTGCAGACTCCTTGTTACCTTCTGCCACAAGGATTGTAGACTTCTTCTCACCTTCTGCCTTCAGAATCGCTTCACGTCTCTCACGCTCTGCCTTCATCTGCTTCTCCATGGCATCACGGATCGCAGCCGGAGGAATGATATTCTTTAACTCTACACGATTGACTTTAATGCCCCAAGGGTCTGTTGCAACATCAAGAGATGCCCGCATCTTCGTATTGATTGTCTCTCTGGAGGTAAGTGTCTCGTCTAATTCCAAATCACCGATGATATTACGAAGGGTTGTCGCGGTCAGATTCTCGATCGCCATGATCGGATTCGCCACCCCATAGCAGAATAACTTTGGATCTGTAATCTGATAAAACACAACTGTGTCAATCTGCATTGTAACGTTATCCTTTGTGATCACCGGTTGTGGCGCAAAATCTACTACCTGCTCTTTTAAGTCCACTTTTCTTGCTACCTTCTCGATGATCGGCACTTTGACATGGAATCCTACTCCCCATGTTGTCTTATAAGCACCCAGTCTTTCGATTACCATCGCTTGTGCCTGCGGCACAATCTTAATACACGAAATCAGAAGCCCTACAATAATGATAAGAAAAACAATTCCAAGCACCATCGTCATGATGCTTCCTGTTGCGTAATACATAGAAAGTCCCCCTTTCAACGATCCGTCTCTCTTTTAGACAGAATCTATTGTGTTATTTATTTTCCTTATCTTACTATAATTTTCTTCCAAATACAATAGTCAGATACAAAAAAGATACCGTCTGAATTTCGGTATCTTTTTTGTAAGAAGTGCAGAATTTTCTGCCACTCTTATTTCCTCTCTTCCTTTTAATAACGTACTGGCTTTTCCGTAAAAACCGGTACTCCTCTATCTCCCTCTTCTTGACTTTTCTTCTGCAAGGATCGCTGCGCCCAGCGCCCCTGCATACCTTCCATCTGCAGTCGACTCCACGTTCTTTCCAATCTGCTCAGAAAGGCGTCTTGTAAAATATGCGCTGTGACTCAGTCCTCCTGTCAGGATGACACGGTCTGTCATTGCCTTTCGCATAGCAAGCTGCGCTACCTTCGTCACAACAGAGTCCACAACACCTGCTGCGATATCCTCCCTGCTTCTGCCTTCTCCAATATAATTGATAACTTCTGATTCCGCAAAAACAGTACAGAGAGAACTGATCGGGAGCACGGTTCCCTTTTCTGCCAGATCAAAAAGTTCCTGCAGTGTCACACCAAGCCTGTTTGCCATGATTTCCAAAAACTTTCCGGTTCCTGCTGAGCACTTATCATTCATCAGAAAATCCTGTACCATTCCGTTCTCGATCAGTATGACTTTCGTGTCCTGACCTCCGACATCAATGACCGTACAGTCTCCTCCCGCCAATTCTCTTCCGCCCCTTGCATGGCAGGTGATCTCCGTGATCACATAGTCGGCAAAATCTACTGCGATCCGGCCATACCCGGTCGCAACGACTTTCGTCTCATCTCCCAGAACATCCACATCATTTTCCTTTAACTTCTCTTTGATCGTCTGCGTTGTTTCCTTGCTGCTCCACCCCGTAGGAAGCACAAACTGCATATCGGATGTCCCTCTTACTACTACCTTCGATGCGGTGGAGCCAATATCAATCCCTACATAATTCACGTTTCTTACCTCTTCTGACATGTTACAGCATCTCCAGGAATGCTGTGATTCTTGTATTGAGCTGACCGATGTCTGCCTGAGAATAGTCTGTCTCTACATTAATATAAGGAATTCCCTTCTTCTCATTGACAAAACGGCGGATTCCCAGTGTCTCCACATTATATGTATGACATGCCTGAAGTGTCATCTCTACAACTCCGTCTACTTTGTACTCATCGATCAGACGATCTAACAATTCCAGTCTGTTTGGGTTCGGTGTCATTACAGAGCATCCGATATCAATGTATCTTCTTGCAAGTGCATCGTATACATCCGGATTCTCCTCATCCACTAGTTTATCGATAGATTTTGCACCACTGCAGTTCTCGTAAGTCACAACGACACCGCCATTCTCTTCGATTGCTTTGATCACCTTCTCGCTTGCTCCCCCTACCGGACATCCAGTCAAAAGGATTCTAGGTCTCTTGTTTAACATCTTTCCTTCTGCATATTCTCTCTCGATTTTTTCAACAATTCCGTCCACCTCTGCCGGGATCGCTGTTCTGTCGAATTTGAAGCCACTTCCATAGAGTACCTTAAACTGATCCATACCTGTGATCGGCGCCGGATCATGTTTCATCACTTCATAAAATCTCTTTAAAGACTTGCGGACCTTATTTTCTTCATGAATTGCCTTGCGGATATCGTCCTCCGTGATCGTCACTTCAAATTTCTTCTCTAAATATTCTTTGAAACGGATGATTTCGCTCTTCCACAATTTCAGCGCTTCCTCACTCTGTGTGTTCGGCAGTTCCATCAGAAATACATCTTTAAACTCTGACATATATTCATACATCTTCTTTTTTCCATCACAAGTCGTCTCTCCGACAACTACATCTGAAAAATAGAAAAACGGACATTTATCTGCTTTCGCAAATCCATAGCTGGATTTGATCAGCGGACATAAGTTTTTCGGAAGATCTTTCTCTGCCTCTGTAATCGTCTCATCTGATGTGGAACATAATCCAACTGTCGCTGCTCCCATAGCCGTTGCGATTTCCTTTGGAAAATATGTACAATATGCGCCGACTACCGGGATTCCCTTATCTTTTAATTGCTTCATAGCAAGAAATGAGTTTTTGCGCTGCTCGGCAAACTCTTCAAATACTTCTGGTAATTCTTTAATCACTTCCATGTTAGGTTCCTCCTAATTCATTATTGTATTTATCTTCTGACAGCTTACTACTCCATACTCTAAAGGAGATGACACGCTGCATAGTGACCTGTTCCTATTTTTTTCATATTCGGCTCTACTTCCCTACATTTTTCAGATGCAAATCTACATCTGCTCTGAAAGCGACATCCCTGTGGTGGAGAAATCGGACTTGGAACATCTCCGTCCAGAACAATCCTCGCTCTTTTACTCTCCACATCTGGATCTGGAATTGGAACTGCTGAAAGCAATGCCTGTGTATATGGGTGCGCCGGATGCGTATATAACTCTTCTGAAGAAGTCAACTCAACAATCTTCCCTAAATACATTACTGCAACTTGATCTGAAATATATCTTACCATAGATAAATCATGTGCAACAAACAAATAGGTAAGTCCCATCTCCATTTGCAGCTTTTTAAGCAAATTTACTATTTGAGCTTGAATTGACACATCCAACGCGGAAATTGGTTCATCACATACAAGAAATTCCGGCTCAATTGCAAGCGCTCTAGCGATTCCGATTCTTTGGCGCTGTCCACCTGAAAACTCATGAATATACCTATTTGCATGTTCTGACTGCAATCCGACTAAATTCAATAATTCTTGTACTTTTTCTTCTCTTTCACTTTTGCTTCCCATCATATGATGGATTCTAAGACCTTCTGCAATAATACTTCCAACTTTCATACGAGGATTTAAAGAGGCATACGGATCTTGAAAAATTGTCTGGACACTCTTGGTAAATGCTTTTCTCTCTTTTCCCCTTAATGCATGAACATCTTTTCCTTTAAATAATACTTCTCCATCAGTTTTGGCATATAATCCTGTACAAGTCCTTCCACAAGTTGTCTTGCCACACCCTGATTCTCCGACCAAACCAAGTGTTTTTCCTGCCTGTATTTCAAAAGAAACATCATCAACCGCTTTTAAAATCTGATTTTTCCCCATTGGAAAATATTTTTTTAAATTCTTTACTTGTAAAATTGGTTCCTCTATGCTTCTCTCATGCATAATGCTCCTCCTGTTTCAAAAGGATAACTTCCTTTTACTTTTTCATGATGCAACCAACAATTCGCCTTATGTCCGTTTTCAAAAACAAACTCCGGCGGAGTACAGCGCGTACAAATATTCATACAATATTTACATCTACCTGCAAATGCACAACCTTTTATCGGCAGCAACAGATCTGGTGGAGTCCCATCTATGGATATTAACTCTTTCTCTCTTTCCCCATCAAGTCTAGGAACTGCATTCAGCAAACTCCATGTATATGGGTGATGTGCATGATAAAAAATCTCCCTTCTATCCCCATACTCAACAATTTTACCAGAATACATTACTGCGATGTCGTCTGCCATATCGGCAACAACCCCTAAGTCATGTGTAATCAAAATAATTGCCGTTTGCGTTTCCCTTTGTAATTCTTTTAAAAGTCCAAGAATTTGTGCTTGTATCGTTACGTCAAGAGCCGTAGTAGGCTCATCTGCAATCAACAGTTTCGGACTACATGCCAGTGCAATTGCAATCATAGCTCTCTGACGCATTCCACCTGAAAATTCATGTGGATATTGGGAAACTCTTTTCTCCGGCTGTGGAATTCCTACTTTTCTTAAAAGTTCCACCGCCGCCTCAAGTGCTTCTTTCTTTTTCATTTTCTTATGAGTGATCAGATTTTCCGCAATTTGTTTTCCGACATTCATTGTTGGATTTAGCGCTGCAAGTGCATCTTGAAAAATCATTGCACATTCACCGCCACGATAGTTCTCCCATTCTTTTTTGGACTGTAAAACCATATTTTTTCCATCATAAAAAATCTTACTGTTTTCTTTCACAATTCCTGGTGTCTGCACTAACCCCATAAGAGCTTTGGCTGTTACTGTTTTCCCACATCCTGATTCTCCTACAATTGCCAAAGTTTTTCCTTTTTCTACTGAAAAATCAATTCCCCTCACAGCTTGTACTTCTCCAGCATAAGTATGATAGGAAACATGTAGATTTTCTACTTCAATCAATTTTTCTTTTTCTATTTTTTTCCCTTCCACAATTCTTCTCCTATTTAACCATCTTTGGCTCTAGTGCATTTCTCAGTACATCTCCCAATGCATTGAAACTTAATACTGTAAGTAATATCAACACACCCGGGAATAACGCAAGTGTAGGAACATCCATGATATGTTCCTGCGCGCTTTGAAGCATGCTTCCCCAGGATGACATTGGTAATTTCACCCCAAAGCCTAAAAAGCTTAAAGAAGATTCCGTTAAGATTGCCCGCGCAATACTGATACTTGCTGCCACAATAATTGATGGAACCATATTCGGAATGATATGAAAAAATATGATTTCCAAATTTCCCGCACCAAGATTCTTTGCGGCAAGCACAAAATCTCTTTCTTTCAATGACATAGTTTCTGCACGAACAATTCTTGCAACCCCCATCCATGAAAAAATTCCAATGATAATAATCATTGTAAAAATACTTGGGGACAAAAAGGAGTTAATAATGATAATAAGTAAAAAACTTGGAACAGACATTAGTATATCTACAAAACGCATCATCAAATTATCTGTTACCCCTCCAATATATCCACTGATTGTTCCAAATAATGTTCCTACTATAATAGATACAAGCATGGAGAAAAATCCAACAGTCAATGAAACTCTTCCTCCATATAAAGCTCTTGTAAAATAATCTCTTCCAAGACTATCCGTTCCAAAAAAATGCTCCTTACTCGGTAACTGTAACTTGCTTCTTAAATCCATTGCATCCGGATCATATGATGAAAGAGGTGCTAAAAGTGAAGCAATCATTATCACACCTAGTAAAATCAGACAAATCATTGCTAATTTATTTTCTTTTAAACTTGTCTTTAAATTATACCATACTCCTCTATCATACTCTACTTTTGAAATTTCTTGTTGATGTCCTGCCAAGAAAAAAGCATCTTCTTTTTCCATTTCTTCTTGTAGGAGATTCTTCTCAGCACTTACCAATTTTTCTTACCTCCTTGTTTAATACGAGGATCTGCAATGCCATACAACAAATCCGCAATCAGATTCCCTATAATTAAAATCAGGCACGACAACATTGTAAATGCCATAATCATAGGATAATCTCTTGAATTAATTGCACTCATTCCCAACGTTCCCATACCCGGCCAGCCAAATACGGATTCAATAATAAAAGAACCTGTTACCAAACTTGCCAGATTCATACCAGCCAATGTTATTACCGGAAGCAGACAATTTTTCAACACATGTTTCAGCATGATTTTTCTTTCTGTAATTCCTTTTGACCGTGCAGTCAATACATATTCTTCTTCTAACTGACTAATTGTATTGGAACGAATATACCTAGTAAATACTGACATATTTCCAATACTTAAAACAATTCCTGGCAAGATGAGATGTTTTGCCACATCGAAAACGGATTTCACACCTACTGTTCTCATTCCATTACTTGGGAGCCAATGTAAGTTCAAAGCAAATACAATGATTAACATAAGCCCTAGCCAAAATGCCGGAATAGAAATTCCAATATAGGCCAAAATACTGATCACTTGATCTGTCATTTTATTTTTCTTCATACCAGACCACAATCCCAACGGAATCGCCACTAAAACAGATAATACAAAAGAAGTTCCCATAAGTAATATCGTAGCTGGAAGTTTGCTAAAAATCTGTGAAGCCACTGGCTGATGATTAATCAGTGAATTCCCAAAATTTCCCTTGCATACATTTTTCAACCATGCAAAATACTGTTCTACAATTGTACCATCAAGTCCTAAATCCACTCTCAGTTCATTTATTTCTTGTTGTGTCATATCTGGCCGAATATACATATTTAACGGATCTCCGGGAGCAAAATGAATAATCATAAAAGAAAAAATTGACACAAGAATTAATACCGGTATCATTTGAACAATTCTTTTTATTATGTATCTCTTCATGTCTTTCTCCTTTAACTAAGGCAGACTGCTTCCAAATGTATTTTCATTTAAAAGCAGTCTTATTTTCTCTTCTTCTAATCAGCTCTATTCTGTCATATAAAGTTTTGTATAATCCTCAAATACAGGAACCATATTAATAGCATCGCAGCCTTCTAATTTTTTGTCCACTGCCAAGATGAATTTACAATCTGAAATCGGAACCATTGTATACGCATCTTTTATTTGCTGCTGCAGATCCGCATAAATTTCAGCACGTTTTTCTGTATCTATTGTAGCGTCTCCTTCATTCCAAAGTTTTGCGATCTCATCTGTTGAACAAAGATTTTTACTTAAAAATCCTTCCTTGCTGAACATGTATTCATCTCCCTGATTATCCCCATTAGTAGAATAACCATTCAAACCAAGATCCCAATCTCCTGCATCTGTATAGAAGAATTTTTCAAAAAATCCTTGTGTTTCATATCCTGTGATTTCCACATTAATTCCCACTTCTTTAAGCTGTTGCTGAATCACAAGCGCACAATCTTCCATATTCGCTCTGCTGGAATTATAAACTAACTTTAATGTTTTCCCTTCCAATCCTGAAGACTGAACTAATTTCTTTGCTTCTTCAATATTGTATTCATATCCATCAATATCTTCATAGTAGAAATTTTGTTCACAGAATACCGTTTTTGCCGGAACTGCAATATCTTCCGAACCATAAGCTCCTTCTACAATTGCTGATACATCTAAAGCTGCTGCAATTGCTTTTCTTGCTTCTATATCTTTCATCAATTCACTGTTTGCATTGAATCCCATATAGTTGATTCTTCCTTCATCTAAGGTTACAAGTTCATATCTATCATCTGCAGCATATTTTTCATATTTATCTACAGTAGAGACTCTCATTATATTTAACTCTCCATTTTCAAATGCAATTTCCTGAGCACTTTCATTTGGCATAATTTTAAAAATTACCGAATCTAAATTTACTTCTTTATAGTAATCATCAAATTTTTCTAAAGTAAGACTTTCTCCTTGTTTCCATTCCTTTACTTTATAAGGGCCAGAACCTACTCCTTGTGTCATATTCAACTTAGAAGACGCAATATTTGCTTCCCCTTCATATACATGTTTCGGAAGTAATTTCATTCCACCAAGTGTTGCATCATAAGATGCTGAAACCTCAGGTAACACCACTTTAAAGGTAAGATCATCTACTTTTTCTACAGATACTGGTTTTCGATTAACCATTGTACCACTAGAAGTTTTATTCTCTTTATCCATACGAAATTCGAAATTCCAAATCACATCATCTGCAGTAATCGGCTCTCCATCATGCCATTTCAAACCATCACGAAGCTTTACAGTGATTGTCTTTCCGTCTTCTGATACCTCTCTGCTTTCTGCCAAATAATATCTTACTTCATCTTTTGAAACTACATAAAGCGGATCGTATACTGGTTTGAGCATTGTCATCCCTTCATCACCAGTTTCATATAAAATATTCAAGCTGGAAATATCCGTTGGCATTGCTCTTACCACAGAACCACCTGCTACTTTTTTCCCCTCTTTTTCTTCTTTCTGGGCTACTACCTTATCCTTACCCACTGTCTCTTTAGATTCTTCTTTGTTGCCACATCCTGATGCAACTAATCCCATTGTCATAGCCAGCACCAGCAACATACTAAATCTTTTTTTCATCTTGTTCTCCTCTCTCCCTGCTATACATTGTTTTTCTGCTTTCAAATTAATGAAGTTTGATTATCTTCAGCTGCTATTTTCTTCGCATAACTTCCTTAGAATGATATACCTCTTTCGATTTAAAATCAAATTGCTATTTTTTATATATTTATAGTTTTTATCTATAATTTTCCCTAACAAAAAATCGTATCACATGAACCCTCTTCCACACGATACGATTTTCAAATCATTCTGAAACAAATATCTTTTATAAAATAATTTTTCTAATTTACTATGGCTTAGTGGAACCAGTGATTTCCGATCAGCTGTCCGTAATCACCATTTCCAAAGTAAAGTGCCTCCCCGATCGGATTGGCTCCTGCGAGGGCATCTGCCGCCGCCTGATAGCAACTTGCCGTTGTCCTCCCATCGGCAAGTACCGCATCCAGCTTCCCGGTAATTGCCGGACCAAACTGTCCGCTCTGATAAATGACCTCTGTAATTGAGTTCGGGAAAATGCCGCTTCTTACACGGTTCATAACAACAGCCCCTACTGCAACCTGACCTTCATACGGCTCTCCCCCGGCCTCACAGAAGATCAACGCTGCAAGCAATGCCTGCTCCCCGCTGGTGGCAGCTGTCACTGCTTGCTGGGAAGCCTGTGCTTCTTGTGCCTGCTGCTGCGCCTGCGCTGCTGCCGCCTCTTCCTCTGCTTTCTTTTTTGCTTCCTCTGCTTTTCTTGCCTCTTCCGCCGCCTGCGCTGCCGCTCTTTGTTCTTCTTCAATCTGCGCTAATGTTTTCGCTGGTTCAGACTCCCTTGTCCGGACAATTGCTCCATTGTCTTCCATCGGCTTTTCTACAACCGGACACACCTGATTTGCCCTTCTGACTGCATCCGTTCCAAATGCAAGGGAATCGCTCTTCACATATCCGTTCACCTCATCTGCGGAAACTCTTGTCCATACAACCCCTTTTTCTTCCACATCTACAATTGTGTTGTGGTATAGTTTTCCAACAACTTCGCTTCCTTCTTCTCCCGCAAGCAGTACATCAGTCTCCCCATCCACGTTGGATACTGCCTTTTGGTGCCATTCCTGCGTGGATACTGCAACTGCTGCGACCTCCGGTATTTGCTCCAGCGCTGATGCCAATGCCGATGAAATTGTTTGTGTTTTCTCTATACTGTCAGTCTGCCGAGTTTCAGTTGATGCCACAGATATACTTCCGTCCATTCCTGCAGCTGTGAGCACACAAACCGCAGACAAAACTACTGCCAGCATCCTCTTATTCTCTTTTCTCATACTTTTCCTCCTGATTTTGCAATAAAACGAATTAAAAGTTAATTATATTATACTCTTTTAATTCATTTTTATTACATTTGTTACAAACTTATTACATTTTGTTTGTAGGAACATCCTAACAGCTTTTCTTTCATTTGTCAACTTTTCCGCTCTGGAAATTTTCTCCTTCCAAAGGTCACCTTCTTTTTTCTCCGTCTCCCGCACGATATCAAATGATTTTTCTGGACCAAAAAAGCAGCTGATCTTTTGGTGCTTCCCCAAGATCAACTGCTATTCTTTTTACTTTTTAATGATACTCTTTGTCCACCTTTATTTCTTTGTTTATCTCTGATTTCTTCTCTGTCTCGCAGTTTCGAACATCAGCACGGAGGTGGCAATTGCTGCATTTAATGATTCTACCTGCCCCTGCATAGGAATGCGGATCCATGTATCTGCCAAATCCGCGATTTCCTTTCGAAGTCCGTTTCCCTCATTTCCAATCAAAAATGCCGTCTTTTTCGTATAGTCTTCCTTGTCGTAACTATTTTTCCCATCAAGATGTGCGGCATATGTAAAAATACCGTGCGCCTTTACTTTTGCGATCGCTTCTTTTAAATCTTCCACATAGACAAACGGAACACGGTAAATAGAACCCATCGTTGAGCGAATAACTTTCGGATTATAAATATCCACACTCTCCTTGCTGATGATGATTCCTGTCACCCCCGCTCCCTCTGCGGTTCGCAGAATCGTTCCAAGGTTCCCTGGATCCTGAAGGTTGTCCAAAACAAGAAGATGTGCATCTTCTGCCTCTAAAATATCCTCCAGACAGTAAGCGGACTGGCGTACGACACAGAGGATTCCCTGTGGTGTCTTTGTATCAGAAACATATTGAAAAACATGATCTGACAGATATTCTAACTTTCTTCTGTCTTTCAGCCTGTTGATTTCTTCTTTCTGTTTGTCTGCAAATGTCTCGGATACATAGACTTTCACAAGCTGCTCCTGTGGAATCTCCTGGTACATCTTGACTCCTTCCACAAGAAAGACTCCCTGCTCGTTCCGCACTTTGCTTTTTTTCTGAAGCTGCACCAGTTCCTTCACTCTCGCATTTGACGTGCTTGTAATCATACTTATTCCCCTTTGTATTTATTCAACATTTCATTACTTCCGATGAAAATCAGAATAGTTCCTTCTTCCAGAGGCATCTCCGGCCTTACATTGACATCAACTTCCTCATCCTTTTTAATACCGACTACGTTAAATCCATAGCGCTCACGGATGCGAAGTTCACGCAAAGTCTTCCCGATCCATTTTTCCGGAACCCTTGTCTCTACGATACTATAATCCGGTGATAGCTCGATCCAATCTGCAAAATTTGTGGAGACAAGATTTTTGGCAACTCTTCTTCCCATCTCCATCTCCGGAAATACAATCGCATCTGCACCGACCCTTTTTAAGATGGATGCATGAAGCTCGTCCTGCGCCTTTGCAAGCACATACGGAATCCCTGCCTCTTTTGACAAAATCGTAGCCATAATACTAGATTCCATATTATCGGCAATCGCCACGACTGCACCATCCAGATTGCGAAGTCCCAGCGACTGGATCACTCCCGTGTCATGCAGATCCGCGCGCATTGCGTAAGATACTTGATCTGCGATCTCTTGTACTTTTTCTTCCGCAATATCTACTGCGATCACTTCGCATCCGAGTTTCTCCAATGTCACTGCCACACTGGAACCAAATTTTCCAAGTCCAAATACTGCATATTGCTTTTTCATATTTTCTTATCCCCCTATCCAATCATCAGACGTTTCGCCGGCAGCTGTCTCACCTGGCTCATCGGATTTTTCTTTAATCCGAATGCCAGCGCCATTGTAACCGGTCCGATCCGCCCTGCATACATTAAGATCATAATCACAAATTTACTTGCGGTGTGAAGCGCCGGAGTCAGCCCCGTGGAAAGACCTACTGTTCCAATTGCCGAGGTCGTCTCAAACAAAATATCAAGAAATCCCGCCGATTCTATCACTGAAACAGCTATAGTCCCTATCATCAAGATTGTAAAAGACATTAGCATAACTGAAATCCCCGTCCGAATATTTTCTTCCGGAATTCTTCTTCCAAAGCACTCCGTATCCTTATTTCCTTTTACGACAGTAACCGCTGTAAGGAATAACATTGCAATCGTTGTCGTCTTCACCCCTCCGGCGGTACCGGCCGGGGAGCCTCCGATAAACATCAGAAGGCAGGAAATGAATACCGATTCTTCTCTTAGATCTCCCTGCGGCACGGTAAAGAATCCGGCCGTCCTCGTTGTCACTGACTGAAATGCCGCTCCCATCACCTTGTCTCCAAAAGAAAATTCTCCAAGCGTATCCGGGTTAGAAAATTCTAGAAACAGAAAACTGACTGTACCTGTCACAATCAGAATTGCCGTCATCGTCAGTGCAACCTTGGAGTTCAAGGTTAAAATCTTAAACATTCCACGTCTTCTCTCACCCTTTTTGCGAAAGTTTCTAATGTTATCAGTGATGTCAAACCACACGGTATAACCGATACCTCCTGCAACGATCAATATCATCGTTGTCAGATTGATCAACGGATTTCTTGCATATGCCGCAAAACTATCTGCCCCTAATATATCAATTCCCGCATTGCAAAATGCTGAGATAGAGTGAAACACACTATACCAAATTCCTTTCAAAAATCCATACTCCGGAATAAACTGAAATGCAAAAAAGATTGCTCCAATTCCTTCTACAACGAAGGTTCCCTTCAGAATACGCAAGATCCATTTCACCATACCTGACAAAGACTCCATGTTATACGTTTCCTGAATCATCACACGCTCTTTTACCGTGATCTTCCTTCCGATCACAACAAGAAAAAATGTCGATACTGCGACTACACCAAGTCCTCCAATCTGTATCAGAACAAGCAGTACCACCTTGCCAAGAAGCGTAAACTGCGTTGCCGGAACAACTGTCATAAGCCCGGTCACACAAACTGCCGATGTCGATGTAAAAAGTGCGTCTGTAAATGCAATCGGCTCTTGATTGCAGACCGGAAGCCATAGAAGTATTCCGCCGATCACGATCACGAGCAAGAAGCCTGCTGCAAGCATCTGCATCGTGCTTAATCTTACACTTTTTTCTTTCCACTTAAACATTTTCTTTCACTTTTCTCCCTTTATGCTTTTTGAATCAATTATACTACACTTCCCGAAAAGATAACAGTCCTAAAAAAAGAATCCCTGTACCAACAGCACAGGAACCCCTCACGCTGCCGACAGCCCTCATTTCCGGACTACGGCCCTTCTTTTCTTCTCTTATACTTTAAATCGGTACCCCACACCCCAGATTGTCTCAATATACTGCGGTTTGGAAGTATCGTACTCAATCTTCTCCCGAATCTTCTTAATATGAACTGTCACAGTCGCAATATCCCCGATCGATTCCATATCCCAGATCTCACTGAATAATTCATCCTTTGTATATACGTGATTCGGATGCCCTGCAAGAAATGTCAGAAGGTCAAATTCCTTCGTCGTAAATGCCTTCTCTTCTCCATTGACCCACACCCTTCTCGCTGTCGTGTCAATCTTTAAGCCACGGATCTCAATAATATCATTTGTCTGTACATTGCTTCCGATCAAACGCTCATATCTTGCAAGATGCGCTTTGACTCTCGCCACAAGTTCGCTCGGACTAAACGGCTTTGTCATATAATCATCTGCGCCAAGCCCAAGTCCCCGGATCTTATCGATATCATCCTTTTTGGCAGAGACCATAATGATCGGTGTATTTTTCTTCTGACGTACTTCTCTGCAGATTTCAAATCCATCCACTCCCGGAAGCATCAGGTCAAGGATCACCAGATCAAACTGGTCCGTCAGCGCCTTCTCAAGCCCCGTCTCCCCATCATTTGCAACTTCTACCTCGAACCCACTCAGTTCTAGATAATCTCTCTCCAGATCTGCAATCGTTTCTTCATCTTCTACAATTAATATTCTACTCATTTACCGGTACCTCCTGATATTTTCTGATTACAAAATACATGACCGTCCCTGTCCCTTCTCTACTTGTCGCCCAAATCTTGCCGCCATGCTCCTCGATGATCTTCTTCACAATCGAAAGTCCAATACCGCTTCCGCCCTTAGAAGAATTTCTCGATGCATCTGTCCGGTAAAAACGATCAAAAATATTCGGCAGATCTTTGGCGGCAATTCCTTTCCCATTGTCCTCCAGTTCCACCTGAATAAAATCACCGACGTCCTTCACCCGCAAGTTAATCCGCGCCCGCTTCTTATCCATATATTTCAAAGAATTCGTCACAATATTGTTGATGACTCGCTTTAACTGCTCGGCATCGCCGATGATGCGGATATCTTCCTCTACGTAATTGAAATATCCAAATTCGACATCTCTCTGCTCCAATTCCAACTTCAGATCTTCTGCACAGTCATCAAAATATTCATTGACTGACAGTGTTGTAAAATTGTATGGAATTCGATTCGTATCAATCTTAGAGTAAAGTGTCAGTTCATTGATCAGAAGATCCATCTCATTTGCCTTATTATAAATCGTCCGGATATACTTCTCCATCTTCTCAGGTGTATCTGCAACACCATCCATAATTCCTTCTACATACCCCTTGATCGCTGTGATTGGTGTCTTCAAGTCGTGGGAAATATTACTGATCAGCTCCTTGCTCTCCTTATCATAGGCAAGCTTCTCCTCCGCATTGTCTTTCAGCCGCTTCCGCATCTCCTCAAAATCCTGACAAAGCTGTCCGAGTTCATCATCGGTATCCGGAATCAGCCGGAAATCCAAATTCCCTTCTTTAATATTCTTCGTCGCCTTCTGCATCTTCACAAGCGGAATCTTGATTCCTCTGTAAATCCAGACAACCAGCAGCGCTCCGGTAATGACAAGGATCACAATGACCGCCACAAGAATGTCTTTTAAGAATTGTGATACTTCCGGCAGCATGCTCGTTACATCTGTTACAATAAATGCACTGCACTTGTTCTTGTCATCACTGACAAAATCCACCTGCTTTACAAGTACCTGTGCTTCTCCGCCAATATATACACCATTCTCGGAATCTGCATTGTATTCCTCATAAGCCGGTAAATCCGGGATCACCACCTCCGTCTTCTGCGGATCTTCTCCCATATATACGATAATATCATCCTTTCTCACAAGAAGATAGGATCCTTTCTGCCGAAGCCTCTGGTTAAACTGCTCCAGATAAGAAGCATCTTCCAGCTTCTCCGGATCCTTATCCGCTGCCTTCTCCAGCTCATGATATGCCTCTTTCGTAATCCGGCTCGGCACCTGTACACTATTTAACAGTGCTTCATAGGTGGTCCCTGTAATTCCATATGTCTTCTCGATCGAACGAATTTGAAGTTGTGCGAATCCACAAAATACGGCGCTCGTCAAGAACACCGGCAAAATAATGATCGTCATAAAAGCAATGACCAGTCGTGTTTTTAATTTCATCGTGTCCAACCTCTTGTTCTATATACTTTCTATGCTTGTCTCAATCTGACTTCATTATTATATCATGCCACCTTGTTAAATACACCAAAACACCTATAAACATTTATAAAATTTTTGTAAACCTTCGTACGACCCAGTATGCAAAAACTGCTCCACAGATTTTCTCTTATCTGTGGAGCAGCCATCTTTCTCATCTGATGATCGAAGTCTCTTATAAATATTTCTTTAATGCTTCTACTTTATCCAGTTTTTCCCATGGAAGACCTAAGTCGTTACGTCCAAAGTGTCCATAAGCTGCTGTCTGCTTGTAGATCGGACGGCGAAGATCTAACATTTTGATGATTCCTGCCGGTCTTAAATCAAAGTTCTCACGGATGATCTCTACTAACTTCTCGTTAGAAAGTTTTCCGGTTCCGAATGTATCTACCATGATCGATGTCGGATGAGCCACCCCGATTGCATAAGAAAGCTGAATCTCACATTTCTTTGCAATTCCTGCTGCAACGATGTTCTTTGCAACATAACGTGCTGCATATGCTGCAGAGCGGTCTACCTTTGTACAGTCTTTTCCGGAAAATGCTCCACCGCCGTGACGTGCCATTCCGCCGTAAGTATCTACGATGATCTTACGTCCTGTCACACCACTGTCTCCGTGTGGTCCACCGATTACGAATCTTCCAGTCGGGTTGATGAAGAATTTTGTCTGCGCATCTACCATCTCCTGTGGAAGTACCGGATCAAATACATATTTCTTAATATCTTCATGAATCTGTTCCTGAGTTACATCCGGATCATGCTGTGTAGATAATACAACCGCATCAAGACGCACCGGGATTCCCTCTTCGCTATACTCTACTGTCACCTGGCTCTTACCATCTGGTCTGAGGTAAGAAAGTGTTCCATCTTTGCGGACTTTTGTCAGCTGCAATGTCAGCTTGTGTGCCAGCGCGATTGGATATGGCATCAATTCTTCTGTCTCATCCGAAGCATATCCGAACATCATTCCCTGGTCTCCTGCTCCAATTGCATCGATCTCCTCGTCTGACATTTTGTTTTCTTTTGCTTCTAAAGCTTTATCTACACCCATTGCAATATCAGAAGACTGCTCATCGATTGCTGTGATCACACCACAAGTATGTGCATCGAATCCATATTTTCCTCTGTTGTATCCAATCTGATCCACAGTATCTCTTACGATTTTCTGAATATCTACATATGCATTTGTTGTAATCTCACCCATAACAAGGACAAGTCCTGTTGTGATCGCTGTTTCACATGCCACACGGCTCATCGGATCCTGCTCCATCAGCGCATCTAACACAGCATCTGAAATCTGGTCACAGATCTTATCCGGATGACCTTCGGTTACTGATTCTGAAGTAAATAATAATTTTTCCATTCGTACGTTCCTTTCTTTTTTCTCTTTCTCTTTCGCCGGACTGTTCTGTCTTTCTCTGATAAAAAGTCATTTACCAAAACTCTCTGAGATAAAAACAGCAGCCCGACAACATTCGGACTGCTTTATACTCATAAATCAATCCTCTTATTGTTCGATTACTCGCTCAGGCTGGCACCTTCCGTTCACGGGGTTGCCGCAGCTTCACAGATCCTTTGTATCTCCACTGCTCTGAATAAGAGAAAGTTTCTATTATTCTGTTCTTGTTCCGTTAGAAATCATAACACTGATTGACAGGACCGTCAAGAGTCTTTTTGAGAAAACTTTTCTAGTTACTCTGTGCCTCTTTCATTGCCTGCTCTCCGTTTGTCTGGGCATCTTTGAGCGCTTCGTCAATTCCTTTTTCTCCGCTGAATACAAGATCAAGCTGTTTTCCAAGTTCATCTAACGCATTCTTGCCGCCGATATTTCTTGTTCCCTGGAAACCTTTGTCAAAGCATTCCAACGAAAGTTGTTTGATCGGTTTTTCCTCGAGTACTTTTGCGAACACCGGATCCTCCTGTGCAGATACACGCACTGGAATATATCCTGTCTCTGCCGCAAAATATGCTGTATTTTCTGTATTTGTCAGGAATTTAATATACTCCCATGCAGCTTGTTTCTGCATGTCTGTTGCAGAATCAAATACTGCCACATTTGTTCCGTAATACAGCTGATCATCTGTCTTATGTCCTGGAAGCGCTGCGGCATTGATAGTAATACCTTCCATCGTTCCTTCTTCTATGTATGGCAGTGCGGATGTAGAAGCTACACACATTGCAGCTCGTCCATCCTGCACCGGAACATTTGCATTTTCATCATCTCCGGCAAATCTTGCTGTCTTTGCCTGGAACATACTATTTAAAAATTCGATTGCTTCCTTTGTCTCCGGTGTATCAAAATACAATTCATTTGTTTCTTCATTCATCGTACTTCCACCTGCCTGTTTCAGCCAAGGTGCAATATCTGTGGAAAGGTTATTTGCAAATACACATCCATACACTTCCGGCTCGCCGTCCTTATCCTCGTCTACCGTCAGTTTCTCAGCTGCCGCTGTCCACTCGTCCCATGTCTTTGGAACTTCTACACCAGCTTCTTCGAACATAGTTTCATTGTAATATAAAACCATCTGGCTTTTGTTAAACGGGATTGCATACTGTTTTCCATCCCAGATTCCATCTGCAAGGAACATCTCCGGAATATCTGCAAGGTCTTCCTCAGTAAATCCTGTCTGTTCATCTTCCATATATGGTGTCAGATCTGCCACAAGCCCTTTGGAAACATACCAGGATAATCTGTTGGAATAAATCTGCGTCATTGTCGGGAGCTGATCTGCCTTTGCAGAGGCCATCAATTTGTCAAACAGATCCATGTATCCTCCCTGATTCACTAATTTTACGGATACATTTTCATTCTGCTCCATAAAATCATCTGTAATTTTCTGGATTGCCTCCTCATTAGATCCTGACATCGCATGCCAGAATGTAATCTCTGTTTTTTCTGTCACTTTTGTGTCTGTTTTTTTCTCTGTTGACGACTCTGTTTTCGTCTCTTCTTTCTTCTCCGTTTCTTTTTTCTCCCCTCCACATGCGGTCAGCATGGATGCTGCCATCGTCGTGCAAAGAAGTGCCGCCAATACTTTTTTCTTCATCTTTCTTTTCCTCTCTCTTTTCGTTTTATCCTTTCAGTCCTGATTTGCTTACCCCTTTCACAATATATTTTTGTGTAAATAAATATAAAATGATCACCGGCGCAATCACCAGGATCGAAAAGGCCATTAAAATATGATATCTTGTTCCCGCCTCGGTTGAAAATGCTGCCATTCCTACCGGAAGCGTCCGCATCTCCTCTGAATTTGTCGTGATCAGAGGCCACATGTAGGAATTCCAGCAGTTAATGAATTTTAAAATAGCAATCGATGCAAGTGTCGGTATGGAACACGGAATTAAAATAGTAAATAAAAATCGCAATTCCGAGCAACCATTGATCTTCGCCGATTTATAATAAGAAATCGGAATGCTTTCAAACTGCTGTTTCAGTAAAAATATCGAAAAAATACTTGCACACCAGGGAATGATCAGCGCCTTATAACTGTCAATCCATCCCCAGTTGCTCAGTGTAATATAATTAGGGATCATCAGGATTTCTCCCGGAACCATCATGGTCGCTACAAGAACCAAAAACAGAGCATTTTTAAACCGGAATGGAATATATGCAAATGCATAGGCCGCAAGTACTGTTGTAAATACTTCCCCCACCGTCACCATCACTGCTGTAAACACACTGTTGAAAAAATATCTGGCATACGGTACTTGCTGCAATGCCATCTTGAAATTTTCCCACTGCCAGACAGATGGGATCCATTTTGGTGGCATCGATAGTACTTCCTTTGCCGGCTTAAATGCTGTCAGAACCATCCAGACAAACGGAAGGCTGACCCACAAAAGTCCCGCAGCCAGAATGACATAGGACAGAACTGTCACCATCTTTTTCCCTTTTCTCATGACTTCCTCCTTTCTGACGAAAACAGAAACTGGAGCAACGTAAAAAATAAAATCACAAGAAACAGAAGAAATGCTGCCGCCGATGCGGTAGTAAACTCCCAGTGTCTGTAAAACTTATCAAAAATATAATAGACAATCGTAAGCCCGCTCTGAAGCGGCCCCGGTTTCTGCCCGTACATGATATAAACTTCATCAAAGATCTTAAAAGCTCCGATCAGTGATGTCACAGATAAGAATAAAATCGTCGGTCTTAAAATTGGAAGAATAATATAGCAGATCCTTCTAAATGACCCTGCGCCATCCATCCGTCCTGCCTTCACATATCTTTCATCTACTCCTTGAAGTGCAGCCAGCAAAATAATAATTTTATAGCCAAGCCCTTTCCACACACTTAATACAATCAAGATCGGGATGGTCATCTGCGCATCTGTAAGCCACGCCACTTTTGGCATCCCAAGCACTGAGAGAAGTGCATTGACCATTCCATAGTCTTTGTTGAGCATCCACCGCCACACAACAGCCACTGCGGTCGTCGATGTGACAAATGGAAGAAAATATGCACTTCTGAAAAATTTCTGAAACCGGATATTGGAATTTAAAATCAGAGCAAATACCAATGCCGTAATGATTCCAAGCGGTACCGAGATCACCGCAAATACTGCCGTATTTTTCATAGCAAGAGCAAACTCTGGATCTTTCAATACGTAGAGAAAATTGTCGAGACCGACTGCTTCCACCGTATCTGTCAGATAATCAAATTTCGTATAAAACCCCATAAAAAAAGACTTCAGCACTGGATAAAATTGAAAGACTGCTATGACAGAAAGTGCAGGCAGCAAATACAGAAATGCCCGAAACTGTGGATTTCTGATTTTCCATCTTCTCTTCATTATCTGTCACCCTCCCCTGGGAACAAATGAAGCCGCTTGACACGAAATGACACACGTTCCCCTTCTGAAAATGTCTTTTCCCATCCGACGCAGGCCGTCAGCACCTGTTCACCTGCTCGGAAATGAATGTACATATCTTTTCCAAGTGTCTGTATTCCGGTGATCACTCCCGAAATCGCTTCTTCTTCCTCTGTACTGCACAACTCTAATGCCTCCGGACGGATGCCCACGCAAACACTTCCTTTCAGTTCTCCTGCCTCGTGTACTGTTCCTTTTTTCACGGTCACATTCTCATCACCTAACAGCAGACAGATTCCATCTTCTACTTTTTCTCCCGGAACAAAGTTCATTGGTGGATTTCCAAGAAATTTCGCCGCAAACATATTTTGCGGCTCCATATACATCTCTTTTGGAGAAGAATACTGACTGATCTTTCCTTTCTCCATCAAAAGAATCTTATCCGAAATACTAAGCGCCTCTTCCTGATCATGTGTCACAAAAATAGTCGTGATCCCCAGTTGTTTCTGCACACGCCGGATCTCATCGCGCAGTTCAATGCGAAGTCTTGCATCCAGATTTGACAGTGGCTCATCTAAAAGTAAGATCTTCGGATTCTTTACGATGGCACGCGCAATCGCGACTCTCTGCTGCTGTCCACCCGATAACTTCCCCGGCTTTCTCTTCAAGTATTCTTCAATCTGAAGCATTTTAGCCGCTTCTTTTACTTTTTCTATCCGGTCTTTTTTCTTCCATCCTTGCATTTTCAGAGGAAATGCAATATTTTCCTGCACAGTCATATGAGGATAGAGCGCATAATCCTGAAACACCATTCCAATGTCCCTCTCTTCCGCCTCCAGTCCTCCGACATTTTCCTCATCAAAATAAATACTTCCTTCTGTTGCCTGCTCCAGCCCGGCGATGATCGATAAAGTCGTGCTTTTCCCACATCCGCTCGGTCCAAGCAGACAGACAAGATCTCCATCCTCAATTTCCAAATTCAAGTGATCTACTGCAGTCACTTCCTGATACCGTTTAGTAAGATTCTCCAGTCTAATTCTCATCTTCCAGTTCCTCCAGTGTCCTCTCTGTCAGCGGAACCATCCGAAGAATGATTCCTTCTTCTTCCAGCATCTCTTTCAGCACCTGCATAAAGATTCCCATCGCTTCTTTCCGCTCTCCTTTTTTCAGATATGCTTCCAGATTCGGTTGTGAAGATAACTCTCCTCCCCAATCCGCAGAGAAAGTGTATTCGATCCCACAACTCGGACTGCCATTGATTCCTACTATCCCAAGCACTTCCACCCGCTCTGCACAGTTTTGATACTCCTTCACTTGAAGCACAATATCCTCCAGCATCTTTCTCGCCTGTCTTCTGAAAAAAGGATTATCAAACTGTTCTGAGGAATGTCCCCACCGTCTTCCACCGTACATCAAAAATTCCGGGCACGGTAATTGTATCAGCTGAATATCCTCCTCAATCACTTTTTTCAAAAATGCTTTCCTGTTTCTCTCCTCCTCCGTTTCAAACTCCACCGCATACTGAATCTTAGAACGCACATTTAGAATGCAATGGCTGACTAAAAGTAGTTTCTTCTTGTTTTTCATCCCTCGTATCCTCTTTCTTTCCATATTTTCTATACTGCAAAGAAAAGTTTCTCCGATTTTCTTTAACCTTCACTATAACATGGAACCTTAAGGATGAAAAATTGTTTATTTCTATAATACTCATTCATATTATCTATAAATTTCACTTTACAAAGAACCAAAATAAACAGCCTGCCAAAACACCCGGTCTCCTCGACCGATCTGCTCTGGCAGGCTGCTTTTCACTGCTCCATGATCTGTATTTATTTTTATTTGAACTAGTCCTTATCCTACTTTCAGTTTAAACTTCTGAATCTCTTTTTCGCTTGCAACTTTCTCGATCATCGCACCAAGCCCCTGCAGTTTCTTCTCAAACTGTTCATATCCTCTCTGGATGTAGACAATATCATCTACGATCGTGATTCCATCCGTCGCAAGTCCTGCAATCACAAGTGCCGCTCCTGCTCTTAAATCCGGCGCACTGACACGAGCACCTGAGAACTTTTCTACCCCTTCGATCGTTGCAGAATTTCCTTCTACTTTGATGATGGCTCCCATTCTTGCAAGTTCATCCAGATATTTAAAGCGATTTTCAAAAATACTCTCTGTAATGATACTTGTCCCTTTTGACAGAGCTAACGTCACTCCAATCTGTGGCTGCATATCGGTTGGGAATCCCGGATATGGAAGTGTCTTTACCTGTGTACTCTTTAAGCGCTTGTTTGCCACAACTCTGACTGCATCGTCAAATTCTTCTACCTGGCATCCCATCTCCTCTAATTTAGAAATCGTTGCCTCAAGATGCTTTGGAATTACATTTAATACTGTGATATCTCCCTTTGTCGCTGCCGCTGCAAACATGAATGTTCCGGCTTCGATCTGATCCGGAATAATAGAATATTCTGTCTTGTGAAGCTTCTGCACACCGCGGATCTTGATCACATCAGTTCCTGCTCCCTTGATGTTGGCTCCCATGCTGTTCAGGAAATTCGCCACGTCAACGACATGTGGTTCTTTCGCAACGTTCTCAAGAATGGTCAGTCCATCTGCCATCGCCGCTGCCATCATAACATTGATCGTTGCACCTACGGATACTACGTCAAAGTAAAGATGTGTACCTTTCAGTGTCTCTGCTTCTGCAAGAATCTTTCCATGTTCAATCTCAACTTCTGCTCCGAGCGCACGGAATCCTTTCAAATGCTGATCGATCGGTCTGCTACCGATATTACATCCTCCCGGAAGCGCAACCTCTGCCTTATTGTACTTCCCGAGCAGAGCCCCAAGTAAATAGTAGGAAGCCCTGATCTTCTTGATGTAGTCATAGTCTATGCTAAAATCACCGATTGTGCTTCCGTTAATCTTCACTGTATGTCTGTCAACTCTCTGGATCTGGGCTCCGATGCCCTCCATCGCTTCTAAAAGTACATTAATATCATTTACATCTGGTAAATTGTCAATCGTCACAGTCTCATCTGTCATAATCGCTGCTGCAAGAATTGCAAGTGCTGCATTCTTCGCGCCGCCAATCTCCACTTCACCTACGAGCGGACTGCCGCCCTTGATTATATATTGCTCCATATCGCACCTCTATTGTTCCATTTATTTTACTTCATCTGATTTTCAAGTGATCGTTATCGTCCCTTCTGCCATCCTAACTGTCGAATCCCTATCTCTTATCTACGGGACAATAACCTGTAATTTCTTTTTAGTCCACGGAGTATTATAGCACATATTTCTTATTTGTAAAACAATTTTCATTCTCTCTGATCAGTCCGACGTCCAGTCCTTCTGTTTTCAGCCCCGAAATTTGCCTCTTCTTTGTCACTCTTTTTTCTGCTTAATACTTATCATGTCAAAAGAACTCTCCAAATATACGATACCGGAACGGTTTCTAAAATTTTCATTTTCTCGTTTTGTCCCGTATCTCTATAGTATTTTACCATATTTTTGTCTCTCCGTCCAGCGCACACTTGTTCTCATGTCCCGCTCATCTTTCTTGCACGCCGCACATTCGTCCGCAGACAGCCGAGGAAAAATTTTTTCTTCTATGTTTTAGCATACAATTTTCATCTGCACTTTAATAGTATCTTCTCCCTCTTTTTCTGTGATCACTTCTCCTCTTAAACAATTCCTGGAATAACAGAATCTCAATAATTTCCCTTAGATGTTGATCTCTATCCTTCCGATTTCTTCCGTTTTGCTGACGCCCCATCTGCAGATACTGCTGTTCCACATCTTCTTCATCTGCCATCTCCAGTTCCTCTTTTTCTTCCCGCATCATTCTGTCATATACCCGCCTGCACATCAAACGGAGCTGAAGCTGATCAGGATATTCATCATACATCATGCTCCCCTCATATTCCATCCGGTCGCACTCATCCTCTACATAAGGCAGAACTTTTTTTGCCGTCTGTGGATACATACTTTTCATATACTCAAAATCGTAGCGTTCAATTCTTTCGTCATCATACTGAAGCGGCATAGGATATGCCATATAATATGGTAACCGATAATCCATAAAAATACCTGCTCTTTCCTGTTTCATCTAATTTACTATATGAAAAAATATCCAAAGCGTGAAAAATACAAAAAAATACGTTCTGAATGAAATCTACTCTCATTCAGAACGTATTTTGTTTCGTCACTCTTTGTTATTTTACTGCGTTCTGCCTTGCAATCGCTTTCTTTAGTGCGACTTCCGCACGGAGTACATCAATTCCGTCCTTCTTTGCAAGTCTCTCTTTTGCACGCTCTTCCGCTTTCTTTGCACGCTCTACGTCAATCTCCTCCGGCCACTGTGCATCTTCTGCAAGTACCGTGATCTTATCCTTCTGAATCTCAACAAATCCACCGAGGATTGCTGCTTTCTTCACTTCCGATTCATTGTGGATCTTCATAACGCAAGGCTCTAAGATCGTTGTAAGCGGAATATGGTTCTGATATACACCCATCTCTCCTTCGACCGATACAAATTCGAGGAATGTCCCCTCGCCTTCGTAGAATACTTCATCCGGAGAGATGATCTTCAATTCAAATCTCTCTGCCATAGGAACTCCCTCCTACTTCACGCGAGCAAGTACGTCATCAATATTTCCTGCGTTCAGGAAGTAACCTTCCGGAATATCATCGTGTTTTCCTTCGAGGATCTCCTTGAATCCCTGAACAGTCTCACTGATCGGTACATAACGTCCTTCAAATCCTGTGAACTGTGTCGCAACGAAGAACGGCTGTGATAAGAATCTCTGGATCTTTCTCGCACGGGATACAGTAAGCTTATCGTCTTCGGAAAGCTCATCCATACCAAGCATTGCGATGATATCCTGTAATTCTTTGTATTTCTGAAGAATTTCCTGCACACCGCGGGCTACATTATAGTGCTCTTCGCCTACGATATGTGGATCAAGCATTCTTGATGAAGACTCCAGTGGATCTACCGCCGGGTAAATACCAAGCTCTGTGATCGCACGGGAAAGTACGACTTTCGCATCCAGATGGGCGAATGTCGTAGCCGGAGCCGGGTCAGTCAAGTCATCGGCAGGTACGTATACAGCCTGAACGGATGTGATAGAACCGTTCTTTGTAGATGTGATACGTTCCTGAAGAGCTCCCATCTCTGTCTGAAGTGTAGGCTGGTAACCTACGGCTGAAGGCATACGTCCAAGAAGCGCTGATACCTCTGAACCTGCCTGTGTGAAACGGAAGATGTTATCGATGAACAGAAGTACGTCCTTTCCACCTTTGTCACGGAAATACTCTGCCATTGTCAGACCTGTCAGACCAACTCTCATACGAGCTCCAGGTGGCTCATTCATCTGTCCGAATACCATGGCTGTCTTATTGATAACTCCTGATTCTGTCATTTCGTAGTAGAGGTCATTTCCTTCACGGGTTCTCTCTCCTACACCTGTAAATACAGAATATCCACCATGCTCTGTTGCAATGTTTGTGATAAGTTCCTGGATCAATACTGTTTTACCTACACCGGCACCACCGAACAGTCCGATCTTACCACCTTTCTGATATGGACAAAGTAAATCGATTACTTTGATACCAGTTTCCAGCATTTCTGCCTCGGTTGCCTGCTCCTCGAATGTAGGCGCTTTTCTATGAATCGGTTCATATTCCACGTCTGTCGGAGCCGGTTTCTCATCGATTGCTTCTCCAAGTACGTTGAAGATACGTCCTAATGTATGTTCTCCAACCGGTACTGTGATCGGTGCACCTGTCGCAACCGCATCCATTCCGCGCACAAGTCCGTCTGTCGGACCCATGGCGATACATCTTACTGTATCATCTCCCAGATGCTGCGCAACTTCTACAACTAACTTTTCGCCATTGGATCTTGTGATCTCAATCGCTTCGTTAATCTCAGGAAGCTGGCCCTCGGCGTATTTTACGTCCAATACCGCGCCGATGATCTGAGTGATTTTACCTATATTTCTCTCTGCCATCTTTTCACTCCTAATCTGTTTTCCAATACTACAATGCCTCTGCACCCGCGATGATCTCAGTCAGTTCCTGAGTGATCGCACCCTGACGGGCTCTGTTATATTTCAATGCCAGGTCTTCGATGATCTCTTCTGCGTTGTTTGTCGCAGAATCCATCGCCTGCATACGCGCACCATTTTCACTTGCAACGGCCTCTACAAAGGCTCCGTAGAGAATGCTTGTCATATATTTTGGAACAAGCAGTCCGACTGCCACTTCCTCTTCAGGCTCAAAGTTCATCAGCGTCAGTTTATCCACAGAACTTTCTCCCTCTTTTTCCTCCTCTGCGATTGCAGCGGTGTCTACCGGAAGTAATTTTGTAAGTGTCGGAATATGACTTACAGTATTCTTGAAGAATGTGTATGCCACATAGATCTCACCGATCTCCCCTGCCGCAAAATCAGTCAGAAGTCTTTTGCTGATCGCCTGTGCATCACTGTAAGAAGGTTCTTCGATCACGTCAGAGAAATCTTCCACGATCTCATATCCCTTTCTCTCCAATGCTTCCGCACCTTTATGTCCGACCGTATACAGACGGATATTTTCTTTCTCGATTCCACTTCCAGTAATCAGTTTCACGATATTAGAATTGTATCCGCCTGCGAGACCTCTGTTTGATGTCACAACTACGATTCCGACTTTCTTAGAGTCGCTCTTCTGCAAGTATGGATGCTCAATGTTTCCTGCTTTTGCAAGCATGGAAGTCACTGTCGCATACATGCATTCGAAATATGCTTTTGAATTTTCCGCGCGGGTTCTTGCTTTTTGCAGCTTTACAGTAGAAATAAGTTTCATGGCTTTTGTAATCTGCTGTGTACTCTGCACACTGCTTCGACGTCTTTTAATCTCTCTCATTGATGCCATGATATAGTTCTCCTCTCACCTGAATGGTAATCGCTACCGCACTAAAATTCTGCTTTAAATTCATTGATTGCTTTTACAAGTGCTTCTTCTGTCTTGTCAGAAATTACTTTTTCTGTACGGATTGCTTCTGGAATTTCCGGATATTTTGTCTGAATAAATTCAAACAGTCCTTTTTCAAAACGAAGCACATCTTCTACCGGAATATCCAGCAGATGTTTCTGTGTTGCCGCATAAATGATGATAACCTGGTATTCTACCGGCATTGGCTGATACTGTGGCTGCTTTAACATCTCTTTGATGCGGGCACCCTGTGCAAGACGTTCTGTCGTATCTGCATCAAGCTCAGAACCGAACTGTGCGAAAGAAGCAAGCTCACGGTACTGTGCAAGGTCGATACGGATCGGTCCTGCGATCTTTTTCATCGCTTTGATCTGTGCAGAACCTCCAACACGGGATACGGAAATACCCGGGTTGATCGCCGGTCTGAAACCAGCATTGAACATCTCTGTTTCGAGGAAGATCTGACCATCTGTGATAGAGATAACATTTGTAGGGATGTATGCAGATACGTCACCTGCCTGTGTCTCAATGATCGGAAGTGCTGTCAGAGAACCTCCGCCTAATTTGTCAGATAATCTTGCTGCTCTCTCTAACAATCTAGAGTGCAGATAGAATACATCTCCCGGATAAGCCTCACGTCCTGGTGGACGACGGAGCAGTAAGGAGAGTGTACGGTAAGCTGTCGCATGTTTGGACAAATCATCGTATACTACGAGAACGTCCTCTCCATTTTCCATCCACTCTTCACCGATCGCACATCCTGCATATGGTGCAATGTACTGAAGAGGTGCCAGCTCACTTGCTGTAGATGCAACGACTGTTGTATAATCCATTGCACCATGTTCTTCAAAAGTCTGAACGATATTTGCAACAGTAGATGCTTTCTGTCCGATCGCAACGTAGATACATTTTACGCCCTGACCTTTCTGATTGATAATTGTGTCGACTGCGATCGCTGTCTTACCGGTCTGTCTGTCACCGATGATCAACTCACGCTGTCCTCTTCCGATCGGCACCATGGAGTCGATCGCTTTGATACCTGTCTGTAATGGAGTATCTACGGATTTACGAGAGATAACTCCGGAAGCAACTCTTTCGATCTGGCGGAAAGATGTTGCCTGAATCGGTCCTTTTCCATCGATTGGCTGACCTAACGCGTTTACTACACGGCCTAACATGCAATCACCGACCGGCACTTCTACTACACGGCCTGTTGTCTTTACAGTATCACCTTCGTTGATGTTTCTGTTATCACCTAAGAGAACCGCACCAACGTTGTCTTCTTCAAGGTTCAATACCATACCATATACTTCTCCAGGGAACTCTAACAATTCTCCCTGCATTGCATTTTCCAGTCCGTGGATACGCGCGATACCATCGGCTACCTGAATAACCGTTCCAACATCAGATACTTCTAACTCTGATGCATATCTTTTAATCTGTTCTTTAATGACAGAGCTGATTTCTTCTGGTTTTAAATTCATGGAGCGAATCCACCTTCCTTCTATTTTTTGTGCTCTAGTGAATCTGGATCTTTCTCAACTGTTTTGATAATTCATAGAGCTTCGTCTTAATACTGCTGTCCACAACACGGTCTTTGATACGGATCACCATGCCTCCGATCAGACTTTCATCAACATCGTAATTCATCTCAAATGTCTCATACTGTGTTGTCTCAAGCAGACGTTTCTCGATATCACTTTTCTGTTTGTCGCTCAGCGCAAAAGCTGTCGTCACATTTGCGATACCGATCTTCTTTTCTTCCTTTACAAGTCCGATAAAGTATTCAAATACGGACACTGTATCCGGGTAATGACCTTTTGTGATCAATAATGTCATCAGTCCAATGATCTCGCGGGATACATGACCGCCGAATGTTTCTTCGATGATCTTCACTTTATCTTCTTTGATGATCTTCGGATGATTCATTAATCTGCTCAGTTCTTCGTTTGTGCGTAAAACTTCCAGCACATCCTGAACCTCTGTGAAGAACAGATCCATCTTGTTCTCCTCAACAGCAACGGCAAACAATGCATCACCATATGTTTTAGAAACTAACTTAGCCATGTACGTTCACCCATTTCTTTTAATGTTTCATCGATTAGACTTTCCTGTACATTTGTATCGATCGAAGCCTTTACGACTTTTCCTGCCATAAGAGAAGCAATTGCTACCATCTCCTGCTTCATCTCATCCAATGCACGTTTCTTCTCTAATTCAACCTCTGCGTTTGCACGCGCTATAATACGGGCTGCCTCTTCTTTCGCTTCTGCAACAATCTGTGACTCTGTCTTCATCGCTTTCTTGCGGGCTTCGCTCAGGATGACCTGCGCTTCTTTGTCCACTTCTTTTAACTTTGTCTCATATTCTTCTTTGAATACGACAGCATCTGCTCTCTCTTTCTTTGCAGTATCCTGTTCTTCCTTTACCCGTCTCTTACGCTCGTCAAGCATCTTTCTGACCGGTTCAAATAACAGGTAGGACAACAGTGTGAAAAGTACGAACATCGCAATTGCAAGTGTACACGCATCGAACAGCAGTTGTGCATCCAGGTTAAATAAACGTTCCAAGGTTCAGCCTCCTTCCTTCTATTATTTTCATCTCTTCCGTTTTTCAATCTGCTTCTGTACGGAATCTCTTTTTTATAACTGACCTAATAATGGGTTAGCGAATAATAAGATCAGCGCGATAACAAGACCATAAAGACCTGTTGTCTCTGCTACGGCCTGTCCTAAAAGCATTGTGGATGTGATGTCTGATTTTGCTCCCGGGTTTCTACCAACTGCAGATGCACCATGACCTGCTGCAACACCCTGTCCAATACCAGGTCCGATACCTGCGATCATCGCAAGACCTGCACCGATTGCTGAACACGCTAAGATTAATGCTTCGTTTGTAATTTGACTCATAATAAATTCCTCCTGTTTTACAATTCATTTTCGTAAAATTTCCCTGCCTGCTAAGAGGCTGATTATTCTGCTTCCGGTAATTTATCATTGATAAATACCATTGACAGCATACAGAACACATATGTTTGAATACATCCTGAGAAGATGTCAAAGTATATGTGCAAGATACCTGGCCATCCGATTGCGAACTTCGATAACAGGCCATATAAAAGACCCATGATAACTGTTCCGGATACAACGTTTCCGAACAGACGCAATGAAAGCGAGAACGGTACCGCGATCTCACCGATCAAGTTGATCGGGAATAAAATTGGCAGCGGTTTAAACAATCCGGTGAATGCTCCGACCTTGTTGTAACGAATGTTATTATACTGGATCAGTATAAACGTTATCACACCAAGTGGAAGTGTTACACCGTAATCCGCTGTCGGTGGACGAAGTCCAAGAAGCCCTGACAGGTTGCTGACGATCAAGAATAAAAACAGCGTTCCGATATAATTCCGGTAAGGGATTCCATTTTTCCCCATGCTGCCTTTTACCATGCCGTCCAGCGCTTCCACAACCATCTCTGCAATGTTCTGCAATGTTCCAGGTTCCCCTTCGGTATCCCGGAGCTTACTGCGGACAATGAGTGCAAAAATGATAAGAAGTACGCACACAACCAGTACACTGACATGTGTCGTTGTCAGCCACAGTTCCTGCCCAAACAAGTGAAATTTGACAAGCCCGTGTATCATAAAATCAGGTCCGTCTGCAGCTAAAATTCCTAAGCCAGTTCCCACATGATCACCCTCCTTTACTTAGATTTTTGGAGTCTTACAAATACTCTGTGCGTCCACGGCTGGAGATACGCCGAGATCTTCAGACTCATAACGCCGATCAGCGCCGCAATGATATTGCCTACCTGAAAGTAAGCTGTCACTCCAAATACGACTGCAACAACAAAAAGACGGATTACATATGTCTTACGCATATGCTTCGGTGCACCCTCTTCCCCAAAGTCAAGAGCATCCTCGATCGACCGCTTCATATGTATCATCATACCGAGTGCCGTTGCAATTCCGATCCAGAGACCAACCGCAACAGACAACGTATTATCCGTCACGACCAGACAGATGATCTGTGCCAGAATTCCATATACAATTATGCCAGCCGCCAGTTCCTTCACTGTATTGTCTGCACTATTCATCTTTATGTTCCTCTTTCTCTTCTGGATCTTCATTTGCATGTTTTGCCAAGTAATATGTGTTGCGTCCTCCGGCCAGCACACCCATGATCACCAATGGGATAAACAGTGAAATGGAGAACTTTTTTTCCAAAAACACCGCAAGAAAAACGCACAAAAAAATAGGGGTGATCATACTTAATCCAAGCTGTGTAATAAGTGCAAATGTACGATACACACTTCTTTTATACTTCATAACTCGATCCCTACTTTCAATTCATATTTTCCTGTCCTTTTTATTATAACATTTTTAGGGTTCTTGTCTAGGTTTTTTACAGTTTCTTTATTAATTCTGTCTATAATTTTAGTGAATCTTCCTATGATTATATATCCCATTCTAACCGGTGTAAATGCCCCTCTAAATTCATTCCTGCGAACTGATTCTGACGAAGTGCCTCATAAAGTACGATCGCCACAGAATTTCCAAGGTTCAGTGAGCGGATATCCCCTACCATCGGAATACGGATACTGTCTTCTTTATGGTGGACTAAAATCTCCTCCGGGATCCCTGCGCTCTCCTTCCCGAACATGATATAACAATCCGGCTCATACTTTACATCCGTATAGACATTTGGAGCCTTTGTCGTCGCCATATAGATCTTTGCCCCCGGATTTTTCTCCAGAAAATCATTGTAGTCAATATAGGTTGTCACATCCAGCTGGTCCCAGTAATCCATACCGGCCCGTTTGATTGCTTTTTCATTTAGTCGGAATCCAAGCGGTTCGATCAGATGCAGTCGTGTGTTTGTTGCCACACACGTCCTCCCGATGTTTCCTGTATTCGCCGGGATCTCCGGCTCAAATAACACGATATTTAACATTTCTTCTGCCTCCTTTATCTCTTTTGCTCCCTCAGACGTTCAATAAATCTTTCCAGCCTTCCAAGCGCCACCTTCAGATCTTCCAGAGAATACGCGTAAGAAATACGGATAAATCCTTCTCCACTTGCCCCGAAGGCAGTCCCCGGCACAACTGCCACCCGCTCTTCCTCGAGAAACCTCGTGGCAAATTCTTCTGATGTCATTCCAAACTCGGAAACATCCGGGAACACATAAAATGCTCCGTACGGCTCAAAACATTTCAGCCCGATCCTTCTGAACTCATGCATGAGAAATCTTCTTCTCTGATTGTAAGCTTCCCGCATCTCATCAACTTCCGGCTGACAGTTTCTAAGTCCTTCGATCGCTGCATACTGGCTGTTTGTCGGCGCACACATAATCGCAAACTGATGGATCTTAATCATCTGCTCAATAATCTCCGCCGGACCACACGCATACCCAAGCCTCCATCCGGTCATCGCAAACCCTTTGGAAAATCCATTGATCATGATCGTCCGCTCCCGGAGACCCGGAAACTCTGCGATCGATACATGCTCTCCCTGATAGCTCAATTCTGAGTAAATTTCATCCGAAATCACAAACAGATCATGCTCTTTTACCACTTCTGCGATCGGTTCCAGATCCTCCCTCGTCATGATCGACCCCGTTGGATTATTTGGAAATGGCAGGACAAGAATCTTTGTGCGAGGTGTTATTGCCGCCTCCAACTCCTCTCTTGTCAGCTTAAACTCATTTTTATTTTGAAGAGGGATCACAACCGGCACACCGCCTGCAAGTACCGCACACGGAAGATACGATACATAACTCGGCTGTGGGATCAGCACTTCATCGCCCGGATCGAGCATTGCACGCATTGCGATATCAATTCCCTCGCTCCCGCCGACTGTCACGACTACCTCTGACTTTGGATCGTATACGACAGATGTTTTTCTCTGAATATAATTACAGATTTCTTCTTTTAATTCCTTCAGCCCAGAGTTTGATGTATAAAATGTCCTTCCCTTTTCCAGCGAATAAATTCCTTCCTCCCGGATCCGCCAAGGTGTGTCAAAATCCGGCTCCCCAACTCCAAGAGAAATGGCATCTTTCATCTCATTGACGACATCAAAAAACTTACGGATTCCCGAAGGCTCTATTTCTACTACTTTTTTTGCTAACGGATTCCTCATTACGGTGTCACCAACATCCTTTCTGATTCTGTCTTTGCCACAAGTACTGCTCCATGATCTTTGTACTTCTTCAATACGAAATGGGTCGCTGTGCTCAGCACGGCATCCAGCGGCGCCAGTTTTCCTGACACAAATTCAGACACTTCTTTTAAAGTCCTTGCCTTCAATGTGATCAGAAAATCATATCCCCCCGAGATCAGATACACCGCATTGACTTCCGGATAGTTGTAAATTCTCTCTGCAATCCTGTCAAATCCCTGATTTCTCTGTGGTGTCACTTTTACCTCGATCAAAGCAACCACCTGCTCCTCACCGGTCTTCTCCCAGTCGATCAGCGTATGGTAGCCACAGATGATCTTCTCTTTCTCCATCTGCGCGATCTCATTTGCAATCATCACCTCATCTGAGCCGAGCAGTACTGCTAACTCCTGCAGATTTATTTTGCTGTTCCTTTCAAGATATTTTAAAATCTCTCTTCTCATTATACTTTCCCTTCTTTCCTGTCCTGTTCGATAAATGACTCATAGATCCTTGCAAGCTCATCCGGCTGAGGTCTGTCCAGAAAACGCCGCTCGCTTCCCCCAGACAACACGCGCTCCTTCCTGTTCGTCGTATGTCCGATGACCGCTGCCTGCTTTCCTGCCTCCTGAAGTTTCTGCACAAGCGCCTCTCCATTCTGTGTAAAGATCAGAAGACTTCCCACTGACGTCATCTGATACGGATTCAAGCGGAAATATTCGCAGATTTCTACTGTTTCCTGCTGAATAGACATCTTCTTCATATCTGCTTCCAATCCTACATCAGCTGCCTCGGCTGCTTCCCACAGTGTCGCCAGAATTCCTCCCGGACCGATCTGATAGATTGCCGAAGCGCCATGCTCTCTGGCAGTCCAGATCTGTTCCAGCGCAAACAATTCCTGCTCCATCCCTTTGATTCGATTCAAAAATGCCGGAACAAATCTCTTCGCCAGCTCTTCTTCTTTCCTGCCTGCAACCCGCAGCATTCCCTCAAGCCCGATCCATCCTGCAAGCACAATATCCTGCCCTGCTTCTGCTACCATCTTTTGAGGAATCTCTTCTTCCGCCGTTCCAACTGCATTGACATGCACAATCGCCTCGCAGATGGCGGGACTTACTTCTGCCTTGGCACAGAGAATCTGAAGATTCTGCCCCTCTGCCGCCTGCTCCATCCATTCTACCATCGCCTTCAATCTGGATTCGTATGCATAAGGCGGAAGCTGGATCTGCACATCCACACCGATTGGATCTGCACCTCGGGCAGCGATATCATTTACCGCTCGCGCCATCGCAAATATGCCGATACTTTTCGCACTTCCATACACCGAAGTCCCGGAAAAAATCACCGGAGCCGACTCTTTTACGCGGATCCCCGCACACATTTCCTCAGAAGTCGGTTCAAACATCGACTCATCTCTGACAGTATGTAATTGTTTTAAAATAGAACGCTTCAGCACAGTTCCTGACACATTCCCTATTTTCATGCTTTCCCAGTCCTTTCTTTTGTTCTGCCCATCATCTGTTCTCTGCTCCTATATGATTAGAACAAATATGGCACAACTCCGGTCAGAATCATTGCTACAATAATTACGATAATGATCACCGATGCAATCTTTCGAAATTTCTTATTATAAAAATTCATTGTTCTTCTTCCTTTCTTCCACCAACTACTATTGCACATTTCTTCCCTTCCTGCCGGAAGATATTTCTTCATTCTATACCGTTTCTTCCTCTTTTGCAAGAAACCAAAAGCGGATTTTCCCGAATCTTTTTCTAAAATACTGTTTCTTCTTCCATCTCACAAACTTCTACCACACGCGCCTCATAGTTCAGTGGATTCCGATTCTGATAATCAAATAAAAGTACCGTCTCTCCTCTGGCAGCATCTTCGGTCACTCGATAGCAAAACCGTTCGATATGTGTCATCTTCCGCAACTGTCGTTTGTCCCATTTTTCATATCCGACAAGATACTTATGTGCTTTTGCTTCTTCATCATAAAATTGCTGCTGCTCTTCTTTTTTCACCGTCTCTTCTCCCGCAAATGCCGGTCGGCTTTTTGCATTTTCCCTGAGATAAAAATCAAAAATAAGCAGTTCCCGATACAATTCTTCCCTCTCCGGATCTATCTTCTTCGCAAATGCATACAGAATCTCATACCGTGTCACCCTCGCGTGACTTAAAAAGGTCTGTCCCTCTTCATCATAATATGCGCCCAACTGCTCATACATCGAAAAGGAATCCGGAAATGCCTTTTCAAGCGCCCCAAGTGTGTACGAAAACTGTCTGCTGTTATAGTAAACTTCTACCATCTCTTCCACCCTCTTCAGGCGAAGCACATCGCTGTAAGGAAGCCACTTTGTGTAAAGCACTTCATACGGTGGTCTGCTCTTATACACAAGCCCATACTGTTCCTTCTGTTCCTCCATATAGGAGCCTTTCAGCACTTTCAGAAAACCTAACTGTAACTGTTCCGGTGCAAGCGCATAGACATCGTTGAAAGATCTTCGGAAGCTCTCGTAATCTTCATACGGAAGCCCCGCGATCAAATCCAAATGCTGATGGACATTTCCGTAAGCATTGATCTGTCTGACGATGCGTGCCACCTCTTCAAACTTCATCGTCCGGCGGATCTCCCGGATCGTCCTCGCATTGGTAGACTGTACGCCGATCTCCAGCTGGATCAGTCCCGGTCGCATCTGACTGATCAAAGAAAGTTCCTCCTCATTCAGGAGATCAGCCGACACTTCAAAATGAAAATTCGTAATCCAATTGTCATGCTCAATCAAATATCTCCAAATCTCCATCGCATGTCCGTGCTTACAGTTAAACGTCCGGTCTACAAATTTCACCTGCGGCACTTTTTCATCAAGGAAAAACTGTAATTCCTTCTTCACGAGCTCTAAATCACGGAAACGCAGGCACTTGTCTACTGAAGAAAGGCAGTAACTACAGGAAAACGGACATCCTCTGCTTGTCTCATAGTAAACGATCTTATTCTGAAAATCTTTCATGTCATGGTAGACAAATGGGACTTTGCTCAGATCCATTACCGGGCGCCATGGATTCTCCAGAATCTGCCCTTTTTCTCCCCGGTAAGTGATCCCGTCAATCTTCTCCAGACTTCCACCTTCCATATAGTAATGTACCAACTCCCGGAATGTCTCTTCCCCTTCTCCCTTCATCACTCCGAATACTTCCGGAAGTCTCTGAAGAACTGTCGGACTGTCATAAGATACTTCGGGGCCTCCGATCCAGATTGGCACTCCTGGAAGAATCTTTCCTGCCTCCCTCACAAGCTGCTCTACATAATCCAGATTCCAGATATAACAGGAAAAGCAAAGAATATCCGGTTTCTTCCGGTACAGATCCATCAAAATATTATCTACCTGCTGGTTAATCGTATACTCCGCAATTTGTATCTCTTCCCGATATTCCGGCACATACGCCCGAAGACTGTACACGGCCAGATTGGAATGGATGTATTTCGCATTAATCGCTGTTAATAAAATGTTCATATACGCCTCTTTTCTGCGCCAACTGTACCTTGCGGCAAATCTGCGCCTGAAATATTGTTTTATTTTACTATATATTGTACTTTTTCGCAATTCCCAGTTGACATTTTCACATAAACAAGGTAAAATATAGACTCGTGCAGCCGGGGTGTTAGCGGTACCTTGTACCCACAATCCGCTATAGTGGGGGTGATGTTACACGGAGGGCTTATGCTTGTGAAGCTGCCCTCGGAAAGTGGCGTTGAGGCTTGGGTCTTACGCGACGGAACTCTGTGAACCGTGTCAGGTCGGGAACGAAGCAGCACTAAGCAGAGACCTCCGGGTGCCGTAAGGGTGCCTGGGCTGAGTTAACTACCGAGGTAACGTTCGGGAGGTAAGTTCGAAGTGTAACGCACGAAAAAATATGGACTTACTTGCGGTGAGTGTCTTTCAGATGCTCACCGTTTTTTTATTTCCTCATTTACACTAGATTTCTCCGGTGGTAAAATACAGATAGACAAAATCTTTAACACAACGAATGAGCAGAAAGAAGGTTATCAAATGAAGGAATCACTCACAAAAGAAACACTGGAAGCATTTCAGAATGATTTCCGCGCAAACACACTTCACACTGTTGCGAAAAATGCCGTCACTGTAAATGGACTCTTAAAATCATCCAGAAACAGCGAGGCAGCCCGCAGCACAAGACACGAATTTTCCATCTCCCTTGAACAAGGAGAGATTACCAATCAGATGCAGAGTGGACGTTGCTGGATGTTCGCCGCACTCAACACATTCCGCTTTGAAGTCATGAAAAAACTGAATCTCGAGACATTTGAGCTGTCACAGAATTATACTTTATTCTACGACAAACTTGAGAAAGCAAATTATTTCTTAGAAAGCATTCTTGACACACTTAAGGAACCTGTAAATGGAAGACTGATCTCCCACCTTCTTACAGACCCGCTCGGAGACGGTGGTCAATGGGATATGTTGTGCAGCATTATCCGCAAATACGGTCTCGTCCCGAAGGATGCGATGCCGGAGACAGCCTGCTCTTCTGCAACACGCGAAATGGCAGGATATATGACAAAAAAACTTCGTGAATTTGCCTGCACCCTCCGCAAAGCGAACGAATCCGGGGCTTCTATCGATGAACTTCGCATGCAGAAAGAATCTATGATGAATGAAATCTACCGCATTCTCTGCATCTGTCTCGGTGAACCTCCGAAGACATTCGATTTTGAAGTGCGCGACAAAGATAAGAACTTCCATCGCGATACACAGATCACTCCTCAGCAATTTTACGAAAAGTACATCGGTCTGAATCTCGATAACTATATTAGCCTGATCAACGCTCCAACCAGCGACAAACCATACCACCGTAGCTACAGCGTCAAATATCTTGGAAATGTCAAAGAAGGACGCCCGGTGCGCTACCTAAATCTGGAAATTGAAGAGTTAAAGAAAGCCGCAATCGCACAGATGCAGGACGGTTCCCCGGTATGGTTCGGCTGTGATGTCGGAAAATATTCCTGCGGCGAGAACGGTGTGATGGATCTTGACCTCTATCAGACGGAAGAACTTCTCGGTACCACCTACCATATGACAAAAGCCGAGCGTCTGGACTATCATGAGAGCCTTATGACACACGCAATGACATTTATGGGTGTCAATCTAGACGAGAACGGAAACCCAGATCGCTGGCGTGTCGAGAACAGTTGGGGAGAAAAATCCGGTAAGAAAGGCTACTATGTCATGAGTGATGCATGGTTTGACGAATATATGTACCAGGTTGTTGTCAATAAAAAATACCTTCCGGAACAATTTGTCAAAGAATATGAATCTGAACCGATTCTCCTCGAACCTTGGGATCCAATGGGCTCACTCGCATTATAATTTTAAAAAAACAGAAGGCACTGGAAAGTTATCCACGTACCTTCTGTTTTTTTGCTTTCTTTTCCACAAATCGCCCTCTTATTCCATGGAGTTTTCCTCCGCTTTCTTTCTTGCCTTTTCTTCTCTCAGCTCCCGAAAGAAAGATTTCATCAACTGACTGCACTCCTCCTCCAACACTCCAATCTCCAGTTCTACTTGATGATTGAACTGCGGCACTTGCAGCAGATTAAAAATCGACCCTGCACATCCCGCTTTTGGATTCATACATCCGACAACAACTTTCTTCATCCTCGACTGCACGATCGCTCCCGAACACATCTGACATGGCTCCAACGTAACATACATAGTACAATCCTCCAGCCTCCAGTCATCCATCTTCCTGCTCGCCTTCTTGATTGCGATCAGCTCCGCGTGGGCAAGCGTATTCTTGTCAATCGTTCTCCGGTTATATCCTCTTGCAATAATTTTATCCTGATATACGATCACACAGCCAATAGGCACTTCTTTCAGCGCATATGCCTTCTTCGCCTGCCGAATTGCCTCTTTCATGTACTTTTCATCCTGATTCATCTTCCTGTTTCCTCTGCTCTCTTTCTACTGTCCTTTTTCTACTTTTCTGCACCAATATCCAAATCTCTCATAATCATTTCGCTCTTGCTCAGAAAGTGTGACCGGCAATCCTTCTGCTTCCCGAAATTCCAAAAAACCAAAGCACTCTGCCGCCTGCCGCTCTCTCCGGTGATAAATCCCCGGCACACCAAGTATGCAGTCATCCCCCTCCTCGATCAGAAGCAGATGATGATAGTTGTAGTAACCATGCAGCAAAAAACTGTTGTTCGCCAGCTTCCACTCTCCGCGCGCAAGTTCCCCCAGATCATTTCTCCGAATTTTCCTGCATTGCAGACGTTCCTTTCCACCGCACTCCTCATCGTCTGTCTGTCCCCCTGTACACGCACACTGCTCCGGGGCAATCTCCTGTTCCAGCACACTTTCTTCCGCAAAGCTTTCTTCCGCCTCTGCGTCATTTTCTTCACTTGGCTTTTCTGCTATCTCTTCTTTTTGGCTTTCTCTTCTGACGCATCCGGTAAAATTTACTTTTACCGGCTCCCATACCGCCGCGTAGAGAACCTTCTCTTCACACTTGATCAAAATCCCATCCAGACCATCCAGCCGTTCCTCTGTCTCCACCATCTGCGATACACTCCCATGCACGATCGGAAGCTCCCCAAGAGAGACTGTTTCACAACTTCCATGTTTCATGCAAAATCCAAAAATCTCCAATTTCTCATTTGCATGTTCCACGATTCCTTTCGCACTGATGCTAAAAACAGCTCCGTCTCTTTTCTGCTCTGCCCGTATAAAGCCAACATTTCTCACTGGTACAGATTCTTTATATTCATATAAATAACAGATTTGCTGTCCCATATTTCCGCAACATCCCTCAACTTGTCTTTTTCTTAATCTATGCACAAGCCAGGGAAAAAAGAACCAGAGCGTGTCTGAACTTCAGCTTCTCTGCACCTTCAAACACGCTCTGTCCTTCTATGAAACTAAAAATTTCTCTGTCAGTTCTTTAAAGCACTCACACTCTGCGATCTCTGTCACAGTCTTCTTTTCCCGCTCCAAAAGCTTTCCTAATTCTACAATGTATTGCGGAATCTCACTTGCAAGCATTACTCCCTGAAGTTCTCCCATATGTGTATCTGCTCCGGAAACAGAACCGCCCACGAAAAGCTGGAACGCATCTTCCGACCGATCTCCGACTTTTACTTTTCTTCCCGCAAATCCAATCTCTGCCACCTGATGCCTTGCACAGCTGTTCGGACATCCACTGATCTGAATCATTGGCAGCCGGCTTTCGCAAAGTCCGGCTTCTTTCACTGCCGCAAGGATTCCCCTGCAAAGCTTCTGGCTCTGCAAAATTCCCATTTGGCAAGATGGAGTTCCGACACAACTCAGTGTACGTGCAACCGGTGTCTGCATCATATGCGCCATCATCGCCTGAAGCTCTTCCGCCTGCTCCCGTGTCAAGTTGCGGACATACATCTCTTCTTCCATGCTCAGTCTAATCTGAGCCGCTTCCACTCGCTCCACAAATGCTGCGATCTTCTCAAGATCTTGCGCCGCAAGCTGACCACATACCGGGTGAAGTATCACTGTATAAAGACCTTCCTGACGCTGTGCGATGCAAGTACCATTCAAGTCTTCACAAGAAGACATTCCTTCTGCCGCAACCGGCGCAATCTCCTCGAACTGATGTGTTTTTTTCACTTCTTCCAGATGTTTCTCAAAACATTCTAAGAACGCCTCTGTCCCCATTCTTCTCGGAATAAAACGCGTACGTGCCTTCGCCTTATTCTCATAATCCCCTTCTGCAATAAACAGCTGGATCATCGCCTCAACGTAATACAGCACTTCCTGTGGACGGACCAGTGACGGGTAAGGAACTGCTACTGCCGGACCTTGTCCCATCCCACCAGCAAGCCACATGCGGAACATCGGAATCCCCTTCTCAGACACTGCCATAAATCCCATATCATTGATAGACGCAGCCGCCGTATCTTTCTCATCCGAAGAGAATGCCACTTTCAATTTTCTCGGAAGCTTGTATGAAGGAGCATTTCCAAGGAAATAGTTTCCAACCTGCAGCGCATACGGTGTCACATCAAATGCCTCTGCTTTTTCCACTCCCGCAAGCGGAGACAAGGAGACATTCCGCGGAAAATTACCGCCTCCTCCCCTTGTAAACAGATCATGATCGATCCCATCTTCCATAATATCGCATACACTGTCAATATCCAGATCATGAAGCTGCACTGCCTGTCTCGTCGTCAAATGTACTTTCTCCAGACCATACTTGTGCACATAAGAAAGAATCAGATTTAAGTGTTCCTTGGAAATCAATCCCGACGGTGTCCGCAGACGGATCATAAAGGACTTCTGATCCTGCTGCGCATATACACCCATCCCACCGGAAATACCTTTAAATTCTGCCTTGCTGATCTCCTTCTCCAAAAATCTGTGTCCTGCTTTTCTAAATTCTTGTACTTCACTTTTTAAAAACTCTTTGTAACTTTCCATATTTGCTCCTTTTCCTCTTCTCTTGCCGGATTACACGAATACTGGTGGTTCATAGGCATCCCCCAGCGTCACTTTCTTCTGTTCTTCCTTCCCAAGAAATGCCCATTCCGTCATGGTCTCCCACCCATGGATACTGCGGTCATACACCTGCACATATCCAATCTTATCTGCGTGTACCCGGACTGTATTTGTATCATATTCTCTGCCTGTATACGGGTTCACTTCTCCTTTGTCACGGTCTTCCAGTTCTGCGTCTGCCGCCGCTTTCACCTTCATCAATTCCTGCTCATATCTCCTCTCCAACATCGTCTTACCGCTGAGCTTCTTTTGCAGGTTTTCCGTCCGGTCTTCTTTTTGCGTATCGATTACCTCTATTTTCACTTTGTTCACACTCGCTTCTTTTCTAAAAAATTTAAGGATATGAAATCTATCGCCAATTCTTTGGGTTCTATTTTATCAGACAATAGAAAAAAGGTAAAGAGAACAGAACGTAAATTCTTTATGACTTCCTCTTCAAAAAAAGCAGCAGTATAAGTGTAGTTTCCCCTTATACTGCCTGCCTATACAAGTTTCTATGCCTATTTTTACTGCCTATTTTCTGTCTGCATGCGAATTTTTTCTCTCTGCCATTGCAGACATTTCCCCTTGGAAACGATTCTTAATAAGTTTCTCCCACATATTCTTCCAGTGTCACACCACTGTCCATGATCTTCTTTGCATCTTCTTTTCCGACATACCGGTAATGCCACGATTCATAGATGATCCCTGTCTCCGAAATCTTATCCGGTGGATATCTTAAAATAAATCCATACTTATAGCAGTTCTCTTCCAGCCATTTTGCCTCTTCGGTGTCTGCCTGAGCTTCATCCAGCATCCCGTAAGAAGAAGATACAATATCCGCAGCAAGTCCCAGCTCATGTTCACTCGTTCCCGGGTATGCCACCGACTTTCCTGTCTCCTCAAATGCCTCCAGATAGGTCATGCCCTGATCGATCCACTCCTGCATCGTCTGATTATAGATTGCCTTCTGCTCCTCGATCGTACGATATGCCGAGCAAATCTGAGGACTAAGTCCCGCTTCTCTGGCCGCTGCAAGCATCTCCTTGAGCGACTCTGCTGCTCTTGCATCAAATGTATAACCATTCTCCACTTCCGCAAGTTCCGGTTGATAATTTTCATCCAGCGGATGTGTATTATTCACCAATGTCAAATTCCACTCTTTTTTCTTCTCTTCATCGACAGTGTTCTTCTCTTCCTTATCCGAACTCTGCTTTGCCGCTTTGGCTTCACTTTCTTTGACTGCCTTCGCAACTTTGGCATCAACTGCTTTTGCTTCTGTCCTCTTTCCAACGAAAATACCGACAGCTCCTCCTGCTGCGAGCCCTGCCACAAGTGCGATCCCTGCGAGAGTAATCGCAATCTTCTTCAGCATTTCAAACTTGCGCTTCTGATTCCTGTCCTTTCTCGCCAGTGCTTCATCATCTATCCACATAATTTTTTCCTTTTCCTGCTGATTTTCCTGTAACATTTTTATTATACCATGTTTTTTCGTTTTTTTAAAGAATCGTGCCGAAAACTTTTCATGGGAACTTCTGTAAACAAAGCTCCTCACCGGCTTCCCTTACTGTTTCATTACCTTTCCTCTAAGCCTGTCCCATACTTCTGCCTGAAAATAAATGTATGCTCTGTCAAAAATAAAAATACCGGCCTGTCCCGCTGCTGCCATAACGAAAAACAACGTCTTCGTCATCTTCTTGGTAACCAGTAAGGATGGGAAAAAATACAATGCCGGAAGAAACATACTATTAAATACGAGATATTTCCACACCCACAAAATTATCTTTTTCTTCTGAATGCGTTCTGCTTTCGCAAGCGCTTCCCATCCGGCCTCCGCAAGCAGAAGATAGATTCCCATTGCCGCAAATGTCACACAGTACATCTTCTGCGGAGAAACGATCACACCAAGCAGAGTACATGCCGTAAGAAATGCTGCGCCGTAAGCAATCCCCCACTCTCTGACCACTATTCCAACACAAAATGCCGCTGCCGCCAGCAGAAACAGGGTACTTGTTTCAAATATGCTCCCCAGCACGATCAGCACGACTGCAAATGCAGCCAGTACTCCTGACAATGCTATTTTTCTTGCATTTACATGCATGAGCAAAGATCGCCTCCCATACATTCACACATCTGATCCGCACACCACAGATCACAACACATATTTCCAGTTCCAAATGTCGGTCTGCCATAACCATATCCGGTGTTCTGATAACGCTGTCCCCTCCACTGGAACTGATTGACTAGATTTGTATATTCCGGATTGCCCGGCTCCATAGATGCTGCACGCTGCGCATGCTCCATTGCCACAAGATTATTTCCCACACCATAGTTGGCAATCGCACTACAATAATACCAGCGCGCATTCTGATTCGACATGCTTGACAGTACATTTAAAGCTTCCCGGTAATGTCTTGCATTGATATAATTGCATGCCGCCTGCATCTTCGCATCATCCTCACTGCCGGAAGAATAAGATTGACCACTAGAATACCCTCCGGAATAATTTCCCGCATAGCCTCCAGAATACCCTCCATTCTCCCTCTGCTTCATAATCTGGTCATAAGCTTCCTGCACTTCTTTAAACTTCTCCTCCGCCAGATCAGAAAGCGGATTGTTCACATAGGAATCCGGATGATACTTCCGGATCAGTTCTCTGTACGCTTTCTTTACTTCATCGTCGGAAGCGCTCGACGGCACTCCCAGCACACTGTATGGATCTGTAATCATAATTCTCCTCTGTCTTCTCCTTTTATTTCTTTCTCTAATCTACTCTTTCCTGCCGTGTCCTCGGCCGCAGACTTTTCCTCAAACTTATTCCAAACGCCAACGTACAGAATATTTCGCAGAATATCTATGTTTTCCACACATGGCAACATTTCAAAACAGTTGCTGCACTCTGCAAGGATCATCGTGAGCATCTGCCTGCATCTCTCCTCATATCCTTCTTCGTCTGCCATCTTCAAAAGCGGATTATAACTGCCCTGCGCCCGGTCTTTCTCCAAGTCGTCATAGGCATCTAAAATATAAATAAATTTTCCAAGATAAAACCCCATCTTCCAGAGATTCTTCGACCAGACATCTTTTCGAAATAAGAAAAGTTCTCCCATCAATTTCCCAAAACAGCCTGAAACCGCATCGATATCCGTCTCGCCCGCCTTCTCATAATTCTGAAGCTTTGAAAGGCATTTCCGGATTACTCTGCATTTCTCCGGATACTTCTCTTCTACCTGCCGGTATAATTTCCGGTAAGTATGAAGTCCTACAAGCGCCGTCTTGCTCTTCTCATCCTTCCAGTCATCTAGAAAATGGTAATACGTCAGCACAATGTTCATATCCGCTGCATATTCTGTAATCTCATTGAAAAGCATGTCATGCTCTTTTAGCGGATGCACCATACACCGATGCTTCTCATGAACCGTCTCTGGCTCATACAAGGAAGTGAGCAACGTCACAAGAAATGTCATATCATATGTGAGTGTAACCTGACCTCTGAGTCCATGTCGTTCTTCCAGCACATGACACAGTCCACAGTAGTATGCCTTATATTTATAAAAATCTTTCATCTTCATCTCCGGCTTATATGCCGTCACATATCCGAACATTTCCGTCTCCTTTCACTCCACTGTTCAGCATTATATCATAACTGCATTCTAAAATGTTGAGAAATTTCTTAAAAATCTATGAAAAATATCGAAAAGAAGCACCGCCCCCACAATTCAAAGATTGCAAAAACAGTGCTTCCTAACTGCGCGATCAGGGGTTCGAACCCTGGACACCCTGATTAAGAGTCAGGTGCTCTACCAACTGAGCTAATCGCGCATTTTCTTTATTTTGTTTTTGTGTTTCCTTAACACAAGTGATATTATATAACAGTTTTTTAGAGAATGCAAGCAATTTTTTAAATTTTTTCAAATTTTTTGAAATATTTTTTGCGTGGTCGGAGATCACATTTCTTCCATATAATCTCCGACCGTCCGCAAACTATTTCCCGGACAATTACTCTGCCTGTTTATGCAGTGTAAACCCTCGTCCCATGACTTCATTGACCTGATTGATCACAATAAATGCCTGCTTATCAATCTCAAGCACAAGTTCGTTCAGCTTCGGTAATTCTCTTGACGATACGACTGTCATGATTGCAAAAGAATCTTTTCTGAGATATCCAGATTCCGTCTTGAAGAAGGTAGAACCTCTGTCCAGTTTCTCCTGGATCACTTTATTGATCTCTTCGTAATGATCGCTGATGATCTTTACCTGCATCTGTGTCTTACCCATAAGAAGCACTTTGTCTACCAGTGTTGAATAAATTAGAACAAGTAAAATTCCGTATAAGATCCGCTCTTTGTCTCTAAAGGACATCTGAATGATCAAAATTGTAAAATCAAATACATAGAGCCCAATAGATACCGGAAGTCCGAATTTCTTATTTAAGATCAGCGGTGGGATGTCCATACCTCCAGTGGAAGCTCCGGCTCTGATGACAAGCCCAACTCCAAGTCCCAGCATCAGTCCTGCAAAAATACTTCCGAGCAGAAAATCATCTGTCATATTTTGAATAAACTGTACTTTTTGAAACTGCGATAAGATCCACGGGAAATAAAACGTACTGATCAGCGCTGTGAGCGCAAATGATTTCCCGAGAATCAAGATTGCCAGGATAAACATTACTATATTAAAAATTGCAACAGACAATCCGATCGGCAGACCGAAATAATGTTCCAGTATCAACGCAATTCCTGTTGTTCCTCCTGTGATCAAGTCATTCGGCAATACAAATGCGGCAATTCCGCAAGAATAGATCGTATTTCCGATCAGCACCCACATAATTCTTTTTAAGCTGAAGACTTCTTTTAACTCTGCTTTTGTCGCCTCTTTCATGGTCCCACTCCTTCTCTTTAATCATTTAGCCGGATAAAGTGAAAAGAAGCAGGCCTTCCCGACCTGCTTCTTTTCTCTATATTCACTTCTGACTTTTCCGACTCTTCTCATGACAGTATACCTTCTTCTGCTTTTCTAAAGTATACTCTATCATTTTCAATTCAAATATTCAAGAACGAAATCGGACTTCCCAAAATTATTTTTGGAAACGATCCTATTCTTTCATCCGCTTGATCACTTTCAGACGGGTAAATTCTTCCCTCTCCTTTTCCTCCAGCGCATTGGAAATAGAATACACAAGTGCTGTATAAGTCGGTATTGTGATATTCTTTAATGCATTGGCACGTTTCTGTGTCTTCTTAATATTTCCCGCAAGGCGGTACGCAGCATTCTCTACCATCGACAATTTGATTGTCAGATCTTTTACCTGCTTAAAGGCCTCACGCGCCACATCAATGGATTCTTTTGTCGTACTGAAAGAATAAGTCGGCGCCTCCATCTCCGGCGTATAAGTGACCAATGGAATTTCTGTTCCCATAATACTTCGGCTTTTGATCCGGATTGATTTTTCAATTGGAACGGTGTAGGCAATCTGAGATACGAGATTGATCCCATGTTCGATGTTCGCACGCTGCAGACATTTATAAGCATATGTGAATGTCGAATCAATTTTCTCCTGAATCTCTTTTGCCTGATCAATCAGATCCATCAGCTCACGGATCAGAATATTTCGTTTCTTGTCCATCAGCTCATATCCCTGATTCGCAAGTGCCAGAGAATTTTTTGCAAGAATCAGATTTCCTTTTGTGGGAAATGTACGTGGATCCATAACACACTCGGCTCCTTTCCAGATATTCTAATCTTCTTCTCTTTCTTTTTTTATGCTTCCTTCTTCTCGTAGAAGCGTTCCAGAATCTTCGTGTCAATTCGGTCAAGCTCTTCTCTTGGAAGCATACGAAGCAGTTCCCATCCAAGATCCAGTGTCTCCTCGATTGTCCGGTTTTCTTCCATACCCTGTCCGATGTATCTTGCCTCAAATTCCTTACCGAATTCGAGATATTTTTTATCAATCGGCGAAAGTTCATCTTCTCCGATAACCGATGCAAGGTTTCTCGCCTCTCCTACTTTTGCATAAGAAGAGAACAGCTGATTTGCAAGATCCTGATGATCCTCCCTCGTATATCCTTTTCCAATACCATCCTTCATCAGACGGGAAAGAGATGGGAGGATATTGATCGGCGGATAGACAGACTGTCCATGAAGGTTTCGATCGAGAACAATCTGCCCCTCGGTAATGTATCCTGTAAGGTCTGGGATCGGATGCGTAATATCATCGTTTGGCATTGTCAGAATCGGAAGCTGTGTCACAGAACCGTTGACACCTTCCACGATTCCGGCGCGCTCATAGATTGTTGCCAGTTCGCTGTATAAATATCCCGGGAATCCCTTTCTACTTGGAATCTCTCCTTTGGAAGAAGATACTTCTCGCATCGCCTCCGCAAAAGATGTCATGTCTGTGAGAATAACAAGAATGTGCATGTTCTTCTCAAATGCAAGATACTCTGCCACAGTCAATGCTACCTTCGGTGTGATCAGACGTTCTACCACCGGATCATTTGCGAGATTCAAGAACATCGCAACGTGATCGGCAACCCCGCTCTCTTCAAATGTTCTGCGGAAAAATTCTGCAACATCATGTTTCACACCCATCGCCGCAAATACGATCGCAAACTGTTCATCCGAATCATCTCCCAGCGACGCTTGTTTTACAATCTGTGCCGCCAGCTGGTCATGCGGAAGTCCATTGCCGGAGAAAATCGGCAGCTTCTGTCCTCGGATCAGTGTGGTGAGTCCGTCAATCGCTGAGATTCCTGTGCGAATGTAGTTACGCGGATATTCTCTCTTTACCGGATTTAACGGAAGTCCGTTGATATTTCTGCGGAGTGTGGAAGTGATCGGTCCGAGATCATCGATCGGTTCCCCGATACCGTTAAATGTACGTCCCAGCATATCCGGTGACAATGCAACTTCCATCGGATGTCCAGTCAGCTTTGTATGCGTATTAGTCAGGGACATATTTTCTGTCCCCTCAAACACCTGGATCACCGCTTTGTCCTCGTAGATTTCAACAATACGTCCGATCTTTTTCTGATTGCCCTCTACAACAAACTCTACGATTTCTTCATAGAAAGCATTTTCTACGCCCTCAAGCACGATAAGAGGGCCGTTGATATTACTCAGTCCTAAATATTCTATTGCCATGACACAGCCTCCTTATGCGTTCTTTTCCATAATACGGTCATAAAATTGATCGATGGCTTTCATGTAGTCATCAAACATTTCCAGTTTATCATTCGGGACATCATACTTGATCGCTATGACACGCTCAAAGATGTCTTCCTCTTTCAATACCGAGATTGGCATTCCCATCGTGATCAATGCCTTTGATTTATCATATAAGTGAAGGATGACCTCCATCATTTTAAACTGTTTCTCCAGAGAGACACATGTATCATCTGCATGAAATGCATTCTGCTGTAAAAATCCAAGACGAATCACTTTTGCAATCTCCAGTACCAGCTTCTGATCATCTGGAAGCACATCGCTTCCGATCAGTTTTACGATTTCCATCAGACTGCTCTCCTGATTGAGAAGTGCCATCATCTGATTCCGGTAATCAATAAATTTATCTGAGACATGTTTTGCATACCACGGTGCAAGATCCATCAGATACTCACTGTAACTTGTCAGCCAGTGGATCGCCGGGAAATGTCTGGAGTATGCAAGACTCTTATCCAGTCCCCAGAAGCAGCGGACAAATCTCTTTGTATTCTGTGTGACTGGCTCAGAGAAATCTCCACCCTGTGGAGATACCGCACCGATGATCGATACAGAACCATCTGTTCCATTTAAATTGTGCATCATTCCGGCACGCTCGTAGAATGCAGAAAGTCTTGATGCAAGATAAGCCGGGAATCCTTCTTCTGCCGGCATCTCCTCCAGACGTCCAGACAACTCACGGAGCGCCTCCGCCCAACGAGAAGTGGAATCTGCCATGATCGCGACATCATATCCCATATCACGGTAATACTCTGCAAGTGTCAGACCTGCGTAAAGACTCGCCTCACGGGCAGCCACCGGCATGTTGGATGTATTGGCGATCAATGTTGTTCGATCCATCAACGGATTTCCTGATTTCGGATCCACAAGCTGAGTAAACTCTTCCAATACCTGTGTCATCTCGTTTCCACGCTCTCCACATCCAATATAAATGATAATGTCGGCATCCGACCATTTTGCGATCTGATGCTGTGTCATTGTCTTTCCAGTACCAAATCCACCAGGCACACAGGCTGTTCCGCCCTTCGCGATTGGGAACATCGTATCCAGAATACGCTGTCCGGTCACAAGCGGCTTGGATGCCGGAAATCTGTGATGCGTCGGTCTCGGCACACGAATCGGCCATTTCTGTGTCATCGTAAGGTCGATCGTCTTTCCACTCTCCAATTCCACCGTCACAAGTGGCTCATCGATCGTGTATTCTCCATCCGGCACTACCTTTGTGATCATTCCGCTGATATTTGGAGGAACCATACATTTGTGCATGATCGCCGCCGTCTCCGGAACTTCCGCGATAATGTGTCCGCCGTGAACCTCGTCCCCGACAGAAACCGTCATATGTGTGCTCCATTTTTTTGTCTTATCAAGTGAGTCTACACTGACACCCCTGCTGATATATGCACCGGAGTTTTCAGCGATACGCTCCAACGGTCTTTCAATTCCGTCAAAAATGTTGTTCAGGATTCCTGGTGCCAGTGTGACAGAAATCGCATCTCCACTCGCCTCAACCGTTTCACCCGGCCGAAGCCCTGTCGTCTCCTCAAACACCTGGATCGTTGTCCGTTCTTTATCAAGGGCGATCACTTCCCCGACAAGTCTTTCCTTCCCAACATATACCATTTCCGACATCTTAAATCCCGTGTTTCCTTTCAGGTAAACAACCGGACCATTGATCCCGTAAATCTTTCCCGTTCTAAGCATTTTCTTTCCCTCCTAAAAACAAGAATTTCTCGTATTCTTCTGCAAGGGACGCCTTAAAGGAGTGATCGATCAGAATGTTCTTCGCATGGATGACTGCCCGGATCCCTCCGATAAAGTCTTCTCTGCTGACGGTCAAGGAAGCTCCCGTGCGCTCTTCTAATTCTGCTTTTTTATCTTCATCTGTCGGATTAATATAAATCGTCACCTGTTCCCCGCCGGCAAATGCCATTGCTTTGTGGATATAAGAAGACAGAAGTTCTGTGTACGCTTCTGTCTGCATGTATTCATCTACAAGAACATGCACTCTGCGGAACAGTCTGTTCTTTAACTCTGTCTGGCATTTTCCCTGCTCACGCTTCAGATCAATCTGGGATTTTGCCATGGCTTTGTTGACCTCATGCTTTGCATTTGCCGTCTCTGCCTTCAGCTTCAGTTCTGCCTGTCTGAGTGCAGTCTCTGTATGCTCGTTATAAAGTTTTTCCAGCGCTTCTTTGTGATTCTGGATGATTGCATTTCCCTGGGCTCTCGCCTCTTCCATCGAAGCTGCCTGCAAGTTTTCAATTTTTTCTTCTAAAGTCATGTCATCGCCCTCTGTTTCATTATAGTTTCAGCCCGATGGCTTCATTTACATAGGATGTGATAAAGTCCTTCTTACGGCCGGTTCCGTGTCTGTCAGGGATCTCCACGAGCAGAGGCATCTTTCTCTTCAATTTAATATCATCAATGATCTCCGGGAATTCCCGTCCGAATTTTTCGGTCAGAAGGACAATTCCTACTTCCTTATCTTTGATGACATTCTGAAGCGCCTCATAGAGTTCGCCGCGCTCATGCACGACGACTCCGTCTACACCCGCAAGACGCATCCCTGTGTAGGTATCTACATTATCACTGATCAAATACATCTTCATCGGCTTATAATTTACCTAAGATCATGAAGGAGATGATCAGACCATACAGGCAGACACCTTCTGCAAGACCTACGAAGATCAATGATTTACCAAGTACGCTAGAATCTTCACTGATTGCTCCAAGAGCAGCACTAGCAGCACTGGCAACGGCGATACCACCACCGATACATGATAAACCGGTAACAAGAGCGGCAGCGATATATCCAAGACCTGTTGCGATAGAAGCAGAAGTAGCAGCTTCTGCAGCCTGTACATTTCCTCCGAACATCATGATCGATGCCACAAGAAATGCTCCAAAATAGAAGAATGCGTTTGTTCCGATTGCTCTTTTATAACGCTTCTTGTTTTTCTCTCCGATCAGATAATATCCGAATGGAAGAATGATACTTAATACTAAAGTTGCGATCAGAATTAATTTTGTTGCTAATGTCATAATAATAGCCTCCTAATGAAATTTTCCTATTGTTTCTTAATGATTTTGTATGGTTTAAATTCTCGTCCATTTCCTTTGTAGAAACGACTGAACATCTCATAATACTCAAGACGGAGTACCTGGATCCCTACGATCAGCCCTTCCATACCGCATACGAACAGGTTACCGAGTACAACGATCAGCCAGTTCGGTGTCCCCGCCTCAGCGCCTGCAAGCATCAGGACCACTTCCATCATCGCCGCATGGCTGACAGCAAATGCCCCGATACGGACAAACGATAATGTGTTTGAGAAATAACTCAGTAATGTTTCAAATAATTCGAAAAATCCTTGCACAAAGAACATCACTTTTCCTTCTGTCATCTTCTCAGTGCTCTTTTCAATTTTCTTTGCCAGAGGCTCTTTCAATACCATCAGAATCAAAGGCACTCCAAACATCACTGCCATCACGATTCCTGCCGGTGTCTTATGCCCTGTCATAAACAACACAAGAACCGCTGTCACAGAACCGTAAAATACAAGTCCGGCAAGTCCGTTCGCATCAAACCATGCGTTTTCCGCATCGTGTGCCCTGAGAGCATTGATAATGTGGAACACCATCGATAACAGGATAATTCCCATACCAAATGCAACTGCGACAATAAATACTGTATTCAGCTTTCCAATAAATGGAAGATTCGTCATATGGGAGATTGGTCTTAACCATTTTGCCTCGATAATATCTTCAAATCCGAAAATACTTCCGAACATCCAGCCAAAAAATGTAGAGAACAGTCCAGCGACAGATACAATTCCCGCAAGGTTCAGTTTCTTCCACTTATAAAGGATTGCTCCTCCAAGGAACAGACAGAGACCCTGTCCTACATCTCCAAACATCGCACCGAAGATAAATGTATAAGTCAGTGCCACGAAGATTGTCGGATCCATCTCATTGTGTGCCGGCAGTCCATACATCTTGATAAACATCTCAAACGGCTTAAACAACTTTGGATTCTCAAGCTTAGTTGGAGGCGCTCCGAAGTATCCGGAATTATCCTCCTCTACAAAAATAAAAATATTCGGATCATTTTTCACTTCTTTCAGAAGAGATTCCACATCTTTTTCCGCCATCCAACCACACAAAATATAAAAGTCCTCATGCTGATCTTCTACACAAGCCGCAACCTTTCGGACATCGAAGTTCTCACAGAGCATCTCAAGCCGGTTTCTCGCCTCCAAAAGACGTCCGGCCTTCTTTGCCAGCGTCAGCTTGATCTCGTCATCAATCCCATTAATCTTTGCTGTGATCTCCTCAATCTCTCGCTCCAGCTTCTGATAGGCTTCCTCTGTATTTCCCTGATATTCATCCGGCAGATAAATCCGTTCAAAATGCAGCGACTGGAAGATCGAATCGGTCTTATCGGCTGCCTTATTCGCTACAAAATACACTCCGTACACATAGCTGTCATCTTTCCCGCCTTCAATGAACAATGCATCCATGTCACTGTACACATATTTTTCAAGGCGATGGTAATAATCCACCGGAACCCTTCCGAACCGAAACTTAATATAGCGGAACTGAAGAACATTGTGCAGGTTAAAATTCAACGGACGGAACGGTGCAAGTGCAAGCAGACGTTCTCTTAACATCTCCCGCTCTACCTTCCAGTCATTTTCCTTTGCACGCAGTTCCATGTAATCATGATTCGCATCGCGCACTGTGTGGAATATCTCCTCAATGGAAAGTTCCGGTGTATCTTCCGGCTTCTGATCCTTGACATACAAGGCGAGCTGTTTCGCCTTTTCCAATGCTTCCCGGTATGGATTGATCTCCACAAACGGCTGAAGATTCTCTGTAGTTTTCAACTCAGAAAGCGCATTTTCCAGTTGAATCTCATATTTGGAAAGATACTGGTCAGTTACACGGTCGATGTCATTTTTCGGTCCTGTAATACTTATGAACTTCATCTTTACTATCATTTCTGTATAACACCCCCTGTATAATCTAATGTTTCTTTCGGCGTCAATCCATAACGGATACATTCTAATGTACTGGTCAATCGCTTAATCTCCTCTTCTTTTAAGAAAAGGTATGTGTTAATTGAAGCAATGGAATATGGATTCCGTCTTTCATCCACCGTATATAACCGTTGGATACATTCAAAATAGACTCTTTCTATCGTATGATGATCATCGAAATCATATCTTTTTACATAATATGTGCTGGCAACATGCGCGATGAACTCCTCCACTGAAGCAGTCTCCACCAGCTCTTTCACCGTATCCCGATGAATCTTGAAATGAATCGGGATGATCATCGAATAAATATCTGCCGGCTGCATCTTAAAATATTTCTTTGCGCGGTAGATCCACTGAAGATTCAGAAGGTCGATCTTAGAACCAATATCTCTTGTAAAGATCTCTAATTCTCTTTTCTTTAAGACCTTTTTCTTCTCCTTCCACAGCGTTGTGTAGTAATACAGATCCAGTGCCAGATCATAATCAAACAGTGTGGATGCATTGGAATCCCTGAGCTTTCTGAGCGGTTCATAATACTCAGTTCCCTGCAAGTTGTCCACGAACTCCTCAATCGTTCTGGAAGTAATCAGTTTTTCAATAGAAATCTGTGAATATCTGTCAAAAAAAGTTCGCTTATAATTCAAATCAAACGGCTGTTCATAATGGTTAAAAATAATCCGCAGACAATAATTGATCAGATCGACCTCATATCTCTTCAGATATAGTTTCATAAACTTCCGTACTTCTATTCCCGAAAAACGGTACAGTCTTGAATAATCATCATAGAGTGACTGAACTAATATTTTCTCTACGTCTCCGCGGTGAAGTTTGTTCTCATCAATCTGGGCAAAATCATCTGCATATGCCGAGTGTTTCTTCAAATAAGCGACTACTTCTGGTACATTGTGGAGCGCTGATATTTCCTCAAAATCTTTCTCAGACAAGAGTCTCGATCTCATAGCACGTATCTTTGTAGTGATCCCACTATATACAAGCAAATTTCCCATGTCTTATACCTCAGTTATACGTTTTATAATCTCCTGCGCATACCGCTCATGCTCCAACTCATATTCTCTCTTGTATGCATTGATCGTTTTTGCACTTTCTTCTCTGAGCCGTTCCAGCTCGAAGTCCATACTGCCCTGCATACCGGCACGTATTTCACTTAGTTTCTTTTCTGTATCCGCAGCGAGTTCCCGGTCAAACTTGTCCGTTTTTTCCTTCATCTGCTCATCAAGTATATGCTTCTGTTCCTCTGCATGCTGCACGATCAACTCTGCTGCAGATTCTACTTCTGACAGTTTACTAATAATCGAATCCATACTCTGCCTCCCTTTCCTTATTTTATCTATTGTATTATCATACTCTCATTTTCGAAAATATCCATCGGGAAATTTAACAAATTTATTTTTTGACATAAAATTTCTTTTGTATAATTTCACATTTCCACTGATACGATTTTCTTTGCTTTTTCACACAAAAATGGTATAATAAAATCCGATTTGAAACAGAAGGAGAAACGATATCTATGAGACTTAGAAATATACCGCATGCAGATGACGTGATTTTAGCACATGCTGCTGCGATCAAAAATGAGACAGAACAGAAGGGAAACTGGCATACCCTTTTCGGAAACAACCACCCGATCCACATCGAGATCGGTATGGGAAAAGGACAGTTCCTGCTTACCCTCGCAAAGAAATATCCAACGATCAACTACATCGGGATTGAGCGCTACTCCAGTGTTCTTCTGCGCGCTCTTGAAAAGCTCGACTCCGAGGAGTACGAAGGACTGACGAACATCCGCTTTATCTGCATGGATGCTGCAGATATCTCTGAGGTATTTGAAAAAGGAGAAGTGGAAAAGATCTATCTGAATTTCTCAGATCCATGGCCGAAAGCACGCCATGCAAGAAGAAGACTGACTTCCAAAGAATTTTTTGCCCGCTACGATCGTGTGCTGGCAGCCGACGGCACAGTAGAATTTAAGACAGACAACCGTCCGCTCTTTGACTTCTCTTTGGAACAAGTGACCGAAGCAGGATGGACATTGAATGCTCACACTTTCGACCTTCACCATGATCCTGTCATGAATGAAGGAAATGTAATGACGGAATATGAACAGAAATTCTCATCCATGGGCAACCCGATCCACAAACTGATCGCATCACGCAGTTCTTTCCAATGCATATAGTAAGAAGAAAAGGAGTCTTTTTATGAAATGCTGTAACCGTATGAAATGTAAGATGAACTGTTATCTGTATGACAAGCCATTTCTAAAGAAAAAGCTCTGCGCGATCCGCAGATCCTGGGTGGAAGTATATCACATTTTAAATGCAAAATGCAGATGTCCCGGAGGTGATCCACATGGCTGCTGCTCTGGAAAATAATTTTTTCTATTCTTATATTTTCAAAGAAAAACAGCCTGTACTTGTCGTCTTTTTTGCGACATGGTGCCCCAAATGCAATATGATGCTTCCTCTTGTCGATGAGATTGAGAACGACTTTGCCAAAGACCTGAAAGTAGTCCGGATTGATACAGAAAAATATGAAAAACTGACAAAGGAATGCGGGATCGAAATCGTACCCACATTCCTTCTTTTTTCCCACGGAGAAGCGCTCGGTATGATGAGCGGGATTCTTTCCAGACAAGTCTTAAAAAAACGTATTCTGGAGATGCTCTCCTATACCCGTTCTTAACCTATTAAAATTCAAATACTGCCACACCATATGGTGGAAGATCGTAGCCGATGGAATACGGTCTTCCATCGCATTCCTGTTTCTTCGGTTTATAGATTACCGGACGTTCTGCACCGGTTCCCCCATACTGCTTCTCATCACTGTTTAACACTAATCTCAGCTGTTTTCTTCTTGATACTCCCACGCGGTAATCTGGTCTTGCCACCGGTGTGAAATTACATACAAACAGCAAATTCTTTTTATCGTCTTTCGAATGTCTGATAAAGCTGAAAATACTTCGCTCCCTGTCATCTGCATTGATCCACTCAAACCCTTCCGGCATAACATCACATTCATACAATGCTTTGTTCTTCTTATAGAGATGGAGCAAATCTCTTGTAAATGCCTGCATCTGCCTGTGCTCTTCCTCCGCAAGCAGGTACCAGTCCAGCTCTCTCTCTTCACTCCACTCCCGCAGCTGTGCAAAGTCTTGTCCCATAAACAATAGCTTCTTGCCGGAATGTCCCATCATAAATGCATATCCCGCTTTCAAGTTTGCAAACTTGTCAAAGCCAAGTCCCGGCATTTTATTAATCATAGAACACTTCAAATGAACAACTTCATCATGAGAAAGGACAAGTACATATTTCTCACTGTAAGCATAGCTCATCGCAAACGTCATCTGGTTGTGGCAACCTTTTCTAAAGTACGGATCCAACTTCATATATTCTGTAAAATCATGCATCCAACCCATATTCCACTTCAAGCTGAATCCAAGACCATCATACTCGGGCTCTGCAGTCACTTTCGGCCATGCTGTCGACTCTTCTGCAATCATCATCGTCCCTTGATTCCTTCCAAGCACAACGGAATTTAAGTGCTTGAAAAATTCTATCGCCTCCAGGTTCTGATTTCCACCATATTTATTGGCAATCCACTGTCCATCTTCCTTTCCATAGTCCAGGTAAAGCATCGAGGCAACCGCATCCACTCTAAGCCCATCCACATGGAACTTTTCCACCCAGAACAGTGCATTGGCAATCAGAAAGTTCTTTACCTCCGCCTTGCCATAATCAAAAATCTTCGTACCCCAGTCCGGATGTTCTCCCTGCTTGGGATCTGCATATTCAAACAATGGTGCCCCATCAAAATTTGCGAGGCCATGTGCATCTTTCGGAAAATGTGCCGGAACCCAGTCGAGGATTACCCCAATCTTATTCCTGTGGAAATAATTGATCATATACGCAAAATCTTCCGGTGTTCCATAGCGGGAAGTCGGTGCGTAATACCCGGTCACCTGATATCCCCAGGATCCATCATATGGATACTCTGCAATCCCCATCAGTTCAATATGTGTATATCCCATCTCTTTTATGTAGGCGGCAGCCTCGTGGGCAAATTCCCGGTAAGTATAAAATCCATCTTCCTCTTCCCTCGGATGACGCTTCCACGAACCGATATGTGCCTCATAAATCGACACCGGTTCATGATTGTGATCCCAGGTTTCTCTGTCCTTCATCCACTTACTGTCTGTCCACTTCAAATCTTCGATATCCACAATTCTGGAAGCGGTACCTGGTCTTACTTCCGCATAATTTGCAAATGGATCTGCCTTGTATAAATACTCTCCTTCTTGTGTCCGAATGCAGAACTTATACAGCATCCCTTCTTTTGCTTCCGGCACAAAACAGTCATAAATTCCAAGAGGTTCGTGTCGCTTCATCGGACTGGCTGTTCGATCCCACTGATTAAACTCACCAATGACAGATATCTCCTGTGCATGAGGTGCCCATACTGCAAAATAGATTCCTTCTTTCTTTCCCTTCTTTGCTTTGTGCGCACCTAGCTTTTTATAAATTTCATAATGTGTACCCTGTCCAAACAGATATTGATCCAGCTCTCCTATTTCATACGACATTTTCGTATTCTTTTTCATTGCTTTTCCCATATCATTCACCTTTCCAGTCCATTTACTGATATTTCTTTCATTATACTTTAGACCCATACAAAAAGAAAGAGTTTTGACAATTTTTCACCTTGTCAAAACTCTTTTTTTGTAATTTTTCTCCAAAAATTTTCTCTTTTTTTCTTGAAAAATTACCTTTTTCTTTTGTATCCAGACTCTTTCCCGTCTTATATATTGAAATCTTTCTCAGACAAGATCACGCGGTCTGCGTCATCTCTTCCTTTTCCTAACACTCTCTTGACGATTTTCTTGACATTTGTCTTCTGCACATGTTCAATCGCCTCGTCCATGATCTCTTTGACTTCCGCTACTGTCACAACATGATCCTCTCTCTGGAGCATATCGATCCGGCTGTACAGTGCGAGAATACCTACTTCATCAATCTTGAATCCATTTTCCTTTGCATATGTCTGACCAAATGTAACAAGCTCATCATTGATAAAGATCGGCACTTCCAGACGAGAGGTGAATTTTCTTCTGAATTCTTTATTAGAAGATAACAGACGATCCAAAGGCTTTCTCTGCTCCTCCAAAACAATCAGAAGCTCTCCGGTATCTCTCTCCATAGCCTTATTCAACCGCTGAACTGTCTTTTCATTCATTCTTCCGGCCTTCTCAATGATCAGAGCGCCTCCATATAACTTCGATACGATCTCTTTGATCTTTTTCTTATTCAGAGAATCTCCGGTAATAATCGCTACTTTTCCCTGCTTTAATTTTCTCTGTTTCTGAATTGCTTTTACCACATCCACAGCCAGAACCGTCTTACCGGAACCTTTTCGCCCAATGATCAGCAAGTTTCCTGTCTTTGACGTTCCCTGTCGATTCGTACACTGCTTATCCTGCTCTAAAACATCTACCAGCTGTTCACTCATTCCTCTTACTGGTACAAAATAAGAGAATAATTTCTTCTGCTCTTCTGTCAATCCGGCACGAAGTCCCACTTCACTCTGTGCTTCCAGATCATATTTTGCCTGAACAGTAAATCCGGTTGTTCCCTGTCCAAAAGTTCCCGTAGCTCCCAGTGCATTTGCAATCTCATCTACTGGAATCTTTCCTGTCTTACCAGTTGCTGCCGCTTTTGCCACTTCAATTCTCGAAAGAGGGATCGTCTCATTCAGAAGGTCAAAATCATCGTCGTCCTCCTCCGATTCCTTTCTCTCTCTTTCAAAAGCTGCTATTTCCTCTTCAAAGTCACGGATATCATATCCATCTTCTACTTCTTCAAAATCATTCGGATCAAAGCTGTCTTCGTCATCGTCTTCCGGATCCATCTCTTCTTGTCCTTCTGACAGATCTTTCGAAATTTCTTCCTCTTCGTACAGTTCTGTCTCCTCATGTACTTCCGATTCTTCCGACAGCACCTGAGCAGCATCCTCTTCCGACATCTCTTCAAAAATACTCTCCGGTTCCTCGATCACTTCCTCCTCAGATTCTTCGATCACCTCCACCGGATCTTCTGTCATCGCCTCCATCTCCTGTTCATCCCATTCAGGAATGTCCAGTTCTTCAAACTCTTCGAGTTCCTCATCAATCTCATCATCAAAACATTCTTCAAAATCTTCTTCTGCAAATGTCTGCTCTTCAATTGGTTCCTCGATGACTTCCGGTTCCGCTTCCTCTTCCATAGGCTCTGAAGCAGATGCTTCCTCTAAAGCTTCATCCTCTTTCTTTCCTTCCAGCTCTTCCATCAGTCGGCGGACATCCTCCGGAGTTGCTGCTTCCGGTTCGGACTTCAGTTCCACAATCTCCTTGTCTGCCTCTGCTTCCTGACGTTTCTGCTCGATGACTTCCATGACTTCTTTCTGCTTTTCTTCCCAGCTTGCAAGGATTTCTTCAATCTTCATCTGACCTGTCACTTGCTTTTGAAGCTGTGGTTCCTTTATTGCTTCCTTCACTTCTCCAGTCGGAATCGTTGCAGTAGACGTATCCAACTGGTTCTCTCTTAATTTCTGAACAAACTTCTGGCTCGGCGTCATCGGTCCGTCAGGTTTCTGATCGTATTTCTCCTGCTGTAAAGGTGTCAAAGGCTTATACTTCATCTTCAGTTCCATGGCCTGATACACATATTTCCCTTCACTGAACCAAAGAATCAGATCATCGCACTCTTCCAGACATTCCGTGATCATCCCTGCCTCATCATACAATTTTGCAAGCTCATACGCCCACTTCTCTATATATTCTGCTTTCTTAAATTCTTCCAGTACTTCAATCTGCTGTGTAATTGGAGCATTCTGTGCTTTCAGAATCTTATAACGTAAAATATACTGGTTCGGATCTTTCGGTGCGACTGATACAAATTCCTCATAGCAGTCCATCGCTTCCGATGGCTCTCCCAGCTTGAGAGCTAAAATTCCAAGCCGGTATATAATCTTTCTACTTCCCGGGGTGCGATCATATGCGATGAATAGGACATCGCGGCTTTTTTCATACTTTTCATTCTGCTCGTAAATCTCACTTACAGAACAGAGCATAGACGCATTCTTTACTTTACGCCAATCAATCGTATCTGCAATCTCCATCGCCTTCCCATATGCTTTTTGTTCCATATACTCGAGCATCTGCTCTGTCTTTACGCGATATTCATATTTATCCAATACAATCACCTCATCTATTATAATTTACTTCCCATTCTTATATTTGCTTACTCCAATACTATCATAGTTTATCACACCAACTCCATTCTGTCAAAAAAATAGCCATTATAATTTTCTTTGAAATTATAATGGCTATCTAAATCTTATCCTTATCCATTCTATTTATTCTCAGCGGAGAAGCTAACACTTTCTGTTCCTGCCGGCCTTCATTCTTTTCATAATCAATCTTTAATTGATTTCGATTTTTCTTAAGGTCTCCGATTTCCAAATCTTCGATACCATTTCTCGTTCGTTTTTTATAATCGGATTGCTTTCCTCCTTCAAATCATTTCATATCAATACCTTTTTCGCTACTCATATAAAATTAATTCTCTCTGTACCGATTATATATTGTTTCTGATTTTTTATTAGATGTTTCTTTACACATCCTCTAAACTCTCCGAACTTCTGTGGTCTATTTTCTTTATTCAATATGTTCTGCAATTCTAAATCATATGGTAGCTTTTCTTTCTCCGATTACTTTCTTCATTATTTTTTCATCATCGAACTATCTATGATAAAGGCCGTTCTCGCAGGAACTTTTATTTGCCCGACCACTCACATATTGAATTGTAAACGATGTCATATCCAATGGTAACAGCCTCCTTCCGATCATCTATCCTCTGAAATCTCTTTAAGTCTTCATAAATCAAAACTCTCATTTTTTCTTTTATATTCAAGTATCCGCTTCCGGTTATCTGAAATATTTTCAAAAGTTCCTTTTCCGTCTACTTGTCATATTCAAATTCTTCTAGAATCTTTAGAAAATTTTGTATGAAAATTACTTTTTTAATTTCTTTGGATTTCTTTTGTTGAGTTTATAATACATTGTATTTTCTGTTTTGTCAACAGTTTTTTATATATTTTTTTATTTTTCTTTTTATATAATTGTATTTTCTGTTTTTATCTTATTTTTAATTTTATTATCAATTAATTTTATTTCTATTCCGTCACAGACTTTTGGACATACACTTCCGGTTTTAATTGTTAACTTTATTTTTAAATATGTTGACATTTAGTTTTCCCCAAATTATAATATGATTCATATGGGATACACAATATATTTGATCTCCATAAATTTTAGCAAAAGAAAGGAACTTACAACACTTATGAATCCAATACCTTCAGCAACTACCAAACATCCACAAGTCCGGACGCACCTGCTTGTACGGATTGCACTTGTTACCGCAATCACCTGTATTTTAGCGCCGCTTTCCATCCCGCTGCCATTTAGCCCGGTTCCCCTCTCTCTGACCAACCTGGTCTTATACATCAGTATCTTTATACTGGGATGGAAAGCTGCCACTGTAAGCTATCTCGTCTATCTTCTCCTCGGAGCTATTGGTCTTCCTGTCTTCTCCGGGTTCGCAGGAGGTCTCGGAAAACTCGCAGGACCGACCGGAGGCTACCTTGTCGGAATGATCTTTCTCACAATCCTATCCGGGTGGATTGCAGAGCGATTCTTAAAAAAACCTGCAGTCATCTTGATCGGAATGCTGCTCGGCTCCGCAGTAAACTATCTGTTTGGAACTGTCTGGCTCTGTGTACAGCTCCACCTATCCTTTGCAGAAGGTCTGATGATCGGAGTAGTTCCTTATCTCTTTTTTGATATTACAAAAATATTGATTGCCCTCTTCGCCGGTCTTACGATCCAGAAGCGGTTGAAAGCTCTGCTTTTATAAGCCATTTACTTTTGTCAAAGTTCTTGGAAGCGCGTCTTTGGAATTTTTCCACGGTTCGTCCTTAAATCGATAATCAAACTTATCGACAAACCAGCTAAGGTCATCCCGCACGCGCTTCATATTTTCCAGATAGAGCTGATTCAATTCACTGATAAAGGAATCCAGCAAAGCTCCGCCAAGTCTTTCCGGCGCCATCTCATACAGCATCCCGTAATGTTTTGTACAAAATCCTTTCGAGGAGGTAAACAATTTCCGGAATTCTTCCTCTTTCTTATACAGATGAAAGATTGTACCTAAATAATCATGGAACGTCTTCTCGATCTTCTCGCAGACAAAGCAGGATTTCTCCAACTGCCCGATATAAGCAGCCAATCCTGAGGCTTCTGTCTTTTTCTTGAAAAACGATGCCTGCTTTACCGGTTCTTTCTGCCTTTGTTCAATTTCCTTGATAAAAGAATCCATATGCGTCTTATAGATCAGTGCAAGCCCCAGCCGATCCGGCATCTCATTTAACATCGCTGCATGTCTTTTGCAAAATCCTACTTTATCACTCTCTTCCCTGCGCTCACTTACCATATAAGTAGATGGACGCAGTGTATATTCAAGAGCATCCTGTTCCAGCTTGTGGTAAATACTGCAGAGAGGACATTCACAGTCCTCCCGAAACGCATCATTTACCGGAATCGTATATAACTTCTCTTTCATCTGTTTTTTCTCCTCATAATCTAATCAGGATCCTATAGCACTTACCTGTTCTGGTCCCTGTAATAGTTGATCAGACAGCCTTTCTGGATGATTTCTCGCTCATTCTCCGTCATTTCTCCCAACCGGAATGTGACCTCCACCAGATCATCTTTTACAATGTAAGCTGTAATCTTGTTTTCCTTTTGTTTGATTTTTTCTAAAATATCCGGAAAGAAAATATAGTCTCCATTGTGAAACGATAGTTGTTCTTCCTTTTCGTCTGTCAAAAGCGGGAGCATACCCCAGTTGATCAAATTTGAGCGATAGCGCTTGGTAGCATACTCTTCTGCAATATTTGCCCATCCGCCAAGTACTTTCTGACAGGAGGCTGCCTGCTCTCTCGCAGATCCGTCGCCCGGCTTCACTGCAAATATCGTACTTCCGATTCCAAGTGTCCCCTCACCTGCCTGCGGATATCTCCTGCGCACAACTTCCATCACATCCTTCAGCTCTTCCAACACTTCCAGCGGACATTGTCCTTGCTCAATTGCTTTTTGTGCCTTCTGTACTTCCTTCGCTCTGCCTACATATGCCGGATCTTTTCTCGACAAGGCAAATTCTGCCAATCCAAGCGGATTGGACCGATAGGAGGAAGTCTCTCCAGACGGAATCAGTTCGTCAGTCGTCGTGACTGGATCATGAATCTCTGATACTACCTTCAAAAGGAGATGTTCCGGAAGCAGCGGCATCTCCGGCCAGTCTTTAATGTTTGGTCCAAGTTTAATCTTGACTGACGGATCTGCAATTCCTTTACTGTCAAAGACACGATTCGCATAAATATTACTATCAAAATGATACATCGGCATCTGATATTCTCTGTCCATCATATCTGCCGCCGATGTAAGGTATCCCTTATTCGCCGCAGTTGCCGCAATCGATCTTGCATCCATCAAAGCTACAGAAGCAATCTGTCCGCTCTGTAATTTTGATCCCTCCCGATTTGGGAAGTTTCTTGTGGAATGCCGGATGCTGAGCGCTCCATCTGCCGGGGTATCCCCTGCACCGAAACACGGACCGCAAAATGCTGTCTTCACAACCGCCCCGGCTTCCATCAGTTTTGCAACAGCCCCATTCTTCACCAACTCCATGTAGATCGGTGTACTTGCCGGATACACACTGAGTGTAAACTCATCTGCTCCGATTCCGCATCCTGAAAGAATCTCAGAAGCAGCACAGATATTTTCAAATCCTCCACCTGCACATCCGGCGATGATGCCCTGTTCCACATAAAGCTTTCCGTTCCGCACCTTATCCTGCAATGTGAAATTCACATCTCCTCCAAGACTTACCAGCGCTTTCTGCTCCACATCATGAAGAATCTCGCTCAGATTCTGATTCAGTTCGCGGATTGTATAGGCATTGCTTGGATGGAACGGCATCGCGATCATCGGCTCAACCTTGTCAAGATCTACATATACCATTCCGTCATAGTAAGCTGTCTCACCTGGAGAAAGCTTCTCAAAATCCTCTTTTCTTCCGTGGATCTCAAAAAACTCCTCTATGACAGCATCTGTTTTCCAGATAGAAGACAGACATGTCGTTTCTGTCGTCATCACATCAATTCCGATTCGGAAATCCGCACTTAATTTCTCTACTCCCGGTCCTACAAATTCCATGACTTTATTATTCACATATCCGTTTGCAAAAGTCGCCTTGATAATCGCAAGCGCTACATCCTGTGGCCCCACACCGACTGAAGGCTGTCCATCCAGATATACCGCGATCACCTCTGGCATGCGGATGTCATATGTTTTATTCAGCAGCTGCTTGACAAGCTCCGGTCCTCCTTCGCCAATTGCCATTGTACCGAGTGCACCATAGCGTGTATGGCTGTCAGAGCCGAGGATCATCTTGCCTCCGCCTGCAAGCATTTCCCTTGCATACTGATGGATTACCGCTTGATGCGGTGGAACATACACTCCTCCATACTTCTTCGCGCAGGTCAGTCCAAACATATGATCATCTTCATTGATCGTCCCACCGACCGCACACAGACTGTTATGACAATTCGTCAACACATACGGTATCGGAAACCGTTCCAGTCCCGATGCCCTTGCCGTCTGAATAATTCCCACAAAAGTGATATCGTGCGAAGTCAGTTTATCAAATTTGATTCTGAGGTGCTCCATATCCGGAGACGTATTGTGCTCCTTCAGAATGCGGTATGCAATAGTCTCCTTTGCCGCTTCCTCTTTGGAAACAACATGCCCCACCTTGCCTTCTATCTCCCTTACAGCATCTTCTCCATCTGGCACAATCTCTGACCCATTTAGCAGATACACTCCTTGATTATATAATTTCACCATACACAGTACCTCCTGTACATTTTGCAGTTGTCTGATTTTTTCGAGTTATATGGATTTATTATAGACTTATCTGTCATTCATTTCAATAGCGAATATTATTTAGATAATACAAACTTAGGAAAGCTGTTCTTTCTCATACAAAATGTACTTTTACACCGAACTGCAAGGGAACTTCTTTTTCCCCAGCCTTTGACAAATAGACAAAAAAAGAGACCAAAACCTCTTTTCTGAGATTTTAGCCTCTGCATTTCTTAGTCCTGAACGTATGGCATTAAAGCGATATGTCTTGCTCTCTTGATTGCTACTGTAAGAGCTCTCTGATGTTTTGCACAGTTTCCTGTGATTCTTCTTGGAAGAATTTTTCCTCTTTCAGAAACATATTTTCTTAATTTTGCTACGTCTTTGTAATCGATTTCGTTGTTTTCTTTACCGCAGAATACACAAACTTTTTTTCTTCTGCGTCCGCCTCTTCTCTTCATTGGAGAATCAGCTTTGTTACCTTTATCGTAAGCCATTGTGGTATTACCTCCTATATTTATACAAATCTACTCATTGTATCGTCTAACTGAATGGTAATTCTTCATCAATTCCATCTGGAATGTTCATGAACCCATCTCCAATATCTGCACTTGGAGCTGGTGATGGACTTGGACTTGCCTGACGGTAGCTTCCCATGTTGCTTTCGCTTGCAGCTTTGCTCTCAGCAAATTCCTGATCTTCTACAACAACATCTGTCGTGTAAACTTTCACACCATCTCTGTTTGTGTAACTTCCTGTCTGAATACGACCACTTACAACAACCTTTAATCCCTGGCGGAAATATCTCTCTGCAAACTCTGCTGATTTTCCGAAAACTACGCAGTTGATAAAGTCGGCACTTGCCTCTCCGTCACGTTTAAAGCGGCGGTCTACTGCTAATGTATATCTTGCAACAGCAGTTGCGCTGTCACCTTGTGAATATCTCACTTCTGGATCTCTTGTCAGACGTCCCATCAAAATTACTTTATTCATACGATTTATCCTCTTTTCTCTATGCTTCTTGTTTTACGCATAAGAATCTGATAACGTTTTCCATGATACGCATTCTGCTCTCAAGCTCTGCTGGAACAGTAGAATCAGATTCGAAGTGGATGAAATAGTAATATCCTTCTTTCATTTTCTGAATTTCGTAAGCTAATCTTTTCTTACCCCATTCATCAACGTCTGTCACATTTCCACCGAAACGAGCGATAAGCTCTTTTACTTTTTCGATTACTCCTGCTCTAACGTCATCTTCAACTTTTGCGCTGACTACAACAGCTAATTCATACTTGTTCATGTTCTTGCACCTCCTTATGGTCTCTTGGTCCCTGAACCTTGTCAGGAACAAGGAAATATCGTTCGCGGACGCTTGTCTGCAAACAACAATATATCACAAGTCAATACTATACCATAAGATTCTACTGATTTCAAGCATTTTTTCTGATTTCTTTTGTGTTTTTTTCTACTAATTTTCTTGTAATCATAATCTGATGTCCACAACCTGTGCATTTTAAACGGAAGTCTGCTCCGACACGAAGAATCTCCCACTCGTAGCTACCACACGGATGTTTTTTCTTCATGCGGACGACGTCCCCGACTTCATATACATTAGCCATCTCTTGTCCCTCCTCTGCCGTTTCCTTCCTTGTCTGTCTTACTGTTCACTGACTTTTACTGCCTGCACGACAAATCGCTCCTCATCAGCAACATTTGTACAGGTAGAAAGTGTCACAATCTGAGATGCTGCGTCGATTTCCACATTCGGCGTATACAGTGATGTTCCTTTGATCGTCTCAATGTAATTTAAAAACTCCTCATCCGACTGAAATGCAAACTGATAATTTACAGCAGTATCCTCTACAACTCCCGCCACAAAAATCTGGTATTTTGATTCTTTTCCATCAGGAGTATAGATAGAAAAATACGGATATTTTTCAAAGAAATCCTGTTCTTTATATTTTAACAGCTGAGCAAACATCGTTCCATTTTTCATATTGTGTCCATAAATGATTGTATTACGGTCTGTAAAAGTACCGGTATTATCTTTATCTACAAAAAGTGTTCCTAACTTGTTGTCATTCGCCTCAAAAGTTCTCGTCAGATATTCTTCGTTATCTCTGCCTTTGACAACCGGATAACTGATCTCTGACGGCTCCTCAAAGCGGATCCATCCAACAGTATCGGGATTCATCTGCTGCAATGTCGCAAAATCAACTGTAAAGCGTGGCTGAACTTCCGGTTCTTTCTGTTCTTCCGGTTCTTTCTTCGGCTCTTCTTGAATGACAAGTTCTCTGATCTCCTCGTACTCCTTCTTTCCCTCATGGTACTCGGAAAAAATCTGGTAGAGCTGATAACCGGAAAATACAAATACGCACACTGCCAGTATCAAAATAAGATTGCTTAGCAATCCTGATTTTTTCTTCGTTCCTTTTTTCCTTGACCTTTTCTGCTTTTTTGCCATAACCGCTTCTCTTTCACCTCCTCATACGCAAAGCTTCCTTTGTATAGTTGGAGTGTAGCACATTCATGGCTTGATTGCAATTATTGATTCCTGTAGGGAAGAAGTGCCTCAGTTCTCTCCGCTTCCAAAATTTTCTTCCACTCTTTCTGTATCTTTTTCTCGACATCGCGGTAAGAAGTCTGAAACCGGACTTTTCCTATATTATACCCAAATTCCTGAATACATTTTTTCTCGTCTTTTTTCTCTTCATGCATTTGCGACTCATCCAGCGCCTGAAGTCGAAAGGTCTTTTTGACTGGTCGGAATCTCCGGTCAAATTCAATGTTGACTCCTGTCAGTTCATATTCCCCCTTAATCACAACTCCCGACATCAGCGCAAGTTCCTGTTCAAATGCTTCCAGCTGCTTTTTTTTAACAACCTTGATATTATAATTATTTTTTCGGATATCCGACACATTCAACTTGAGCTCTCGAATAGAATCCAAATACGATTCTTCATACAGTTCTGGATTTACTTCCGGATCTGAATCATAGATTTCGCACCCTTCGCTCTCTCCGTAGGAGATTCCGACCTCAGTTCCGTTTCGATAACTGTGCATCCCCCACTGCACATCTTTCGGAATCACTGCTCTGTCATTTTTCAGATCAAACCGCACTTCCTGCTGATGATAGCCCTCTCCAAGTATGACATTAATATAAGGTTCTTCTGCCAGAATACGATTTACCGTTGTCTTGCCCGAAATCTGCTCTGCACAGCCGGTCATATTGCCCAATATCACTGCAGCCAGTATACCACACAGCCACTTTCTCTCCTTTTTCATCCAGGTTTCCTCCTACTGCCCTTTTATTTTTCCTTTTTATAATCCTTCGCAGAACGATACCGCTCTCTGTAATGATATTTTTCAGGACTCTTCCACACTTTTTTCATTGTCTTCTTCACTTGATTCTCAAGATAGGTTGCATCCCCCTTTTTCTTGTCCGGAGAGGCCGGCAGCACATCCAGACATTGGTGAGCCTCCTCATAATTTGCAGGTGCATAGTTAAAAGACTCTGTGTCAACAATTGTCTTGCCTTCGATCGTCTTCTGCTTTGGATATGCCTCCGAGTTACTCACAATTCCTGTTACTTCATCCACTTTCAAAATATCCCACTCCGTAATAAAGGCTCCTGTCTGCACGTCGATAATAAATTCTGACAACCGGTTCGGTGTCAGCACCTTGTCATATTCCTGCACTTCAAATCTTCCTTTGCGCAGAATCTTATTGTGATGTCTGGAAGGTTCCCCATAATATAGAGAAAACTCATACTGCTTCGCATAATTTTGCAGCTTTTCATAATCATTCTTCCCAGCAAAATGACTTCGCACATACTGAATATTCTGCCTGTCGATGTACATTCGAAACTGATGTACTTTCTGATCATCCAGTATTTTATACGATCCACTCTTCTTCTGCCATGCAGTCCGTACACAGGCAGCATAGGACTCCAGAAATTCCGCATGCGGCGGCATCTCACTGTCAAACTGATACTCACCTGCCAACTGAAGCATCTCATTCCCATCCATATAGCCACCCATCTGAGAGATGACAAGTTGCGCCTTCTCTTTCGCTTTCAGCCCACTGACTTCAAACATATAGGTGTAGACACCCGAGCCAACCTTGTGTACTTCTGCAAATGTATCTTCCAGTTCTTTTAAATAGGTTTCCTGAGGGATCTCTGTCAGAGAATTTTCCCGAAATTCCCCGAATCTTGCATCGATTGCTTCCAGATAGGCAAATACTGCTCGGCGATCCCAGCCATCCTTCTTTATCAGTTGCTTTGACTGGTCTCTCAAAATCGCAAGAAAACTCTCATCTGCTGCCCGCGCCACATTTGACAAATCTTCAATATACTGTTCTGCCGTCACATCCTTCTCCGGGACAATTTCCTGTATCTTCAGCAAAATTTCATTGTACCTGTCCTCAAAGGATACTTCTTCCACAACATCATCGTAAGCATACTGCTGTTGCAGTTCCTGCTCCACAGTCCGAAGGTCCTCCTCCGCAATCGTCTCTGACTGCAGATGAAACTGTACCTCCTCCGGCCGATACATTTCATCAAACCGAATTCGCACTGCCGTAAGCTGTACTGCCTCAATATCCACTGCTCCCACATAAGAAAGTGCCGTCAGAAATCCTTCGAGCTGCTCTTCCTCTGTAAATTCCATCTCATAATTCTGTTCTTTGATCCTCTGATCCGTCAATTCCAAATTGATAATGGGAAGTAAAAAGAATTGTGCATCCAACATATCTGACAGCTCTGTGTAAGACTCATACTCTTTCACACCTCTGTATGTCCCATAAAAAATTTCTGCACGATTCCCATCTCGGATTATAATCTGCTTTTCTCCCTCATTTGGCTGCACAATCGTTCTTGCTCCGTAAATATCATACTCTGCCTCTCTCCCCAGATAACGTCTGCCAAGCCTCACTCTCATATAGGTGAGTTCTTCCAGCACATCCTTTACAAAAATCTCCCCTTGTTCCTCCTGAGATTTCTCCGCCTGGTCTCCATCACCCAGAACATTCTCATTTCGGGCACTATCATCCGGAACACGATCATTTTGGATACTATCATCCTGTCTGGCTTCCCCAGATGCAGTTGCCTCGTTTTCATCGAACCTCTGTGCGAATACATTTCCACCGCTTCCTGTCCCCGTCAGGAGCGTGATTCCCCCGAAAATGCCTGCACAGATTATCAAAATGATCCTTCTTCTTTTTTTCCACACGCTCTTTCTCATTCGATTCCCGCTTCTTTTCTTATCTTAATTTTTTTATGCCGATTTCGCTTCTTATATGCATCTCGGAACTTTCTTTCAGTTTTCCCGTTCCCTATGTAGTCTATTCTCTTTTGTCTCTATTATATACTAGGGATTGCTGTCAGAATCCTCTTTCTGGACTTTTTCAGCTTTTCTATCCTCTTCCACAATTTTCAGGAAATCTGCATTCTCATCTTTGATTCTTGGGATAAAGCGGTTTGCAAATTTTCCCTTTCCTCTCTGCTTTACGTAAAAGAATCCGATAATTGAGAATACAACCGCACCGATGAAATTGACAAATAAGTCTTTCATCGTATCGATCAGCCCAATATCCAGATAACCTCCTAAGCCCAATTCCATCCCGTTGACGGCAGTATTTTTAATATTATCAATATGCACTACCCGATTCCCTCCGGTCGGGTCCAGCATCACAGTGGAAATACTGTGTACAATCGTGTCTTTCTGCATATCCATACCCAAAAACAAATCCATTCCACACTCCCAGAATTCCCACATGACACCGATCGTCATAGAGAAGCAAAATGCCACAACTGCCATAAAAAGAGGTGATAACTGTACTTTCACTTTTTCATTCCGATTCAGAATATCTACAAGGGAAAATCCGATCGCCGCCGCAAGGAATCCATTGATCGTGTGGAGCATCGTATCCCAGTTCGCTACCTTTGTATAGTAAGAACCGATTTCTCCCAGTATCTCCGCCGCAAAAATGAAGATCAATATAAAAATCTCCAGTGTCGTCGGAAGTTCTATCTTCAGTTCCATCTGAATAAAGCTTGGAATCATCAGAAGAATCAAGGTCAGTATGCAGTAGAAAACCCCTTCATAATTTCGATTGAATATCTGAAGAATCATCACAAGGATCACAAGTGCGCGAAGGGTCACATACACTATAAAAGAACTCTTGTGCTCCCGAATCTCCATTTTCAGTGCCCGCATCCGGTCCTTTATCTTTTGTCTCATAGCGTCCTCCTTTGTTCATTTATTTTATGAAATCATAGCAAACTCTCCTTGGATAGTCAATGAATGGCTGCCATATATTCCCGCGCTGTTTTTCCCGTATATTTTTTAAACTCTACACTGAATTTCGCATAACTGGAAAATCCAGTCATAATCGCGACCTCCATAACCGGGAAATCTCCTGTTTTTAAAATTCCCTCTGCCTTCTCAATGCGAAGCCGGTTCAAATATTCTCCGACTGTCACATGCATCTCTGCTTTGAAAGTTCTCGACAAATACCCCGGACTAAAATGAATCGCCTCCGCAATTTTCTCCATTGTAAGCGGCTGATCAAAATGTGCATACATATACTGGATTGCTTTTGCCACAGGCGCTGAATGTCCCCTCGTCTTCGTCTCCATCACAATCTGACAATATGCGCGCAACATCTCCTCTTCCAACATCGTTGTCTCCAACCCGCTTCTCGCCTGCTCGATGCGGATCGCAAACAAATCACTGATCTCGTGTACTCTCACAACATCTGCTCCCCCATCCACTGCCGCAATTCTGCAGATCGTATTGACTGTAAACAAAAGATTCTTCTGTGAACGAAGCGGATTATCCGGGGTTCGATAGAAAAATTCTCCTTTACTCATCTGAGAGATTCCACGCCTTGCCATCTGGAAATCTCCTTGTTCCACCGCAGCCCTCCATCGCCGTTCCGTCTCGTAATTTAGCAAAACATCTGTCTTCTCTAACAGCCCTTCCCTTTCTCTCCTTGTTTCTTTCACACATTCCTCCTGCCCGGGCATCTCCTCATATATGACCGGGATTTGTTTCCACTCAGGACAAACTTTGATCAGATACGAAAGGACATCTGCCATCGATTTTGCCCGGTTTGAAAAATATGGAAGCTGTGAATACAAGAGTTCATACTTCCCTTTTCTGGAAAGTGACAGCTTCTGGCTATGAAGAATTTTCAAGACAAGCTGCTCTGAATAATGCTCCGTCAGAAATGGTCCTGCTGACAGATAATAACTCTCATCCTCCTCTATGACCTTCAGATTCATACAGACGAGATGAAATTCTGGAAAATACTGATAAGAAACACTATCTTCCTTCGCTTTCCCAAGATGTTTCCACATTTTCTCCGGATGATCCCAAAGTGTTCCACACAATTCCTCGGGATATGGGTTTTTTGTGAATTTCACAATACAGTCTCTGTCACCGCCGTAGATTGTCAGGTCAACCTTCAGCGCCTTGTGCAGCACTCTGGCAGTCTGCACCAGTTCTTCATGTGTTTTCATGTTTCCTCTCCTTTCACAACTCTTCTTCCCCCTAAGCTGCCCTATTCTTTCCTAAACCTTATTTTAGAAAATCAGACTTATTTTTACATACCTTTTACTGTCCGCTATTTTTCATCTGACAGCATATTTCAATAATATTATAGCATATTTCTTAATATCTCATCTCACAAAATACGATAAAATAAAAGTATATTCTTCCGGATTTTCCAAGTGATTGCTAATTGGAATCTACTTGCCACAAATATTTCTGAAAGAATAAATTTATAAGATTGGAGAAAAAATAATGTCAACAAAAAAGGCAACAGAAATGATTCGCTACTATAAGAACCCAAATGGGCCTACGATTGGTGTAACAGCCAAAGATGTGATCGAATCCGATGGTCTTTATTTCAAAGACTTAAACGGTGACGGAACATTAAATACTTACAAAGACTGGAGAAAAACTCCTTCAGAACGTGCCAAAGCACTTGCAGAGGAACTTTCCTCCGAGGAAAAGATCGGTCTGCTCTTCATCAATTCTTTAAAAATGGGAGCTTACCAGGAAGACAAAGAGGCAGTCGACGCAACCGGACTTCTTGATGAAAAAGTAATTGAAAAAGACACTACGATCTTTAACGCCGAAAAATATCACGGAACCACGTATACAGTAAAAGATATGGGAATCCGACACTTTATCCTGCGCGAAAATCCAAAACCGGACGAACTGGCAGACTGGATGAACGAACTGAATGCACTTGCTGAAGGCGAGACACATGCGATTCCGGTTCTCATGGTATCAAACTCCCGAAACGAAAACGGAGAGATCGTCTTCGGTATGAACGATGCCGCTGGTGTATTTGCCACATGGCCGGGAACAATGGGAATTGCCGCTGCCGTAAAAGGAAGCAGCCTTGACCTGATCGATGATTTTGCAGAATGCATCCGTGAAGAGTGGGATGCAACCGGAATGAAAAAAGGATATATGTACATGGCAGACGTCGTATCTGATCCGAGATGGCAGCGTACTTACGGTACGTTCGGCGAAGATCCAGAACTGATCAACAATATTTTTGACCGCCTTGTTCCAGGCATTCAGGGAAGCAAAGATGGTGTAACAACAGATGGTGTTGCAATGACTGTCAAACATTTCCCTGGCGGCGGTGCTCGTGAAAATGGATTTGACCCACACTACAAACAAGGACAATGGAATGTCTACCAGACAGAAAACAGCTTACAGAAATACCATCTTCCAGGATTCCGGTCTTCTATTGCAAACCACGTATCCTCTATCATGCCTTATTATGCAAAACCTGCAGCTGAAAAGAGCGACATCCAGTACGACATGAATGGAAATCCGATTGAAATGATTCCAGTTGGATTTGCGTTTAACCAGTTTTTCTTAAAGGAACTTCTGCAAAATCAGATGAACTTCCAAGGCTATATCAACAGCGACTCCGGTATCACCATCAATATGGCATGGGGTGTGGAAGAACTTGACATTCCTGAAAGAATCGCACTTGCAGTTAATTCCGGTGTCGATATCATCAGCGGTTCCTTTGATGTATTTGCCGCAAAAGAAGCTTTGGATAGAAGAACAAATGGCTACTATACAGACGGTGCGCACAAAATTCCTGACGGATATACATTAGAGCAGATCACATTGTCTGAAGAAGCTCTCACAACTGCGGCCGCACACACATTAAAAGAAATGTTCGAACTTGGTGTCTTTGAAAACCCATACCGTGATCCGCAGACTGCAAAAGAAGTGATTGCAAATCCGGTACACTGGGAACATGCCGATGACGTACACCGCAAATCTGTTGTCCTTCTGAAAAACAAAGAACAGCTTCTCCCTCTGACAGCAGAAAAACTTGCAGACAAAAAAATCTTTGCAAAAGGATTTGCATCAAAAGAAGAGACTGCCAAGGCGCTTACAGAAAAACTGCACAGCATCTTAGCCGAAACTCCAGGAGTGACACTTACAGACCATTACGAGGATGCTGACTATGCATTCCTCTTCGCAAGTCCAAGTTCCGGAGAATACTTCAACGCAACAAAAGGATATCTCGAACTGGATATCTGCGAGAACAAAACTGTCCACGATGTTGACGATCTCGGAAGACCAGCTGAGGCGACACACGAAGAAACAACACTTCTTGGCACTGATGAGATCCGCGTGATTTCAGAAGCAATCCATGCAAATGGAGGAAAAGTGATTTCTAATATTAACTTTACACTCGCATGGATGGTGGGAAATGTCGAACGTTATTCTGACGCACTGCTCGCTGGGTTTGACACTTTCCCGGAAGCAACGATTGATATTATTACCGGTGCCTATACTCCAAGCGGAAAAATGCCGATCACCCTTCCAAAAGATGACAGTGTTCTCGCTGTCAATGCCGACGGTGTCTGCGTATCTCGCAACGACGTACCGGGATATGACAAAGACTTCTATATGCCGGAAGAAATGAAGGATGAGAACGGCAAAGCATACGCTTACCGTGACAGCGAAGGAAATTACTATGAAATGAATTTTGGGCTTGAGTTTTAAAAATCTTACCCAATAACTAAAAAGGAGAGGGCACATCCGTTTGCCCTCTCTTTTCATTTCTCGTCAACTTGGTGGTAGAATATAAATAGTACAAAATAAACATGACCATTTTCAATAAATATTATATGATAGTCATAGAGCAAGGAGGAGAATGGTTATGGCAAAAGGTACAAAATATTCACAGGAGTTTAAAGAAGATGCAGTAAGGTATCGATTAGAGCATCCAGAGATGGCACTCCGTAAATGTGCTGAAAATCTCGGAATCAGTGAGTCGGCACTGAAGAATTGGATGAAATCAGCAAAGAATCATGAAGGAGCTGTTCCGACTCGTGGATCAGGCAATTATGCAAGTGATGAGGCAAAAGAAATTGCTCGTTTGCAGCGAGAATTACGAGATACAAAGGATGCACTTGAAGTATTAAAAAAAGCAATCGGTATTCTGGGAAAATGACAAAAACTCTTTATGCTGCTACATCTGCGTATGTAGGCGAAATTAACAAGCTGCCTGTGAAACGTCAAGTTTCTGTCAGCGGAATACTGAAAAAATTAGACGTTTCACGATCTGGTTATAATGCATGGAAGAAGCGGGTTCCTTCGGACACGTCTATTCGTCGAACTGTTTTAGAAGAGAAAATCCAAAAGATTTATGAGGATTCGCATCAAAATTATGGTGCTCCTAAAATTACAGCAGAATTACGGAAATCCGGAGAACATGTCGCTGAAAAAACAGTAGGAAATTATATGCGTCAAATGGGAATAAAAGCACAATGGGTTAAACCATATATTCAAACAACTATTGATTCCGACCTAAGCCAAAAACTAAAAAATATTTTAAATGAACAATTTAACCCAGAACATCCCGATGCGGTATGGTGCTCTGATATCACTTATATTTGGACGTTTGAAGGATTTGTATATCTCACAAGCATTATGGATTTATATTCCAGAAAAATTGTTTCCTGGGTACTAAGTGAAACGCTGGAGGCATCTCATGTAGTAAAATGTATTGAAAAAGCAAAACAGTCCAGACATATTGAAAATCCGCTGATTTTTCATTGTGACAGAGGATGCCAATATGTATCAGAGACATTCTACAAGGCAACCGCTGGAATGATTCACAGCTATTCCAAGAAAGCTTATCCATGGGACAATGCCTGCATAGAATCGTTCCATGCTCTTCTGAAACGAGAGTGGATTAATCGATTCAAAATTTTCAACTACACTCATGCATATAAACTAATTTTTGAATATATTGAAACATTCTATAATACAGTCCGTATTCATAGTCATTGTGGATATTTGTCTCCAAATGAATATGAGGAACAATATCTGAAAAACTTGGAAACGGACGTAACAAACTTAGCGAGTTAACAATTACAAAAAAGGGAAAATTGGTTACATTTAATTTGTACTTTTTCTTGACATAGGACCAACTACCCACGACCTAAAGGTCATGGGCTTGTAACTGCCCAGTCGTACTAACGACTTACGTCTCCGACCTTTAACCCCAATAGATATTGCTATCTAAAGTGGCGTTACATCATAGGGTGGTTGACAACACCCTTTGTAACAAAGTTTACTCTGTTACAACTATATCAGGTACTTGGCTATCAACAAGATAATTTATTCCCATACGATACAGATTCATCGCTCCTATACGGTCATCATTGGACTTATAGCCACAGTTTTTACAAGTAAACAAATGTATCTTCTTGTTACGGTTGGCCTTTTCAGTATGTCCACAAATAGGACAACACTGGCTTGTATAATGAGGGTCTACCTTAATTACAGAAGACTGATTCTGCTTAGCCTTGTAAATTAGTTTCTGTTCTAAATCATAGAACGACCACGATACAGAAACATAAAAGTCTTTGGTTTTGACACGCTCTGTAGCATTACGAATACCCGACAAATCTTCTAATACAAAGAGTGTATGCTTTGGGTTGTTCTCAACGAGTGCCTTTGATACACAATGGTTAACATCTTGCATCCAACGGTTTTCTCGATGACCAATAGCTTTTAATCTTCGCCTTGAAGATGGAGTTTGTCGCATTTGGAGTTTTTTACGAAGTTTGGAATAGTTAGCACGTTTCTGCTTGATAGCTTTTCCACTAACAAATCCAGACTTGTGATTACTGTCATAGGTTGAAACAACGAAGTTAATACCTCTGTCAATGCCTACGACATTACAAATATCAGAAATATTACTTTCTTCGACATCATAAGTTACTGGTATGTGAAGATAATATTTACCATGTTTGTTTGTGAGCTTAGCTGTACCAAACTTATAGATTGTATGGTCAAAATATTTAGACATACCTTCAGCGAAATATGGCAGTTTCACACGACCATTAAGCGTATTCACAGAAAAACAGTTTTGCGTTAAAGAATAATCTCTGTTCCAAACTAAATCATACTGAGGTTTCTTGAAGGTTGGTTGTATCCACTCATTTTGATTTTCGAGAATAGTTCTATATCTTGCAATGACTGTTTTCAAAACGGACTGAGCCATTTGCGATTTAAGACCAAATTTTTCTCTTAGAGTAGAATACAAAACCTTATTAAGTGAAAACTGCTTTAAATCATGAGTTTGGAATACATAGTCTGAAACATAAT
>SKEX01000092.1_pt1 | contig 112043 bp, 110 predicted proteins | sample 4841451 | NCBI WGS metagenome assembly SKEX01 (sample SAMN11008798, study PRJNA524170) | human gut metagenome | isolation source: fecal sample from pouch patient p38, | place: Israel: Tel-Aviv | reverse complement strand
GCCCCTTTAGGGGCGGCTGTGGATGTGGTGCAGTTGGCAGACCTTCAGTGCGCCTTCCGGGCGCAAGCAGGTAATAGCCCCTTATAGGGGCAGAACAAGCCACCGGCTAAGCCGGTGGTCTTGACTAAAATTTTCAGATTGTACTAAATCAAATACAAACGAGAATCATTCCTGTTTTCTCTTGTCTTTCTTTTAACATAATGGTATACTAAGACCCGTAAGAAAGAGAAAATGATTCATGTACATTGAAGGAGGATTTTAAACGATGGCACAGTTTGAACAGTGGTCAGGATTTAACGGAAGACTCTGGAAAGAGGAAGTTAACGTTCGTGACTTCATCCAGAACAACTACACACCATATGAAGGTGATGAATCTTTCCTGGTTGGACCTACAGAGGCAACTGACAAATTATGGGGAGAGCTTCAGAAACTGCAGAAAGAAGAGCGTGCAAAAGGCGGCGTTCTGGATATGGAGACAGAAGTAGTTTCTGGACTGACAGCGTATGGCCCGGGATATATTAACGAAGAAATGAAAGATTTAGAGCAGGTTGTTGGTCTTCAGACAGACAAACCGCTGAAGAGAGCATTTATGCCATACGGTGGTATTAAAATGGCTGAGCAGGCTTGTACAACATACGGATATGAGCCAAGCCCGAAACTGCACGAGATCTTCACAAAATATCATAAAACACACAATCAGGGAGTATTCGATATCTACACACCTGAGATGAAAAAAGCCCGTCACAGCAAGATCATCACAGGACTTCCGGACACATACGGAAGAGGACGTATCGTAGGTGACTACCGTCGTGTAGCTCTTTACGGAATCGATTACCTGATCGAGCAGAAACAGAATGATTTTATCGAAGGTGAAAGACACGGAATGAAAGGAACAGATTTCCGTCTTCGTGAAGAAATCGCTGATCAGATCAAAGCATTAAAAGAAATGAAAGAAATGGCTGCTGTTTACGGATTTGATATTTCCAAACCAGCTACAAACGCAAAAGAAGCTGTGCAGTGGCTGTACTTCGGATACCTTGCAGCAATCAAAACTCAGAATGGTGCTGCAATGAGCGTTGGACGTATTTCTACATTCCTTGACATTTATATTGAAAGAGACTTAAAGAACGGAACACTGACAGAGACAGAAGCTCAGGAACTGATCGACCACATCGTTATGAAGTTCAGAATGGTTAAATTCGCAAGAATTCCATCTTACAACGAGCTGTTCTCAGGAGACCCGGTATGGGCTACACTGGAAATGGGTGGTATCGGAATGGACGGACGTTCTATGGTAACAAAGAACGACTATCGTTTCCTTCATACACTGGAGAACATGGGACCTTCACCAGAGCCAAACCTGACAGTATTATATTCTTCTAATCTGCCAGAGAACTTCAAGAAATATTCTTCTTATATTTCTATCAAGACAAGTTCTGTACAGTACGAGAACGATGATGTAATGCGTCCGGTATGGGGAGATGACTATTCTATCTGCTGCTGCGTATCTGCAACACAGACAGGAAAAGAGATTCAGTTCTTCGGAGCACGTGCAAACCTTGCAAAATGTCTGCTTTACGCAATCAACGGTGGTGTTGATGAGAAGACAAAAACACAGGTTGCTCCAAAATACAGCCCAATCACATCAGAGTACCTTGACTATGATGAAGTAATGGACAAATATGACCAGATGATGGAATGGCTGTCTAAACTGTATGTAGATACATTGAACATGATTCACTACATGCACGACAAATACTACTATGAAGCAGCAGAGATGGCTCTGATCGATACAAACGTAAGACGTACATTCGCTACAGGTATCGCTGGATTCTCTCACGTAGTAGACTCTTTAAGTGCGATCAAATATGCAAAAGTTAAAGTAATTCGCGACGAAAACGGACTTGCTGTTGACTACGAGACAGAGGGAGACTTCCCAAGATACGGTAACGATGATGACCGTGCTGACGAGATCGCTGTATGGCTGTTAAGAACATTCATGAGCAAACTGAAAAAATGCCACACATACAGAGACTCTGAGCCAACAACATCTATCCTTACAATTACATCTAACGTTGTATATGGTAAGGCTACAGGATCTCTTCCAGACGGAAGAAAAGCTGGGGAACCACTTTCACCAGGAGCAAACCCATCATACGGTGCAGAGCAGAATGGTCTGTTAGCATCCCTGAACTCAGTTGCAAAACTTCCATACGAAGAAGCGCTGGACGGAATTTCTAATACACAGACAATCAGCCCTGGAGCACTTGGACATGATGACGATGAGAGAAAAGTAAATCTGGCTAACGTAATGGACGGATACTTCGATCAGGGAGCACATCACCTGAACGTAAACGTATTCGGAACAGAAAAACTCATCGATGCTATGGAGCACCCAGAGAAAGAAGAATATGCAAACTTCACAATCCGTGTATCAGGATACGCTGTTAAATTCATCGACCTGACACGTGAGCAGCAGTTAGACGTAATTGCAAGAACATGCCATAAAGCACTGTAATTTGTAATTCACAGGGACGTAGTACAAACAGGATGCTACGTCCCTTTTTAAATATCAAGAGAAAGGGAATCAAGCAAATGAAAGGATATATACACTCAACAGAGAGTTTTGGATCCGTAGACGGACCGGGAGTCCGTTTTCTTATTTTTGTGAGCGGATGTCCAATGCGCTGTCAGTTCTGCCATAATCCGGATACATGGAGTATGCAGACAGGAACGCAGATGTCAGCAGATGAATTGTTGGACAAAGCATGGAAATACCGCAGTTATTGGGGAAAATCCGGTGGAATTACAGTCAGCGGAGGCGAGCCGCTTTTGCAGATCGACTTTTTATTGGAATTGTTTAAGAAAGCAAAAGAAAAAGGAATCCACACAACAATCGATACAAGTGGAGCACCTTTTACAAGAGAAGAACCGTTTTTTAGTAAGTTTGAGGAACTGATGAAATATACAGATCTGCTTCTTTTGGATATCAAACATATTGACGATGAGCAGCACAAGATTTTGACAGGTCATACGAATCAGAATATTCTGGATCTGGCGAGATATTTAAGTGACATCAATAAACCGGTGTGGATTCGTCACGTACTGGTTCCGGAGAGAAGTGATAATGATGAATATCTGAAAAAGCTGGATGCATTCATTCAGACACTCTCCAATGTAGAGAAAGTGGAAGTACTTCCGTACCATACATTGGGAGAGTATAAGTGGAAAGAACTGGGCATGGAATATCCGCTGGAGGGGATCGAGCCTCCGACAGAAGAGCGGATCCGCAATGCGAATGAATTGCTTCATACAGGAAAATAAAAAAGAAATCGCTCATCATCCGCCTGAGATGATGAGCGATACTTTTTATGCATTATTCTGTTTCAACAAATGCGTCTTTTCCAAGTCCGCACAGTGGACATAACCAGTCTTCCGGGATATCTTCAAAAGCTGTTCCAGCCTCTACACCGTTGTCTGGATCGCCTACTTCAGGATCATAAATGTATCCACATGCTTCACATAAATATTTTTTCATAAAAATAGTCCTCCTTTAATTTTTAACGAAAGCATTTAACATATGTATTATAACCAAAACAAAACGATAAGTCTACTAAAAAATAGAAATTTGTAATTAATTATAATAATAGTAATTGTTATTGATATAAGAAGAGCTAATAAAATAATGAAACAGTAACAGAATGGAGTAATAGGAGCATGGTAAATAGAAAACAATATTGACATCCATACAGGCTGTCCATATAATATAATTAGCAGTTGTATCAAAGGGTTCTGGTTGTTGCAGGACCCTTTCTTATATTCTGGAGGGAGAAATTTATTATGAATAAAAAAGAAGTATTAGAAATCCGTAAGCAGTTTACACCGGCAAATTGCGCGATCACAAGAATTGCTGGCTGCTATGTGGATCATGAGAAAAATAAAAAGATGGAATCAAAATCGGCATTTTTATCTTTGCCTGAGGAAGAGGCGTTTAAATATTTTGACATTTTTAAAAAGACACTTTCCGGGACGATGGGGAAAAATATGTTGAATATGGAATTCCCGATCGACCAGGAGATGCCAGGCGGGACACAGGAATTTTTAATGAAACTAAAAGCCAGTAAGCTGGAAGATGACATGCTCCTGGAAGAATTTTATGACAAAGTAATCGCTACATATGAGTATGCGGAGAATTATTATATTATTTTAATCCATGCAATGTATGATGTGCCGGGCAGATCGTCTGACAATATGGAGATGTTTGACGCATCCGATGAAGTGTATGAGTATTTGGTGTGCAGTATCTGTCCGGTTTCGTTGTCAAAGGCAGGATTAAGTTACAATGCAGAGAGCAATTGTATTCAGGATCGTATCCGGGACTGGGTGGTAGATATGCCGGACAAGGGATTTTTGTTTCCGGCTTTTAATGACAGAAGCACGGATATTCATGGAGTACTCTATTATACGAAGAAATCAGAGGATTTGCAGCCGGAGTTGATTGAGCAGCTGCTGGGAGCAAGGATGCCGATGTCAGCCAACACGCAGAAGGAGACATTTCAGATGCTGATCGAGGATACTCTGGGAGAAGACGGAGATTATGAGACGATCCGCAATATCCATGATACTTTGAATGACATGATTGAGGAACATAAAGAAGAACCGGAACCGCTGCAGTTGGATAAGACCGATGTACGCAAGGTATTTGAAAAGAGCGGCGTTTCTTCGGAAAAAATGGAGTGTTTTGATCAAAATTATGAAGAGACAGCAGGGGAAAAGACTTCTCTTCTTGCAACCAATATTACGGAGACAAAAAAGTTTCAGATTGAAACGCCGGATATTGTGATTAAAGTCAATCCGGAACGGGCGGATCTGATCGAAACGAGAGTGATAGATGGAAGGCAGTGTCTGGTCATTGCTGTAGATGATCATATTGAAGTTAATGGAGTAAATGTAAGGACTCTGAAGCGCAAAAAAAGCACAGAAGAAGAGGAATAAAATAGAACATAACGGGATTTTTATCTGGCGGTCTCAGATGTTGATCAGAGACTGCTTTTTTACGAAATGAAAATAATTAAATATCTAACTAGTTTATTGGCATAAATATTAAAAAAATGTGAAAAATTATATTAATGCTTGATTTTTTTGGAAGATAATACTAATATATCGATTAGATATCTAACTAATTAAAAAGGAGGTATAGCAATGCGCTGTGATCTGGATAAGGTTCCAAGTGTCGGACTCTTTGGGATGGTGGTTCATCAGGGCGGACTGCGGGCACAGAAGATGTTTGACAAGTATGGGCTGAATAAGAGTCAGGCAGGCATCCTGTTTATGCTGCATCATGAGGAAGCTGTTTCTCAAAAGCCTCTTTCTCAGAAGGAGCTGGCAAAAAAGCTGAATGTGACGGCGCCGTCTATTACATCTGCGATTCAGAAGATGGAGAAGGCTGGATTTATCAAACGACAGCCGGACGAAAAGGATCAAAGGATCATGCGTCTGTATCTGGATGAAAAGGGAAAGGCTTGCATTGAACATGTAAAGGAAGTAGCCATGCAGATGGATGAAATCATGTTCCGAGGCATCAGTCAGGAAGAGAAGCTTCTTTTGCGAAGAATTATGATTCAGATTTTTGACAACTTAAAAGAAGAACCAAGGTTTCATACATCAGGAGAAAGTAAAACAGAGAGATAAGGCAGGAAAGGAGAGCGTATGAAAAATTTATTTAAATTTATCGGACATTACTGGAAAGCGGTCATCGCGATTGTTGCGATACTGGCAGTACAGGCTTATTGTGACCTGTCACTTCCGGCTTATACATCCGATATTGTCAACGTGGGAATCCAGCAAGGCGGAATTGAAGATAAAGTGCCGGCTGCGATTTCAGAAGAAGAGTGGAATAAGGTGATGTTGTTTGTATCACAAAAGAACCAGGACACGGTGAAGGATGCATATGAAAAAGACGAGAGTTCTTATGATAAGACCGCCTTCGTTTTGAAGGATTTCGTCAAGGAAGATGAGACAGCGCTGAAGAAAGTAGAAGATGTTTTAGCGCTTCCGATGATGGTAACTTCCGGTTTTGAGTCCGGAAGCAAGCAGACTCAGAAAATGGAGAAGAAACTGAAAAAACAGATTCCAAAGGAGATGCTCACAGAAGATACTACGGTGTTTGATATTTTACAGATGATGCCGCAGGAATCCAGAGAGGAACTGGTAAAAGAGATCAAAAAAGAAATGAAAGACATGCCGGATATGATTCTGGAGCAGGCAGCAGTAAGTTATGCAAGGAATGCATATCAGGATCTGGGTATGGATGTAGATCAGATGCAGTATCACTATCTGTTTACTACGGGCGGTAAGATGATCGCACTTGCGTTTCTTGGAATGGCAGCCAGTGTTTTAGTCTGTTATCTGGCTTCACGGGTGGGAGCAAGAGTCGGACGGGATCTCAGAGGAAGAGTGTTCCGAAAGGTAGTTGGATTTTCCAACAACGAATTTGATCATTTTTCGACTGCATCATTGATTACAAGGAGTACCAATGATATTCAGCAGGTACAGTTTTTGGCAGTTATGGTTCTGCGAATGGTATTGTATGCACCGATTCTCGCGTTGGGCGGTGTTTATAAGGTATTTCAGACCAATGTTTCAATGTCCTGGATCATTGCACTTGCGGTGATTTTGATCTTTTGTGTGGTGTTGGTGCTGTTTGTTGCGGCAATGCCAAAGTTCAAAACATTGCAGAAACTGGTAGACAGGCTGAATCTGGTGACAAGAGAAATTCTGACCGGGCTTTCAGTGATTCGAGCATTCAGTACAGAAAAGCATGAAGAAGAGCGGTTTGACACAGCTAACAAAAACCTGACGAGAACGAATTTGTTTGTTAACCGTGCGATGACATTTATGATGCCGACGATGATTCTGATCATGAATGGTGTTTCTGTTCTGATCGTATGGAACGGGGCACATGGAATCAGTGACGGTCAGATGCAGGTTGGAGATATGATGGCATTTATTCAGTATACGATGCAGATTATTATGGGATTCCTGATGATCTGTATGATTTCGATCATGCTTCCAAGAGCGGGAGTGTCTGCAGATCGTATTCAGGAAATTCTGACAAGTGAGACGGTGATCGATGATCCGAAAGAAGCAAAGGCATTCTGTAAAGAAGAAGCAGGTGTCCTGAAGTTTGATCATGTGTCATTCCGTTATCCGGGAGCAGACGAAGATGTACTCCATGATATTCATTTTACGGCAAGGCCGGGAGAGACGACAGCGATTATCGGAAGTACCGGAAGCGGAAAATCCACACTGGTTAATCTGATCCCGCGATTTTATGATGTGACGGAAGGAACGATCACCCTGGATGGTGTGGATATCAGAGAAGTATCCCAGCATACGCTGCGTGATAAGATTGGATATGTTCCGCAGAAAGGTGTTCTGTTTTCCGGAGATATTGCTTCCAATATTTTGTTTGGAAATCCGGATGGAGGAGAAGCTGTGATGAAGGAAGCAGCACAGATCGCACAGGCGGAAGAGTTTATCGAAGCAAAATCAGAGAAATATCACAGTCATATAGCACAGGGCGGTTCGAATGTATCAGGAGGACAGAAGCAGAGGCTTTCCATTGCAAGAGCAATTGCAAAACGTCCAGAATTGTTTATTTTTGATGACAGCTTTTCGGCGCTTGACTATAAGACAGATGTTACACTTAGAAAAGCGTTGAAGAAAAAGACTGCGCAGAGCACGGTGCTGATCGTAGCACAGCGTATCAGCACAATCCTTCATGCAGAGCAGATTATTGTATTAGATGAAGGAAAGATCGCCGGAATCGGAACGCATAGAGAACTTTTGGATTCGTGTGAAGTGTATCGTCAGATTGCGGCTTCACAGCTTTCTGAGGAAGAGTTAGATTTGAACGGAAAGGGGGCAGAGGCAAATGCCTAGACATGGACATATGGGGCCGGGCGGCGCCAATGAGAAAGCAAAAGACTTTAAGGGAACGCTGAAAAAGCTTCTTCATTATATGAGTGTCTTTAAAGTACAGATGGCATTTATTGTGATTTTTGCAATCTGTGGAACCGTTTTTGATATTGTAGGACCGAAGATTTTAGGAAAGGCCACAACAGAGATTTATAATGGTCTGGTCAGTAAAGTGTCAGGCGGCAGTGGAATGGACTTTGGGAGAATTGGGCAGATTCTTCTGATGACATTGGGATTATATCTGATCAGCGCATTGTGTTCGTTTATCCAGGGCTATCTGATGACGGGAGTTTCCCAGAAAACAACATACCGTTTGCGTAAGGAGATTTCCGAGAAGATCAATCGGATGCCGATGAATTATTTTGATACAAAGCCGGTCGGAGAAGTACTCTCCAGAGTGACCAATGATATTGATACGCTGGGACAGAGTCTGAACCAGAGTGCGACACAGATGATCACGTCCGTGACAACATTGATCGGAGTACTGGCAATGATGCTTTCCATCAGCCCATTGATGACATTGGCGACGCTGGTAATCCTGCCGGTCTCTATGATCCTGATTTCATTTGTGATGAAGCATTCACAGAAATATTTCCGCGGACAGCAGGAATATCTGGGAAATGTGAATGGGCAGGTGGAAGAAATCTACAGTGGACATAATATCATCAAAGCCTTCAATAAAGAGGAAGATGTGATTCGTGAGTTTGATACAACCAATGACAGGCTTTATGATTCCGCATGGCGTTCTCAGTTTTTTTCCGGGATGATGATGCCGATCATGCAGTTTATCGGAAATCTCGGATATGTGGTGGTTGCGATTCTGGGAGGATTTCTGGCGATCAGAAAGACAATTGAAGTAGGAGATATTCAGTCTTTTATTCAGTATGTGAAACGTTTTACACAGCCGATCCAGCAGATCGCACAGGTTGCGAACATGCTGCAGATGACGGCGGCGGCGTCCGAGAGAGTGTTTGAATTCCTGGAGGAAGAAGAGGAAGATCAGACTGTGGAGCATCCGGTATCGGTAGAAAATCTGGAAGGAAATGTAAGCTTTGATCATGTTCATTTTGGATACAATGCGGATAAGATCATTGTCAATGACTTCTCAGCAGAAGTAAAAGAGGGGCAGAAAATTGCAATTGTAGGGCCGACCGGAGCAGGAAAGACGACGATGATCAAGCTTCTGATGCGGTTCTACGATGTGAACAGCGGTGCCATCAAGATCGACGGACATGACGTCAGGGATTTCAACAGAAGTGAACTGCGTGAGATGTTCGGAATGGTGCTGCAGGATACCTGGCTGTTCAATGGAAGTATCCGGGACAATATCAAATACGGAAAACTGGATGCAACGGATGAAGAAGTGATCCAGGCAGCCAAGGCAGCTCATGTGCATCAGTTTGTGAAGACACTTCCGGGCGGATATGATATGGAACTGAATGAAGAAGCAAACAATGTGTCTCAGGGACAGAAACAGCTGTTGACGATCGCGAGGGCAATTCTGGCAGATCCGAAGATCCTGATTCTGGATGAGGCGACAAGTTCTGTAGATACAAGGACAGAGGTATTGATCCAGAAGGCCATGGATAACCTGATGAAGGGACGTACCAGCTTTGTGATTGCTCATCGTCTGTCAACGATCCGGGATGCAGATATGATCCTTGTTATGAAAGACGGAGATATCGTAGAGCAGGGAAATCACGAAGAACTTCTGGCAAAAGGCGGATTCTATGCGGATCTGTATAACTCACAGTTTGAGAAAACAACGGAGGTGGCATAATATAAGAACCGGCAGGAGAGGAGACTTTCCTGTCGGTTTTGTGTTTCGTGAAAAAATATGTTATACTAAAAAATATGACAAAAAAGGGGGCAAAAGAGTATGCCGTTGACACATTTTGATGCGGAGGGAAAAGCCCGCATAGTAGACGTGACAGAGAAAAAAGAGACGGTAAGAGAAGCAACAGCAACCGGAAAGATCAAAGTCAGTCGGGACGTGTATGATGCGATTGAAGCCGGAACGGTCGGAAAAGGCGATGTGCTTTCTGTAGCGACCACAGCCGGGATCATGGGTGTGAAACGGACGGCGGATCTGATTCCGATGTGTCATATCCTGCCGATCACGAACTGTAAGATCCGTTTTGAAAAGGATCCAAAAAATCTGGAGATCACCTGTTTTTGTACGGTAAAAGTGACCGGAAAGACCGGAGTGGAGATGGAGGCGCTGACAGGTGTCAGTGTGGTGCTTCTGACGATTTATGATATGTGTAAGGCTCTGGATAAATTTATGGAGATACAGGATATTTATCTTTGTAAAAAGACCGGAGGAAAGAGCGGAGAAATCGTAAATCCGAGAATGGAAGACAGAGGAGAAGAGGGAAGATGAAGGCAGCAGTTGTGACATTGAGCGACAGGGGATTCCGAAACGAACGGGAAGATAAAAGCGGAGAGCTGGTACAGATGATGTTGAAAGAAGCCGGATATGAAGTGGCGGAATACAGGTTACTTCCGGATGAGCAGGCGCAGATTGAGACGGTATTAAAAGAGTTGAGTGATGAGAAAGAGATGGATCTGATCCTCACGACAGGAGGAACCGGGTTTTCGCAAAGAGACTGTACACCGGAAGCAACGCTGAATGTAGCTACCAGAAATGCGCCGGGGATTGCAGAAGCAATGCGGTATGCGTCACTGGCTATTACCCCCAGAGCGATGTTGAGCCGCGGGGCATCGGTGATTCGAAATCAGACACTGATTATTAACCTTCCGGGCAGTCCGAAAGCGGTGAAAGAAAATCTGGAGTATATTTTGCCTACACTGTCACATGGACTGGAAATTTTAAAAGGAGTGACAGGAGAATGCGGGATCAGTTTGAAAGAAACATAAATTATATGAGAGTGTCTGTCACAGACCGATGTAATCTGCGCTGCGTGTATTGCATGCCAAAAGATGGCGTTCAGCAGATTTCTCACGATGAGATCCTTACGTTTGATGAGATCGCAAGGGTGTGCCGGATCGGGGCAGAACTTGGGATTTCCAGGATCAAGCTGACAGGCGGCGAACCGCTGGTGCGAAAGGGGATTGAAGATCTTGCAGAGATGATCTGCCGGATTCCGGGAATCGAGCAGGTGACGCTGACGACAAACGGAATCCTGTTAAAAGACAAATTGCCTGCACTCAAAAAGGCTGGAATTTCTGCGGTTAACATCAGTCTCGATACGATGGACAGAGCGCAGTACCAGGAATTGACAGGAAAGGACTGTTTGTTGCAGGTAATGGAAGGCATTCGGGCGGCACTGGAGCAGGGGATGCGTGTGAAAATAAACTGCGTGGCGCTAAATGAATGTAATGAGTTTCAGTGGGGAAAGCTTGCAGCATTGGCAAAAGAGTATCCGCTGGATGTGCGTTTTATTGAAATGATGCCGATTGGTCTTGGAAAAGCTTATCAGGGAAGTATGCAGGAAGTGATACAGAAGAACCTGGAAAACATATATGGTGCAGCAAAGCCGGATTCAGGGGCAGTGCGTGGAAATGGTCCGGCAGTATACTGGGAGTTTCCTGGGTTTCAGGGAAAGATTGGATTTATCAGTGCGATCTCCCATAAGTTCTGCAAAGACTGCAACCGGATTCGGATGACGGCTGAAGGTTTTGTGAAGCCCTGTCTGCAGTTCGCACAGGGAGTGGATATGAGATCCCTTTTAAGAGGGCAGACGGATGATGAAGAACTGAAGCAGGTATTCGAGCAGTTGATTTATGAAAAGCCGCGCTGCCATCAGTTTGAAACAGAAAAAGCGGACGAAAGTCTCGAACAGCGCGAGATGTCAAAAATCGGAGGATAGGTTGAAATGGGAATTGTAAGAGCAGTGTGTACGAGCCCGGCAAAGGGAACGCAGAAGACGAACGTGAAAAGTGCGGAATTTATAGAAGATTTTGGAATCAAAGAGGATGCCCATGCGGGAAAGTGGCATCGTCAGATCAGTCTTCTTTCTTATGAAAAGATCGAGGCGTTTCGGGCAAGAGGAGCAGAGGTTGCAGATGGTGCATTTGGAGAAAATCTGGTGGTAGAGGGATTTGACTTTAAAAATCTTCCGGTGGGAACCAGGTTTCAGTGCAATGAAGTTATTTTAGAGATGACACAGATTGGAAAGGAATGTCATCACGGATGTGAGATTTTTCAGAAGATGGGAGACTGTATCATGCCAAGAGAAGGTGTATTTGCAAGGGTCATCCACGGCGGACGGATTTCCTGCGGGGATGAGATGTACATGTTGGGTCAAGGTGAGCAGTAACCATTTCGATATGAAGTGAGAGAAGATTTTCTTGCAGAAATAAAGGAAACGTAATATAGTGTAAAAAGCAAAAGTAAACGGAGGAACAAACATGAAATGGAATAAATTTCGTCTGACAACAACAACAGAGGCGGAGGATATTGTCAGCAGTATGCTTATGGATCTGGGAATCCAGGGGGTCGAGATTGAAGATAAAGTTCCGCTGACACAGTCGGATAAAGAGCAGATGTTCGTTGATATCCTGCCAGAGACAGAGGCAGATGACGGTGTGGCATACCTGAGTTTTTATCTGGAGGAGGATGAAGATAAAGAGAAGGTACTTGCTGATGTGCGTGCAGAATTACAGGATATGGCATCCTATTTGAACGTGGGTGCGTGTACGATCGAAGAGTCTCAGACAGAGGATGTGGACTGGGTAAATAACTGGAAGCAGTATTTTCATCAGTTCTATGTGGATGACATTCTGATCATCCCATCCTGGGAGGAAGTAAAGCCGGAAGACAGTGATAAAATGGTGATCCATATAGATCCGGGGACTGCATTCGGAACAGGAATGCATGAGACAACCCAGCTTTGTATCCGGCAGATCCGCAAATATACAACGCCGGAGACAACAATCCTTGATGTGGGATGCGGAAGCGGTATTCTGGGAATGCTGGCTTTGAAATTCGGCGCAAAATATTCCGTTGGAACAGATCTGGATCCATGTGCGATCGAGGCAACTTATGAGAACATGGAAGTCAACGGAATCAGTAAAGAGATGTACGAAGTGATGATCGGAAATATCATTGATGACAAAGACGTGCAGGACAAAGTTGGTTATGGAAAATATGACATTGTCGTTGCAAATATTCTGGCAGATGTTTTGGTCGCACTGACACCGGTGATCGTGGATCAGCTCAAAGACGGTGGAATCTACATCACCAGCGGAATTATTGATGACAAAGAAGAGACAGTGGTAGAGGCAGTTAAAGCAGCAGGTCTGGAAGTCCTGGAAGTGACGTATCAGGGCGAGTGGGTTTCTGTGACGGCGAGAAAGAACGGATAAGGAAGGATTAAGATCCATGCAGAATTTTTTTGTATATGACTCTCAGGTGCAGGGGGAAAACATTTATATAGAGGGAACCGATGTAAACCACATCGTACATGTTCTTCGTATGAAGGTTGGAGAGGAAGTCAGTGTACACGATGATGTGAACCGGAAATACCTGTGCCGGATCGAGAAACTGCTGGAAGAAAGAGTGGTGCTTTCTATTGTGGAGCAGCAGGAATCGGACACGGAACTTTCCTGCCCGATCTATCTGTTCCAGGGTCTTCCAAAGGGAGATAAGATGGAATGGATCATTCAGAAGTGTGTAGAGCTTGGCGTACATGCAATCGTGCCGGTCGCGACGAAGCGGGCGGTTGTAAAGCTGGACGAGAAGAAGGCGCAGAAAAAAGTGAACAGATGGAATGCCATCGCAGAGAGTGCGGCGAAGCAGTCCGGAAGAGGGATCGTTCCGGAAGTACTTCCGGTGATGAAATGGAAGGAGGCGCTGGAATACGCGCGTCAGCTGGATGTTAAGATGATCCCTTATGAGAAGGCAGCAGGGATAAACGCGACAAAGCAGCTGATCGGTTCTGTTTCTTTTGGACAGTCAGTCGGGATTTTTATCGGTCCGGAAGGCGGCTTTGAAGAGGCAGAAGTGGAAGCTGCAAAAGCGATGGGAGCAGTCCCGGTGACTCTGGGAAAAAGGATCTTACGAACAGAGACGGCCGGAATGACGATCCTGTCAATTCTGATGTATCATCTGGAAAGAGAGTAACATAGTTTAATATTGAGAAGAAGTGAAAAGGAAGGTATCATGGAAGTATATTTGGACAATTCGGCGACTACCAGATGTTACACAGAGGTGGGAGAACTGGTATATAAAGTGATGTGTCAGGACTATGGAAATCCGTCTTCCATGCACCGTAAAGGTGTGGATGCGGAGCATTATATCAAGGATGCAAAAGAAATTCTGGCAAAAATTCTGAAGGTCAATGCAAAAGAAATTTATTTTACGTCCGGCGGTACAGAAAGTGACAATCTGGCGATCATTGGAACAGCAAAAGCAAACAAAAGAAGAGGAAATCATCTGATCACATCATCTATTGAGCATCCGGCGATTTTGAATACGATGCGTTATCTGGAAGAGGAAGAAGGCTTTCGTGTGACCTATCTTCCGGTGGACAGCATGGGACGCATCAAGCTGGAAGCTCTGAAAGAGGCGTTGTGTGACGAGACAATTCTGGTTTCCGTCATGTATGTGAATAACGAAGTAGGAGCAGTGCAGCCGATCGATGAAGCTGTCCGGATCGTGAAGGAATATAATCCGGATATTCTGTTCCATTCGGATGCCGTACAGGGATTCGGAAAGTATAAGATTTATCCGAAGCGTCAGAAGATCGATCTGCTGACAGGAAGCGGACATAAGATCCACGGACCGAAAGGAACTGGATTTTTATATGTCAGTGAGAAAGTTAAGATCAAACCAATCGTGTTTGGCGGAGAACAGCAGAAAAATGTCCGTTCCGGTACAGAGAACGTTCCGGGGATTGCAGGACTCGGGTTAGCGGCAAAGATGATCTACCATGATCTGGATATGAAGACTGCACTGATGCGGGAACTCAAAGAGTATTTTATTGAAGGAATCGCGAAGATTGAAAATACAACTGTTCACGGGATGACCGATGAAAACAGTGCACCGCATATCATCAGTGTGGGATTTGCAGGGATTCGAAGTGAAGTGCTTCTGCATACGCTGGAAGAGAAAGGAATTTACGTATCCTCAGGTTCTGCATGTGCGTCCAACCATCCGGCAATCAGCGGGGTGTTAAAGGGCATCGGAGCCGGAAAAGAGTATCTGGATGCGACGATCCGTTTCAGCATGTCTGAATTTACAACCAGAGAAGAAATTGACTATACATTGGAAACGCTATATAATTGTGTACCGATGCTGAGAAGATATACAAGACATTGATGCTTGATAAAGAGTCCAAAAGAAAAGGATAAATAAAGGAGAATATCATGAGATTTCATTCATTTTTGATTAAATACGGAGAAATCGGGATCAAAGGAAAGAACCGGTATCTGTTTGAAGACGCTCTGGTGCGTCAGATCCGTTTTGCATTGAAGGATGTGGACGGAGAATTTAATGTACACAAAGCACAGGGGAGAGTGTATGTGGACTGTGAAGGCGAATACGATTACGAAGAGACTGTGGAAAGTTTGAAACGAGTGTTTGGTATCGTAGGAATCTGCCCGGTTGTGCGTCTGCAGGACAATGGATTTGAACAGCTGAAAAAAGATGTGGAAAAATATATCGGAGAAGTGTACCCTGAGAAAAACCAGACATTTAAGATTGAAGCAAGAAGAAGCAGAAAGTCTTATCCGTTGAATTCTATGGAATTGAACTGTGAGTTGGGCGGTGTGATCCTGGATGCGTACCCGGAGATGAAAGTAGACGTACACAATCCGCAGATTCGTCTGAATGTGGAAGTACGGGAAGAGATTTATCTGTACTCAGAGATTATTCCGGGGCCGGGCGGAATGCCGGTAGGAACTAACGGAAGTGCCATGCTCCTGCTCTCCGGTGGTATCGACAGCCCGGTTGCCGGATATATGATCGCAAAACGCGGTGTCGCTCTGGAAGCAACGTATTTCCATGCACCACCGTATACGAGTGAACGTGCAAAAGAAAAAGTGGTGGATCTGGCAAGACTGGTTTCCAGGTATTCCGGCCCGATCAAGCTCAACGTAGTCAACTTTACAGACATTCAGCTGTATATCTATGAGAAGTGTCCGCATGAAGAACTGACGATTATTATGCGAAGATACATGATGAAGATCGCAGAGCATTTTGCAAAACAGGATGGCTGCCTGGGACTGATCACCGGAGAAAGTATCGGACAGGTTGCGAGCCAGACGATGCAGAGCCTTATGGCGACCAATGCGGCATGTACGCTTCCGGTCTACCGTCCGCTGATCGGATTTGATAAAAAGGAAATTGTGGATATTTCTGAAAAGATTGATACGTACGAGACATCGATCCAGCCGTATGAAGACTGCTGTACGATTTTTGTTGCCAAGCATCCGGTGACAAAACCGAATCTGGAGCGTATTGAGAAATCCGAGAGAAATCTGGATGAGAAGATCGATGAGCTGATGCAGACAGCAATCGATACGGTTGAAACGATCATGGTAAAGTAGGACAATAAAAAGGCTGCCTCATAAAGAGACAGCCTAAAAATAAATGATTTTATTATTTGATGATGTAAGAATCCAGTGCAGCTAAGATGTCATCCAGATTAGAATCAGCGTGGATATTCAGATCGATCGGTTTAGAAAGATCCAAACTGAAAATTCCCATAATTGATTTGGCATCTATCACATATCTTCCGGACACTAAATCAAAATCGTTATCATATTTTGTGATTTCGTTTACAAATGATTTTACTTTGTCGATTGAGTTTAAAGAAATCTGTACTGTTTTCATTATAAAAGTCCCTCCTTGATATACAATGCTTCGAGTATCTGTACTCTAGGTATATTCTACGAGAAGTAACTGCAAAAGTCAAGGAACAAACAGGAAAAACAAGGAAAACCAGGAGAATATTTTTATGAAAAAAGTCGCGTTACACAATCTGGGATGTAAGGTAAATGCATATGAGACAGAAGCCATGCAGGAAATGCTGGAACATGCCGGATATGAGATCGTTCCGTTTCAGGAAGGAGCGGACATTTATGTGATCAATACATGCACAGTGACCAATATTGCGGACCGTAAATCAAGACAGATGCTGCATCGGGCAAGAAAGATGAATCCGGATGCTGTTGTGGTCGCAGCCGGCTGTTATGTGCAGGCACAGGCTGAAAAGCAGGTGATCGATCCATGTATTGATATTGTACTCGGAAACAATAAAAAGCAGGATCTTCTGACAGCGCTGCAGGCATATGAAGAAGCACACGGTGATTTGCGGGAAGTGATCGATATCAATCATACAAAAGAATATGAGAATCTGCATCTGACAAAACAGGGGGAGCATACGAGAGCATATATCAAGGTGCAGGATGGCTGCAACCAGTTTTGTTCTTACTGTATTATCCCGTATGCGAGAGGAAGAGTCAGAAGCAGGGCAAAAGAAGATGTAGTAGCAGAAGTGACAGATCTGGCGAAAAACGGATACCAGGAAGTCGTGCTGACGGGAATTCATCTGAGCTCCTATGGCATTGATTTTGAAAATGAAGACAATCTGCTCAGTCTGATTCGTGCAGTGCATGAGATTGAAGGAATCAAAAGGATTCGTCTGGGATCTCTGGAACCAAGGATCATCACAGAAGAGTTTGTACAGGCGATCGCAGCGCTTCCGAAGATGTGCCCGCACTTCCATCTGTCATTGCAGAGTGGCTGCAATGAAACCTTAAAGAGGATGAACCGCAGATATACAAGTGAAGAGTTTTATGAAAAGTGTGAGATATTAAGAAAGTATTTTGAAAAACCGGCGCTGACAACAGATGTGATCGTGGGATTTCCTCAGGAGACAGAGGAAGAATTTGAAACAACTTATGAATTTCTGAAAAAGATCTGCTTCTATGAGACTCATATTTTCAAATATTCCAAACGAGAAGGCACGAAAGCGGCAGTGATGCAGGGACAGATCCCGGAGCAGATCAAGGCCAAAAGAAGCGCCAGACTGATCGAACTGGGGGAGAAAAACCGCAGAGCATATGAAGAATCGTTTCTTGGAAAAACAGTGGAAGTGCTGGTGGAAGAAAAATCGGATGTGAACGGAAAAGAAATGTGGACAGGGCACACAAAGGAGTATATGAAAATTGCACTAGAGTCAGAGAAAAATCTTCAGAATTGTATTCTAAACGTGCAAATTAAAGATGGCCGGGAAATTATTCATTGAATTTTAAAATAGATTATATTAGAATGATAAGTAGGATACTAACGCAATTATGCTGATTCCGGGGAATCAGATCTGCGCGTGAATAAAAGAAAAATGGAGGAGATACGATGAGCGATTTGAGTAATACACAGTTCTTTCAGGTAGAACCGGGACCACAGATTTCTGCAAAAGATATTCTGGAAATCGTGTATAAGGCACTGAAAGAAAAAGGATACAACCCGGTTAACCAGATCGTGGGATACATTATGTCAGGAGATCCTACTTACATTACCAGCTATAATGGAGCAAGAAGCCTGATTATGAAGGTGGAAAGGGATGAATTGGTCGAAGAACTGTTAAAAGCGTATATCGAGCATAATTCATGGGAATAATCGACTATGCGGATCATGGGACTGGATTATGGCACGAAGACTGTAGGGGTTGCGATCAGCGATGCTCTTGGTCTGACTGCGCAGGGGATAGAGACCATTCAGAGAAAAGAGGAAAACAAGCTGCGCCGTACACTCGCCCGGATTGAAGAGCTGGTAAGGGAATATGAAGTGGATACGATCGTGCTTGGTTTTCCGAAGCATATGAATAACGATGTGGGTGAACGTGCAAAAAAGTCTCTGGAATTCAAAGAGATGCTGGTGCGCAGGACAGGACTTGATGTGGTGATGTGGGACGAGCGGCTTACTACCGTGGAGGCAGAGCGTACATTGATCGAGAGTCAGGTGCGGCGCGAGAACAGAAAGCAGTATATTGACAAGATCGCAGCTGTTTTTATCCTGCAGGGATATCTGGATTCGATTTATTTGAAAAAGAAAGCCGAAGAGGAAAACTAGAAGCTGCCCACAGGAGGAAGAACGCATGGAAAAGATTAAGTTTTGTTTTGACGAGTCGGGAGACAGCGTTGAATTTTTTGTACTGGAACAGACAAAGATCAACGGGGCATCCTATATTCTTGTGACAGATTCACAGGAGGATGACGCGGAGTGTCTGATCTTAAAAGAAGGTGAATCTCAGGACGTGAAAGAGAGTGTCTATGAGATCGTAGAGGACGACGTAGAATTACAGGCGGTTTCCAAAGTATTTGAGGAACTGCTGGAAGATGTAGAGATTGAAATGTAACTTAGAATATTACTTTACCGCAGGGGACGTGGAGGATGACAGTAGAACAGGAAAAAGTACAGGGGATGCTCAAGGAAAAGCTCAGAGAAAAAGGCTGGAAAGTGACCAGACAGAGACTTTCTATTTTGCAGACCCTGGCAGAACATAAAGGGCAGCATCTGGCGGCGGAAGATATTTTTGAGCTGATGAAGGATGAATATCCGGAAATGGGGCTTGCGACCGTGTACCGTACGCTGCAGCTTTTGTATGAGATTCAGCTGATCGACCGGATTCATTTCAATGATGGATGTATCCGGTATGAGATCGGTCATATATTTGACGGAGACTCCAAACACAGTCATCATCATCTGATCTGCAGAACATGTGGGCGTGTGATGCCGTTTGAAGATGATTTTCTGGAGGATCTGGAGGCACAGATCGAAGCCGATACCGGTTTTCATGTGTTGGATCATGAACTGAAATTTTATGGTCAGTGTAAGGAATGTGCCGAAGCTTCCATGCGGAAAGAGAATACATAAAAAACTCATGGAGGTGTATATTTTTGAAAAAAGAAAATCGTGGAAAATTAAAAATCATTCCTTTGGGAGGTCTTGAGCAGATCGGTATGAATATTACTGCTTTCGAATATGAAGACAGTATCATTGTGGTAGACTGCGGGCTGGCATTCCCGGAGGATGACATGCTCGGAATCGATCTGGTCATTCCGGATGTGACTTATCTGAAGGATAATATATCCAAAGTAAAAGGATTTGTGATCACCCATGGTCATGAAGATCATATCGGAGCTTTGCCGTATGTACTTAAGGAGATCAATCTTCCAATCTATACTACAAAGCTGACAATGGGAATCATCGAGAACAAGTTAAAAGAGCATAATCTGCTCCGTACGACAAAGAGAAAAGTGGTGCGTCATGGACAGTCCATCAATCTTGGACAGTTCCGAATTGAATTTATCAAGACGAACCACAGTATTCAGGATGCTTCCGCACTGGCGATCTATTCACCGGCAGGAACTGTTGTGCATACCGGAGACTTCAAGGTGGATTATACACCGGTATTCGGAGATGCCATTGATCTGCAGCGTTTTGCGGAGATCGGAAAGAAAGGTGTGCTGGCTCTGATGTCAGACAGCACGAATGCAGAGCGGAAAGGATTTACCCAGTCAGAGCGTACGGTGGGAATTACGTTTGATCATATTTTTGCAGAGCATCAGAACACAAGAATCATCATCGCGACATTTGCATCGAACGTAGACCGTGTGCAGCAGATCATCAACTCTGCGTATAAGTACGGAAGAAAAGTTGTGGTAGAAGGACGCAGCATGGTAAATATCATCACGACAGCATCTGAGCTTGGGTATCTGAATGTGCCGGAGAATACACTGATCGAGATCGATCAGTTGAAGAACTATCCACCGGAGAAGACCGTTCTGATCACAACAGGAAGCCAGGGAGAATCCATGGCTGCACTTTCCAGAATGGCAGGGGATGTACACCGTAAAGTGACGATTCAGCCGAATGACACGATCATTTTCAGTTCGAATCCGATTCCTGGAAATGAGAAGGCAGTATCCCGTGTGATCAATGAGCTTTCTGCAAAGGGTGCGAACGTGATATTCCAGGATGCGCATGTTTCCGGACATGCCTGTCAGGAAGAGTTAAAGCTGATCTATTCGCTGGTAAAACCAAAGTATGCCATTCCGGTGCATGGTGAGTACCGCCACTTAAAAGCAAATGCGGAGATCGCGCAGTCTCTGGGAATTCCGAAAGAGAATATCTTTATCATCCAGAGCGGAGATGTGATCGAGCTGAGTGATGCAGAAGCAAAAATAGTGGATAAAGTCCATACAGGAGCGATTCTGGTAGATGGTCTGGGTGTCGGTGATGTCGGAAATATCGTACTGCGAGACAGACAGCATCTGGCAGAGGACGGAATTTTGATCGTTGTTCTGACACTGGAAAAAGGCAGCAACAATCTGCTGGCAGGACCGGATATCGTATCCAGAGGATTTGTCTATGTAAGAGAATCCGAAGGACTGATGGAAGAAGCCAGAAAGGTTGTGACAGACAGTCTGGATAAATGTCTTTCCGGAAGACATGCGGACTGGAATAAGATCAAGATGACGATCCGTGACACAATGAACGATTTTATCTGGAAGAAAACAAAGAGAAGACCAATGGTCATTCCGATTATTATGGATGTGTAAGATATGATAGTAGATGAACGTATCGTGACATTCATCAATTCCTTAGAGACAGAGAACAGTGAAATACTCGAAGCAGTGGAACAGGAAGCTCTGAGCACATATGTGCCGATCATACGAAAAGAAATGCAGAGTTTCCTGAAAGTGCTTCTGATGATACAAAAACCTATGTGCATCCTGGAAGTAGGGACCGCAGTAGGTTTCTCTGCGTTATTGATGAGTGAAGCGGCACCAGAAGGGTGCAGGATCACAACAATTGAAAATTACGAAAAGAGAATTCCGATCGCCAGGGAGAATTTCAGACGGGCAGGGAAAGAAGAGCAGATCACGCTCATAGAGGGAGATGCTATGGATGTGCTGAAAACACTGGAGGACACCTTTGATTTTATTTTTATGGATGCTGCAAAGGGACAGTATATCCGGTATATGCCCCAGGTGCTACGTCTGCTTCGTCCGGGAGGAACTCTTGTGACAGACAACGTACTGCAGGATGGGGATATCGTTGAATCCCGGTTTGCAGTGGAACGGAGAAACCGTACGATCCATTCCAGAATGCGGGAGTATCTGTACGAATTAAAACACCATGAACTGCTGACAACGTCCATTATTCCGCTGGGGGATGGAGTGGCTGTCAGTGTGAAGAAACAGGAAGGAGAATAAAATGGCAAGACATCCTGAACTTTTGATACCGGCAAGTAGCCTGGAAGTATTAAAGACAGCAGTCATTTTTGGAGCAGATGCGGTTTATATCGGAGGAGAGGCATTTGGACTCCGTGCAAAAGCGAAGAACTTTTCCATGGAGGACATGAAAGAAGGAATCGCATTTGCGCATGAACATGATGTGAAAGTGTATGTAACAGCCAATATCCTGGCACACAATGAGGATCTGCCGGGAGTGCGTAAATATTTTGAGGAACTCAAGGAAATCAAGCCGGATGCTCTTATTATTGCGGATCCGGGAGTGTTTGAGATCGCAAAAGAAGTGTGCCCTGAGATTGAGAGACACATCAGTACTCAGGCAAACAATACAAACTATGGAACCTATAATTTCTGGTATAAACAAGGCGCGAGCCGCGTGGTTTCCGCCAGAGAGCTGTCTCTGGAAGAAATCAAAGAGCTGCGCGCGAATATTCCGGAGGATCTGGAAATCGAGACATTTGTACATGGAGCGATGTGTATTTCTTATTCCGGAAGATGCCTTCTGAGCAACTATTTCACAGGCAGAGATGCAAACAGGGGGGCATGTACCCACCCGTGCCGCTGGAAATATGCGGTTGTGGAGGAGAAGAGACCGGGAGAGTATCTGCCGGTTTATGAGAATGAAAGAGGAACTTATATTTTCAACTCTAAGGATCTGTGCATGATCCAGTATATCCCGGAGATTCTGGACGCGGGTATTGACAGTCTGAAAATCGAAGGACGTATGAAAACCGCGCTCTATGTGGCAACAGTTGCAAGAACCTACAGAAAGGCGATCGATGACTATCAGAAGGATCCGGAATTATATAAAAAGAATATGCCGTGGTATCTGGAGCAGATCTCCAATTGTACGTACCGCCAGTTTACGACAGGATTCTTCTTTGGAAAACCGGATGAGACAACACAGATCTATGACAGCAATACGTATGTGAAAGAGTATACCTATCTCGGAATTATCGGAGAGGTCAGGGACGGTCTGTGCCGGATCGAACAGCGCAACAAGTTTTCTGTGGGTGAGATTATTGAGATCATGAAGCCGAACGGGGAAAATGTGGAAGCGAAAGTAGAGCGTATCCTCAATGAAGAAGGAGAGGAGCAGGAGAGTGCTCCTCACTCAAAACAGGTGTTATATGTGGCGCTGGATCAGAAGGCGGACAAATATGATATCTTACGAAGAGCAGAAAAAGACGCGTAGCTTTTCGACCGCGCTCTTTTCTATCCGGGATACATAAGAGCGGGAGATTCCCAGTTGTTTGGCGACTTCCCTCTGCGTGTATTCCTCGCCGCCATAAAGTCCATACCGCATTTTTAAAACGAGTTTTTCCCGCTGGGAGAGCTCGTTTTCTACTTTTTCATACAGCTTCTGGATATTTTCTTTCAGGCATACCCGTTCCGGGATGTCGTCTTCATCCGTTTCGATAATATCGTATAATTTGATCTCGTTTCCTTCCCGGTCCGTACCGATGGGTTCATATAAAGAAATCTCTTTTGACGTCTTTTTCCGTGCGCGCAGATGCATCAGGATTTCGTTTTCCACACACTTGGAGGCATAGGCTGCCAGACGGTTTCCTTTGCTTGGATTAAAGGTGACAATGGCTTTGATTAAACCGATGGTTCCGATTGAGATCAGATCTTCGGGATCTTCGTCCACATACTGATATTTTTTGATCACATGTGCAACGAGCCGCAGATTCCGTTCAATCAGAATGTGTTTTGCCTGCAGGTCACCCTCAGTATATTTTTGAATATATTCTTTTTCTTCGGAAGGGGTGAGGGGATTTGGAAATGATTTCAAGACAGCACCTCAAAGCACATTTGATAACAGTGTATGTAAAGAAGGCATGATTTGTGCTTTTCCACTTGAAAAGAGGACGGGCAGAAAAAAGTAGTTGACAAACAGCGCGCAGGAGAGATATAGTAAGACTACATTCCCGGAGCGATCCGCTCTGGAGAGTATAAGATCTATTGATTCAAAAGGCCGTATCGGCCAACGTTTTCAAGTTACAAATTTATTAGAAGATCAGTTATGTGGGGACTGAACGTACCGGCTCTTGGAAAAGGAGTGTGTGATGAGTTTTTGCTCAGTATTATCTGCAGCAGTGATCGGGCTGCGGGTAGAATTTATTCATGTGGAAGCTGACGTCAGCAACGGGCTTCCGGTATTTCATATGGTGGGATACCTTTCTTCTGAAGTGAAGGAGGCAGCAGAGCGTGTGCGCACAGCAATCAGAAACAGTGGAGTTTCATTTCCAGCCAAGCGGACGATCGTCAATCTGGCGCCGGCAAATGTAAGAAAGAGAGGAGCGTCGTTTGATCTTCCCATTGCAGTGGCAGTGATGATTGCATTGGGATGTCAGATTTCAGAGGGGGTAAGGCATACGCTTTTTATAGGAGAACTGGGACTGGATGGCAGTGTGCTGGAAGTACCGGGTGTTCTGCCGATCGTTCTGGAGGCAAAAAAGGCGGGAGTGAAACGCTGCATTGTACCAGAAGCAAATGAGGCGGAAGGCGCACTTGTGAAAGGAATCGAGATCATTGGGGTAAAGCATCTTAAGCAGATTACAAAGATTCTTTCAGGAGAGAGAAAAAAAGAAAAAGCAAGGAATCAAGCAAAAAAGCAGACAGTAAAAAATCCGCAGCCGGATTTTTCTGAAATGCAGGGTCAGGCAGCCGTCAAGCGTGCAGCGGAGATTGCAGTGGCAGGCGGACATAATCTTCTTTTGATCGGCCCCCCGGGAAGCGGAAAGACCATGGCAGCGGAACGGATTGCCGGAATTCTGCCGCCTCTGACATTAGAAGAGAGCATGGAGATTACAAAAATATACAGTATTATGGGACTTCTTGATGAGAAAGAACCGCTGATCCAGAGCCGGCCTTTTCGCAGTGTACACCATACGGCCACAAGGGCAGCACTGGCTGGAGGCGGGATGATCCCGACGCCGGGAGAGATCACACTCGCACACGGCGGTGTTTTGTTTTTGGATGAATTGCCGGAGTTTTCGAAAAGTGTGATCGAGGTACTGAGACAGCCGCTTGAAGAGCACCAGATGCGGATTGCGAGAACACACGGAAATTATGTATTTCCGGCGGATTTTATTTTGATCGCGGCGATGAATCCATGTCCCTGCGGATGCTATCCGGATATGCAGAAATGTACCTGTACGCCTGTGCAGATTCAGAATTATTTAGGAAGGATCAGTCAGCCGTTTCTGGATCGGATCGATCTGTGTGTAGAGGCGCCCCGGGTGGAATATGACTCACTGGTGGAGAAGAAAGCACAGGAATCTTCGGAAGCAATCCGGCAGAGAGTATGTGAAGTGCGAAATCTGCAGAGAATGCGTTATGGAGGAACAAAGGTAAATGCAAGACTGGACAGCCGGGAGACAGAAGAATTCTGCCGTCTGGGAGAGCCGGAAAACGAAGTGATGAAGCAGGCATTTGCTGCCTTTGGATTTACAGCACGTACTTATCATAAAGTGTTAAAGGTGGCGAGAACGATCGCAGATCTGGACGGAAGTCAGGAAATTCTAAAGCAGCATTTGTGTGAGGCAATCGGCTATCGGACGCCGGATAAGAAGTACTGGAAACGATAGGAGGAAGAACGCATGAAGTATGAATACTGGTTTGCCGGAATCCGAAATATTCCGGATCGGACAAAAATAAAATTAAAAGAAAAAGCAGGGACAGCAGAAGCCATTTATTATATAGAAGAAACTGCACTCAGAAAGATGCAGCTGCTCAAGGAACAGGAAATTTGGAAGCTGCTGGAGGCGAAAAAGAAAGAGGAGCTGGACAGAAATTATGAAGCAATGAGACAAAAAGGAATCTCGGTGATCCCGTGGGGAGAAAAGGAATATCCAGGTCGTTTAAAAGAAATCTATGATCCGCCGTATGCGTTGTATGTGAAAGGAAAGCTGCCGGATAATACTGCGCGTGCGGCAGCCATTGTGGGAGCGAGAAGTTGTACTCCCTATGGAGAAAAATATGCGCTGGAATATGGGAAAAAACTGGCGGAATGTGGAATTCAGGTGATCAGCGGACTTGCGCGCGGCGTAGACGGGATCGGACAGAGAGGTGCTCTGCTGGGAGGTGGAAAGACCTTTGCTGTTTTGGGGAGCGGGGTAGATGTCTGTTATCCGAAAAACCATATGGGATTATATCTGGATATCCTGGAGCAGGAAGGCGGGATCCTTTCAGAACTCCCGCCCGGCACACCGCCGCTTCCGCAGCATTTTCCGAGGCGAAACCGGATCATCAGCGCGCTGTCAGATATTGTGCTCGTTATGGAGGCAAGAGAGAGGAGTGGATCACTGATCACGGCAGATCTGGCACTGGAGCAGGGAAAGGATGTCTATGCGCTGCCGGGGCCTGTTAACAGCAGCTTAAGTCAAGGGTGTAACCGCCTGATCTTTCAGGGGGCCGGAATTCTTTTAAGCCCGGAAAATCTGCTGGATGAGATGGGCATTGCATACAGCGGGGAATGTGAAAAATCAGACAAAAATGAAAAAATGCTTGAAAGTCCTGAATATATGGTGTATAGTTGTGTCGGTCTGTATCCAAAGAGCGTGGGGCAGCTGACAGAAGAAACAAAGCTGCGCCCGGAGGAAGTTTTAAAGCTTTTAGTGTCTTTGGAATTACAGGGATATATCAGAGAAATCTCAAAAAATTATTATATAAAAGTGAAATGACGGCGTGAGGGCGCCGGATGGAGGAAATGTTTCAATGGCACATTATCTGGTAATTGTGGAGTCACCGGCGAAAGTGAAGACGATCAAAAAATTTCTTGGAAAGAACTATACAGTAGCGGCATCAAACGGGCATGTCAGAGATTTGCCGAAAAGTCAGCTCGGAATCGATGTGGAGCATGACTTTGAGCCCAAATATATTACCATTCGGGGAAAAGGGGAGATTCTCGCAAACCTGAGAAAGGAAGCCAAGAAAGCCGACAAAGTATATCTGGCAACCGACCCCGACCGTGAAGGAGAGGCAATTTCATGGCATCTTGCAGCAGCGCTGAAATTGGATGAGAAAAAAATGCGCCGTATTACATTCAACGAGATCACAAAGAATGCAGTCAAGGCGTCATTAAAAACACCAAGAGATATTGATATGGATCTGGTGGACGCACAGCAGGCAAGACGTGTTCTGGACAGAATGGTAGGATATCGGATCAGTCCGCTTTTGTGGGCAAAAGTAAAACGGGGATTGAGCGCCGGACGCGTGCAGTCTGTAGCACTCCGTATCATTGCGGACCGGGAAGAAGAAATCAATGCATTTATTCCGGAAGAATACTGGAGTCTGGATGCAATCTTAAAGGTGAAAGGAGAGAAAAGACCGCTCACTGCCAAGTTCTATGGAACCGAGAAAAAGAAGATGACGATCCATTCCAAAGAGGAGATGGATGAGATCTTACAGGCTTTGGAAAAAGAAACATACGAAGTAAAAGATATCAAAAAGGGAGAGCGTATTCGAAGAGCGCCGCTTCCGTTTACAACCAGCACTTTGCAGCAGGAGGCAGCAAAGGTGCTCAACTTCGGTACACAGAAGACGATGCGTATTGCACAGCAGCTGTATGAAGGAATTGACGTAAAGGGCAGCGGTACGATTGGTGTGATCACGTATCTGCGTACGGATTCTACCCGTATTTCAGAGGAAGCAGATGCAGCGGCGAGAGCGTACATCACAGAGAATTACGGCGCAGAGTATGCAGCAGCAGGAGAAGCAAATAAAAAGACTGAGAAGAAGATACAGGACGCGCATGAGGCAATCCGACCGACGGACATTTCCATGACACCGGCTTCGTTGAAAGAGTCTCTTTCCAGAGATCAGTTCCGTCTGTATCAGCTGATCTGGAAACGGTTTGCCGCAAGCCGGATGCAGCCTGCAAAATATGAGACCACATCTGTCAAGATTGGTGCCGGGGAATACCGTTTTACAGTGGCAACTTCAAAAGTGGCGTTTGAAGGATTTCGTACGGTTTATACAGAAGCAGATGAAGAAAAAGAAGTAAGCAATGTTCTGGTCAACGGATTGAGCATGGATTCGGAACTGACGAAAGAAGAGTTTGATACCAAACAGCATTTCACACAGCCTCCGGCACACTATACAGAGGCAACACTTGTAAAGGCACTGGAGGAGCTTGGAATCGGACGTCCGAGTACCTATGCACCAACAATCTCCACAATTCTCGGAAGACGTTATATTACCAAAGAAGCCAAGAATCTGTATATCACAGAGATCGGAGAAGTAGTCAACAATATTATGAAGCAGTCGTTTCCTAGTATTGTGGATGTCAACTTTACGGCCAACATGGAAGGGCTTCTGGATATGGTGGAAGAAGGAAAAGTGCAGTGGAAAGTTGTCGTAAGTAACTTCTATCCGGATCTGGATGAAGCAGTGAAAACTGCGGAGAAAGAATTAGAGAGCGTGAAGATCGAGGATGAAGTAACGGATGTAATCTGTGAAGAGTGTGGAAGAAACATGGTGATCAAATACGGTCCTCACGGAAAATTCCTTGCCTGTCCGGGATTTCCGGATTGCCGCAACACAAAACCGTACCTGGAGAAGATCGGTGTTGCCTGCCCGGTCTGTGGAAAAGAAGTTGTGATCCGCAAGACGAAGAAGGGAAGAAAGTATTACGGATGTGAAAATAATCCGGAATGTGATTTTATGTCATGGCAGAAACCGTCCAAAGAAAAATGTCCGGAATGTGGCGGATACATGGTGGAAAAAGGGAATAAACTGGTCTGCGCAAACGAGCAGTGTGGATATGTCCGAAATTTGAAGGGAAATTAGAAGGATTTCGAATAAAAACAAGAGGAAATTGCAACAATTTCATTGAAAATTCGTAAATTGTATGATAACATGAGGGTGTCTATTGAATAGGAACGAGTTGTATATACAATTGAGTCTGGAGGAGACGGATGAGCGTACAGTTATTAGATAAGACAAGAAAAATAAATAAATTATTGCATAATAATAATTCCAGCAAAGTGGTGTTTAATGATATTTGTGCTGTCCTCACAGAGATCCTGAACTCCAATGTCCTGGTAGTCAGTAAAAAAGGAAAGATTCTCGGAGTCAGCAAGAGTGCGCATGTAGATGCAATCAATGAACTGATCGTAGAATCTGTGGGAGCGCATATCGATGAGATGCTCAATGAGCGTCTGCTCAATGTACTTTCTACCAAAGAGAATGTGAATTTGGAGACACTTGGTTTTTCATCGGAAAAAGTGCAGGGATATCAGGCAATTATCGTCCCCATTGATATTGCGGGAGAACGCCTTGGAACACTCTTTATTTATAAGCAGAATGAGTTGTATTCCATTGATGATATCATCTTAAGTGAGTATGGGACAGCAGTTGTCGGATTGGAGATGCTCCGGTCTGTGAATGAGGAGAGTGCAGAGGAGACGAGAAAGGAACATATCGTACAGTCAGCGATCAGCACACTTTCATTCTCTGAACTGGAGGCGATCATTCATATTTTTGAAGAGTTGGATGGAACAGAGGGAATTCTGGTGGCAAGCAAGATTGCAGACCGTGTAGGAATCACAAGATCCGTGATCGTCAATGCACTTCGAAAATTTGAGAGTGCCGGAGTGATCGAATCCCGTTCCTCCGGGATGAAGGGAACATACATTAAGGTGTTGAATGACTATGTCTTTACCGAATTGGAAAAGATCAAAAAAGAACGTTTGTAAAAATCGTACAGAAGATAAAAGGGTATCAGCAAGCTGATGCCCTTTCTCTGACTACAGGTAAGAAGAGCAGGAGGAAAAGAACATGTATGAAGGCAATGCAGTAGATCTTCAGATGGAGAAAGTGATCGCGGCAGATGCGATCCTGGATGATGAGACACATCACTGTCAGGTTTTTCGTTATGATATGGAAGAGGATTACATATACTTACAATTAAAGGAGGACGATCTGACAGCAATCTCGCTGGATGCAAAGTATCAGTGCTATATTTCTACAAGGACAGAGCTTTTGTTCTGCACAGGCGTGGTACAGGAGCGATACCAGTGTGAACATGGGAAAATTTTGGTCTTTCATATTGAGAATGGATTCTATACAATTTCGGATATGAAAGGACCTGTAAAAAGAAAATAAACTAAATATAAAATTTTTGAATCTCTGTTGACAAATAGAAAACAGAGTGCTATTTTATATTCATGAGGTTTAGCACTCAATATGAATGAGTGCTAATAACGTATAAAATAAGGAGGAGTTACCATGAAATTAGTACCATTAGGTGATAAAATCGTATTAAAGCAATTAGAAGCAGAAGAGACAACAAAGTCAGGAATCGTTTTGCCTGGTCAGGCAAAAGAAAAACCACAGGAAGCAGAGGTAATTGCAGTCGGACCTGGTGGAATGGTAGACGGGAAAGAAGTGACAATGCAGGTAGCTGTAGGAGATAAAGTAATCTATTCCAAATATGCAGGAACAGATGTAGAGCTGGATGGAGAAGAGTACATTATCGTAAAACAGAATGATATCCTTGCAGTTGTAAAATAGAAGAAAGAGACAATTTTTTGGAAACAGTCAACAGACGAAGTATAACAGGAGTGTGAATGAAAATGGCAAAGGAAATTAAATATGGAGCAGAGGCAAGAGCCGCTCTGGAAAAAGGTGTAAACCAGCTTGCAGATACTGTAAGAGTAACTTTGGGACCAAAAGGAAGAAACGTTGTTCTGGATAAATCGTTCGGAACACCATTGATCACAAATGACGGTGTGACGATCGCAAAAGAGATCGAACTGGAAGACGGATTTGAAAATATGGGAGCACAGCTCATCCGTGAAGTAGCAGCGAAGACAAACGATGTAGCCGGAGACGGAACAACAACAGCGACTGTTCTGGCACAGGCAATGGTAAATGAAGGAATGAAGAACCTTGCAGCAGGAGCAAACCCGATCGTACTGCGTAAAGGTATGAAAAAAGCGACAGATGCAGCAGTGGAAGCAATTGCAAATATGAGCCGTCAGGTAACAGGAAAAGACCAGATCGCAAAAGTTGCAGCAGTATCTTCCGGTGATGAAGCGGTTGGAAATATGGTTGCAGATGCAATGGAGAAAGTTTCCAAAGATGGTGTTATCACGATCGAAGAATCCAAGACAATGCAGACAGAGCTGGATCTGGTAGAAGGTATGCAGTTTGACCGCGGATATATTTCTGCATATATGGCGACAGATATGGAGAAGATGGAAGCAGTTCTGGATGATCCGTACATCCTGATCACAGACAAGAAGATTTCCAATATTCAGGATCTCCTTCCATTGCTGGAGCAGATCGTACAGTCAGGAGCAAGACTTCTGATCATTGCAGAGGATATTGAAGGAGAAGCTCTTACAACTCTGATCGTAAACAAACTGCGCGGAACATTTAATGTTGTTGCAGTAAAAGCTCCTGGATACGGGGACAGAAGAAAAGAAATGCTCAATGATATTGCAATCCTGACAGGCGGACAGGTAATTTCCGATGAACTTGGAATGGACCTGAAAGAAGCAACAATGGATCTGCTCGGACGTGCAAAATCTGTAAAAGTTCAGAAAGAGAACACAGTCATTGTTGATGGATGCGGAGATAAGAAAGCAATCGAAGACAGAGTGGCTCAGATCAAAAAACAGATCGAGGAGACAACATCTGAATTTGACAGAGAAAAATTACAGGAAAGACTTGCAAAACTGGCAGGCGGTGTTGCAGTGATTCGTGTGGGAGCAGCGACAGAAACTGAGATGAAAGAAGCAAAACTGCGTATGGAAGATGCACTCAATGCGACAAGAGCAGCAGTAGAGGAAGGTATCATCGCAGGCGGTGGATCTGCATATATCCATGCTTCTAAAGAAGTTGCAAAACTTGCAGAGACTCTGGAAGGTGATGAGAAGACAGGTGCGAATATCATCCTGAAAGCTCTGGAGGCTCCATTGTTCCATATTGCAACAAATGCAGGTCTGGAAGGTGCAGTGATCATCAATAAAGTAAGAGAATCAGAACCGGGAGTCGGATTTGATGCTTACAAAGAAGAATATGTAGATATGGTAAGTGAAGGAATTCTGGATCCTGCCAAAGTGACAAGAAGCGCACTGCAGAATGCAAACAGTGTTGCATCTACTCTGCTGACAACAGAATCTGTTGTTTCTACGATTAAAGAAGAGACACCGGCAATGCCGGCAGCACCTGGCGGAATGGGAATGATGTAATGACAAGAGGTTTCCCGGATATCTGTTTTGATACAGATATCCGGGGCTCTTTTTTTATTTTCGGGATTTCAGCAGTAATAGACAAAAGAATTATAGAAAAACTGAGAAATTATGTAAAAATTATGAATGAGACATCATCTATAAGTATCGCTTAATAATAGGAGTTAAAATAAATCAGGATAAAAATAAATTGTAAGTGGGAATAGGCTTGACAAGTGGTGGGAATTTTTGTACCATAACAGATAATCTATGGACATACATATTAGAGAAAGAGAGGAAATAAATCATGGGAAAAATAATCGGAGAAGGTATTACATTTGACGATGTCCTGTTAGTACCGGCATATTCACAGGTCATTCCAAATCAGGTGGACTTATCCACATATCTGACAAAGACGATTAAATTGAACATTCCGATGATGAGTGCTGGTATGGATACAGTTACTGAGCACCGCATGGCAATCGCCATGGCACGTCAGGGAGGAATCGGTATCATTCATAAAAACATGACGATCGAGCAGCAGGCAGAAGAGGTAGATAAAGTAAAGAGATCAGAGAATGGTGTTATCACAGATCCATTTTCACTTTCTCCGGATCATACACTGGCAGACGCCAATGATCTGATGGCAAAATTCAGAATTTCCGGAGTGCCGATCACAGAAGGGAAAAAGCTGGTTGGAATTATTACAAACCGTGATTTGAAATTTGAGGAAGATTTCTCTAAGAAAATAAAAGAATCCATGACTTCAGAAGGGCTGATCACAGCACCGGAAGGAATCACACTGGAAGATGCAAAGAAGATCCTTGCAAAGGCAAGAAAAGAAAAACTTCCGATCGTGGACAAAGATGGAAATTTAAAAGGTCTGATCACGATCAAAGACATTGAGAAACAGATCAAATATCCACTGTCAGCGAAAGACGGTCAGGGAAGACTTCTCTGCGGAGCGGCGATCGGAATCACAGCAAACTGTCTGGAGCGTGTAGAGGCGCTGGTGAATGCGAAGGTAGACGTGATCGTGATGGACTCTGCACATGGACATTCTGAGAATGTTCTGCGCACAGTGCGTATGGTCAAAGAAAAATATCCAAATCTTCCGGTCATTGCAGGAAATGTTGCTACAGGGGAGGCGACAAGAGCCTTGATCGAAGCCGGTGTGGATGCCGTAAAAGTTGGTATCGGACCTGGATCAATCTGTACGACCCGTGTGGTTGCAGGTATCGGTGTACCACAGGTAACAGCTGTTATGGACTGCTATGCAGTGGCAAAAGAGTACGGAATTCCGGTTATCGCAGACGGTGGTATCAAGTATTCCGGAGATATGACAAAGGCGATTGCAGCAGGAGCGAATGTTTGTATGATGGGAAGTATCTTTGCTGGATGTGATGAGAGCCCGGGAACATTTGAATTATACCAGGGAAGAAAATACAAAGTATACCGTGGTATGGGATCTATCGCAGCCATGGAAAACGGAAGCAAGGATCGTTACTTCCAGGCAGATGCAAAGAAATTAGTTCCGGAAGGTGTGGAAGGACGTGTTGCATACAAAGGAACAGTAGAAGATACCGTATTCCAGCTCATGGGAGGCCTCCGTGCAGGAATGGGATACTGCGGAACTGCAAATATTGAGGCACTGAAAGAGAACGGACAGTTTGTTAAGATTTCAGCTGCATCCTTGAAAGAAAGTCATCCACATGACATTCATATTACAAAAGAAGCACCTAACTACAGTGTAGATGAATAAGATGAAAGTGTGCCGGGGCAGGAAACTGTTCCGGCATTTTTGAAATCAGGAGTTCAGATGAAAATAAGATCCAACAGAAGAAAAAGAAGAAGATATGGACGGGGAAGAAGTGACAGGAAAGTATTCTATGCAAGAGCCGGACTGGCAGCGTTGCTGTTATTGACAATAGTGCTGATCTTAAGGTCATGCATCTCAAAAAAGCAAGGAGAGATGCGGGCGGATGTGGATGCGTCCAGACCGGAGATTGATGTACAGCTTCTGGATATCAATGAGTACTCCAGACCGGGAATCGAGTCAGACGGGATCACAGGAATCGTGATTCATTATACGGCGAATCCGGGCTCTACTGCACAGGAGAACAGAGATTATTTTGAAGGACTTAAGGACACCCATGAGACATCAGCAAGCAGTAATTTTGTCGTGGGACTGGAAGGAGAGATCATTCAGTGTGTGCCCACATGGGAGGTGGCATATGCATCCAACGAGCGGAATAAGGATACCATTTCGATCGAATGCTGTCATCCGGACGAAACAGGAAAGTTTACAGAAGAAACCTATCAGTCGATGGTGCAGCTGACCGCATGGCTTTGCAGAAAGTACAGTCTGACTGCGGATACAGTGATCCGCCATTATGATGTGACCGGAAAAAATTGTCCGAAATACTTTGTGGAAAATGAAGAGGCATGGGCGAATTTCAAAGAGGATGTGGCGAATGCACTGGCGAAAGGCGGTACGGATTAAAGGAAACGAAAAAGTATATCTCTTGCGGTCTGAAACAATGCTTGTTATAATAAACGGACAGAAGAGTTGAAGGGAAAGGGCAGAGGGAGAAAATATGAATGAATTGATAAAAAAGTTTCGGGAATCATGTGATTATAATATCGTACTGATCGGATTTATGGGAGCTGGAAAATCGACGGTGGCAAGAACTTTGGGAGAATGGTTTGACATGGATATTGTGGAAATGGATGAACTTATCTCAGAACGTCAAGGGATGAGTATTCCGGAGATTTTTGAAAAGCACGGAGAAGAGTATTTCCGGAATCTTGAGACGAATCTTCTGATTGAGCTGCAAAAAGCAAGTCGGACGATTATTTCCTGCGGCGGCGGTGCTGCAATGCGTAGTCAGAATGTAAGTGAAATGAAAAAAAATGGATATGTGGTCCTGCTGACAGCTGCTCCAAAGACGATTCTGGAACGTGTCAAAGAGAATGATGACAGACCTCTGCTGAAGAATCATAAGAATGTGGAATATATCGCACAACTGATGGAAAAGCGCCGGGAGAGATATGAGACGGCAGCAGATTTGATCGTGCAGACAGATAAGAAGAATGTGCAGGAAATCTGCAAAGAGATGATTACAAAATTGATGGAGATGGATAGTAGAGATGTTTGATAAATTTTTTCCGGATGAATACCTGGCATCCACCTATGTGATTCCTTTTGAAGAGCTGTATGAGAAGGGATACCGGGGAGTCATCTTTGATATCGACAATACACTGGTACCACACGGAGCACCGGCAGATGAAAGGGCAAAAAAGCTGTTTACGCGTTTAAACAAAATCGGATTTTCCTCCTGCCTTCTGTCAAATAATCAGAAACCGCGTGTGGAGATGTTTAATCAGGAGATACAGACTGCTTATATCTATAATGCTCACAAGCCTTCAATCAAGAATTATGAGAAGGCAATGAAGATTATGGGGACAACAAAGGAGCGCACCCTGTTTGTTGGCGATCAGCTGTTTACCGATGTATGGGGGGCAAAGAGAACCGGGATTCACAGTATTTTGGTGAAGCCGATCCATCCAAAAGAGGAGATTCAGATCGTTTTGAAGCGTTATTTGGAGAAAATTGTTCTTCATTTTTATAAAAAGAAGCGGAAACTGGATAAAAAAGGTTGAAAAAAGACAGAATCTATTATAGAATTATAAACAGTCGAGAAAAGGCAGCGCATAAAGTGCGCATTTGAAGGAGGATTACAGATGATTTCAGCAGGAGATTTTAAAAATGGTGTTACCGTTGAGATTGACGGAAATATCTATCAGATCTTAGAATTCCAGCACGTAAAACCTGGAAAAGGTGCAGCATTTGTTAGAACAAAATTAAAAAATATCATCAGTGGCGGTGTTGTTGAGAAAACTTTCAGACCAACTGAAAAATTCCCGAAAGCACATATTGACAGAAAAGACATGCAGTATCTTTACAGAGACGGAGATCTGTTCAACTTTATGGACGTAGAGACATATGATCAGATCGCTCTGAACGAAGATGTTGTAGGAGATTCTCTGAAATTTGTAAAAGAGAACGAAGTAGTAAAGATCTGTTCACACAATGGAAACGTATTCTCAGTAGAGCCACCTCTGTTCGTAGAGCTTGCGATTACAGAGACAGAGCCTGGATTCAAGGGAGATACAGCACAGGGAGCTACAAAACCTGCAACTGTAGAGACAGGAGCAATTGTTATGGTACCATTGTTCGTAGAACAGGGAGATGTACTGAAGATTGATACACGTTCAGGAGAATATCTCTCACGTGTTTAATACGAAGGAGACGCCTCAGGGCGTCTTTTTCTTTTGGTAAGGAGAGTTGTTTCATTTATAGAATCTTTATAGATAGTTCATATAAAGTTCGTTGTATTTCGCATCAGAGTCGGATATAATCAAGAAACATAATATTGTTCACATCAGATTTCAAAGGCACATTCGTGCCGCATTTCTCAAAAAGATGAGCACACAATCAGGAAGGAGACAGTATGGAATATAGAGAATTTGTGTGCGCAGCAATTGAAACAATGAATCAAAAGGAGGGGAAAAACGGGATACAGGCAAGAGAACACAGAGCAGTAAAAAACAACGGGAAGATTCGTGTTGGATTGTTGCTTCAGGAAACGGGATCCAATCTGTTTCCGACAATCTATCTGGAGGAATATTATGAGAAGTTTCAAAAAGGGGAAACTCTGGAACAGATTGTGTCGGAGATCAGCCAGCTTTATCAAAAGATCAAGGCAAAAAATATCATAGATGTGGATTCTTTTTTTAATCTGGAATCATGGAAGAATAAGCTGGGGATCAAAGTGATAAAAACGGAGAAAAACAGGGAATTACTGGAGGAAATCCCGCATTTGGATGTGCTGGATCTTTCGCTGACCTTTTATGTCATTTTAGACCGACAATGTGAGGGAAGCGCAACAATGCAGATCACAAATGAGTATATGAGGCAATGGAATCTTGAAACAGAGGAATTATATGAAATGGCCATGCGAAGTGCTGTCAGACTGCTTCCGGCAGAATTCTGCTCACTTCCTGATATGATCCGCAGGATAACCGGAATTGAAGTGGAGGCGATCCGCGGCATGCAGAGAGAATGTCAGATGTATGTGCTGACGAATTCCAGCAAGATCCAGGGGGCAGCCTGTATGTTTTATCCGCATGTTCTTGAGATGATCGGTGAAATTTTGAAAGAGGATTTTTATATTCTCCCGAGCAGTATCCATGAAGTGATCATTTTGCCGAAATCAAAAGGAATTGCAAAAGAGGAACTGGATGCTATGATACAGGATATCAATCATACACAGGTAGACACAGAAGAAGTGCTCAGTGATCATGCATATCTTTATGAAAGAGGATTGGGGAAAATACAAATGGCCTTTTAAAAAGAAAAGATGGAATGAGAAATTTGAAAGAAATGCTCTTTACAAGATTGTAAAATTGTGCTAGGATATATAAAGTGTCCGGTTGAAATTCAAAGGACACAAAAGATTATGCGTCTGTAGCTCAGTGGATAGAGCGATGCCCTCCGGAGGCATGTGCGGCGGTTCGACTCCGCCCAGACGTGTATTTTTTATATCGAAAAGAGATCAGTAAAAGGGATTGAGCGGCATCCGGGCGGATGTGCTTCAATCCCTTCTTTTAAATCAAATTCACGTTTCTTTGCAAAATCCGATAAGTAATAAAGTATCCTGCAATGGCAAGTACTGTCGTAGTACAGGTTCCGATCAGGAGCATCTGAAAGAAATACTCTGAAAAGCTGGTCTGTGCAGGAGAAAAAACATAATCAGGAAAGACACTGGTGATGATGGATACTCCTATGCTGATAATCTGAGTAATGAGATTCAGAATAAAATATACAGCAATGGATACAATGATCCGATGTGCGGGAACCAGCTGTCCGATTGCAATACTTGTATAAATAAATAGCACGCAGGAAAGAATTCCGACAAATGAAAAAAATACAACAAGACCGCAAAAGGAAGAGAAGGACATACCAAGTGCAGCCTGAAAGTCAGGTTTGATCCTTTCCAGAGCAGACTGTATATTGTCTCCCGAAATCAAAAACCACGCAGCGGCAAAGCAGATTGTAAGATCCAGCACATACCAGATGGAGGCAGACAGAATCTTCGCCCAGAGCTGGGTCAGCGGTGACGCCGGAAGCGTCCAGGTGATGTATCCTTCATCTGTAAATAGGTTCTTATAAAACCGGACGGCGTACATGATACAGCATCCAAAGGAAATCGCAGAAAACAGCATTGTGAGCACGACGATCAAAAGGGCGATAACCGGAGCAAATTCTTCAGGATCTGCTGAAAAGTCAAGATGATCGATTACAAGGAAGCGTGCCATCAGACAGCCGATGATCAGAATGATATGCAGGACTGCAAACATACGTACTCCATATTTTAAATCATGTTTGATCAATTTTTTTAACATCGAAATACCTCCCGGAATAAAGCATCTACCGATTTTTTGTGTCCCCTGCGGATCTCATCGACAGAAGCGGTGAGCGTAATCTGCCCGTTTTGCAGAAATAAAACCCGATCCAGAACATTTTCTACATCTGCGATCAAATGGGTAGAGATCAAAACAGACGCATCTTCGTTGTAGTTTGTCAGGATGGTCCGGAGAATATAATCTCTGGCTGCAGGATCTACACCGCCGATCGGTTCATCTAATACGTAAAGCTGTGCATCCCGGCTCATGACAAGGATGAGCTGGACTTTTTCTTTTGTCCCCTTTGAGAGTGTTTTCAGACGAAGCGAAGGATCGATATCCAGATCCTTTAACATCGTATGAGCACGGGAGACATCAAAATCGGAGTAAAAGTCACTGTAATAGGAAATCAGCTCTGAAATCCTGCGGCGTTCATCCAGACATCCGCGCTCCGGAAGATAGGAAACGATTTTCTTCGTCTCTACACCGGGAACTGATCCGTTTACTGTGATCTGTCCGTCAGTTGGTAAAAGAAGCCCGTTGATCAGTTTGATCAGAGTCGTCTTTCCGCTTCCGTTTGGTCCAAGCAGGCCGATGATCTCTCCACGTTCCAGAGTCAGATCAACATTGGAAAGTGCAAAAAAGTGATTGAATTTTCGGGTCAGCCCCTTGCATTCGAGAATGGGGTTCATAGGTCTACCTCCTTGAGTGCTTTCTGTATCAATGCAGCAGTTTCTTCTTTCTGAAAGCCGAGCTGTTTCATCTTTTCAAGAAACTGCAGGATATGTTCGGATGCGAGACTGGTCTTCATTTCATCCAGCAGCTGGGTATCTTCTGTAATAAAACGTCCGCTTGTTCGCTGAGAATATACCAGTCCGCTCCGTTCCAGTTCGGAGAGTGCTTTTTGCATTGTGTTCGGATTCACGGCAGCTTCTACGGCGAGATCCCGGACAGAGGGAAGTCTGTCACCGGGTTTGTAGATACCGGATACGATATCCTGCTGAATACGCTCCATCAACTGTAGATAGATGGGACGGTCATTGTCCAATTCCCATGGCATTTGATCACCTCGTTTTCTATGAAAAACTAACTGTACTATATATATAATACAATCGTATAATGAAGTTGCGGATTTGTCAAGTTACTTTTCATTTGCCGCAAGAATTTCGGCAGGCAGTTCCGGGTGAAAGATCCCTTCCTTTAACATACGAATCTCATATTTGTAAGGCGCATAGGATTTCTTCTCTTTGACAGCCGATGGAATGTACGGTGTTTCCAGAATTTTCGGGATATCCATAAAATCTTTGTGGTGTACGATATGGTGTATCGCGTCAAATCCGATATGTCCGAAACCGATATTGGCATGCCGGTCTTTTGCGGCTCCCGGAATATTTTTACTGTCATTAATGTGAAAGACGGCAATCTGATCTTTTCCGATCAGGCGGTCGAACTCATCGATCACATCATCGAAATGGTGGATGATATCATATCCGCTGTCACTGGTATGGCAGGTGTCAAAGCAGACTCTCAGCTTGTCATTGTATACAACGCCGTCATAAATCTGTGCAAGCTCTTCAAATGTGCGGCCGATTTCGGAACCTTTTCCGGCCATGGTTTCCAGTGCGATATGACAGGGAGTATCTGCTGTCAGGACAGAGTTGAGTCCTTTGATGATCTGGCGGATTCCGGCGTCAGTTCCGGCTCCTACATGAGAACCCGGATGAAGTACCAGAGTATGGCTTTTGCAGGCGGCAGTGCGCTCAATCTCCTTTGCCAGGAATTCGACTGCAAGTTCAAATGTTTCAGGTTTTACAGAATTTCCCAGATTGATGATATAGGGAGCATGTACGATGATTTCGTCAATGCCATGTTCTTTCATATATTCCCAGGCAGGTGAAATATTCAGTTCACTGATTTCTTTGCGCCGTGTGTTCTGCGGAGCTCCTGTATAGAACATAAATGTGTTTGCGCCGTAGGAAACGGCTTCTTTTGCGGAACCAAGCAGCATCTCTTTACCGCTCATGCCCACGTGTGATCCTAATTTCATAACATATATCCTCTTCTTTCCTTATTATATAAATCCTTTCGGATGCGTGTACAAACAGCTTGCCGTAAAGCATTATACATGATAAAATAGCAAAATGAAAGAAAAATAGAACGGAGAGTGGAACAGAAGTGAAAACATTGTTGGAACTGATTACAATAGAAATGAAAGAAGCCTTTGAGGCAGCCGGTTATGATGCGGCATTTGCGAAAGTAACCTTGTCAAACCGTCCGGATCTGTGTGAATACCAGTGCAACGGAGCAATGGCAGCAGCAAAAACTTACAAAAAGGCGCCGATCATGATCGCAAATGACGTGGTGGCAGGACTGCAGGAAAAAGACTGTTTTGAAATGGCAGAAGCGGTGAATCCGGGATTTATCAATCTGAAAGTAAAACCATCCTTTGCAGCAGCATTTCTCAATGAGATGGCAGCGAGTGAAAAGCTGGGAGTGGAAGAGATGGAGACACCAAAGACGATCATGGTGGATTACGGCGGACCGAATGTGGCAAAACCGCTGCATGTAGGACATTTGCGTTCTGCGATCATCGGAGAGAGTGTAAAGCGGATTCTGCGTTATAAAGGAAACAAAGTAATCGGTGATATCCATCTGGGAGACTGGGGATATCAGATGGGGCTGATCATTACAGAATTGCAGAAGAGAAAACCTGAGCTTCCATATTTTGATGAAAACTTCACCGGAGAATATCCGAAAGAGGCGCCGTTTACGATCGGAGAGCTTGAGGAAATCTACCCGACGGCCAGCGCTTATGCAAAAGAACATGAAGAGTATCGTGAAAAAGCACTGCAGGCGACGTTCCTTCTGCAGAACGGACATCCGGGATTCCGTGCGATCTGGAATCACATTATGGCAGTTTCTGTAGCAGATTTGAAGAAAAACTATGCAAATCTGAACGTGTCTTTCGACCTCTGGAAGGGAGAGGCAGATGCCCAGAAATATATTCCGGATATGGTGGAGATGCTCAAAGAAAAAGGATATGCGCACTATGATGAAGGTGCTCTTGTAGTGGATGTACAGGAAGAGACAGACAAAAAAGAAGTGCCTCCGTGTATGATCTTAAAGTCAGACGGGGCTGCACTGTATGACACGACAGATCTGGCGACACTGGTAGAGAGAGAAGAACTGTACCAGCCGGACGAAGTGATTTATGTGGTAGATAAGCGTCAGGAGCTTCACTTTGTACAGGTATTCCGCTGTGCAAAGAAGACCGGAATCGTAAAACCGGAGACAGGACTGGAATTTTTAGGATTCGGTACGATGAACGGAAAAGACGGCAAGCCGTTTAAGACAAGAGAAGGCGGCGTGATGCGTCTGGAAAATCTGATTCGTGAAATCAACGAAGAGATGTACAAGAAGATCATGGACAACCGTACGGTTTCCGAGGAAGAGGCAAAGAAGACTGCACAGATGGTAGGACTTGCTGCGATCAAATATGGTGATCTTTCCAATCAGGCATCCAAGGATTATGTCTTTGATGTAGACCGCTTTACTTCCTTTGAAGGAAATACGGGACCGTACATTCTGTACACAATTGTCCGGATCAAGTCGATCCTGAATAAATACCAGGAAGAAAACAGTCTGGAGGATCTGGTGATCAGAGAGGCATCCAGTGAATTTGAAAAAGCACTGATGCTGGAATGTGCAAAATTCAATGATGTGATCGAGACAGTTTATGAAGAGACAGCGCCGCACAAGCTGTGTGCATATATTTATGATCTGGCCAACGCATTTAATAAATTCTATCATGAGACAAAGATCCTTTCAGAGGAAGACGCAGAGAAGAAGAAAGGTTATATCGCGCTTTTGAAACTGACAAAAGAGGTTCTGGAGAGTTGTATCGATCTGCTTGGATTTGAAGCGCCGGAGAGGATGTAGGATATGACGGAAAAATTGTTTTATCTGGACAGTCATCTGCAGAGATTTTCTGCGCAGGTAGAGCAGTGTGTCCCGGATGGAGAAAACTGGCAGATCGTGCTGGATCGGACTGCCTTTTTTCCGGAAGGGGGAGGACAGTATGCGGATACAGGGATACTTGGCAGTGCGCGAGTGCTGGATGTGCAGGAAAAGGATGGTGTGATTTTTCACAGGACAGATGCGCCTCTTTCGGTTGGGGACTGTGTAGAGGGAAGGATTGACTGGGATCTTCGTTTTATGAAGATGCAGCAGCATACCGGAGAGCATATCGTTTCCGGGTTGGTTCATAAAAGGTTTGGGTATCAGAATGTGGGATTCCATCTGGGAAGTGAAGACTGCACGATGGATTTCAACGGAGAGATTACCAAAGAGGAGATTCGCGAGATTGAATGGGAAGCCAATCGGGCAGTGGTGCGAAATCTGGAAGTGGAAGTGACCTATCCGGATCAGAAAGCACTCCAGACGCTTGTATACCGCAGTAAGATTGAGATTGAAGGTCAGGTACGGATCGTGACGATCCCGGAATATGATGTGTGTGCGTGCTGTGCGCCGCATGTGAAACAAACAGGGGAGATCGGGCAGATCCGTCTGACGGGAGTGCAGCGTTATAAAGGCGGCGTCCGTGTGACCATGCTCTGTGGATTCCGTGCGTTGGAGGATTACCGCAGGAAAGCAGAGAGTACAGGGTGTATTTCTTCTGCTCTGTGTGTGAAAGAAGAAGACGTGGCGCAGGGGGTAGAAAAATTAAAAAATGACTGTACAGAATGGAAGCAGAGATATGCGCAGTTAAAGCGAGACATGCTTGCCATTCGTGCAGAAAGGCTGGCCGGGCAATCGGAGGATGTGATTGTGTTTGCGGATGATCTGGAGGGAGAAGAGCTGAGGATTCTGATGAATCTTGTTCTGGATCATGGCAAACGGCTCTGTGCAGTATTTGGCGGAGATGAGGAGCATGGTTTCCGTTATGTGATCGGAAGCAGGATATTGGATATGAGACCGCTTGCAAAAGAACTGAATGAGACATTTCATGGCAGAGGCGGCGGAAAATCGGAGATGGTTCAGGGCAGTGTGCAGGGAAATGAGAGTGAGATGAGGGCATGGATACAGGAGAAAGCGAGGAAAATGAATGGATAGAAATTCAGAACCGGTGAAATTCTGGCATGTATGTGGTCCACTCTTATTGTATTGGGTGATTCAGTTTGTTGCCCAGTTAGTGGCAGAGCTTGCGGTGATGATTCCGCATATCGGTCAGGTTATGGATTATGACGCACTGGAAAAGAGCACTACGACAGAAGAGATGACCGAGGCGATTATGAGCAGTGTGCAGGGAATGTACGAGATCGTGGGTAAATATATTATGCCGATTCTTGCGTTCAGTGCGCTTTGTACGTTGTTTTTGACGGTACCGCTGTTTTTGAAAGACCGGAAGAAGGAACGAATACTTTATAAACAGGCAGTGAAAGTTCCGGGAGTCAAGAAGTATCTGGTCGTTTTCGGACTGGGAAGTGCATTTTGTATCGGATTAAATTGTCTGATGATGTTGTCTGCCCTGGCGTTGTCCTCCTTCGCGTACAGCGATGTGGATATGCAGACGAATGTGGTCGTGCAGTTGATTTGTATGGGGATCATCGTGCCGGTTGCGGAAGAGTTGATGTTCAGGGGGCTTGTTTTTAAAAGATTCCGTGAAAAGAGTACATTCTTTAGTGCGGCTCTGCTTTCGTCTTTGATTTTCGGATTGATGAACGGGAATCTGCTGCAAATCCTCTATGTCGGAGCAATGGGAATGGTGCTTGCCTATTCCTATGAGATTTGTGGGACGATCAAGGTGCCGATCCTGCTTCATATTACAGTAAATGTGATGGGAATTCTTCTGACAGACAGTGCACTGGGAGCCTGGATCCAAGGCGATATCATGCGTCTTGGAGGGGCGGTTATAGTCAGCGCCTTTGTCGGTTCTTCCATGTATGTGCTTTTGCGGGGGATGAAGAAGCAGGAAGTACCGCCTGTTGAATAAAGCTTTTAGGAAAAAGATTACGGTTTACGCCGGTGGGGGTGAATCGTAATTTTTTTTGTTTATTAATATTTAAGAATTTATACATTGACTTTCAGGAGTCAGAGACGTATAATTCATACATAACTTAATCGACGGAAGTTCTTCCGGCAGAGGTTATAAGTTCCATGGATCGTAATGAGATCCAGTCAAGAAATCAAGTGTTAATTTCTAACAGATTTCAGTTATTTTAAGTGTTTTATAATGAATCATATATGGCAATAGTCTGTAGAAGATACAGGCTCAGTTCTGATATTCCTGTCTGAGAAAATCATTTCTATTTTTATCTTACGATCTTACAGATTTCCGGAATGCAGAAAATAATTATCGATTTAAACTTTCAAAGTTTAAATAATACAACAATATAAAATATGCAATATATGTGCAGAAAAAGAAAGGAGGAAGTCTGATGAGAAGAGAAAAAGATGAAAAAGGCTGAAATTCTATAAAAATCCGGTAAAAAGTAAACAAAATCATGAAAAAGAATCAAAAGGAGTAGAAAAGTATGAAAGCATTTATGGAAGAATATGGAGTAATCGTAGTAGCAGCAATCGTCATCATGATCATTGTAGTAGCAGCATCACCAATCGGAGACAGCATTAAAAGCGGAATTATGGAAGCAGTACAGAAATTGACGAACGCACTTGCAGATGCAAATGGAGTCAGCTAATGAAAATATCCAGGGAAGCATGGGTTTTGAAAGAGGAGTGCTTCGGACCGCTGCTCCCATATGTAAAAGATCAGCAGGTTACAGACATCAATTATAACGGGACTGATGTGTGGATCGAACATTTAAAATATGGGATTCGAAAAGCTCCGGTGAATCTGACACCGGAGTTCGCAGGCCGATTTAGCGTTCTGATTTCTAATATTGTGAGTGAACAAATCAATAAATTTAATAATGTTCTGGAAGCGGAGACGGACACTCTCAGGATTTCGATCATTCATCCAAGCGTGACAAATACAGGGTATTCCATCTCTATTCGAAAAACACCAGCGGTTATGCGTATGACAGAAGAAAAAATGCTGGCCGATGGATACTGTTCCAGAGAGGTGCTTCTGTTTCTGAGAAATTGTATGGAAGCAAAATTGAATATGGTCTTTTGCGGGTGTCCGGGAGCTGGAAAAACAGAATTGCTGAAATTTTTAACACAATTTATACCGAAGCACGAAAAGGTGATGACCATTGAAGATAACCTTGAGATTCATTATCGGGATATTAATCCGGGGGCAAACTGTGTGGAACTGAAAGTGGATGAAGAATTTTTCTCTTATACGAAAGCAATCAAATCTGCACTTCGGCAAAATCCGCAATGGGTGCTTCTGTCAGAAGCGCGTTCTACAGAAGTGAAGTATCTTTTAGAATGCTTTTCGACAGGTCTTCACGGACTGACGACACTTCATACAGATGATACGAGGAAGATTCCTGACCGGATTCAGAATATGATGCAGGATTCTTACGCGGCATCCAGAATGGAAAATGACATCTACAGTTTTTTGAATGTAGGAATATTGCTCTGCAAAAAGGCAACCGGAAATGGAAAGGTCTTTCGGTTTGTCGATCAGATCTGCCTGTTTGACAGAATCGGAGAAGAAAACCGAAAGTATCTGATCGTGGAAAATGGAAAAGTAGTGTCCAGAGAAATTTCTGAGAATATCAGAAAAAAATTTCAATGGGCAGGAATAAGATCCCCCTTTTTGGGAGAAAGCGAGGGGAAAATGGTGTGCAGGTAAAACAAAAAAAGAAAAGGCGAAAAAGGCACATGTTTCACTATTGGAATCCGAAACTGCTGAATCTGGAGATTCAGCGGTGTGGATACACATTCAGTGCTTCGTCCTATGTGAAATATCTGTTGGCGGTCTATCTGGGAATTGCAGGATTTGCCTATCTTTTTCAACTGCAGATTTTCTTTTCAGTGATTGTAATGGCAGCGGCATCGATATTTGTGCCAACGGTATTTTTAATGAATTATAAAAATCTGTATGAAGAAAAGAAGTTTGAAGATCTGACTGCCTATATGGAACAGCTTTTATATTCGTTTAAACGCAGGGCAAAGATTCTGACGGCGCTGGAAGATACAAAATTATTGTTCCGTCAGGGAGAGAGCCGTTTATACAATGGAATCGAATATGCAGTAGAGCATATCCAGTCCGCACAAAGTGAGGGAAACATTTATCAGGAGGCGTTTTCAGAAATTGAAAAAGAGTATGGATGTAAAAGATTGTATAAGATCCATGATTTTTTGATGCAGGTAGAGCAGTCGGGAGGAAGCCCGGATGCAGCGATTGAGATTTTACTGAATGACAGAAAAATGTGGATTGAGAGGATTTATGGTCTGCAGAAAGAAAAAAAGAATATCAAGGTCAAGGTAACGATCGGGATCGGACTCTCTTTTCTGATCTGTGCCATGAGTATTCTGATGCTGCCCAAAGAGTTTGATATCACACAGAATCCAATTTCTCAGGCGGTTACGACAGGAGTGGTGATTCTCAATATGCTGATCTGGTATGCAGCGCAGAAAAAACTTTCCGGCAGTTTGATCTTATCAGATGAAGATGTCGATGAAGCGGAAATTCGGGAAAAATATAAGTATGTTGTGAAGGGAAACCGGGAAAAGGAAAGGCTTAAATATAGTATCATTGGATGTATCTTCGGTGTGACGGCGATCTTACTGGGGAATACTGTGGGGATGACAGCAGCAGGTGCGGCGGGTGCAGCAGCAATCTGGATGTTGACGCAGGAGAAGCGAAAATATAAACATGCCAGAAAACGTGTATTACGTGAGGTGGAAAAACAATTTCCGGAATGGCTGATGAATCTGTCCCTGCAGCTTCAGACGGATAATGTGCATGTATCTTTAAAGAAGACAATACCGGACGCACCGTTTATCTTAAAACAGGATTTAACGCGACTGGTAGAAGAAATCGAACAGCAGCCGAATGCACTTCAGCCTTATCTCCGCTTTATGAGAGAGTTCCAGATTCCGGATGTGCTTTCTGCAATGAAGATCTTGTATTCCATGGCAGAATTTGGAATTGGAGATATGGGAGGGCAGATTGATGCGCTGGTACAGAGAAATACCGTTATGATGGATCGGGCAGAGCGTTTGAAGGAAGAAGATATGATGGCAGGTGTTGGGTTTCTTGTACTGCTTCCAATGATCACGGGAGTCGTAAAAATGCTCGCAGATCTGGTACTGGTCATTTTGGGGATTTTGTCTGTTGTAAATACAATTTAGAAGGTTTGAGAGAAAAGAGGGCGATATCATGAAAGAATTTTTGGAAGAATACGGTTCGATCATCGTAATTTCAATCATCGGATATGCGGTCATGTCCGGTTTATGGAAGATTTTAGTACAGGTAAGTTCTGTTTGAGAAGGAGAATAGCGGAATGAAAGAATTTATGGAAGAGTATGGCGGTGTGATCGTGACGTGTATGCTGGGAATCATGCTGCTTGGACTTTTGTATTCGCTGCTTGCTTCAGGAGGTCAGCTGCATAGGCTGGCAGAGCTGTTTTTTGACGGGATAGGGATAAAAATGTCAGGAGGGCAGATGTGAAGAGCTGGATCGGAGAATATGGAAAAATCGCAGCAATGGCAATTATCCTGGCCGTATTATTTGCATTTGTTTGGAATCGTACTGATCATGGATATCTGGGCGCGCTTTCAAAGGCAGAGCCAAAATCATTTTTAAAAGCAACCGATAATTCCGATTTTCTTGTACAGCTGAAACCGAGACCGGATCCGGTCTTGACGGTATCTGTCAGTAAACTGAAGTATCAAAGAAGATATGACCTTCTTCATGGAAAAGAAATCAGTGCCAGGGCTGTGGACGCGGATGGAAGAGAGCTTCCGGTCAGCGTGATAAAACTGATCGCTCCAGATGGAAGTCAGCTGGAAAAGGAACTAAATCCAGAGGCGTTTTGGACAGCGCAGAGAGGTGTTTATGAGATTACTTATCAGGCAGAGGAAAACTATCAGGGGGCTTATATTAGAAAAGTAACAAAGGTATGTCGGGTTACAGTAGATTAAAGTGCGGTTGAAAGGAAAAGAAAAATGAAAGGTGCGATCGAAACAATGGTGGGAGTTGTACTGATTGCCTTCATGGCAGTGCTGAGTACTGCCTATATCAGCGCATCGTTGAATACACAGAAGGCACAGGCTTATCATTCTACAGTTGTAACAGAGATTGAAGCGAGTGATTATAATGCAGAGGTTCTGGAGAAATGTAAAAAGAAAGCGCTGGAAAACGGATATGAAAATCTGGATATTCAGGTTGTGACCAGTGCGGCAGGAAGCAAATATGCAAAAGTGACATTGGCATACCGGTACACGATTCCACTTTTGAATATGCTTTTGGAGCATCAGATCACAGGATATGCAAAATAGAAAAAAGGGGAAAGGAGAGTATGCCAGGAACGGATGAGACATGCAGTGATGGGATTTTTTATTTTAATTATGCTGATTTTTGCAGGAGCATCGATTTATACGGCGGAGACAAAGACGATGCATCAGAATGAGCTGGACAGTATTCTGGGAGCAGCAATGGAAGAATCGATGGAGATTCTGACAGTTAATCCGACATATTCGATCGGGAAAGAGGTGGAAGGAAAAGAGCTGGCAGCAGATTTTATTCAGAATATGCTCATGCGAACAACCAGCAAATCGACATTTGAAGTAGAGATACTGACAGCAGATGCACAGAAAGGTTTGCTGGATGTGCGGGTGACGGAATATTATCGGCAGATATGGGGAAATGGAAAGGCGGTTGCCAGAAAAACTGTGATATTGGATGATGTAGAAGGAAAAGAAGAGGTTTTCTCTAAGATATCATTCTGGAAATCATACAAAAATAATAAAGTCGAGGAAAAACGTATTGTAAAGCAGGTGGTAGTTCCGGAGGGAATTTTGCTGCCCAAGGAAATACTGCCGGTTGAAAATGGAAGTGGAGATGAGAAAGTGAAAGGCTGGAGAGCAGTCGGCCAGTTGGAAAACACCATATATACAAAAGAAAATATCGGGACAGTGCAGGCGAAAGGCGATATGGATTTTGAAGCTGTTTATGAGAAAACCGGCAGTAAGGCAGATTAAAAAGGAAAAATATTACAAAAATATTAAAAAGTTATTGCTTTTTCATCACGTATCGAATATAATTCTTATTGTATGATTAAACTTGGCGATAATACCACACAATCCTTTCAAAATACCACAAACTGTATTGAAAAAGTGCGGAAAATCAGGTATTATGTAGAATATGTGGGGACATAAATAAGAATATTAAGGATAGGTGAAAGTATGAAAATGAAAAAAGTACGAAGTGTACTGCTTGCGGCAGCATTAACGTGTTCCATGATAGTTACACCTGTTATGGCGGCACCAGATGATACAACAAGTCTTCAGAATCAGAAAGAATCAGCTCAGAATGAAGTGAACGGTCTTCAGGCACAGCTGAATGAATTGTTTACAAAGACAAATGATCTGGAAACACAGCTGATCAACAAAGGGCAGGAGATTACCAAGGCTCAGGAAGACCTGGCTGTAGCAGAAGAGAAAAAGCAGCAGCAGTATGAAGATATGAAGCTTCGTATTAAATACATGTATGAGGAAGGCGATACTTCAGCATTAGAACGTATTGTAGCTTCCGGAAGTATCTCGGAGATGCTTACTCAGACGGAATATGTGGAGAAAGTACATACATATGACCGTGATAAGTTGCGGGAATATGCAGAGACAGTTCAGGAAGTAGAAGATCTGAAGACATCTCTGGAATCAGATATGACAAAATTGCAGAATCTGGATGAGGAGTACAAGACACAGACAGCAGAGCTGTCAAGTACGATTGAGTCCAAGAGAGCAGAAGTGTCTAACTTGGATGCAATGATTCAGGAAGCTGCAAGAGCGGCAGTAGAAGCTGCGAAAAAGGAACAGGAAAAGAACAACACGGTAAATAATGAAAATACCAATACACCGTCAGGCGGTGGAGATAATAGCGGTGGAACTGTAACGCCGGCACCAGAGCCGACACCGACACCAACTCCGGATCCGACACCGACACCGACACCAACTCCGGATCCGACACCAACTCCGACACCGACACCGGAACCAAATTACAATCCGTCTACCGGAAATGCAGTCGTGGATCGTGCATACAGCTGGGTAGGAAAAGCGGAATATGTATGGGGAGCATGCAGTCCGGGAGCGTTTGACTGTTCCGGTTTTGTAGCGTATTGTCTGACTGGCAATTATGCTCGTCTTGGTACAACGTATACATTCCTTGGATGGCCGCAGGTAAGCAACCCGCAGCCGGGAGATGTGGCAGTAAATGCAGAGCATTGTGGAATCTACATCGGCGGTGGCCAGATGATCCATGCAGCAGATTATGGAATCGGTGTTATTGTAGGACCGGTTCAGAGCGGTATGATCTACGTTCGTTACTAAAGAAAAATACATATACAAAGTACAAAAGAAAAGCCCTGATGGTCATCGTGTCATCAGGGCTTTAAGATTCTTAGATCAGTTTTTGGGGAACAATTTCAAGCCAGTATCCATCCGGATCAGAGATGAAGTAAATTCCCATTCCCGGATTTTCGTAGCAGATACATCCCATTTCTTTGTGCTTTTTGTGAGCCGCATCGAAATCGTCCACTTCAAACGCAAGATGGATCTCATTGTCTCCCAGGTTGTAAGGGCGATCCATATCACGCAGCCAGGTCAGCTCTAAAAGATGTGGAGTAGTTCCGTCTCCAAGGTAGACCAGGGTAAAGCTTCCATCCTCAGCGTCTTTTCTGCGAACTTCCGTCAGATCCAGAGCTTCTTTGTAAAATGCAAGAGATTTATCCAGATCCAGTACATTTAAATTGTTGTGTGCAAATGTAAATTTCATAGAGTACATCCTTTCTTTTCCTTTTCCATCAGCATACCATAGAAAGTCCTTGCAATCCAGTATTTTCTATGATATACTACTAGCGTTGCGAAAAAACACGTATGCGTGGTATCACTGAAGGTGCCTAAGTTTGACGATAAGACAAGCCGGTCTCAGTGTAAAGAAAGTATACGGAAGTAAAAAACCAATTTGGAGGAAAAAACATGAGCGTTATTTCAATGAAACAACTTTTAGAAGCAGGTGTTCATTTCGGACATCAGACAAGAAGATGGAACCCTAAAATGGCTCCATATATCTACACAGAGAGAAATGGTATTTACATCATCGACCTGCAGAAATCTGTAGGAATGGTTGACGATGCTTACAAAGCAGTTTCTGATATTGCGGCAGAAGGCGGCACAATCCTTTTCGTAGGAACAAAGAAACAGGCTCAGGATGCAATCAAAACAGAAGCAGAGCGTTGTGGAATGTTCTACGTAAACGAGAGATGGTTAGGTGGAATGCTGACAAACTTCAAGACAATCCAGAGCCGTATCGCACGTCTGAAAGACATCGAGAGAATGGCAGAAGACGGAACATTTGATGTACTTCCTAAAAAAGAAGTAATCGAGCTGAAAAAAGAGTGGGAAAAACTGGAGAAGAACCTTGGCGGAATCAAAGAAATGAAAAAGATTCCGGATGCGATCTTCATCGTAGATCCTAAAAAAGAAAGAATCTGTGTACAGGAAGCACACACTCTGGGAATTCCGCTGATCGGAATCTGTGATACAAACTGTGATCCGGAAGAACTGGATTACGTAATCCCAGGTAACGATGATGCGATCAGAGCAGTAAAATTAATCGTTTCCAAAATGGCTGATGCTGTTATCGAAGCAAATCAGGGAGCAGCAGAAGATGCATATTATGAGGAAGCTGAAGAAGCAGTAGCTGAAGAGACTGTAGAAGCAGAATAATTATGAACGTAAATGCTTCAGCCTGAACATCAGGTTGGAGCATTTTTGGTAAACTATTTCAATTCATGGAGGAAAAAATCATGGCAATCACAGCAAGCATGGTAAAAGAGTTAAGAGAGATGACAGGTGCAGGAATGATGGACTGCAAAAAAGCTCTGAATGAAACAAACGGAGATATGGACGCAGCAATCGAGTTCTTAAGAAAGAACGGACAGGCAAAAGCTGAGAAAAAAGCTGGAAGAATTGCGGCAGAAGGTATCGTAAAAGCTGTTGTTAAAGACGACAAAGTAGCAGCAATCGTAGAAGTAAACTCTGAGACAGATTTCGTTGCTAAGAACGAAGAATTCCAGGGATTTGTAGATGCAGTTGTGAATCAGGTTGCAGATTCTGATGCAGCTGACATGGATGCATTTATGGCAGAAGCATGGGCAGCTGATACAACAAAGACTGTAAAAGATGCTCTTGTTGAAAAAGTAGCAGTAATCGGAGAAAACCTGAACATCAGAAGATTTGAAAAGATCGTAACAGACGGATGTGTTGTAGATTATATCCACGGCGGCGGACGTATCGGTGTTCTGATCGAAGCAGAGGCAGACGTAGTAAACGATGAAATCAAAAAATGCTTAAAGAACGTAGCTATGCAGGTAGCAGCTATGTCTCCCAAATATACATCTCGTGCAGAAGTTTCTCAGGAATACATGGATCACGAGAAAGAAATCCTTCTTGCAGCAGCTAAGAAAGAGAATCCGGAAAAACCGGAAAATATCATTGAGAAAATGATCATCGGACGTCTGAATAAAGAATTGAAAGAAATCTGTCTGTTAGATCAGGCATATGTTCAGGACAGTGACCTTACAGTTGCTAAATATGTAGAAAAAGTTGCAAAAGAAAACAATGCAAACGTAACTGTTAAGAGATTTGTTCGTTTTGAGACAGGTGAAGGAATCGAAAAGAAACAGGAAGACTTTGCAGCAGAAGTTGCAGCTCAGATGAACGCATAATCTTACAGTTCGCATAAGAATTTGAACCGTATTATTATCATGTAAATCAACGAAAAACCTTGAATTTCCTATGAAAATGGGATGATTCAAGGTTTTTTTGCGTGTTGGGGAATAAATTTTGACTTATCGTAAATTATCGCTATTTATGCATGGAATTGGGTAAAAGTTGGGGAGTGAGTTGGGGAATTTCAATTCCCCAACTGGTGTGTGAAACTTCGCCTCATTCTTCTAAAATAAGTAGGTGAAGATTGCCTGTTTTATTTTGTTGGGGAGTAGTGTAACTCCCCGATATTTGGCGTGTGGTAGTGTGAGATTTCTCAACTTATCATAGAGTGTTATTTGCAAAATAGTAATAAAAATTGGTGTATATAATTTTAAGAAGTGATATAATGATAAAAATGATGTGCATTATATGAAAACTTGTTATAGTAAATAATATATAAGAAAAGAATCTGGAGGAAAGAAAATGAGTATTTCTAAAAAGAAAAAACAAGACATCTTACCTGATGATATTACAGCAAATATATATGATAAAATCGAATTGATTGTAGATTTCCATGGAATTACAAGGTTAGAAATAGAAAATGCACAAGAAAAAGTGAAACAAATTTTATCATCAGATTATTATAGTAGACGAGAAGGAGAATTTTCTGTAGATGAATTAAAAGCTTATGGGGAAAGAACTTATATTTCTAATGCATCTTTAAAAAGATATTATGATACAGAAGGTGTTATAAGATATTATTCAAAAGATGAAACAGAAATAATTACTATTAGTAAACTGTTTCTTTCTATTACGTTGAATTATGAAGTAATTCATAAATTAAAAGATAATATATCTCTTATGGCTCAGTTGATAGAATTATTTGCAGAAGAAGAATATTTTGAAGTTGAAGGAGTTTATTTAATTAAACGAGATAGTATATATTGCAAATCATTGTATCGTTTATACCAATGTTATAATAAAGAAATGTTTGCTGATCCGAGTTATTTGCTTCAAAGAAAAGAAAAAAGTATTCAATCCGAATCAACATCTATTGGGAATAGGTTTAAATATGGAAAATATAACGTAAATATAGAAAAATCAGTTGTTAAGGGCTATACTTCATATGGAGATGAGATTTATGAAGGAAAAATGGATACTATTGTTTCGTGTGATACTTTTGAAGAAGTGGTAAATTTAGAAAATATGATAAAAGAATTAAATAATATTTCTTTTGAAGTATTTATAAGTCATATTACAGAAGGATTTGCAAATGACTTGATTGTTGGAAAAACAGATAAAGTAATAGATGGGGTGAATATAAATGAGTAAAAATGTAAAAGGAATTGTAAAAGCGAGAAGTGTTTCGACTATGAAAGGTTGCAGAACTAAAGTTAAATTTCAACCAGAGAATCAAAGAATAGCGACATATCCTAAAGTGAAAAGAGATAATATTTTTGATGTAAATAGTATTGTGAGATTTAAGGAAAAATAAGTATGATTACATTAGATAAAGCGGAAGAAGTTCATATTTCGATTTATCATATCGGGTATGCTTCAGAAGGAGAAAGTAGTCTTTTTATACTGCATACATCAACTGGAAATGTCCTTTATTCGTTGGTAATAGATTCTTATGAAGAAAATAATAATGAAACAGATAGAATATTAAGCGAATGGAATTTAGAAGGAAGAGTAAATCTTATAATATGGACGCATCCCCATGATGATCATTCTATAGGTATGGATAAATTAATTAAGAAATACAGTAATAAATCAACAAAAATATGCACGGCAAATGTATTTAACAATGATTATCAGCAGTATTCAAAAAAATGTCATGATATTATCCTATATTTGCATTCATTGAATAAAAACAAGCAAGCTATTAATAGAAGAAAAATAGATTCGTTATGTCATTTTCCTGGGAGAATAGATAAAGTAGAGTTTAATGGAAAAAATGTAATACAAGAAATGGAAATTTTATGCGTTGCTCCTTTTTCCTATTTGGGTGGAATGCAAGGATTAAATAAGACTACAAATATTAATCAAATGGGTATAGCCTGTATAGTAAAAGTGCTTTTAAATAATAATCATGTTAATTTTATGTTTGCGGGTGATATGGATCATGCAACTATAGAATTATTAAATAGTGAAGCAGACGCGGAAGATATCCCTAGAATTTATAATTATATAAAGATACCGCATCATGGAAGTGCTGATTCGGCTAATATGATTGAATTTTTAAATTCGCCTGAAGGGAAACGTTCAGAATATGCTTCTACTTCTATTTTTGCAAAGAAAAAATTACCAGTAATCAATGTATTACAAAATTATAAAAAAGTAATAGAAGAAGTTGCATGTACTTCGGATTTAGAAAATAATAAATATGGAACAGGAATAATTCATTTAGAATATAATTTAAATGATTTAACTGTAAAAAAAGAATATGAAGGTACAGCAACTGCAATAGGTTCATGTTGAATAATGAAGATAGCCGATTGGTTCACTAAGAATCAGTTGGCTTTTTTCATGCCCATTTTTGTACATAGCCAGTCCCGTAAAAAAGGAATGGCTATTAAATTTTTCGAGGAAGGAGGAAACCATATGACCAAGTGTAAAGTAATCGCCCTTGCAAATCAGAAGGGAGGAACAGCTAAGACCACAACAACATTGAATCTAGGAATCGGTCTTGCACATCAGGGGCGAAAAGTATTATTGGTCGATGCTGATCCACAGGGAGATTTAACAACCGCATTGGGGTGGACTAATGCAGATAATCTTCCGATTACGTTGGATACACAGATGAAGAAAATATTACAAGACGAACCATTTGTGTATAATGAAGGCATTTTACACCATAAAGAAGGAGTTGACATTATTCCAACTAACATTGAATTATCGGGCATGGAAATCTCCCTGGTAAATGCCATGAGCAGAGAGCAGACACTAAAGCTGTATCTGGCAGATTTGAAAAAAGATTATGATTATATCCTAATTGATTGTATGCCTAGCTTGGGGATGTTGACTATCAATGCATTAGCTGCTGCAGACAGTGTAATTGTTCCAGTTCAGGCTCATTATCTTCCATTAAAGGGTATGACACAGCTCATGAAAACAATCGGTAAGGTACAAAGACAGCTAAATCCTAATCTGAAGATTGATGGAGTATTGCTGACACTTGCAGATATGAGAACAAAACTTGCAAGGACAACAGAGGATAGCCTTCGAGAAAATTACGGGAAACATATTCGAATTTTTAAAACGGTTATTCCAGTGGCTATCACAGCGGCAGAAAGCAGTGCGGCAGGACAGAGCATTTATGAGTATGACAAGAATGGAACTGTTGCAAAGGCGTATGCAGAATTTACGAGGGAGGTGATTCAGTGTGGCGAAAAGCAGAGAAATAAGCATGAATCTTCCCTCAGTAGATGACCTTTTTACGACGCAGGAAGAAAGAGACCAGAAGAATCAGGAATATGTAAAAGATATTTCTATTTATGAAATTACAGATTTCCCGAATCACCCGTTTAAAGTAAAGATGGACGATAAGATGTTGGAAACTATCGAAAGCGTGCGTGATCATGGCGTATTGGTTCCAGCACTTGTTAGGGAAAAGCCAACAGGTGGGTATGAAATGATTTCCGGACACCGCAGAAAAATGGCAAGTGAACTGGCAGGAAAAGAGACAATGCCATGTATTGTAAGAAATCTTAGTGATGACCAAGCAGTCATTGTCATGGTTGACAGCAATCTTCAGCGAGAAGAAATCTTACCATCCGAAAAGGCATTCGCTTATAAAATGAGACTGGAGGCAATGAAACGACAGGCAGGTAGACCTAGTAAAGAAAATATGTCGCCAGTGGCGACACATTTACGAGGGAAACGTTCTGATGAATTATTAGGTGAACAAGTAGGCGAAAGTAAAGATACAATCCGCCGTTATATCCGCCTTACAGAACTTATTCCAGAAATCCTTGAAATGGTCGATGACAAAAAGATTTCTATGCGTCCGGCAGTAGAATTGTCTTATTTGCCGAAAGAGGAACAAGAGATATTGTACGACACCATGGAGTCGGAGGCTTGTACCCCAAGTCATGCACAGGCAATTAAAATTCGCAAATTTTCAGCAGAGGGTAGATTGAATGAAGATGTTTTGTTGTCGATTATGGCAGAGGAAAAGCCAAATCAGGTAGAGCAATGGAAAATCCCAAAAAACCGACTGAAGAAATATTTTCCATCGGGGACTTCACAACAAAAAATGGAAGAAACCATTATCAAAGCACTGGAATTATACCAGAAACGGGAAAAAAGCAGGGAACGATAGGCATTTTGACACCAAGGGAGAAGTCTATCTGTTGGCGGTCAATGAGAAATCAGCCTTTTTCTGTTTTCCCCTCCCCACACCCTACCCCTTTGGTTTACCAGCAGATTACCAGCCGAAAAGACAATAAGGAGCCGGGAACCTATTCTCTTTCGGCAGGTCAGAGATTCCCACACCCTGCATGACAGCATGGAGTAAACAGCATAAAGCAACAACAGGCGTTCCAGACGGACGTCTTTTTTTGATTGAAAAGAAAGGAATTGTAGAAAATGAAGAAGATATGGAAACGAGTGTGTACAGGGATTCTTGCCCTGACCACGATTTTAACTGCATTACCGATCACATCGGTTCAGGCAGCGGAAACACAGTATTGGACGGAATCCTCAGAGAGAGTCGGATATATTGAACATGTGATGAATGATGGAACCATTCATTCTACATTCAATGAAGGTCACATGCGAGTAGAGGGCGAAACAGCCTATTGTGTAGATATTAACACTGGATTCAAAAATGGGTATAAAACTAGACACGATGCAAGTTCCAGTATGAGTGCTGCACAGATCGAAGATGTGGCATTGTCACTGGAGTATGTAAAACAGTATAGAGGCAGTCACAGTAACCTGAATGCAAATCAGGGATATCTGTTGGAACAGTGTGTGGTGTGGCAGAGACTGAGTGAGTATTTAGGCTGGCAGTGTGATAATGTTCGAGCTGCATATTCTGAGATTTCTCAGAATGTTCAGAATGAAGTATATGCCGGAGCAAGAAACTTTGTAAAAGCAAACCGAGGACGCTATAAATGTGGTGGGTACATCTATACTGGAGAAGGACAGGATCTCGGACAGTTTTGGGCAGAATTGAATGTCGGAAATGCGAAGGTAAAAAAGACCACAGCAAATGAAAGTATCACAAAAGCAAATGCAATGTATTCCATTGCCGGAGCAACTTTTGGCATATTCTCAGACCAGAATTGCAGCAATAAGATTGGAACACTTACAACAAATGAGAATGGTGAGACAAATGAGGTTGAAGTGACTGCAGGGAATGTTTACATCAAAGAGCTTTCTGCACCGAAGGGATATAAGCTGGATACGACAGTATACAGTCTGAAGGTTGAAGCCGCAAAAACAGCCGTATTAAATGTTTCCGATGTTCCGAAAGTGACAGAGACACTGGTAGACCTGTTCAAGATTGATATGGAGACGGGAAAAGCAACCGCACAGGGTAATGCAGCACTGACAGGAGCAGAATTTACCTGGCATTATTATGACGGACTTTATACAAAAGACAATTTACCAGAGAAAGCAACACGTACCTGGGCTACAAAGACGGTAGCTGAAAAAGACAGTAATGGAAATATTCATTATGTGACAAAACTGGCAGATGCTTACAAAGTATCAGGAGATGCATTTTACACCCAGAATGAAAAAAGCGTATTGCCACTTGGAACACTGACTGTTGAAGAAACCAAAGCACCAGACGGATATTTACTGGACGGAGCTTATATGCAGGCAGGGGACAGTACAGAGCAGATCAAAGGAATGTATCTGACACAGATCACAGAGGACGGAGAACTTGCAGTTCTTTCCGGAAGCAACCAGTATTCCGTATCTGATCAGGTAATCCGAGGTGGTGTGAAGATTCAGAAACGTGATATGGAGACAAAAGACACTAAGGCACAGGGAAGTGCCACATTAAAAGATGCAGCATTTGCAATTATTTCTCTGAACGAGAATCCGGTTCTGGTAGAAGGAAAACTGTACAAGAAAAATGAGACAGTTAAGACAATTCAGACAGGAATTGACGGAGTAGCAACAACATCGGCAGATTTACTTCCATATGGTAAATACAAACTGGAAGAAACCAAAGCACCGGAAGGTTATCTGACTGACGGGGCAAAAGCGATTGAATTTTCGATTACGGAAAATGGAAAAATCGTAGATTTAACAGACGAAAGCCATTCGATTTACAACCAGATTAAACGTGGAGATTTAGAAGGAGTAAAGATTGGAGCAGGTACACATAAGAGACTTGCGAATGTTCCTTTTAAGATTACAAGCAAAACAACTGGTGAGAGCCATATCGTAGTGACAGACAAGAATGGTCAGTTTTCAACTGCTACTGATTGGGCGTCTCATAAGAAAAATACAAATGCAGGGAAATCCAGTGAGGACGGTATCTGGTTCGGAACATCAGAGCCAGACGACAGCAAAGGGGCATTACTTTATGACACTTATGAGATTGAGGAGTTATCTTGTGAATCCAACAAAGGTATGAAGCTGATTCCTGCATTTGAAGTTGTTGTCAGCAGAAATAAAGTAACAATCGACCTTGGAACACTGACTGATGAGTATGAGAAAGAGATTACCATTCATACCACAGCAACGGATAAAGTAACAGGTGAGAAGGTAATTGTTGCAGGAAAGAAAGTAACGATTGTGGATACAGTTACTCTGGACGGTCTGGAAGAAGGCAGAAAGTATCAGTTAAAAGGCTGGCAGATGTTGAAAGAGGAAAATGCAGAACTGCTCATTGATGGAAAGCGTGTGGAGAGTGATTACACTTTTGTTGCTGACAGCGAGAAAATGAAAGTAGAAGTTTCTTATACGTTTGATGCATCAGAACTTGGCGGACAGAATCTGGTTACATTTGAAGAATTATATGACCTGAAGAATCCGGAAGAACCTGTAAAAGTTGCTGAGCATAAGGATATTGATGACGAAGGTCAGACAGTCCTGATTACGGAGCGAAAGATTTCGATTCATACCACAGCAACTGATAAGAATGGCAAGAAAGAGATTGAAGCCGGAAAAGATTTAACGATTGTGGATACGGTTACTTTAGAAGGACTGGAAATTGGTACGAACTACAAGTTGTCTGGTTGGCAGATGATTAAGGCAGAAAATGCAAAGTTGCTCATTGGTGGCAAAGAAGTTACCAATGATTATGAATTTACAGCGGACAAGGAAAACATAGAAGTGCAGATTGAGTTTACTTTCGACGGCAGCACTCTTGGAGGAAACCAGCTTGTAACCTTTGAAGAACTGTATGATATGACAAATCCGGAAGACCCGAAAAAGGTAACAGAGCATAAGGACATCAACGATGAAGGTCAGACTGTAACCATCAAAGAAGTACCGGAAACACCAACCCCAGAGACACCGGGTACTACTACAAAAACCAGTAACCCTCCGAAAACAGGAGACACTGCAAATGCAATTTTATGGATAGCCATTCTGGTATTATCAGCAGCCGGAATCACAGGAGTTCGTATCTGGAATAAAAAGAAACAGGTTAAGAGATTAGGAATTGAAGAAAAGAAAGAAGAGGAGGAGTAAAACAGAGGGCGGCGATAATCTGCCCTTTGATGATGAAATGGGAAAAAATCAGAAAGCAATAAAAGTATTACAGCGTTTATTTGATGCCGGATACGGAACGGAAAAAGAGATTGTTAATATGGCGATGGATGAAATGCTTGCTTTGCCGGGAGTGAATGTAGCAGATCTGTGCATTATCAGTGAGCTGCAGAAAAGCATTAAGGCAAACAAAGTGATAAGCTATTTGTCAGGGAAAACAGAAGTAAAGGAAGAAACGAAAGGAACAGATTATGGTGGAACAACCTAAATATTTGGAAATGACATTATCACAATTGAAATCATATGTGGAATCTTCAGAGAGTAATGTTTTTTTTGTTGTAGAATTTCCAAAAGGAGATCAGAAGGATGGAGAATGAATTGGAAGTTGTGAATATCCGTCTGGTAAAAGAGCCGTCTCTTTATAGTGAGCAGACGTTGGACAGTCCACAGGCTGTTGTAGAATTGATGGCGAAGGAGTTATCTCAATATGATAGAGAAGTATTTTGTATCCTGAATATGAAAAATAACGGACAGGTAATCAATATGAATCTGGTCAGTGTTGGAACGATCAATGCATCTTTGGTAATTCCCAGAGAAGTTTTTAAGAGCAGTATTCTGGCAAATGCTTCTGCAATCATTGGACTTCATAATCATCCCAGTGGCAATGTAAAACCGTCAAAAGAGGATATGATTGTTACAAGAAAGCTGCAGAAGTGCGGACAGCTACTGGGGATAGAATTGCTGGATCATATCATTGTCGGTGGAACTAATGGAAAGATGCTCAGCTTCCGAGAAGAAAAGATGTTGAATGTGACAGGAAGGATGGATTGGGAGAGATAGAAGAAAAAAGAATTAGAAGTTTTTATTTATTGTAATATTTCATGTAGCGGCATTAGTAAAATAGTGTCGCTGCAAAAAGCTGACTTATACATTGATATTATATGCATAACTCAAAATAAAATTGTTAAAAATAGAAAAAGAAACAATATATAACGAAAAAATCTCTAAATAAGAAAATTGCATTGACTGAGAGAAGAGTAAAACATATAATAAAGGTGGAGGTGTATAAGAATGTTAGTAAAAGTAAGTGTTGAAAATTTTAAATCTTTTGATAAAGCAGCAGAGCTGACAATGATTTCCTCAAATAAAATACGAACAAATGCAAATCACAGGTTAAAGATAAAAAGTACCCAGTTATTAAAATATGCAGTAGTTTATGGAGCAAATGCATCTGGAAAGACCAATCTGGCATTGTTCTTTAAATTTTTTAAAGATAGTGTCTGCAATGGTATTCCGATAGAAGCTACACAGATGTTTTGTAAGAATCGGCAGGAGAATAAGGAACGAGAAAGTAGTTTTGAAATTCAGATTACTGTAGGTGACAAATTTTATGCCTATGGTTTTTCTGCAGTTTTAAGCAGACGAAAAGTAACCGGAGAATGGTTATATGAATTATATCAGAATGGTTCAGCAAAATGTCTCTTTGAACGAGAAGGAAGCAAACGTCCGGTGTTAAATGATGGCATTACGCTGACAAACACAGAAAAAAATAAATTTGAAACCTATGCAGATGATTTTGAAGGAAATGAAACATCTTTGTTCCTGACAGAAATGAATCGCGGGAAAAAATATAGCATACGATCTAAATTATTGTTCTTCCGAGATGTATATGACTGGATTCAGAATCATATTTCGATTATCACACCGGATACGCCATTGATTGATTTGGAATATTATTATGATGATAATTCGCTGAAGCTGATTAACAAATTGATCAAAACATTTGATACGGGTATCAGCCAGGTAAAAATTGAAGAAATTACATTGGATGAGTTATCAAATGCATTGCCGAAATCAGTATTTGATAAGATGATGCAGCATGTAAAAAATAGAATGGAAGAGCAGGAAGAACCATCATTCAGAATGACGATGAGGTCGAAGGAAACTTTCTTTAATATCGAAGTTGAAGGACATTCTGAACCGAAGGTCACAACAATCCGATTGCATCATAATAAGTCATTTTATGAGTTCGGTTTTGATGAAGAGTCTGATGGAACAAGAAGATTATTCGATTTGATGGATATGCTGTTGAATAAACGAGAAGATGTTCTTTATGTTGTGGATGAATTGGAGAGAAGCTTACATCCGAAATTGACAGAACGATTTTTGCAATTGTTTATGCAGCTACATGATGAGCAGCGTATGCAGCTATTGTTCACTACACATGAATCATCTATTATGGATCAGGCTATTTTTAGAAGGGATGAAATCTGGTTTGTAGAACGTAACGCAGAAAATGCAAGCTCTATTTATTCCTTAGATCGTTTCAAGGAGAGATACGATAAAGTGTTGAGCAAGGCATATCTGGAAGGCAGGTATGGTGCGATACCAGTATTTTCAACATTTGACTTTAGAGAGGAGGAGTAGCCTTGGCTCCAGTAAGAAGTTATACGAATTGGAATAGTAGAATTACAGATGAAGAAGAACAGATTGAGCCTTATCGTAAGTACTTTTTCATATGTGAGGGTGCAAATACTGAAACATGGTATTTCAAAAAGTTAATTGATATCCGAAAAGAGTTAAATATTCATCCATTGATCGATATCCGGTTACTTGAAAAAACAGAGGGAGACAGGGACATTTCATTTCCAAGACGTTTGATTGAGTTTGCAGAAAATCAGAAAGAAAATCCAGAAATAGCGTTTGATAAAGAACGGGATAAGATGATTGTTGTATTTGATGGAGACATTTTTGAAGAGAAGGTACTTGATTATGATGAATTGGTAGCTGAAGGTGAAAAGAAGAATATATTAGCGGTTAGTAATCCGGCATTTGAATTATTTCTGTTGTTACATTATGAAAATTCATACGAAGATGATATTGAGCCAAATGCTGAACAGATTATCCAGAATGAAAAAGATGGACATCAGACATTTATCTATAAGTTGTTACTTGCCAGAACAGGAATCAATCCGAAGAAAAATGCTGCGATTGGAGAACTGGAGAAAAATATAGAGATTGCTATTGAACAGGAAAAGAAAATCAATGAGGATATTCATCAGTGTAAGGGACAGATTACGTGTAATATAGGTCGGATTATTGATGAGATTCGGAAGGATGATGGAAGATAAATTATAAAATCAATAGTAAAACCAAAGGTGAATATCTGTTTTGAATCCGAGCGTAAAGTGAATTCAATTAATGTATTGACTCAAAATTCTTATAATAAGCGTAATTAAAACCTAAGTAATAGAATCTTTAAAGCAAATATGCTAAAATAAGAAAAAAATTACTTATGTTTTGGAGTCGGAATATGGGGAATAAAAAGGTAGTCAAGAAAACGAATATTAGTAATACACATGTTCCAGATAAAGTATATGCTTATATGATACAATCGCATCATATGTTGTATGAATTGTTAAATTGTGAAAAGGGAGACAGTGTAAGTGTAGAAGTCTTTGATGATGTTGGTGTGGAACATCCAGATGGAAGTCGGGATGCTATTCAGTTGAAAAGTGCATTATCAAATAGAAATCCTGTTTCAAATAAGGCTATTGATTTATGGAAAACAATGTATAATTGGATGCTTTCTGCAGAAACAGGAGAATTGGATCCGGAAAATACAAAGTATATATTATTTATTAATGTTAATAAAAAAGGAACTATTGTTGATAAATTTCATTCAGTGAAATCTACAGAAGAAGCTATTGATGCGTGGAATAAGACAAAAGAAATATTTTATGATGAGGAAGGGAAGCTAAAAGAAATAGGAGAAGAATGTAGAAAATATGTTGAGTATTTTTATAAAGATGAAAAAAAAGATTTGGCTTTAAAAATAATTGAAAAATTTAAATATAAGAAGTGTATTGAGGATTATACAATCACAGTTAGGAATGAGTTTAACAAATCTGGAATTCCAGAGGATATTATCGATCCTATTTATGTAGGAATTATCGGGTGGATAGACATTAAAGTAACAAAAATGGTAGAGGCTGGACAACCAATCGCTATATCTTTAGAAGATTACCAAAAACAATTAAGAGCTTTATATCGAGAATACAATCAAAAGCATAGTCTTATGACTTATTCTGTAGAACCAAGTAATCAAGAAATTGAACAAGAATTTCAGAAAAAGAGAGTATATATTGAACAGTTAGATATTATCGATTGCGATTATACTGAAAAGGTAGAGGCTATTAATGATTATCTAAGAGCAGCGATTGATCGGGCTACATGGGCGGAAAATGGAGACATAAGTATGCAAAGTATTCAAACATATGAATCCAATTTGAAGCGCACATGGAAGTTACAAAAAAGAATAGTTATGCTCGAAAAAAAGAATGAATCATCTGAAGATCAAGGTAAAATGATATATTATAAATGTCAAGATAAAAATGTAGAAATGGATTCAGTATATGTGCCAGATTTTTTTAAAAATGGATGTTATCATGCTTTAGCAAATAATTTAGAAATTGGTTGGCATCCGCAATATTCGGAGTTAATCAAGGAGGAAAGTGATAGTTGGGAAATTTAGTTAAGGAATTTTACAATATTCAAAATCCGGCATTAAGTGCATATTTGCTTTCAAGATTTTCATTAGGATATATGGAAGAAAATCAAGATATGGCACCAATGCCATTGTTATTTATAGTGCTGCCGATGATGTATAAAAAAGAAATTGTGGATTTTATAGCATCAACACAAAAGAAATCTGGATTGCGTTTTTTCGCTGATAAATTCACTGAAAAAAAGAATAGTAATAAGGACCTGATTCTCCAAATTCAAAATACCAGTCAACGATACAAGGTAATGACATTAGAAGCTATTGGAATAGGGATGTCTGGAAAATTATTTGAGATTCAAAAAGATGCATATGTTTTGCCGTTAGAGGATAATATTAGTAGTTTTAAAACAAAGTCCAAAGAATTAGAAAAAATGGGAAAAGTTGCCGAAAAATTAGGAATATGGTGTTCAAGATTGACATTGATGGAAATTTCTCAAATTTTGAAAGTGAGGTTTTAAGATGTATTTTCAAGTTGAAAAGATAATATTATGGTCAAAAAAAGTACAGTATTCCTATAAAACTGTAAATTTTTGTTGTGATAAAATAAATGTAATTACAGGTGCTTCAAGAACAGGTAAATCAGCAATTATTCCAATAATAGATTATTGCCTAGGTGATGGACAATGCCAGATACCTGTTAATACAATAAGAGATGCTTGTTCTTGGTTTGGTATCATCGTAAAAATTGATGAGAAAAAATTATTGTTGGCCAGAAGAGAGCCAGGACAACACAAGGTAACAGATGATATGATGTTAATGGAAGGCGAAGAGATAGAGATACCTGAGATTCCAGGGAAAAATACAACATGTAAGAATGTTCGCAGATATTTAGATGAGTTAGCAAGAGTTACATTCTTAGAGCTTAATCAAGATGAATTTAACGGGTTTACAGATAGGCCATCTTTTAGGGATATGATGGCTTTTTGTTATCAAACACAAAATATAGTGGCTAATGCTAATACCTTATTTTATAAAGCAGATACAATGGAGCATCGTACAAAACTTATTAATATTTTTCCTTACATTTTGGGGGCAATTACACCTGAGATTTTAGCTAAACGGCAAGAATTGAATGAATTGCAAAAGAAATTGAAGAGAAAAGAACGTGAACTTCAAAAAATGCAAGAAGTGTCCGAAAAATGGCGTATTGAAATAGGTAGTTGGATTAATGCTGCAAAAGAAATAGGACTAATAGATGCAAAATATTCTACAGATACGCTTGATTTTGATGCACAAATGAATTTGTTGAAAAGAATATCACAAAAAAGTAGTGAAGATACTGTGATATTAAAAGAGAATGTAGAAGCGGCATCTAAAGAAATTATATCGCTTAGAAAACAAGAAAATCGAATATCAATGGAGTTGTCAAAATATAAAAGTCGATATATAGAGATGACTCAATTTATAGATAGTATTGATGAATACAGGAAAACATTAACAATACAAATTGATCGATTAAGTATATCAAAATGGTTGAATGAATTAATAAGTCAAAATGAAATTTGTCCGTTTTGCGGTAGCAAACATAATGTTGATGGTCAAATGAGGGAGCTAATTGGAAATTTAGAGAATTTAGAAGAAGAGTCGGAGGAAATCGCAGAAATTCCGGCAGCATTTGAAAGAGAGTATTCTATTGTACAAGGAAAAATATCCGAATTGACAGAGAGACTTGGGGCAGTTCAAAAGAGTATTAAGATTCAAAATAATAAGAAAGATGAGACATATAATCAGAAATATACATTGGAAAGTGTGTCCAGGTTTTTAGGAAAGCTTCAGTATGCAGAAGAAACATATAGAGCAATAGGCTATGATGGTGAGTTACAAGAAGAAATTTCTGAATTACAAAAGAAAATCATTGTATTACAGAATGAAATTAATGAGGGAGGCATAAGGAAAAGATTTGCGTCTGCATTGGAGAATATTGAGTTGAAAATAATGAAATTATTACCTTTGCTAGATACGGAAAGACCAGAAGATAGTGTTAAAATTGATTATAAAAATCTTACAATAACTGTTACAAGTAAATCTGGAAGAAAAGATTATTTATGGGAAATAGGTAGTGGTTCTAACTGGCTATCTTATCATATTTCTGTATCATTAGCATTTCAGATGTTTTTTGCAGAGAAAAAGTATTCGCCAATTCCGCAGTTTATTGTATATGATCAGCCTAGCCAAGTATATTTTCCTAATAAGGCAGCGCAAAAAGAAGAGGATAAAGATGTAGATCCTCATTTGGAAGACGAAGATATTTTAGCTGTAAAAAAGATTTTTGAAGCAATGTCTGAAGCCATGGAAAAGACGAAGCACCGGATGCAGATTATAGTATTGGAGCATGCGGATGAATCGGCATGGGAAGGAGTTAGTAATATGCATTTGGTTGAAGAGTGGAGAGGCGAAAATAATAAATTGATTCCAAATGAATGGTTGGATTAAAAAGAGGTATAATAATTATCTTGAATAAAATAATATAATACATAGCCAGTTGGTTCCAACTCAAGGAATCATCTGGCTATTTTCATGCCCGGATATTATCCCCAATAATATCAATCTAAGGCAAGAAAGGAGATGAAAATTATGCCATATATACCACCATCGGTCGTGCGGGAGGTCAAGCGGATGGATTTGCTTACGTACTTGAAAAATTATGAACCATACGAATTAGTTCACTTTTCTGGCAACACCTACACTACCAAAACACACGATAGTTTGAAAATATCAAATGGGAAATGGATGTGGTGGAGTCAGAGAACCGGTGGCAGATCAGCATTGGATTATCTGATTAAAGTAAGAGGATACAGTTTTTTAGAGGCGGTTGAATTGCTTGCAGAACGGGCAAATATTCAGCCGCCTCTTTTTGTATCTGAGAATGTTCCGATGGAGAAACAGTTACTGTTGCCAAAGAAAAATCAAGATGATCAGAAAGTGATTGCGTATCTTTTAGGACGTGGGATTGATAAGGAAATCATTCAGTTTTGTTTGGAGTCCGGAAGAGTTTATGAAAGTGCATTTCATCATAACGTAGTGTTTGTAGGGATGGATGAGAAAGATAATCCGAAATATGCAGCTCTTAGAGGAATCGGAACCAGCTTTATAGGAGAAGCAAATGGAAGCGATAAGAATTATTCTTTTTCCATTTTTGCAGAGAAATCCAATGATACGGTGCATCTGTTTGAGTCAGCCATTGATTTGTTATCCTATGCGACGTTGCAGAAATTAGACGGGAAAGAGTGGAGGAGAGAACATTTATTGTCACTGGCAGGTGTCTATCAGCCAGCAAAAGAAATTGAAAAAAGTAAAGTCCCTGCAGCGTTGGCCAGGACATTAAAAATGCATCCAGAGGTGAAGACAATCGTTCTGCATTTGGACAATGACCGTATTGGGAGACTTGCCACAAAAGCAATTTCTGCAGTGCTTCCAAAGCAATATCAGGTAAAAGATGTACCGCCAAAACAAGGAAAAGATTACAACGATCTGCTCTGCATCAAGTTAAATCTGGCAATTACAAAGCGAGAAAAAAGCACGAAAAAGAGTATGTCTGGTCATGAAAATATGAGAGATAGAAGGTGAAAAAGAACATGAAAATTGCAAAATATGAGCTGAAGGTCGTGCATAAGAAAAAGCTGATTTTGACGATGGAAGACGATGTGGACAGTGAAGAACTGTTGAAGATTTTTCTGAAAACACAGTTGAAAGAAGAAAAAGAACAGAGTGAATTACTTGGAATTATTGCTGAGAAAGTGTCAGAAGAAAGCTGTACAGAGCAGTGTGAAAGTTGTCAAAAGTATTGTCCGGCAAGTGAAGAATGTATGGCAACTGATGAAAATGTACGATGCACAAAGTGTGAATACTTGTGTGAAGCTTGCGGGATTTGTGAACTGAAAAAATAAAAAAAGCAAGTGCTTTTTCGGCAAGTAAATCTTCTGATACCCGGAACCGTGAGACGGGTGCAGAAGAATACACAATACCAGCAAGCAACGCCTTTGGATTGCCACACAGGTTTCCTGTCTGTCAGTCCGGCGGCAGTTTGTCAGGGAGAATCCCTGAAACCCTCAGAAAATGGAAAAGGAGAAAGTAACAATGTTGAAGTTTATTTGTGGAGTATTAGTAGGTGGCATCATAGGAGTTGTGTTGATGTGCCTGTTGCAGATTAACAAGATTCAGTAGACAAAAAGAAAGGAGATACAAGATGCAGGTTGAAGTATCAATGAAAGACAAGAAGAAAGCAGAAAGACGATATCAGGAATATTTAAAGAAAATGAACAAGAAGAAGGGAGAACAGAAGAAATGATTGCAAGAGAAATGATAGCAGAAAAAGTGTTTGCGGAAAGTGTAGCAAAGGACATCAGGAATTTTCTTCCAGAAAAATATGAGAATGCAGAATTTCAGGTAATGCAGATGAATAAAAATAATGGAGTCCAGATGGTAGGAGTACAGGTAAGACTACAGGAAGAAAATGTGTGTCCAGTTGTTTATGTAGAGCCGTTTTTCAATGAAATACGTCTGGGTGAACCTGTTGAGAAAGTGATGAATGAAATTGCAAAATGCATGGAAGAAGCAGGCAATGCTCCGTTTGTGCACAACGGTATCAACCCAATGGATTATGATTCAGTGAAGGAACATCTGGCAGTGATGCTTGTAAACACCCAGGCAAACAAACGAATGTTACAGGAAATGCCTCATGAAAATATCGAAGATCTGTCGGCTATCTGTTATGTGGATTTTCCGGTAGAGTCTAACGATGGAAAAGCGACTATGAAGGTGAAAAATGAACATCTTAAGATGTGGAATGTGGATGCAAAAGAAATGTTCCATCAGGCCAGAGCAAATACCCAGCCTGTAAATACACCGATTCTTCAGTAAATGGACGAAATGATGTTGGGTATTTTTAATGAAGAAGGACATGCAACAAATTTATTAGATGAAAATATTGATTTTGGATTTCGTTCACATGATATGTTGTATGCACTTACGAATGTAGAAAAGCAATATGGGGCATCTATGATCACGCAGCCAGAAGTTTTAAATAAATTGGAACAGCTTTTTCCAGAAGGATTTTATGTGTTACCGTCATCTGTGCATGAAGTTCTGATCGTTCCGGATAATGGAGAGATGGAACCGAAAATGCTTGGTGAAATGGTACGGGAAGTAAATAAAAATGAAGTGGAACGGCAGGAAGTCCTTTCAGACAGAGTTTACAGCTACGATAAAGAAAAACACCAGATTCGCCAGGAACCAGATTCTATACAGAAAGTAAAGGAGATGGAGCGTTGAGAAAACGTAATGTAGCAATCCTTTTTCGATTGAACAAAAAAGAAGCAGAGGTATTGGATAAGAAAGTAAAGAAAAGTGGACTGAACCGGGAAGCTTACCTGAGACAGTTGATTTCCGGTGTTGTTCCAAGAGACGCACCGCCACCAGATTATTATTCCATGATGCGGGAACTTCATAAGATTGGAAATAACTTAAATCAGATTGCACAGAAAGCACATGTGTTAAATGTGATAGATGTGCAGCGTTACGATCAGGAAGTGTGGAAGTTCAATGAAGCGGTCCGTAAGATTACAGAAGCAGTAATACTTCCGGAGAAAAACGAATCATGGCAGTGACATCAATCTGGAGCATCAAAGGTTGGATTGGAAAAGTAATCAATTATGCGGAAAATCCAGATAAGACCAAAGAACAGACGAGCCAAGAACTGATTTCAGAAAGTGAAACCGGGCAATTACAAGGACTTAATGATGTGATTACCTATGCGGTGAATGCAGAAAAGACCAGACTGAGACAATCTAAATCAATGGAAATGGAAGTTGTCGGAGAATCGGAAGAACTGATGGAACAGTATGTATCGGGACTTAATTGTGCACCGACAACCGCCAGAGAAGAAATGATTGCAGTCAAAAAGCGTTTTGGAAAGGAGGACGGAATTGTTGCGTTTCATGGCTACCAGTCTTTTGCGCCGGGAGATTGTAATCCGGCAATGGCACATGAGATTGGAAAGAAGCTGGCAGAAGAATTGTGGGGCAGTCAGTATCAGGTATTGATTGCGACTCATTTGGATAAGGCGAATCATCTGCACAACCATTTTGTGGTGAACTCAGTTTCATTCATTGATGGGAAAAGATACCACAGGACAAATCAGGATTACCGGGATATGCGGATGGTGTCAGACCGTTTATGTAAAGAATACCAGTTATCGGTTGTGAGGCAGCTAGAACAGGGAAAAGGAAAACATTATGCCGAGTGGCAGGCAGAACAGGATGGGAAGCCGAGTTATCACAGCATGGTAAAGGCAGATGTTGACGAGGCAATCCGAAAGGCGAGGACTGAAAAACAGTTCTTTTTTTATTTGCGGGAAAAAGGATATTCTTTTAAGTTCGGGAAAGACATTACCATTCGTCCGGAAGGGCGGGAGCGTGGTCTGAAGTTAAAGCGGAATTTTGGAGAGAATTATTCACTGGAAGCAATCAGGGTTCGGATTCTGGAAGAAAATGAATTACCTGCTGAGAAGAAATTTCCGGTTCAGCGGCATTACCGGATTCGGGTATCCGGCAACTTCAAGCAGACAAGAAAAATCGGAGGACTTCGGGGATTGTATCTGCATTACTGTTATCTTTTAGGAATCCTACCGAAGAATCGCCCGTCAATATCTGCTAAACAGGTGCATGTATTGTTCCGGGAAGATTTATTAAAACTAAATACCATTTCAAAAGAGACGAAGCTGCTCTGCCATTATCACATAGATACTGCAGAGCAGCTTTTTTCGTTGAAAGAAAGTTTGCAGAAGAAAACGGAGCAGTGTGTGGAGGAGCGGAAGCACCTGCGTTATAAGATCCGGGCAGACAGACCGGAAGAAGAAATAGAGGAAATGAAAGAGCAGATAAAAGTTCTGACAGAGAAAATTGGAACGCTCAGAAAGGAGGCAGCACTTTGCGATGGAATCGCCGCACGTTCCAAGGTAATCGAAGAAAAATTTAAGACGGTGCGGGAAGAAAAAGAGAAGAAGGAGGAACAAAGCCATGAACACATCAGGCGAAGCCGCTGACCAGGTGGTACGAATGTCGTTGGAAGTCGGTGAAGCAGCATTGAAGATCAGTGGTACAGGTGCGAAGCATCTGGCAGTGATGCTGTATACAGTCTTAAAAGAGAAGAAAAAGACAAAAGGCAGAGTAAGACTTGAAACATTGGTTAAATCAGGTAGACCACTGACGGTATTTTCGGTGAAAGAAAGTGATCTGAAACAATTCGTGCAGGAAGCAAAGCGATATGGCGTGTTATATTGTGCAGTCCGAAATCCCAAAGGAAGCAGTGACGGACTGGTAGATGTGATTGTAAAGGAAGAAGATGCACCAAGAATCAACCGTATCGTAGATAGATTCCAGTTTGCATCTGTAACAGAAGCAGCGAAGATTAAGACGGAAATTGAGCGGACACGTGCAGAAAAAGCAAAAGCCGGAAAATCAGAGAAGCAGGAAAAGAAGCCGGAAAAAGTACAGGTTCAGCAGGAGAAACAGGGACAGGCAGAACCGGAGAAAGATTATCCGCAGAAATCCAAGGAGGATCAGCTTATGGACGAGTTGTTTGGAGAGTCGGTGAAGAAAGAGGGTAAGGAGCAAAACCCCTCTTTGGCAAAGACGACCAAATCCCGTCTGTCCGAGCCTACCTCAAAGAAGCAAGAGAAAACCGCAGAGGGTACTTCTAAGCTATTTACCCCGGAAAAACCAGAGAAACTATCGGTCAGAAAGGAACTTCGGGAAATACAGAATGCAAGGAAGAAAGAAGCGGAGCGGCGTGAGAATAGAAATGATCCGGTGAGAAATCAGGGAAATAAAGACCGGAATCAGATTCGCCACCAGCAGCCACAACAGAAACGAAAACCAAGGAAAGGGAAAGAGAGGTAAATTTTATGGATAATAGTTTTGATTCTTTATTAAATGCATCGGCTGTACCACAGGATGAAAAGGTACAGGCATTTATTGCGGAAAGCAGAAATAACAGGAATCGCTGCTATGAGTTGTCAGAGCAGGTAACCGCACAAGTGGCAACGGATGGGAAAATGCTGCAGAAGTATCTGGATGTACAGAGTACCTTTGATCGATATACTACCAATAATGCACTTCTGATTCTGGCACAAAGACCAGATGCACAGAAATTAGGTGACTATGGATACTGGAGAGAGCATGGATTTTATTTAAAACGTATGGAACGACAGAATCCAGTTCTGATTTTAGAGCCGGGAAAAACATATAAGCGTGAAGATGGTACAGTTGGAAATTATTATAATGCGAAAAAGCTATATGATATTTCTCAGACAACAATGTCCGATACTACAATTCAAAAGTCAGAATATGAAGAACATGATCTGATCCGAGCGTTAGTCAGCACCCCTCCAGTAAATATTGTTGCAGTAGAACCAGAACAGATGTCAGATGAAAAAGGAGCATTTTTTAAGCCGGAAGAAAGCTGTATTTATGTAAGAAAAGGGATGAGTGCACAGGAAATCTTTCAGAGCCTTGTACCGGAATTGGTATTTGCCGGATATGCGGATGGGAATCCACACTATGATAAAAATGAAGATGCATTTCATGTATCGTGTGCGTCTTATATGTTGTGTAAAAAATATGGAATGGATACCAGTCGATATAATTTTTTACATGCACCAGAGTTTTTTGAAAAAATGGAGACTCAGGAAGTGAGAGTGGAACTTTCCAGAGCCAGAGATGCAGCGAATGCAATTTCTGCAAGAATGGCAAAGGTACTAGATCAGAATCGGAATGCAACTTACCGACAGTCAGAGACTGAAAAAACCGGGCACGACAGTCCTGAAAATGAGAAAACAAAGAAAGAAAATTCAGAGCCTGAAAAGAAGGACCAGAAATCCAGAGGACAGCATAAAAAAGAAGAACGCTAAGAAAATCCGAGAAAGGAGAAAAACGAAATGAGCAGTGATACGATTACGTTAGAACTGGACAAATATGAGAGCGGCGTAGTGTTCCATTCCCTGAAGGACAAGCGGAATCAGATGCTGAAAGAGGGAAAAGATACGGAGCTTGTCGATGATGTTTTAATGAAAGTCATTGAGAAAATCGAAGTACCGCCGGAGAAGGAAAAGCGAGGACGCAGAAGCCATGAAGAACGATGATGAGCAGAGCGGTCTGATACTGGCGGTAATTGGAATTATCCCGGTTATCTGGTTTGCGTTACTTGTCGCACCTTATCTTTCGTCTGGTCTTATGGGGATTCTGGAAGGAGTCCCGGAAGCAATGAATCATCCGTTTTCGATTCAGTTATGTGGGGACAGTGTAAAAACTGTCCTTATTTTTTTGCTGGCTTACGGTATGGGAATTGGGATTTATCTTTCTACCAAGAAACATTACCGACGAGGTGAAGAACATGGGTCTGCAAAATGGGGGAATGTGAAGAAAATCAATCGTAGATACAGGGAGAAGCGATTTACAAAAAATAAGTTGCTGACCATGCATGTACGAATCAGCTACAATATGCGGAAACATTTGCGAAATGTATTGACGGTTGTGATTGGTGGTTCCGGTTCAGGAAAGACCAGATTTTTTGCAAAGCCGAATCTGATGCAGGCGAATACCTCTTTTGTGGTGCTTGATCCAAAAGGGGAAAATCTGAGAGATACCGGGTATCTTCTGGAAGAAAAAGGTTATGAAGTAAGAGTGCTTGACCTGATAAATATGGAAAAGAGCCATTGCTATAACCCGTTTGTATATCTGAAGGACGATAACGATGTGCAGAGATTGGTAACGAACCTGTTCAAAGCAACTACACCAAAAGGCAGTCAGTCCAATGATCCGTTCTGGGATACCGCAGCTTCCATGTTGCTGCTGGCATTGATTTTTTATTTACGGTATGAAGCACCAGAGGAGGAGCAGAATTTCCCGATGGTAATGGAAATGCTTCGTGCCGGAGAAGTCAGAGAGGACGATGACCAGTACCAGTCCCCACTTGATGAATTGTTTGAACGGTTGGAAATGAAGAACCCGGAACACATCGCAGTGAAGTATTACAAAGACTATCATTCCGGTAGTGCAAAAACATTAAAGTCTATTCAGATTACACTTGCAGCAAGACTTGAAAAATTCAACTTATCCAGTCTGGCAGCACTGACCGCAACGGACGATTTAGACCTTCCATCACTGGGAGAGCGAAAAGTGGCTTTATTTGCGTTAATCCCGGACAACGACACCAGTTATAACTTTCTGGTGTCGATTTTGTATACCCAGTTATTTCAGCAGTTGTTCTATCTGGCAGACCATAAATATGGCGGGAGACTTCCGGTTCATGTGCATTTCCTCATGGACGAATTTGCAAATGTTTCACTGCCGGATGACTTCGATAAGATTCTGTCCGTTATGCGTTCCAGAGAAGTGTCAGTCAGTATTATTTTGCAGAATCTGGCACAGTTAAAAGCACTGTTTGAAAAGCAATGGGAAAGCATTATGGGAAACTGTGACGAATTTTTATATTTGGGCGGCAATGAGCAGGGAACACATAAATATGTCAGTGAACTTCTTGGAAAGGCAACGATTGACACGAACACCTATGGAAAATCAACAGGACATTCTGGGAATTATTCCACCAATTATCAGAATACAGGGCGGGAGCTGATGACACCAGATGAAGTTCGCATGTTGGATAACCGATATGCGATTCTTTTTATTCGTGGAGAAAGACCAATTTTAGATGAGAAATTTGATATTTTAAAACATCCCAATGTAGGGCTTACGACAGATGGAAATGGAAAGCCATATCTGCATGGAGCAGTTGACCGGGCGGTGGCAAGTATCTCACTGGGAGACAGTCTGGAGGACGAGTTTGCTGATGATTCACTAGAAAGTGAAGGATACGAATTATTATCTGATGAAGATTTGGAAGAAATTATCCAGAAATATGAGTAAATCCAAGAAAAATATATAGGAGGCTATCAAAAAATGAAGTTAGATATGCGAAAAAAGCAGGAGAAGAAAGAAAGCACAAAAGTAACGAAGAAGCTGCCAATGACAGCAAAAATGAAACGTGCCATGGTAGTGTATATTGTCATGGTATTGATTATGACAGCAGGAGCAAGTACTGTATTTGCGGCAGACGATCCACTGACCGTTATCAATAATCTGTCCACATTTATTTTTGGACTGATTCGTGCCATCGGAATGATTTTACTGGGATTTGGAATTGTGCAGGTCGGTTTATCACTGAAATCCCATGATCCAAGTCAGAGAGCCAATGGATTTTTAACATTAGCAGGTGGTGTAATCATTACATTTGCAAAAGAAATCCTGAATCTGATTACAGGTTAAGAAAATCAGGAAACAAGAAAAAAAGAAAGGGACGGTGCAGGCCCGAAAGGAGCCGCACCGTCCCAATTAAGACAGGAGGTGTTTAGAACGTGTCAGATAACTGGGTAGTACAGAACTTGCAAAATGCCTTGGATACCTGGAACAGTAAACTTGCGGAAATCTGGCAGATACTCACACAGTCACCGGAAAACTTTAAAGGTGGCGGTATCTGGCAGGTGATTGTGCAGATTCATGGAGCGTTGCAGGCAATCGGCTATGCCTTGTTAGTGCTTTTCTTTGTAGTCGGAGTGGTCAAGACTTGTGGAAGTTTTACAGAGGTAAAAAGACCGGAACATGCATTGAAAATTTTTATCCGTTTTGCGATTGCAAAAGGGGTAGTCACGTATGGATTGGAGCTGATGATGGCATTATTCAATATCATACAAGGAGTGATCAGTACGATTATGCAGACCGCAGGATTTGGAAGTACGGAAGATGCCGTTTTACCGGACGAAATCATAGAAGCGGTAGAAGATTGTGGATTTTTTAAAAGTATCCCGCTATGGGCGGTAACGTTAATTGGCGGACTGTTTATTACAGTGTTGAGTTTCATTATGATTATGAGTGTATATGGAAGATTTTTTCGACTGTATCTTTATACTGCCATTGCACCGATTCCGTTATCTTCCTTCGCAGGAGAGCCGAGCCAGAATATCGGAAAAAGTTTTTTGAAATCATACGCAGCAGTGTGTTTGGAGGGAGCAATCGTGGTACTTGCCTGCATTATTTTTTCATTATTTGCATCATCACCGCCAGTAGTCGATCCAGATGCAGCTGCAGTCACTATGGTGTGGAGCTATATTGGAGAATTGATTTTCAATATGCTTGTATTGGTCGGGGCAGTGAAAATGTCAGACAGGGTAGTACGGGAAATGATGGGATTGTAAAAAGGACGCCCGAAAGCATCCTTAAAATTTATTCTACAATATTGTTGCTGTTGTTATACCGCATATTCCCCTGAGAATCAAAATGAACAGAATCTAAAGGAATCCCTCTCTGTCTGGCACGAGAAATCTGGAAGGACATATCATCTTTCATAGCTTTGTAGTATTGATGTTCCTGCCATTTGCGTCGCAGAGCAAAAATCCAGCTGAGAACAGAAAAGGCAGTCAGCAGATAGAGAATTGAAAATGCTAGTTTCTCATGGCTTGCTGCCCAGGGATTCAGAATCGTGGAAACAGCAAGGAAGTATAACAGCGGTAAGGTCAGATTTAATCTGGCAGCAATCCGAAACAGCAGAGAAATCAGGAATAGAGCAACGGTAACAACAAGAGAAATCATAACAGTGATTGGCATAGGTCAGTCCCCCTTTCATTTACCCAAAGTGTAACAGAACAGGAAAAATATAACAAATGTGCGATTTGGAGGTGTATCGTTTTGGAAGTAAAAATTAACAAGGAAATCAGGGATTACACGGAAGCAATCTTTTTCGGATTGTCCCTGAGACAGTTTATCTTTTCAGGATTAGCCTGCGGGATTGCCGTTGGGCTTTATTTTTTGCTTCACCCATACATGAGTATAGAAACAGTGAGTTGGATTTGTGTACTGGGAGCTGCCCCTTGTGTGGTGTTCGGATTTGTAAAATATCATGGAATGCCAGCAGAGCAGTTTGTCTGGACATGGATTAAATCGGAAATCCTGATGCCGAAAAAACTAATGTTCCGGTCAGAAAATCTTTATTTTGATGCGGTAGAACCAGTCATTAAAAAATATGAGAAAGAAAGTCTGAAGAAGGAGGGACGAAAGAAAAATGATAAAAACGCTGAGTAATATCTTCAAGCAGGATAAAGAAAAATTTGTAATTCCAAGAAGTGTACAGCAGGTAATTCCCATCGAGACCATCTGGTCTGACGGGATTTTTAAAATTGGGAGAAATAAATTTGCACGTACTTATAAATTTACAGATATCAACTATGCGGTGGCAAGCAAAGTAGATAAGGAAACCATGTTCCTAGAATATATGGACTTATTAAATTCGTTCGATTGCGGTGGAACAACAAAAATAACAATCAACAATCGCCGCTTGAATAAGGTGGATTTTGAAAAAGCAATTCTGATTCCGATGCAGGAGGACGGACTGGATTTATATCGGAAAGAGTACAACAACATGCTTTTAGATAAGGCAACCAGTTCCAACAGCATGGTGCAGGAAAAATATGTGACAGTATCCTGCTATAAGAAAACGATCGAAGAAGCCAGAACGTATTTTGCACGAGTGACAACAGAGCTGAACAGCCATTTTGCAAGATTGGGTTCCAAATGTGCAGAGATAAATGGAGAAGATAAGTTACGGATTCTGCATGATTTTTACCGTACAGGAGAAGAATCTGGTTTTCATTTTGATATTCAGGAGAATATGAGAAAAGGACACAGCTTCAAAGATTATATCTGTCCGGATACCTTTGAATTTGAAAAAGATTATTTCCGTATGGGAGAACGTTACGGAAGGGTACTTTTTCTTCGGGAATATGCTTCTTACATCAAAGATGATATGATAGCAGAACTGACCGACATGAATCGGAATCTGATGTTGAGCATTGATGTGATTCCGGTTCCGACTGATGAAGCAGTACAGGAAGTGGAAAAACGTCTGCTTGGTGTGGAGACAAATATCACGAACTGGCAGAGACGGCAGAATGCGAATAACAACTTTTCCGCAGTGATTCCTTATGATTTGGAACAGCAGAGAAAAGAGAGTAAAGAGTTTATGGACGATCTGACCACGAGAGATCAACGTATGATGTTTGGAATACTGACTATGGTGCATACGGCAGAATCAAAGAAACAGCTTGACGCAGATACAGAAACACTTCTGACAATTGGACGGAAAAAGTTATGCCAGTTTTCGGTTCTGAAATTTCAGCAGATGGACGGACTGAATACAGCACTACCCATCGGACACCGGAAGATTCCGGCAGTCCGCACACTGACTTCGGAGAGTGTAGCAGTGTTGATGCCATTCCGGGTGCAGGAGATTATGGACGCAGGAGGAATCTATTGCGGTGAAAATGCAATCTCCCATAACTTAATCATGTGTAATAAAGAAAAACTGTTAAATCCAAACTCATTCCTTTTAGGAGTACCGGGAAGTGGAAAATCCTTTAATGCAAAAATGCAGATTGTATTCCTGGCACTGGCAACGCAGGACGATATCCTGATTTGTGATCCAGAGCGAGAGTATGCATCATTAGTTGAAGCAATGGGCGGAGAAGTGGTTCGCATTGCTGCAGGAAGCCGGGACCATATCAATGCAATGGATATGGTAGACGGATATGGAGATGGCGGTGATCCAGTGATTGAGAAGTCACAGTTTATTTTATCTCTGTTTGAGCAATTGGATAAAAAAGGAATCAATGCAAAGGAACGTTCCATTATTGACCGATGTGTAGGAGAAGTTTATGAGGAATATCAGCATGGCGGATCAGTGCCGACTTTGCGGGTGCTGCGTGAAAAATTTTTAGAACAGGAAGAACCGGAAGCACAGGATTTGGCACTGGTATCAGAATTATTTACCAATGGAAGTCTGGACGCATTTGCACATGAAAGTAATGTTGATGTGAATAACCGTATCATGGTATACGATATTCTGGATTTGGGAAAGCAGTTGAAGACCATGGGACTTCTGGTAATCACTGATGCAATGTTGAACCGGGTAACGGAGAACTGGAAACAGGGAAAGCGAACCCATATTTTCTTAGACGAGTTTCATGTAGTATTTGAAAATGAGTATTCCGGAGCATTTTTTAACTCTGCATGGCGAAGATTTCGTAAGCGTAATGCATTCCCGACAGCAATCACACAGAACGTGGAATATCTGTTAGATTCTGTTCTTGCAAGTACGATGATTTCCAACAGTGAGTATATCGTGATGCTTAATCAGGCAGAGCCGGACAGAGCAAAACTGGCAACACTACTAAATATCTCCACAGAACAGATGGGATATATCACAAATGCAGATGCCGGTTGTGGTCTGGTGAAATACGGAAGTTCGCTTGTACCGTTCGTCAATAGATTCCCAACCAATACAAGGTTGTATAAACTGATGACCACAAAGCCGGGAGAAGATAGTATTAACCGGGGAAGAATGTAACTTCAACTAATCAATTTAATAGAATGGCACTGGAAATCGTCACAGTTTGTGGCGTTTTTTTAGTGCCGGAAAAGGAGGCAATTATGTCAGAAATCAGATTTTCATCAAAGGAACACGAAAAGTTTTTTTATCAGATGTTAGCAAAATGCGAAAAGCACGACAGTTATTACAGTTCATTTTTTTATTGTGTGGGAATTTCCGAAGATACGAGAAATCATGTTGACCGCATGTTTGATTTTAAGGAGCGTTTGATTAAACCGGAAGCATTACACGAAGGGTGGCAGACAGGTGGTTCGGCACGATTGACCAGATTGGCTTTCAACTTGTGGAATGGATATGTGGAGAAGGGAGATGAAAGTCTGTCAACCCCATACGAGATGTTTGATTGCGGTTATGCACCATATTTTTATGAAGCAATCCGCATAAAGTATCCGGAATACTGCCGGGAACTGCCACAGGTGAATAAAAAAGAAACTAATCATGAACGCTAGATAAAGATTCAAATGGAGAAAAGCGATGGATTGTAAGATAAAAACACGCCAAGTCCATAAGGATATTAAAGTATTAGATAAGACGGTTACGGTGACAGACCATGTCAAACAGTCCTATGTCAGAACAAAAGAAACTGTCATGCAATCGACGGAGAAATCCAGTGATAGAGAGAATAATCCGGTAGGTTATGCAGAAGATGCGGCCAGCAAGTATGCTGACCGCATCTTTCACGAAACAGGGTATCAGGTACGTAGACAGGCAGAAAAGCTTATTGAACGGAAGAAAGAGAAAGCTTCTGTTTCTTCGGCAGGCGAAGAAACTGTTTACCAGCCGAAAGAACAAATGCGACCAGTATCGCCTTCAGGCGGAGAAAAGGCACAGGAACAGGGGCGAGAACTTGCTGTCAAAAAAATCAAGACCATTGAACGGGATAAAAGAACCATCAAGACCGGGAGAGCATCGGAACAGGTTGTAAAGAATACCGGAAAAGGTATTATCAAGACTTCTGAAAAAGCGGTCAAGACTGCAGAACAAACGGCAAGGACCAGTATCAAAACATCGGAGCAGACAGCAAATGCTTCTGTCCAGGCAATGCATTATTCCATGAAAAAGGCAGAAAAAGCAGTGCAGACAGCAAGACAGACAGCACGAGATACCACGATTGCAGTGAAAAAGACAGCAAAAGCGGTAACACATGCGATAAAAGCGTTGATTGAAGCTACAAAAGCATTACTGAGTGCATTGACTGCAGGCGGTTGGATTGCGGTTATGATTTTGATTATCGTCATTTTATTTGGTGGTTTTCTATGCATGACAGGTGGGGATAATTCCAGTACGGTTTCTTCCGTCAGTGCAGAAGTAGAAGCATACGAACCACTGATCCGGCAGTATGGCATTGGTGAATATGTGGAACTGATCAAAGCGATTATGATGCAGGAATCCGGTGGGAAAGGTCTTGATCCAATGCAGTGTTCAGAAGGAAGCTTTAATACAAAATATCCTAAACAGCCGAATGGAATCACAGATCCGGAGTATTCGATTTCCTGTGGTGTGCAGGAGATTAAAAGCTGTCTGGAACGTGCGGGAGTAAAAAATCCTCTGGATATGGAAAATATTAAACTGGCATTGCAAAGTTACAATTATGGAAATGGATATCTGGAATGGGCGAAAGCCAGAGGTGGATATACCCTAGCAAATGCAGCAGAATTTTCCGATATGATGGCACAGAGGATGGGGTGGAGCAGTTATGGGGACAAGCAGTATGTGCCACATGTGCTTCAGTATTATGCATTTGGAAGAATCCCGACAGGCATTGGGAATCAGGCAATCGTTCAGGTGGCAGCATCGCAGGAAGGAAAAGGTGGAACAACCTACTGGAGCTGGTATGGATTTGGAAGCCGGGTAGAGTGGTGTGCCTGTTTTGTATCATGGTGTGCAGACCAGAGTGGTTATATACAAAGTGGAGCTATTCCGAAATTTTCTCTTTGTTCGGACGGTGTCAGATGGTTTGAAAGTAAGGGCAGGTTCCGAGACAGCAGTTATATCCCGGCAGCAGGAGATATTATTTTCTTTGACTGGGGAAACAATGGAACGATTGACCACGTTGGAATTGTAGAGAGCGTCAGTGGTGGAACTGTAAATACCATTGAAGGCAATAGTGGGGATAAAGTGGCGAGACGAAGTTACAGTATCGGAAGCAGTAACATTTATGGATATGGTGTTCCGGCATATTAGAGAAAAATGTTGTTTGGAATAATAGCGGAGATATTTATAAAAGTAAATCTCTTTTTTTTAATGAAAAGAACCAGTGAGAGAATTGTTAAATTTCACTCACTGGCTCAATTCGTTTCAAATTTTTCGGACAACTCTGTCAGTTCTTTCACCGTTTCCTGTGTGTGATGTAACAGGGTGTCACGCATTTCTGGCGGACAGCTGGAATAAAGCATTTTCATCTGATTGACACCTTCATCTTCCAGAGAAATATCTGGATTTATAAGCGTATCTAAAGAGATGTGCAGGACCTTTGCCAATGCTCTTAAAATCAAATAAGAAGGATTCATTTTCCCCTTTTCGATATTGGCGATTTGCTTTACAGAAACATGGCTCAGATCAGAAAGCTCCTGCTGCGTCAGATCTTTATTCTTTCGGGCTTCCCGCATTTTCTGCCCTAAAGCAGTTAAATCATCAATCGGCATAATCGTTCACCTCAATAATATTGTATCGTTCCGGTTTATACAAAGGAATAACCTTATCATGCCGGACATAAGGACTAATTATACCGATTTATATTGAGGAATAATCTTGCTAACCTTGTATTGCAATAAGTAGAGAACTATAATGTATTATGTTAGAGGATGTATAGTGCATAAAAACATCAAATATGAAATAAGTTTCAGTGATTAAATCTTTCTAAACTTTTTCGCTAAGTTTTTCCTGCACACGCCTGTTTTACTGATTTTTTGTCAGTGTAATTAGAAGGACAACCTTCCCCTTCTTAGGCACATTGACAAGAGAATAGACGGCATTTCTGGTACATAACCCATGTACGAGCGAATCAGGCGCGCCGCCAAGATGGACAGCTAAGGAGGTGATGAATAGGGCTGTCTTGAGCGATTAGCGTAAACCTGGAACCCAGGGAGTGGCACTTTGGGACGCGATGACTGCATGGGGGCTTAAAGATACTTCCTCACGGTCCGCCATAGACTTGGGGGGAACCCTGCGGCGCACGATACGAACGGTGCTGCGGAGTTATGACAGCCGCGCCAGCGGAGATCTGTTATTATACCGGTCAATGGGCTTGATTATGCCGATTTTTGTAAGGGGTTGAAAGGGATGAAAAGTCAGCAGACTTTAATCAACTAGATTATCACAGGCAGGCTGGGGATCGTGCCCTCGTTTTCAATGTTGGCAAGATACCTGGTATCAATGTTCACCTTTTCGGCTAAATCTTTTCGTGCAAGGTTCTTCGCCTTCCGTGCTTCTTTTACATCCGCACCGAAGGTTTCAAAGCCAGGGCAGTCTTTCACTTTTGCCATTCAACATCACCCACATACATTTTATATTTCATATCTCGGCATTGCTATCATTCGTCTGACCGTATATAATAATGACAGAGGAATTTTTGCGGGAGGGTAGCAAAATGCTTGAATATATCTCCGCCCCAGAAGCGGCGAAAAAGTGGGGCATTTCTGAGCGACGGGTTCAAAAGTTGTGCGAAGAAAAACGCATACCGGGCGTTGCAAAATTCAGCCGTATGTGGTTGATACCAAAGGACGCCGAAAAGCCTGTTGATGGAAGAACGAAAAAGTTGAGAAATTTTTGAGATTTTCATGCGATACTATATGCTTGCGAAAGGAGGCGTTGATTTGTGAACGAAAAGCTACTCATCGTGGATGATGAAAAAGGCGTCGTTGATATGCTGAAAAGCTATTTTGAAATGCAGAGCTTTGTGGTCTATACGGCGTATGATGGCGAAACAGCATTGAAACAGGCGGCTTGCCATCCTGATCTTGTGCTGCTGGACATCAATATGCCCGGCATGGACGGACTTACCGTATGCGAGAAAGTCCGCAGCCACATTTCTTGTCCCATCTTATTTTTGATGGCCAGAATAGAAACCGCCGATAAGATCAAAGGGTTTCAGGTTGGAGCGGATGACTATATCATAAAGCCGTTTGACATTGATGAATTAGGCGCAAGGGTCGCTGCACACTTGCGGCGGGAAAACAGAAAGCAGGGGCAATCCGAACTCCGCTTTTTCTCTGAAATGGTGATCGACTACTCCAAACGGGAGGTATCTATCAACGGAACGCCTGTCAACTTATCAAAAAAGGAATTTGACATTGTGGAGCTGCTTTCACTGAACGCTGGGCAGGTATTTGACCGGGAACGAATTTATGAAGCTGTGTGGGGACTTGATGGCGAAGGCAACAGTGATACCATTATGGAGCATATCCGAAAAATTCGAAGCAAGTTTACTGCCTTGTCGCATCACAGTTATATCGAAACAGTTTGGGGGGTGGGTTACAAATGGAATGGATAAAAAATATGAGCCTGAAAAAGTCCTTGTTCACGCTGACGCTCATCAACCTATTGCTGGCATTAAGCCTTTCGGCTGTTGTTTTTGTGGGCTGCACAAAATTGAGTGCAGTATTCGCCCCATCTGGCGTGCAAATTATCGTTGGAGCAGATTCCACAATAAAGACAGAGTTTCCGGAACCGGTAGCAGGAGCAACCGCAGTTAGAAATGCGTTGGTCATTTTTCAGTTCGTTTTGCCGATGCTATTCTTCATTGTCGCTTTGATATTAACTGCATCTCTGTTCTATCGCTGTAAGCTGAAAGAGCCACTTGCTATTCTTATGGATGGTGCAAATCGCATGATGCAGAATGACTTGGACTTTATCATTCCGGCCGTGTCCGAGGATGAACTGGGACAGCTCTGTGTCACGTTTGAAACCATGCGGCAATCACTTTTGAACAGCAACCGTGAGTTGTGGCGACAAACGGAAGAACGGAAACGGTTAAATGCGGCGCTCGCCCACGATCTCCGAAATCCGATAACAGTCCTGAAAGGCTCAGTGAAAATGGCAAAACATTGTGCAGGCACCGGCAACACACCGCAGCTTATGGACGATCTTGATCGTATAGATGCCTATACAGGACGCATCGAACGCTATGTAGAAACTATGAGCAAGGTTCAACGGTTGGAGCAAGTTCAGCCGAAAAAAGCTCTTTTTGACACCGGTGCCCTGAGTGCAGATTTGGAAAAAGATCTTGGCTTTTCTATAACCGAATATGGTAAGCAGCTTCGCTTTCATGGCCTGTCTGTATGTGGCACTGTCTCTTTGGATAAAGGAATGTTGTTTCAAATTGCTGAAAATCTCACAACAAATGCTCTGCGGTTTGCAAAAGAGAATGTCGCGGTAAAACTTGCCATAGAAGGTGAAAATCTGATATTAGAAGTTACGGATGATGGTGATGGATTTCCGACGGTTCTTTTGAAAAATGGCATTCAACCGTTCCGTAAGGGTACAGAAGAAGCAGAGCATTTGGGCATGGGACTTTATATCTGTGATCTTCTTTGCCACAAACACGGAGGTGCTTTGAAAATTGCAAATACCAATACCGGGGCTGTTGCATCCGCAATTTTGAAAATCTCGTAACTCTTGAGTGTTTTTTGAGATTTCTCTTTTATACTCTCCTTATCAAAACGATAAGGAGAGTTTTTTCATGGATATTCAAGTAAACGATGTTTCCAAAATCTACGGTACAGGCGAGAACAGAGTCGTTGCGCTGTGCCATGCAAATATGACAATCCACTCCGGTGACTTCATCTCCATTATGGGGCCGTCAGGCAGTGGCAAAAGTACGCTGCTTCACATCATCAGCGGATTGGATACGCCAACTTCCGGCAAGGTGTTGTATGGCGATACCGACATCCATCACGGCAGTGACAAGGAGTTATCGGCGTTCCGCCGCCAAAAGATCGGCTTCATCTTCCAGCAATTCAATCTGCTCCCGGTGCTGACAGCGCAGGAGAATATTATCATGCCGCTGCTTCTCGACAAGCGCAAGCCGGACAATGCCTATTTACAGGAGATCGCAGCCTTTTTAGGGATCGACAGCCGTTTGAACCATCTGCCCCATGAACTGTCCGGTGGGCAGCAGCAGCGCGTGGCAATCGCCCGCGCTCTGATCGCAAAGCCAGACATCATCTTCGCCGACGAGCCGACAGGAAATCTTGATACCAAAAGCGGCAGTGAGGTTATGGAAATGCTCTGTGATCTTCGGGCGAAAATGAAAAAGACACTTATTGTCATTACTCACGACCCTCATATTGCAGAAATGGCAGAGCGTCGTTTTACCATCATTGACGGAGTGCTTTCGGAGGTGACAGTAAGATGAAATCCTATTTAGCTCTTACATGGAAAGAACTAAAAACGCAAAAAATTACAGCGACTTTAATCCTGATTGCAGTTATCATGTCAACGATCATAACAACCGTTGTTGGTCAGTCCATTGGAATTTTGCAGTCTATGAGAATAGAGCAGGCTGCGAGCCTAAACGGAAACCGATATGTAACATTTCATCAACTCAGCAGGGAACAAGCACAGAAACTCCACGAGGATGATCGAGTATATGATGTAGGAGATACCGTCTTTGTAGGCAGCACAACCCTTGGTAATAGCAGCCTGAACTTGTATCTCAGAGAGTATCATGATAACGCTTTGGCGATGTACCCAGCAATCAGCAAGATAAAAGAGGGGCATTTGCCGGAGAAAGCAAGTGAAATTGCATTATCAGAGGATAGCTTGAGGTATCTTGGATTAGATGCTGCGGTTGGAGATACCGTTTCTTTGGATATGCGCGTATCTGTTATGGATGGTTCACTTCCTGAATTTGAATATTGCGGAAAATTCATATTAACGGGTATTCTTGAAAGCAGCTATATCGGCTATTCAACAGGTACAGTTGAAGGAATTGTAGGAAACGGAACCGCAGAAAAACTATTACCAGAAGAATATCTGCTTTATTCTACTGACTTTAAGACTCATGACAAGAAAAACTTTCAGAGCATCGTTTATGATCTTGCGAAGAACTTGGATGTAGAGGATCGGTATATCCAATATAACTGGATTCTTCTTGATGCTGTCGGTATTTCTTATGATGAGACATCCAATAGTGATGCTGGTGCAGGTTTTTCCTTTATGACGGTGGCGTGTGTTTTGGTAGGCTTGTTGGTTTTGTTTGCAGCTGGACTGGTAATTTATAATATTCTAAAAATTTCCATTACAAAACGAATTAAAGAATATGGAACACTTCGTGCAATCGGCGGAGAGCGTGGACAAATCTATCGTCTTGTTTCCTTGCAGCTCCTGATCCTTTGCGGAATCGGTATTCCGATTGGGCTGGTACTTGGCACATTAGCAGCAAAGGCTACGCTAATTGCTGCTACGGGTGTTCTCAATCCTGATATATTCATGGCAAATAGTGTTTCCGAATTAAACGAAGCAATCAGCGCTGCCAGTGCGGTAAAATTCCCCATGCTCCTTGCAAGTATTGCGGTCACACTTTTATTTGCGCTAATGGCTGCCTTTCCAGCTGCTCGGTACGCATCGCGTGTATCCCCGACAGTTGCTATGTCTGGCCAGTCTGTTAAGATCAAACGCCGCAGAAAAAGAAATCACAAAATCTACAATTTTGAAGCCTACTATGCAAGACTCAATTTGAAACGCGGGCGTGGCAGGACGCTTCTTACAATACTGTCTCTTGTTATGAGCATTACCGTCTTTGTCGCTCTGCAGAGCTTTACTGGGCTGCTTGATGCCAGCAGTTCGATTCAGGATATGTATTTCAGCGATTATGCTGTTACAAATGAAACATCAGGTATTCCGGCAGAAGCTATAAGCACATTGGAGGCAAACGACACTGTAAAAGACATTTCCACTGTCAGGCTTTCTGTATTTACGCCGGGTGCTGGTGACGAACTTCCCTTTGAAACAGATTTGCCCGTGCAGAACCACGAAACTTTTCAGCTTGTCAATATTGACGATGGGCTATTAGAAATCTACGCTCCCAATCTTTCTGATCAGGATAAGCAGGCGCTAAATAATGGAACAGGCTGCCTTGTCAAAAATCCTATTCCCTTTTCTTACGGGGATACGCCTGTGGAGCATACGGAGCTTTCTATTGGTGATACGATCCAGTTGGGCAGCAGGGCGCTTCGTGTGATAGGGATAATTGATACTCCTATTACAATCAACAATGAAGGTTTCACCAACGGTGTGCAACTTATCGTGAACGAAGAAATATATTGCTCGCTGATGCAGGATGATACCTATTCTGAAATCTATTTGACATTGCAGGATGGCGTAAATACGAATTCTTTTGAAAGTATATTGGATGATTGGTGTAGCAAATATCCGGGTGCTCACTGGCTTTCTTACCTTGAAAGCAGCAATGAAATGGCAGAGAGTTTTGAACAAATCAAAATGCTTTGCTGGGTACTGATTATCTTTATTGGCATCATTGGCATATTGAATATCATAAACACCGTTTACAGCAACATCCATACACGTGTCAATGAAATTGGTATGCAGCGGGCTATTGGCATGAGTGCCGCAAGCCTTTATAAAACATTCTTGTGGGAAGGTGCCTATTACGCTATCTTTGCCTCTGCGATTGGCGCAGTGCTGGGCTATGTCTGCTGTATCTTTGTCGGGGCTGCAAAGACGGATGCCTTACAACTGGTTGCCGTTCCCGTTATTGCGATTATAGAGGCTGCTGTGGTTTCTGTTGCTGCCTGTCTGCTGGCAACGGCGATCCCGCTGCACTCTATTGCAAAAATGAACATTGTTGAAACAATTGAGAATATCGAATAACACCTGAGCAAAAGCCGTCCGGCTTTGCAAAGATGACGGCGACTTGAAAATATTGCATTTCAGGCCGCCGTTTTCCTTTTGAAAAATTGGATTACGGAGGGTGTATTAAAGTCGCCCTTTTTTGAGGACACGGCGGCATCCGAGGAGGTATCACCGTGTCCATTTTATTATTTCATCATTCTCGTGAACTGCATCAGCTAAAAAAAGCATTGCTCCTCCTCCTGGCAAGTATAACATTGCATCGGCATTATCGTTCCATGTAATTCAGTATAATAATGGCTGTTCTTGGCGCGCCAGTTTTCCATCGCGGAAATCTGGCGTTTTTTGTTTCCAATTTTTAGAAAATACTCGGACAATATATCGATGTCGTGCCCCGCCTACTGATCTGAATTTAAAAAAATTCAGATTGGAGGAAAGGACATGGAAGGCAGACAGCCAAAAAGAAGAAAAGATAAATATAACCCATATGAAATCTATGAGAAGGACGGAAAATATTATGTTTCATTTCATAATGGTGAAAAAGAGTACAAGGATTTGGAAATAGGAAAGAATATATATGAAGCTTTTAATGCGTTTGAATTGCAGGATGTGTCGCATATGAATGTTGTGGACAGGCATTTGGAACAGTCAGAAATCTGGGATTCCAGTTTATATGAACGGGTATTTCAGAAAGAGGAAGGTGTAGAGGATACTGTTCTGAATAAACTGGAAGCGGAACGTTTACATAGTGCAATTCAGCAGTTGTCGGAAATTCAGAGAAGACGATTGATGAAGTATTATTTTGAAGATAAGAATTATGAGCAGATTGCACAGGAAGAAGGCTGCTCTTTTCAGATGGTAGCAAAGTCTGTAAAAGCAGCAATCAGAAATTTGAAAAAGATTTTGAGATAGTGGGTTGAAAAATAGCGTTTAAGTGAGGAAACAGGTGGAAAGAGAAATATTTTGATCCACCTGTTTCTTCTTTTGTCACGAAAAGACTGGGGAGCGGGAAGAACCTTGACAAATTCATATACATTCATCAGGCACATTCCTGTTGTTATCGTGATGAGCGTAAGCCACATTAACAAATACGCCATAACACAGGCTGGGTAAAGACAGCGAAATCCCACCCGTATACTTCCTTTTGGTTTCAGTTTGTATTACCCGGACTGTTGAGCGAAAAATATCTGGTTATAACTGTCAGATTGCTTCTGGCAGGGCGATGACAGACAACAGGCATAATGATACTCCTGTCCGGTCATAAAGTCGTGTATACAAAATATTTCTTTGATGCCGCAACAAGTGAGGGCAGCTTCAGGAGATCCCTGGAGAGGAAAACTCCCAATCCCATATATTTATTTTAGATAAAATCCTGTGGAGCTGATTAGCAGTCAGCCGTCTGATGATTTCCCAATTACAAGTCGGGGCGTCGGGGACAAATAGGCTTGTATTTTACATATTTAGGGATAACAACAGTTAGAAAGACGAGAGGAGATATAGCAAAGATGGAAGATAGGAACGTCAAGCGTGGGGATATTTATCACGCCGACCTTGATCCTGTATTTGGAAGTGAGCAGGGCGGTTATCGTCCGGTGCTGGTGATTCAGAATAATATAGGAAATCAATACAGTCCGACAGTGATCGTGGCAGCAATTACAAGTAAAGAAAAAATGAAACTGCCGACACACATTGCAGTCCCGGAAATGGAAGGTTTGGAAAAGGATTCTGTAGTGCTGTTGGAGCAGCTTAGAACTTTAGATAAAAGACGGTTGGAAAATTATGTGTGTACCTTAGATCGTACTGAAATGGAGAAAATCAATAAAGCAATCCGAAGAAGTATCGGGATACCGAAGATAATTGAAAAACCGTTAGTCGTGAGCTTGTGCAGAGTATGTGCAGGCAATTTTTATGAGGTGCCGGGACGTTATATCCGGCGGGTGAATCCAGAACAGCGATATAAGGATACATGTATGTTTTGCAATGTCAGAAAAGGATATGACTATTATATAGGAAAGAAGAAAGTGTGAGGGTAGTATATGGAGCAAGAAAAGGTACTATTGAATGTAGAAGAAACGGCAGCTTACTTGAATCTTGGGATGACGAAAACCAGAGAATTGATGAAGGAAAATGAAAAAATATTTGTTGTTAAAATTGGCAATCGCAATTATGCACATAAGCTCTTACTGGATAAATGGCTGTTGGCACAGGTTAGACAATAAGTCAAGGATACGAAATAAAAATTTGCATGTTTGTTTTGCACGTTTATGAATGGTAATTTGAAGGAGCAACAGATAAGAAGTTTTTCAGGAGGAAACAATTATGGCAAAAGCATTACCAAGAGGAGTTAGAGAGAAGAATGGTTCATATGAAGCAAGAGCGGTTGTAAACGGAATTAGAATCAATTTATATGGAACAGATCTAAATGAACTGATGGAAGAATTTGAAAAGGCAAAAGAAAATGCCAGGGATACATTGGATTATAGAAAAACCAGAATTACATTGAATGAGTGGTTTGAAGAATGGTTTTCAGAGGTAAAGCAACACCGGGTGAAGGAAACGAGTATTGCACCGATGAAAAATAATTTCAAAAGAACATTTGGCTTTTATATTGGTTCAATGAAGTTGAAAGATATTAAACCGTTGGATGTTCAGAGAGCATTAAATGCAATGGAACAGAATCATGTATCGCACAGTGCAATGCGAGAAGCATTGGGGCGTTTAAGAGAATGCTTAGATTTTGCATTAGGAAACCAATTGATTAAAGTAAATCCATGTTTGATTGTAGAAGTACCATGGACATTTAAACAATCAAAAGAAGAAATTGCATTAACCCAGGAAGAACAGGACAATTTCCTGAGTGAGATGGAGGATAGCTGGTATAAAGAAATGTTTTATTTCATGTGTCTTACAGGTGTCCGAGTTGGAGAACTTGGTGGAATGAAATGGAGCGATATAGATTTTAAAAAGAAAGTAGTTCACGTCAGACGTTCCTTGAGTTGTAGTTATTATAATGGAGAAAAGAGAATGATGCTTGTAACTCCTAAAACGGTAAATTCAATCAGAGAGATTCCGTTTTTAGGAGAAATGGAAGAAATATTAAAATCTCAGAAGAAAAAACAGAATAAGCTAAAAGAGGAACTGGGCAGTCGCTGGAGAAGTACGGATGATTTAAAAGATTTGGTATTTACAACAGGTATGGGAAGTCCCTGTGTCAGATATGTTGTAGAGAAAGAAATAAAAAGGGCTTTAAAGAGAATGAGAGAAAAAGAAGGAGTTCTGGCAGTACAAGAAAATAGAGAACCCAGAGAGATCAGGGACTTCCACCCACATAGTTTACGACATACGTTTGCTACAAGATGCTTTGAAAAGAAAATGGAACCGAAGGTTGTCCAGAGGTTGATGGGACATTCGAGCATCAGCATCACATTAAACATTTATACACATGTCTTGGATAATATGATGGAAGAAGAAATTAAGAAATTTGGAGTGGCGAAGACGCAGACACCGGAAGTATATTATAATGAAGAAATTCGAAGAACTAGAATTTCTGCTATGAGTCACTGCTGATTATAAAGTTGGGGAACGAAAATACTCCCCAACTTTATAAAAAGGATTCCCCAAATAAGAAAAAATGAAATTGAAATCAAGCAACAAATGCTCAGAATCATTCCCCAACTTAAAAAATTGGGGAACACAGGAAATCGTTAATTAGCCGGAAAGACCAATTTCTTGAAAATACTGATAAATACATAGCTGTATTATATATAAGTAGCAATACAGGCAGGAATATAATTTCAAAGTTCACAAATCAGGCTGGAATGTAATCCAAAAGTCGCAAAACAGATGGGAAACTAATTTATCAATCGTTGGACTGATAAAAAGCGAATTAAATAGCGTATTTAAGCGGTTTCTAGCTATTTTGACAAGTGTTATAAACTACTGTAAAATCTCATAAAATATCGTGCTATTTTGGGTACAGATTGGGTAGAGTATTGGGTAAAGAAAATTACCCAACCTCTTAACGAGGAATTTGCTTGTTGTTTAAAATAGAAAGGGAACGCTGTGAATGTTGAGGGTGTATTGCGGAAGTGATATACCCTCTTTTTTGAAAATAACTGGTGTTAGATGTTAAAGAATATGGTAATATAAAAGAAATATACAAATGAGAAGTTGTAGGAGTGAAGCTATTGATTGAGATAAAAGAAGTTTGCAAACAAGATTACAAAAAAGCTCAGAAATTTGCAATTCAGGGAATGCATTTGGATTGGTATATGGATAGCAAAGTTATTTTAGATTTGTATGCAAAATATTTCTGGTATATGGAACTAAATCGTGCAACAAAAGTTTATGGTGCTTATGCAGATGATATTTTTGTGGGTGTTTTACTTGCAGAAATAAAGAATGAGCCAAAACGTTATTACAGCGTGTCAAAAGCAATTTATGTGAAGATATTTGATTGGCTTCAGCATCTTGTGGCGGGAAAAGGTGTTGAAGAATATGATGAAGCGAATAAAGATATGTATAAGTCTTTTTGTCAAAAGAATAAACCTGATGGAGAGATAATTTTTCTTGCCGCGGACCCTGATTGCAAAATTAAAGGTGTTGGAACAGCATTATTGTCTGCATTTGAAAAAGATGAAAGCGGAAAACTTATTTATTTATACACAGATAATGCTTGCACTTATCAATTTTATGAGCATAGAGGTTTTGAACGTTCAGAAGAACGACAAGTTGTGCTTGACTTGGATAAAAGGCAAGTCCCTTTAACTTGTCTGTTTTATACAAAGAAAATTACTGAACAGTAATAAACTAGAAAATCCTAGTTTGTAGCAGACAGTTTTTTGATTAACTGTCTGCTTTTTCTTTTTAGTCATAATTGATAGTGGTGCTATAAAATGGTTCATATCCATTATGAAAAGACCATTTAGAACGGTGTAGATTGATTGTAAGGGTGGTGGGAGTTCCGTTGATTTGATTATGCTCTGCTTCGATTTCCGCTACCACTTCATCAGCATTCCAGTATTGATATACAATAACTTGTAGTTCAGTATCACGATTAGCCCCATTGCTGAATGACATACTGTTAAATGCAAGATAATCGGGTTGCATTTTGCGCTCTCCGGCGGTCGCAAATGCAAAAAAGCGGAATATTGATTTCCATACGCCGGACAGGTGATGGATTTCACCCCGGATTATTCATACAACCGCTTTTTCAGGTGCAAATTATTTTTACGGTGTCTTATAAAAGGTGATTTTATCAATATTGTCCGTTATGGTATTTGCAGAAGGAGAGAATGGGGGATGAAGGACCTCCAGTGGATCCTTGATACTGCAGCATCTGCATATGAAAAGCGATTTATGAAAAAAACGAGGATATTTGTTGATATTTCTTTTGATTACACACAGAAAATCTCTTGATATTATTGACAGAACCAAAAAAGAATAGTAACATAAAACAATAATAATTACTATTTCTATATTAAAGAGAAAGGATGTTTATGATGTTAAAAAATAAAGTAGCAATTGTTACGGGAGGGACTCGTGGAATTGGTTTTGCAGTTGTAAAGAAATTTATTGAAAACGGTGCGGCTGTTTCTCTATGGGGGTCACGTCAGGAAACGGTTGATCAAGCATTGGAGCAGTTGAAAGAGTTATATCCAGATGCGAAGATAAGTGGAAAATATCCAAGTTTGAAAGATACAGCACAGGTAACAGCGATGATAAATCAGGTAAAAGAAGAATTTGGAGCTGTTGATATTCTTGTAAATAATGCAGGAATCTCTCAGAGCACATCGTTTTATAATTATCAGCCAGAAGAATTCCAGAAAATTGTGGATCTGAATGTTACAGCAGTATTCAATTGTTCTCAGGCAGCGGCAAAGATTATGAAAGAGCAGGGCGGAGGCGTAATCTTGAATACAAGCTCTATGGTGAGTATTTATGGGCAACCATCCGGATGTGGATATCCTGCATCGAAATTTGCTGTAAATGGATTGACAAAGTCTCTGGCAAGAGAACTTGGCTGTGATAATATCCGTGTAAATGCAGTAGCGCCTGGTATTACAAGAACAGATATGGTTGCGGCACTTCCGGAAGCTGTGATCAAACCGCTGATCGCAACGATTCCTCTTGGAAGAGTTGGAGAACCGGAAGACATTGCAAATGCATTCCTTTTTCTTGCAAGTGATATGGCAAGCTATGTAACTGGTGAAATTTTATCTGTGGATGGAGCTGCAAGAAGCTAGTTACAGTATTTTGAACTATTTTTATATCGAATCACAGTCTGTTTGACTGAAAAATACTCCGGCTGCTTTTGGGCAACTGGAGTATTTTTGGAGAAGGAAAATTCGTAAAAATTCTGAAAACAAGAGGGGTTAATGATGTTTGCTGTTTTTCGCAGCAAGTTTTTTCCAGTTGTAATATCCATATATGGAGTTGAATAAGTAAGCAATCCACATTACAACCATGGTAACTGCAGAAGAATCTTTTCCAATCAGGAGAATCCACATAATGACGGATACGATATTTACAATAATCCATAACAGCCATTGTTCTGCGTAACGTGCAACCTGCATAATCAAGGCAATGACAGAAAAGACGGTTGACATGGCATCGATCAAGGCAAGTTGTCCGCCAAGATGAGTCAGAATTTGCCAGTAAATGATAACAATCACGGCTGTGGCAGCCAAAAGAATTACGATTTGTTTTGGCGTCAGAGCTTTCCCCTCTACTTCACCGCTCTTTTCATCTTTATGCCTCGACCAAAGATAGAAACCGATAAAGTTCATCGGAATGTAGTAAAAGGCATTTAACATGAATTCCCCATATAAGTGATTATTAAATGTTAGATAAGCGTAAATAGCGACATTGATCGTTGCAAAGAAATAAGTGCTTACTTTTCCTTTTGCGGCGAGAACAACTCCTAGAATTCCGGTGATTCCACTGATCAGAGCTAGTGTATTATCGCCCCAGATGATGCTTAGTACAATCATAATAACGGTTGATAAAACCAGCCAGCATAATTCAAATTTGCTCCAGCCTTTAAAAAAGTCTTTTACTTTACTCATGATTTGTTTCCTTTCTAAGAATGGTTTTTAAGTTTCATCTTGTTTTGCATTTTCAAATTCTTCTGTTGTAATGATAGGACCTTTGACACTGACTACTTTCGCGGCAATCCGATTTGCCGTGGAGATTGCTTCCAGAAAAGAGTGCCCCATTGTTCGCATGGCAATGACAGAACCGATGTGGGAATCACCAGCACCAATCGTATCGACAACAGTTGCCTGTTTGGAAGAAACTAAGGCGTGAGTTCCATTTTCAAAAAGGTGTACCCCTTGTTTCCCCAATGTGATTAACACAGTGTTTCCAGTTGATTTCGAAAGAATTTCTGCTGCCTGAGTGATATCGTCGGTATTTGTAGAAGTTAAAGCTTCTAATTCATTCAGATGCATGACTGGATGAAGTGCATACAGACGTTTCAATTTTTTTGGATCAATATAAGTGATTCGTGGGCCTGGGGCATAATAAACGGTCAATTCTTGATTGGACTCCAGAAAATTTAAAATGGCATCACCGCCGTCTCCTTCTAATTCATATCCACTCACATAAACAGAGTCATAAGAATCTACAGCAAGGGAAGAAAACCATTCCTCTTGAAAATGACATTCGATTCCGGGGACAGTTAAGAATGTGCGTTCGCCGTCTGCTTCTACCATACAGAGACAGTATCCGTTATCAGAATTTTCGCAGTGGACAGGGCTTTCGTGTCCGGCCTTTTTTAGTTCTTTGCGAATGAAATCTGCATACATTCCAGTTCCGATTGGTGCAAACAATGTGTAGTTTACACCGAAATGTTTTAAAATGTCTGCTACGTTATATGCGCAGCCGCCAACCATCATGGATTGTCCTTTGGCATAGACATCCGTTCCGGATTTTGGAATTCGATCAATTTCCATCACGATATCTAGCATAGCTGCACCGATTACGATACATCCTTTTCCCATTTGATTTGCCCCCTTTTTTTGATGATTGCATCTGCATATTTTGTAAAATCAATCTGATTTGACTTTTGGATCAAAGCAATATCTTTTTCAGGAATTTCGGAGAGTCCCTGAGCTGCACCGCAAATGGCAGCAGCCATTGCCCCAATCGTATCAGTATCGCCACCTAAGTTTGCACAGAGTAACGCGCATTTTCGAACATCAAAGCTGTAATAAGCAATTGCTAAAGCAGCGGGAACAGATTCCGAAGTATTTACACCTGCTCCGATGACATTGTAGATATTTTCTAAAAACGCAGTTTCATCATTTGCGTAAGTTTGTGCCAGAAGGATACCAAGTTTTGTTCTTGCGCCCAGAGACGGACTTGGAGTAGAAGCGCCAAGATTCATTGCGTATTCTTCTACAGAAAGTGCATCTTCGATCATTTTTTCACGGTCATGGTATTCCAGCGCAGAGGCAACTGCCATCGCGATCATAGAAGCACCAGCTAGCGTAATATCACTTGTATGTGTTACACTGGATACTGCTGCAACATAGCGGCATAGCTCTTCTTTTTGTGTTGTGGAAAATAATGTCCCAATTGGTGCAATCCGCATTGCAGCCCCATTGGATACGGATTCATCTGAGAATTCCTTGGCGCTTTTTCCTTCCTGGAAGAGTTTCAAAGCAACTTTTGATGTTGGACCTAAAATATTATTTTCAAAAGCATGTTCCTTTTCGGCCCATTCTAAAATGTGTGTGGCAATGTTTTGACTATTCGGAATAAAATCTGTTTCTATTAGGCTGTCTAAAATAGTCAATGCCTGGCTTGTATCATCAGTAAACTGACCTGCTTTGTATTGATAAGAAATGATATTTTCCGGACAGCCGTCTAAAAAATCTGTGATTTTACCGTAATATTCCAGGCAACGTTTTCGACTCCACAATTCTGGAGGCATTCCCATCGCATCGCCGATTGCCATTCCATATAAGGTACCTAATATATGATTCTTCATGTTACTACATCTCCTTTCTACTTGTTATAATAAGTTAAAGTAATGAAAAATACAATTCATAAAATCCACAAAAAATCAGGAGAAAATTTGTTAACTTGTTATAATAAGTGGTTTGAAAAGCTGTACTTTTTGGAGTATAATGATGATACAAGGCAGGAGGAATTTGTATGAAAAAAACACCAAAATATGCACAGATAGAAGCAGAACTGATTGCACAGATAGAATCAGGCCAACTTGCTCCAGGAGCAGAGCTTCCCAGTGAATCTGATTTAATCGAATGTTATGGTGTAAGTCGTGTAACAGTCCGACGTGCGATTGATGAGCTGTATCATCAAGGATATGTTGAAAAAATGCAGGGAAAAAGAGCATGTGTGAAAGAAAAAGTAAAACTTCAGGAATTGACTTCGATTTCAAGCTATACGGAAGAAATCATCCGACAGGGGATGACACCATCTCGTAAATTATTGTCATTCGGACTTCGTGTTTGTACGAAGGAAGAGGCAGAACAACTCGGATTAAAAAAAGCAGATCCGGTTTTTTTTATGGAGCGAATTTATTTTGCGGACGGATCGCCATTATGTCTGACGAGCACAGTGTTGCCTTATCAATTATTCAGAGAGATTGAAACATATGATTTTGAACAAAATTCCCTGTATCAGGTTTTGGAGGAGCAATATCATATTCAGATTACCATGACTTCTTTGAAATTAAAAGCTGTCTCTGCATACGGAAATATCTCCCGATTTTTGAATGTAGAAGAAGATACGCCGCTGCTATATTCTGATGGTATTACGTATGGGATTCAGAAAGATCGGGAAGTACCGATTGAGTTGTTTCAAAACTATTATTTGACCAGCCGGTTCGAATATTCGCTGATTCAACGTCGATAACAATACCGATTTATTGATGTAAAGCGATTACTGCTGTACAAATCGAAAAAGTGGAGTTAAAATTTTGTGAAAGAATTAGAAATAGAAGAATGAGGAAAGAGGATGCTTATATGGCATCTATGCAGAGTTTTGCAATGGGAACAAGCTTTCAACTTCCGGTTAAAATTGTTCTGGAAGGGGACAGGCCAGTGAAGTCGGAGACATTTATGATTTGGATGCGGGCACTGATAGACAATGCCCTATGCCGGAGAAGACAAAAGACCAATTAGTATGTATGTTGATAATGAGCGGTTTTGTGATTTTATTTTGGGGGATAAAAGGGTATAGAGAGAAAAGGAAAACAGAAGAATAAATAAAAAAGGATAGCCGAAGTATTAAGATTTCACTTTTGAAGACATAAAAAGTGAAATCTTTTTTTATTTTTAACGCAAATTTTATATAAATGTGATATTGGATTATACGAGGCAGAGGTAATCTATAAAAGAACATTGCGCAGATTGTTTGTGCGATGGAATAAAAACAAAGATGTGAAGAGGTCTTTTATGAAAAAAACATATGTACTTGATACAAATGTGCTGATTCAGGCACCCTATGCGGTCGAATGTTTTGAGGAAAATACAGTGGTACTTCCGATGACAGTGTTAGAAGAGTTGGATAACATGAAAAAAGAAGAGGGAGAAAAAGGTGCCAATGTACGCAAAGTGATTCGGATTTTGGACGCACACAGAGAAAAAGGAAATTTGCTGGAAGGGGTGCGTATGGAATGGGGAGGGATTCTGCGTGTAGAAAAAAATTACCGGAACGTTGAATTGCCTCCGGATCTTCCGGAACATAAATCTGATAATCGCATTCTGAAAGTTTGTGTAGGGCTGTCAAATGATCTGAAAGAACAGGTGATTCTGGTGACAAAAGATATTCTTTTGCGTATCAAAGCACAGTTGCTTGGAATTCAGGCAGAGGACTTTGGGACAGAGCAGGTTGCGGTACATGAGGAGCAGTATTTGGGGAGGAGAGAGGTGTTTGTACCAGAAGAATTGTTTAAAGATTTTAAGAAAAAGGGAGTTCCGGTAGAATGTGTATATTGCTGTGATATGAGCGGGAATCACACTTGCCCGGAATTGTTTGAAAACGAATTTATTGTGTTAAAAGCGGATCAGTCTTCGAAAAAGACTCAGTTGGGGCGGGTTGAGAAAGGGATGATCCGAAAGCTTGATTATAGAAAAGCTGCTCCATATGGAGTTAGTCCAAGGAATGTAGGACAGTATTTTTTACAGGAAGCATTGATGCAGTCTGCAGAGAAAGCTCCGCTTGTCATTGTAAAAGGAATGGCAGGGACGAGCAAAACTTTTTATTCACTGGCAGTGGGACTGGAAAAATTGTTAAACAATCCATCTGGAGAATATCGGAGGATCCTGATCTGTCGTCCGAATGCTTTATTTGATTCTGACATTGGATTTCTTCCAGGTGATGAGCAGGAAAAGATTTCTCCTTTGATGCGTCCGATTATGGATAATCTGGAACAATTGGTAGATTCCAGTGATCGTGAGCGATATTCAAATGAGCAGGAATTGAATGATAAAATACAGGAAATTTTTGACAGAGGAATCGTCCAGACAGAGGCTCTGACCTTTATCAGAGGAAGATCCATCATGAAAACATATTTGATCATAGACGAAGCGCAAAATATGACACCGGCACAGATTAAGGGAATTATTACGCGTGCAGGAAAAGAAACAAAAATAATTTTATTGGGAGATCCAAATCAGATAGACAGACCTTATTTGGATGAAAGAACCAATGGATTGAGTTATGCTGCAGAGCATATGAAGGGAAGTCCGTTATGCTGGCAGGTTACTTTGTTGCCGGAAGAATGTGAAAGATCCGTGTTGGCAACGGATGCTATCCGCCGTTTGTAGAAGAAAAGCGAGTAAAAAACATAGAAAGGAACTGTTTAGATGAAAGAAGCAGAGAAAAAAATAAAGAAAAGTCCATATATGATGAATCGGGAATTATCCTGGTTGAAGTTTAATGAGAGAGTATTGAATGAGGCGGGAAATCCGAAAGTCCCACTTGCAGAGAGGTTGACTTTTGTATCGATATACCAGTCAAATTTAGACGAATTCTATCGAGTTCGAGTAGGAACGCTGATGGATCAAATGGATGTATCAGAAGTTGTTCGTGAGAATAAAACCAATATGACAAGTGAAGAGCAAGTGAAAGCAATTATAAGGGCAACACGAGAGCTAGAGGAGAAAAAGACGGTTATTTATGAACAATTGATGGGGGAACTGGAGCCGAAAGGAATTCGTTTGATCAATTTTAATAAGCTGTCTGCAGAAGAAGGAAAAATTCTGGAGGAATATTTTGACAGGGAAATTGCACCCTACTTATCAGCGAATATCGTAAGTAAACAGCAGCCCTTTCCTTTTTTAAAGAATAAGGATATCTATGCTGTTGCTCTTTTGGAGTCGAAGGGTGGGAAGACGAGAACTGCAATCATTCCATGCAGCAACAATGTGTTCCGCAGATTGATCGATATTCCAACTCGAAAGGGAACCTTTCTGCTTTCAGAAGAATTAATTCTGCAATTTCTTCCGAAATTCTTTAAAAATTATAGTGTGAAAGAAAAATCTTTGATTCGTGTCACAAGAAATGCAGATATTGACACAGAGATGATTTATGACGAGGATCTGGATTACAGAGATGCGATGGAAAATTTAATAAAAGAGAGAAAGCGGATGAACCCGGTCAGGATGGAATTTACCGGAACTCTGAATAAAAAAATGATGCATGCGTTATGCAAAACGATCCACGTGGAAAAGGAACATGTATTTAGGTCGGAAGTCCCATTGGATCTGTCATTTGTCTTTGCTATTCAGAGCTATCTGAAAAATACAAATGCAGGGGAGTTGTTTTATCCAAGACGAACCCCAAGGCCAACCCCTCAGTTGAATGATAAGGAATCTTTGATTCCGCAGATTCTGGAAAAAGATGTGCTTTTATCTTATCCGTTTGAAAGTATGAAATCCTTTATCAATCTGCTATATGAAGCAGCGGAGGATGAGTCGGTTGTATCGATTAAAATGACGTTGTACCGTTTGGCAAATAAAAGCCAGATTGTAGATGCACTGGTGGAAGCCGCAGAAAATGGAAAAGAAGTTGTTGTACTGGTAGAACTTCGCGCCCGCTTTGATGAAGAAAATAATATTGAATATTCCAGAAAATTGGAGGAGGCCGGCTGTCGTGTGATTTATGGATTAAACGGATATAAAGTACATTCAAAATTATGCCTGATTTCCAGAAAAACAGAGCAAGGAGTGTCCTATGTGACACAGATCGGAACTGGAAATTATAATGAAAAAACATCTGCGCTGTATACGGATCTGTCATTGATTACAGGAAATCAAGAAATCGGAAAAGAGGCTGCTGAAGTGTTTGCAGCACTGTTAAGAGGAGAAACAGTGGAAGAAACCCATCTTTTATTAGTAGCACCAAAATGTTTGCAGAATAAAGTGTTGGATATGATAGAAGAAGAAATTCAACATGTGAAAAATGGAGAAGAAGGATACATCGGAATTAAAATCAATTCTTTGACAGACAAGGTGATCATTAGCAAATTAGTCGAAGCGTCTCAGGCAGGCGTAAAGATTGAAATGATTGTCAGAGGAATCTGCTGTCTGATTCCAGGTGTCAAAGGGTATACAGAAAACATAACTGTGATAAGTATTGTAGGGCGTTTCCTGGAACATTCTCGAATTTATCGATTTGGAACGAAAGAAAGAGAGAATGTGTATATTGCCTCAGCAGATTTTATGACACGAAATACGCTTCGTCGTGTGGAGGTGGCTGCCCCGGTTCTGGATGAACGATTAAAAAATCAGCTGGCCTGGATGTTTGAAACGATGATGAAGGATGATGAAAAAGGAAAATGTCTGACGGAAAAAGGAATCTATGTGGATCGAAATCTTCATGTACAGAAATTGAATTCCCAGGAGTGCTTTTATGAGGCTGCTTATGCAAATGCGGAAAAAAGACAGAAATAGCAGAAAAATTTTCAGACGGAAAAATGGAATTGGAGAAGGCGAAAGAATTGAATTACAAAGAGATATTACAAAATGAGGAAGTAAAAGCGTATTTGGAGAAGGGCAACGAAAATCTCGGAATTCTTGGGTATACCGATCATTCCGAAAAACATTGTGCAATAGTTGCAAAACGTGCAGGGATGATTTTGTCAAAATTTGGATATACAGAACATGAGATTGAACTTGCAGAGATTGCAGGGGCTATGCATGACATTGGGAATGTGATCAATCGAAAGAATCATGGAGAATATGGGGCAATTCTGGCATGTTCAATCTTGGAAAAGTTGAAAATGCCGCTGAGAGACAGAATCCTTGTTATGTCAGCGATTGGAAATCATGATGAATCTACAGGGGAGGCCATCGATGCAATATCAGCTGCGTTGATTCTTGCGGATAAGACAGATGTCAGGAGAAATCGTGTAAGAAATAAAGAAAAAGCAAGTTTTGATAAGCACGATCGTGTGAATTATGCAGTGACAAGTGCGGCTGTAAAAGTGAATGCGCAGAAGCATCTGATCGCATTGAATTTACAGATTGACGAGGAGATTTGTACAATGTATGAATATTTTGAAATTTTTCTCGGCAGGATGATGATGTGTAGGAAAGCGGCAGAAGTACTGGGAGCCAGGTTTAAATTAACCGCAAACGGAAGCAAAGTATTATAGGCATGGAGGAAAAATAGAAAAAGCAGTCGGTCAGTTTGCAAGAACAGAAGCAGAGATAAAAGAGTTTGCAAAATAGAGTAACTCTCCTGAAAGAAAATATGGTATAGTAAAAAGAAAAACGGATACATGGAGAGAAAATATGAAAACGATTATCATAGGAATTGCAGGTGGAACCGGTTCAGGAAAATCTACATTTACGAGAAAATTAAAGAAAGAATTTAAAGAGGATGTAGCAGTTTTATATCATGACAATTATTACAGGGATCAGAGTGACATCCCGTTAGAAGAGCGAAGAAAGACAAATTATGATCATCCGGATGCAATGGAGACAGAGCTTTTGATCCGGCAGTTGATGGACCTGAAAGCAGGAAAGGCAGTAGATTGTCCGGTATACGATTATACACAGCATACAAGATCGGATCAGGTTGTGAGGGTGGAACCGAAAAAAGTAATTCTTCTGGAAGGGATTCTTGTTCTGGCAGATGAGCGTCTGAGAGATTTGTTGGACATCAAGGTTTATGTGGAGGCAGATGCGGATGAACGAATCCTGCGTCGGATCATCCGCGATGTCAAGGAGAGGGGACGTGATATGGAAGGTGTTGTGGAGCAGTATCTGACAACAGTAAAACCGATGCATTATTTATATGTAGAGCCGACGAGATGTATGGCAGATATTGTGATCAACAGCGGAAAGAATCCGGTGGCATTTACACTGGTAAAAAACACCATACAAAAAATATTGGATGAGGCAGAGTAACTGCAGATATCCGGACAGGCTGTAATAGAAAGGATGAGATTGTGCAAAAGAGTATAAACAAATTGCGAATTCTGACACCGGAAAAATTTCAGGCGGAGTATCCGCATATTTTTAAAAGAAATTTTGGTGAAATTGCGTTGAACAGAGTGCATTTCTGTAAGGCAGAATGTCTGCGTCAGGCAGTCACAGGAACATTTGCGATTCCAAGAAAAACAAAGCTGACAGGAGATAAGATCACGTTTGGGTACTGTATTGCAGAGGAACAGCTGATCTTTATTGAAAATCAGGATCATATCAAAATAGAGATGAAAAAAGTCCGGGAATATCAGGATGAAGAGCGTACTTCGCCATTGTTGCTTTTGTTTGACTGGATGGAGTATCTTATCAAAGATGACATGCTGTTTCTGCAGGATTATGAAGAAAAGCTTTCCCATCTGGAAGAGGAACTGCTGGAGGGAAATATGGAAGATTTTGACAGAAAAATCCTGTTATCCAGAAAGGAACTTTCTGTGCTGAGTGCGTATTATGAACAGTTATCGGATATGGGGGAAACTCTTCAGCAAAATGCAGCGAGACATCAAACAGAACAGGAAGCATTGCTTTTTGGGCTTTTCTGTGAGAAGGCAGGACGATTGTATGACATGGTGCAGACACTCAAAGAGTATTCCATGCAGCTTAGAGAAATGCATCAGACGCAGATCGATATCCGGCAGAATGAAATTATGAAAGTGCTGACGATTGTTACAACGCTTTTTATGCCGTTGACGCTGATTGCAGGATGGTACGGAATGAATTTTGCACATATGCCCGAACTGACTGCACCGGGAGGGTACGGGATCATCTGTGTTGTGTGTCTGCTTCTTATTGCAGTGGAAATCTGGATTTTTAAAAAGAAAGGATGGTTTAAGTAGTCATCCTTTCCAATAACGCAGCCCCTTCAGCCACACCGTTATGATCGCAGTCCGGAAGAATATAATCGGCTTCTTTTTTCAGAATCTCAACTGCATTGCCCATGGCAAGCTTCATTCCGGAAGCCTCAAACATACTCAGATCATTTTCTCAGTCCCCGATGCAGGCAATCTCAGATTTTGCAATACCAAGTGATTGGGCCAGATGCGTCAGAGCGCCCCTTTGGAGGGTTCTGATGAAAAGATCTCTGCATACTGACCGGTGTAGGCAGCACGAAGAGACGGGGAGTTTGCAAGATGCATTTTGAGCTGAGGCATGGAGTTTTTGGAAAAAAGTAAAACTGCAGTTCTTTCACATCACATGAAAGCTCCTGGATCGTCTGTTCCATATTTTGGACATAACGGACTTTTTTGGCATCTTTTCCATAGATCAGACGTCCCAGAAAAACAAGTCTGTGAATTTATGGAGATTATTATTTATAGTGTAACACCTTCAAATCAATACGAAAAGACTTCTAAAAAATTTTTTCCCACATAAAATTAGAAAAAATATAGTAATTCTATCAGATTTATAGTATACTTAAAACATACTGAAAAAGTAGGAATTGTAAAGAATGAGGGAAAGGATGAAAACGATGAAAAAGATTTTAAAAAGTCTGCCGTTTCAGCTTCTTTTGGGAGTGATCATCGGAATTGTGCTGGGGCTGATTTCAAATGAAGCGGTCATGAATGTGATCGTCACGATCAAGTTTGTATTAGGAGAGCTGATTAATTTCTGTGTACCGCTGATTGTGATCGGGTTTATTGCGCCATCAATCACGAAGCTCGGGAAAAATGCGTCAAGGATATTAGGAGTGGCTGTTCTTCTTGCTTATGTATCCTCCGTCTTAGCGGCGCTGGGATCAATGGTAGCAGGATATGGACTGATTCCGCATTTGTCAATTGTTTCGGAAGTAGATGGGCTGAAAGAACTTCCTGAAATTGTATTTCAGCTGGAGATTCCGCAGATCATGTCCGTGATGAGTGCCCTTGCATTTTCCATTCTGATCGGGCTTGCGGCAACATGGACAAGAGCAGAGACAGTGATCCGGCTATTAGAAGAATTTCAACAGATCGTACTGATGATCGTATCCAAGATTGTCATTCCGATCCTTCCGGTATTTATTGCACTTACATTCTGGTCTCTGGCATACGAGGGAACGATCACGAAGCAGCTGCCGGTATTTCTCAAGGTTGTGCTGATCGTAATGATAGGACATTTTATCTGGATGACTGTTTTATATACAGTGGGTGGAATTTACTCCGGAAACAATCCGTGGAAAGTTGTAAAGCATTATGGTCCGGCATACATTACTGCAGTGGGAACGATGTCCTCTGCTGCAACGCTTGCAGTGGCTTTAAAATGTGCCAGAAAGTCGGAGCCGGTACTGAGGGATGATATGGTAAGCTTTGGAATCCCTCTGTTTGCGAATATTCATCTTTGCGGTTCCGTCCTGACAGAAGTATTTTTTGTGATGACAGTCTCCCAAATTTTATATGGAAAACTGCCGTCAGTCGGAACCATGATCTTATTTTGTGCACTGCTTGGCGTGTTTGCAATCGGAGCACCTGGGGTTCCAGGCGGAACGGTGATGGCTTCTCTGGGTCTTATCACGGGAGTTCTTGGATTTGATGCCACAGGAACAGCACTGATGCTGACAATCTTTGCATTGCAGGACAGCTTTGGTACCGCATGCAATGTGACAGGCGACGGTGCACTGACTATGATTCTGACCGGATATGCGAGACGGCATAATATCGAGCAGCAGACAGAAACGATTGAATTTTAAGAATCGTGGATAAAAAGGGCAGGGACATATTGCGTAACAGGCGATATGTCCCTGCTTTTTAGCGTTCTTCTACTTTACAACAGAAGAGGAGACTCCTATAATAAAGTCAAAAGAAAATCCACAGGAGCAGAACTTATGACGATAAAGGAAATTGCAAAGCTTGCGCAGGTATCCAGTGCAGCAGTGTCGAGATATATGAACGGGGGATACGTAAGTGAAGAAAAGAAGGAGAGGATTCGGGCAGTGATCGAAGAAACAGGATACCGCCCGTCTGTACAGGCGAGAACGCTTCGCACCAAACGAGCGTGCCTGGTCGGAGTGATTGTTCCAAAGATCAATTCAGAGTCGATCAGCAGGATTACAGAGGGAATCGGTCAGGTACTTTCAGAAAGAGCCTATCAGATGCTTCTGACCATCACAGATAACGATCCGTCCAAAGAGCTGGAATACATGGATTTGTTTGAATCTTATCCGGTGGACGGAATCATTCTGGTAGGAACAGTCCTTTCCGGTGCGCACAAGGAAAAACTGAAAAAGTGCAGAGTGCCGATCGTCGTGATCGGACAGCAGACAAACGAGGTCAGCTGTATTTACCATGATGATTATGGGGCTGCAAAAGAACTGGCAGAACAGATCGGAAAAGAAATGTCCGGACGTATTGCTTATATCGGTGTGACAAGAGCGGATAAGGCGGCAGGTGCAGCCAGAGAAGACGGCTTCCGGGATGGTCTGAAAGCAGTTGGCAGAGAACTGGAGGAAGGATGTCTGCGCCGGGCAAGCTTCACAATGGAGTCCGGATATGAGCAGGCATGTGATCTTTTGAGATTAGAGAGTGATATCGATATCATATCTTGTGCCACAGATACCATCGCTGCAGGAGTGATCGAAGCAATTGCACAGCTTTCGCCCCAAAGGAGTATTCAGGTGACGGGATTTGGGGACAACCAGTTTTTGAAAGCGGTTACGGGCGGAATCAGAACCGTGCATTTCGGATATCAGACAAGTGGTGTAAAAGGCGCCAGATTGCTGTTGGATATGGTAGAATCAGGAAAGACACTCACGACAGAGATTAAGCTTGGATATGAACTGCTGTAAAACAGAAATCTGGCAAAATATACAAAAAAATAAAATATAAATTAGTAAAAATGCCATCTTTACAAATGGCATTTTTTTCACTATTATAATCTTACAAGATATGAAATCGATTACATGAAACATGAGTCTTGCAAAGAAAAAAGAAAGGGATGAAGGTATGGATTACAAAAAAACCGCACAGGAAATTTTGAATCATGTTGGTGGGAGCAAGAACATCATTTCAGCGGCACATTGTGCGACCAGACTGCGCCTGGTTATTGCAGATAACAAGAAGGCAGACAAAGGTGCGCTGGAGAATGTAGATGGAGTCAAAGGAGTGTTTGAGGCATCAGGACAGCTTCAGATTATTCTGGGGACAGGTACGGTCAACAAGGTGTTTGATCAGTTTATTGAGATTGCAGGAGTGACAGCAAGCTCCAAGGCAGAAGCAAAAGAGGCAGCGGTACAGAAGCAGAACTGGTTTATGCGGGCAATCAAGCTTCTGGGAGATATTTTTGTTCCGATCATTCCTGCCATTGTGGCAAGTGGATTTTTGATGGGAATCATGAACTCTCTTGATTTTATGAATACGAATAATTTTATTCATATTGACACGACCAGTTCACTGTATGTATTTGCAAATCTGTTCAGTAATACAGCGTATACCTTTTTACAGATTCTGATTGCTTTTTCAGCTGCAAAAGCGTTTGGTGCGAATCCATACCTGGGAGCTGTAATCGGAATGATCACAATTAACCCGGCGCTGCAGAATGCGTATACTGTGGCGACAGAAGGTGTGAAAGCAACGCAGTCGGTATTCTTTGGACTCTATCAGATCGATATGGTTGGGTATCAGGGACATGTCATTCCGATTATCATTGCCGTATGGCTGATGTCTGTGATTGAGAAAAAGCTGCACAAGGTTGTTCCGGAGGTACTGGATCTGTTCGTAACACCTCTGGTAAGTGTATTTGTGACAGGGTATCTGACACTGGCAGCGATCGGTCCGGTCTTTGTATGGGCGGAGAATGCGATCCTGAACTGTATCCAGTGGCTTCTGACACTTCCTCTGGGATTGGGAAGTCTCGTAATGGGAGGTCTGTATGCACCGACCGTAGTGACAGGAATCCATCAGATGTATGCAGCGATTGACCTGGGACAGCTTGCACAGTATGGAGTGACTTACTGGCTTCCGCTGGCAAGTGCGGCAAACGTGGCACAGGGAGCAGCAGCGCTTGCAGTTGCAGTAAAATCAAAAGATAAGAAGATCAAAGCGCTGGCACTTCCATCATCTTTAAGTGCATTTATGGGAATTACAGAGCCGGCAATCTTTGGAGTGAACTTAAGATTTTTCAAACCGTTCATCGCAGGATGTATCGGTGGAGGATGCGGTGCACTCTATGCATCAATCGTACACCTTGGAGCAAAAGGAACCGGAGTGACAGGTATTTTTGGTATCCTTCTGTGCCTGAACCAGCCGGTACAGTATCTGATCGAGATGGCGATCGCAGTCGGAGTTGCCTTTGCGGTATCCTTTATCCTTTATAAAGATAAAAAGGAAGACATAAAAGAGCAGGCAGAAGCAGTGATTCCGGCAGAAGAGCTTCCGGTTTCACAGGCAGAGGCTGTCACAGAAGAGACTCTGGGAAGTCCCGTTTCCGGAAAAGTTGTTCCGACAGCTGAGATTTCCGATGCCACATTTGCGGAGGAAATCCTGGGAACAACTGTTGCTGTAGAGCCGGAAGCAGCGGAGCTTGTAGCCCCTTGTGACGGTACGATCTTGAGTATTTATGATACGGGGCATGCAGTTTGTATGACCACACCATCCGGTGGAGAACTTTTGATCCATGCAGGAATTGATACCGTAAAGATGGAAGGCAGAGGATTTACAAAGTGTGTGGCAGACGGAGATTATGTTCATGCGGGAGATGTACTTCTTAAGATGGATCTGAATGCGATCCGAAAAGAGGGATACGAGACAACAACGATGATGATTCTTACCAATGCAGATGACTATGATGTGGAAAAGGTTTCTGCAGATCATGTCAGCTGTGGAGAAAAAATGATGGTACTTCATAAAAAATAGGAGATAGAGATATGAATGCATTGACAAGAGATCTGGAAGGTTTAACAAAGTCGGCAGAAGCGTGTGCAGACGGCAAAGACCGTTTCCGCCAGAAGCTGCATCTGATGCCGCCGACAGGATGGCTCAATGATCCCAACGGACTGTGTCAGTTCAAAGGAATTTACCACGCATTTTTTCAATATTCGCCATTTAATGCAACGGGCGGTCTGAAGATGTGGGGACACTATACAAGCCGGGATATGATCGAATGGAAATACGAGGGTGTCAGCCTGTATCCGGATCAGCCGTTTGACTGCCATGGCGTGTATTCAGGATCAGCGTTTATTGAAGACGGAAAGATGTATCTGTATTATACCGGAAATGTAAAGCTGGAGGATGGAGAATTTGACTATATCCGAACCGGCCGGGAGGCAAACACAGTTCTGGTGGTCAGCGAGGACGGAGAGCATTTTGGCAGAAAAAGAGAACTGATGAGAAACAGTGATTATCCGCAGGATCTGACCT